>FWPU01000852.1_pt1 | contig 19254 bp, 18 predicted proteins | sample 2228361 | NCBI WGS metagenome assembly FWPU01 (sample SAMEA103939777, study PRJEB20133) | metagenome
CCACTCCCACGGCGTCCCGCTGCCCGGCCGGCGCCGCCGCCACGGGCTTATGGGGAACTACTGGGGAATGCTTTCTCTTGCGCTCAGGGGTCATCGCTTATCTGCGTAACTCGTGTCAGAATTGGCAGATAGAGCCCGGCAGGTGTAAAATGCGATCGTTGAAAGAGGCGCTGCTTTACGAGAAGCTCCCCGGCGCCAGGGTCCGCTGCGCCGTGTGCGCCCACCGCTGTGTGATCGGGGAGGGGCGCCGCGGGCTCTGTCGCACGCGGATTAACAAGGAAGGCGTTCTCTACACCCAGATCTACGGCCGCGCAAGCTCGATCTGCGTCGATCCCATAGAAAAAAAGCCCCTTTACCATTTCTACCCGGGCTCCCGCGCCCTTTCGATGGGGGCCCGCGGCTGCAACTTCCGCTGCCCCGGATGCCAGAACTGGGAATTGTCGCGCGATCCGCTGGAAGAACACGGGAAAAACATGGAGGAGATATCCCCGCTGGAGAGCGTCATGATCGCGCTAGAACACGGATCGCAGGGGATATGCTGGACCTACAATGAGCCGGTCATCTGGCTGGAACACGCGCTGGAGGCGATGATAGAGGCGAGGAAGAAAGGCCTGTACACCGCCTACGTGACCAACGGTTACGCGACCGAGGAGCACATGGATCTCGTGGGGCCCCATCTGTGCGCCTGGCGGGTGGACATCAAGGGGTTCGGACGCGATGTTTACGGCAGGATTTCCGGGGTGGAGCGCTGGGAACCCGTGCTTGAAATGACGCGGCTGGCGCGACACAAGTACGGCATGCACGTGGAGTGCGTCACCAACGTCACCCCATCGATAAACGACGGCGAGAAGACCGCCCACGCCATCTCCTCGTGGATCCGGGAGGCGTTGGGCCCCCTCACGCCCTGGCACGTCACGCGGTTCCACCCGCACCTTGAGCTCCACGACCTTCCCGTCACGCCGGTGTCGAAGCTGGAGCGTTTCTACGAGATAGGACGCGAGGAAGGGCTGAAATACGTCTACATCGGAAACGTCCCCGGCCATCCGCTGGACGACACACGCTGCCACGGCTGCGGGAATGTCGTCATCAGGCGCCGGGGATTCGCGGTCGTCCAGGCGGCCATCAACAGCGGAAGATGCTCCTTATGCGGCACCGAGATACCGGGGAGGTTCCCGGATCGAATCGATGCCGGCGGGGGAGACCGCTTCCCGGTTTCCATGGCCTGAAACGCCGGGAAGCCGGTATACTCTCATCCATGAACACAGTCACGTGTCCCTGCGGAAGGACGATAGCCACCCAGCCTGAATGGGCGGGGAAAAGGATCAGATGCCCGTCCTGCGCGTCGATACTCGACGTGCCGGTTGACTTATCGTCCCCCTCGGATCCCTCCGCGACCAAGACGTGCCCGTACTGCTGCGAGACCATCCACGCCGCGGCCGTCAAGTGTCGATACTGCGACCAGCCCCTGACGCCGGCGGTCGGGGCGCCCATCCGGACGGACGCCGCCCCGGCGCCGCGGAGAACCGACACGGGCGGAACGGGACCGCTGGTCGTTTCGATCCTGGGATTCATTTTCTGCCTGATACTCTCCCCGATCGGTTGGGCGATGGCGTCCTCTAACGAGCGCGAGTGCCGCGCTCAGGGGATAGAGCCGAGCGGCGTCACGACCGCGGCCAAGATAGTGGGGATCATCGGCACCGTGTTCCTTTGCATCGCAATCCTGGTGGGGATCCTGATGGGGATCTTGACGTTGATCCACGCGCTTCTCGTGTCGGCGCCGTAAGACGATCGAAGCAGGGGAAACGCCGCCGGTGTCCGGTGACGGCTAGCGCGCGGCCGCCAGCAGCCGTGCAACGCATTTGCCCACTTCCCTGCCGTCTCTGACGCAGTCCGGCACCCCTACCCCGTGGAAACCGGATCCCGCCAGATAGAGCCCGGGAGGCAGCGTCGCCTCGAATTCCCGCATCCGCCCCTGGTGGCCCACCTCGTAAACCGGATTGGCGTCGGTCCAGTAGTGCGTCCTCGCGAAGACGGGATCCTCACAAGCGCCCAGGAGATCCCTCATCTCCTCGCGCGCGGCCGATTCCGCGTCGGGACGCAGGCCTCCGATGAAGCAGCGCAGAAGCACGTGGCCGGCCGGGGCTCGGCCTTCGAACTTGGCTGAGCTCCACGTGCAGGCGAGTATCTTCCGGCCTTCGGAGCGACGGATCACGAATCCGCTGGCGTCCAGATCCCTGAACTTGCGGTAGGCGAGGGATACGGTGCACGTCGAGACGTATTTGACGGCGGGGACTCCCGGCCAGAGCCTGGCGGCCGCGTGGGCGGGGATCGCCAGGATGACGGCGCCGGCCTTCAATAGGCCGTCGTCGAGCCTCACGATCCAGCCGTCTCCGCCGCGCTCCAGGCTGAGCGCCCGTCGGCCGATGATGAATTCTACCCCGGGCATGCGCGAAACCAGACGGTCTATCATCTCCTGCATGCCGCCCCTGAGCGTCAGGAAGGGACCCGCGCCGGACGACGGGTGCTTTGCGAGCCGCATCGCCGCGATGAGGCTCCGGTGCTTCCGCTCCATGTCGGCCAGCCGCGGGAAGGTACACCGCAGGGACAGCTCATCGGAGGCCGACAGGTAGATCCCGGCCATTATCGGCTCGGCCAGCTTCTCGAGCGCCTCGCGGCCCAGCCTCCGCCGTATGAAGGATCCTATCGATTCGTCCTCCAGCGCGGGGCCGCGTGGCACGACCAGATCCATCGCCATCCTGAGCTTGCCGCGCAGGGATATCAGCCGGCTCGTCAGGAAGGGCAGCACCTTGGTGGGGATGGTGAGATAGAAGCCATCGGGCAGCTCGTGGAAACGGCCGTCGGAAAGGATGTAGACGCGGCGAGTGCTGGTGCCGATCAGGCGGTCCGCCAGCCCTATCTCCTCGCAAAGCATGCGGGCCCACGGTTTCATCGCAAGGAACGAATCGGGGCCCGCTTCGACGATGAAATCGCCGATCCTCTCGGTGCGGATCGTCCCGCCCAGCCTGTCGGGCTCCACCACCGCGGCCGGGACGCCGGCCTTCCGGAGCTCGTACGCGCAGGATAGTCCGGATATCCCGCCCCCGACGACCACGGCCCTTCTCATAGCAGCCTTCTGGCCGCCGACGCCAAGGCCTCTATAAGAAGCGGATCGTCGTTCGGCATCGGCAGGCGCTCCCATTCAAGACCCAATTCCTCCGCCTGCCGGCGGTGGACGACATCGAGGTCGTACATTATCTCCACGTTGTCGCTGACGAAGCCGATGGCGGCCACGCTCACGCGGCCGCGCAACGTCCGGAGGACCTCATGCACGTCCGGCCCCAGCCACGGTCCCGGAGAAGGCCCCCGGGATTGGAACGCGACCGCGTGAGGGCCGCCGGCGACGGCGCGCGCCGTCTCCCCGACCTGTTCGGGATAGGTCCCCGCGGCCTCGGCGGGGATCGAGTGCGCCGTGAAAATGACGAAATCGCGCCCGCTGGTGACCCCTCTCCAGTATTGCAGGAGCGCGGGCTCCATGTGCCACTCCCGCACGATCGCGCACGGCATCCCGGAGGCCTCAAGCTCGGTCTGATACGCCCCGGTCACGGCGCGGGAGTAGTGGGGCGCCAGGACGATCCCCACCAACCGCCCGATCCCCTCGCTGCGCGCCCGCTCCGCGGCCTCGCGAATGGAGGGCCTCCAGTGCCGCGTTCCAACGTATACGGGCAATCCCAGGGAAGCTTCAAGGGAACGCGCCTGGGCTCGGGTGATGTCCATCAGCGGGGACCGGCCGCCTATCCGGGCGTACCGTTCGCGGAGATCCGCCACCGTCTCCGGGGCCGGCGCGCGGCCTCCCATGATCCGACGCAGGAACGGCTCGATCTCGTCGATTCCGTCCGGTGAGCCGTGGCACATCAACAGGACGCCGGCCTTCACCGCCTCGTCCTTTCGTGCACGCGCTCGATGACGGCCGCGACGCTGTCCACCGGCGTCTGCGGGAGGATCCCGTGTCCCAGGTTGAATATGTGTCCGGGCCGGCCCCCGGCGCGGTCCAGCACGTCGTCCACCCTGCCGATAAGATCGCCGCGCGCCCTCAACATGGCCTCTGGATCCAGGTTGCCCTGGATGGCGCCGCCACCCAGCCGCTCCCATGCCTCGTCCAGCGGGACCGTCGAGTCCACGCCGATGGCGTCTCCCCCGGCTTCCCTCATGAGCCGCAGGAGATGGCCGGTCCTTGTCCCGAAGTGAATAGTCGGCACCACGAGCCCGTCGAGGATCAGCTTCGACCACGGCATGACGTAGCGGCGGTATTCCTCGGCATCCAACGTCCCCACCCAGCTGTCGAAGAGCTGGACGGCGTCCGCGCCGGCGGCGGCCTGTGCGCGCAGGTGCGCCAGGACGGCCTCCGACAGCTTAGCCATCAGTTTGGGCCAGGCGCTCGTCCTCATCATCGACTTCGTCTTAAGGTAGTCGCCGGACGGCCCTCCCTCCACGAGGTAGCTCGCCAGCGTGAAGGGGGCGCCGCCGAACCCGATTAGAGGGACCTTCAGTTCCTTCTTGACGATCCTGATGGCGTCGAGGACCGGCCGCAGATCGCGCTCCGGCTCGACCGGCTTCAATTCGGCGGTGTCGGCCTCGGAGGAGACGGGGTTGAGGATGGCCGGTCCCTCGGAGGGCACGAATTCGATCCGTATGCCCATGGGTTGGGTCACCATCAGGATGTCGCTGAATATGATCGCGGCGTCCAGATCCGGGTAGCGGCGTATCGGCTGCAAAGTCGCCTCGGCGGCCAGCTCGGCCGTCCAGCAGATGTCCGATATGCCGTGTCTTTCCCGCAGCCTCCGATATTCCGGCAGGTAGCGTCCGGCCTGGCGCATGAACCATACCGGGGTGCGGTCCGCCGGCTCCAGCCTGATGGCCTTCAGCAGCCTTGAGGTCCCCTCCGTCATTCCTTCAGGAGCCTCCTCACGAGGTTCTTGAAGCCCTTCATGTCGCCGGGTGGATCGTCGCCGATGAAGACCGGCCCCTGCCCTTCAGGGGGCTGGAGGCCGTGGCTCCCCTTGACGAGCGTCGGGTCAAGCGGCACCACGTCGATGCGGCACCTGAATCCGAGCTTCTTCTGGGCGAGCCTGAGCGCGGCCCTCACCGGCGAGGTCAAGAAAAGCTCGCACGGATCGTATCCGGGCTTCCTGTGGATGTCCACTGTGCGAGCGAAGTCAGGCGCGCGCGAGTCGTCGAGCCAGTAGGGGTAGGCGAACCACGCGTCTGGGCGCGCCAGCGCAATAAGTTCGCCCGAGCGCGGGTGGTCCAGCTCAAGTTCAGCAGGCTCGCAGATCCTGTCCACGCCGTCGATCTCCTCCATGAGGCTTCGCACCTCGGCGGTCGGGATCCCGTCGACGTAGACGTGCGCCACCTGGTGGTCGGCGACCGCGAAGGCCTTCGACTCGAAGGTGTCGAGCATCTCGCCGAAGGGGCCGTCGCGCACGGCCAGCCATCCCGCCTGGCGCAGGATCTTGTTGATCATGACGGGGCGCCGGACGGGGACGATGCCGTATTCGGAGACGGCCAGGATCCTGGCCCCTATCTCCCGGGCGGCCTCGATGACGATGCCGGCGCATTCGTCCACCTCCGCCACACGCTTGGGATCCCCGGGGCCATAGCGCTGGTAGTCGTAATCGAGGTGGGGCAGGTATACGAGGGTCAGATCGGGGCGGTTCCTGCGGATGACGACGGCCGCCGCACGCGCTATCCAGTCGGTGGCGGGCAGTCCCGCCTTGGGTCCCCAGAAGTATTGGAACGGGAACGGGCCGAGGAGTTCCTCGAGGCGGCAGCCGGTGCGGTCGATGATGCCGAAGACCTTCGAGCCGTCTGATCCGTAGTGAGGCTTCGGCGTGGCGTACCAGTCGAGGCGGGCGCCCTGGCTGAACCACCAGAACATGCTGGCGGTCTTCACGCCCGTGTACAGCGGTTCGCCTCCGACGAGCGCGCTGGACTGCTGCCAGAAGCGCACCTCGCGGGTGTCGCGGTAGAGCCATCCGTTGCCGACGATGCCGTGCTCCCGCGGGGGCAGGCCGGTCAGCATGGTGGCCTGCGCGGTGCAGGTGACCGCCGGGACGGGACCGCGCCAGGGCCGAGGCCTCCCCAGGCTCGAAAGCCGTGGCGCGTGCGCCGCCAGGTCGGGCGTGAGCCCCACGACGTCCAGGACGCAGACCTTTCCCACCGGCCGACAGTATAGCAGCCGGAGCGCCGCCCGCTACGCCTCTTCCACGACCTTGAATCCCATGAGATCCCCCAGATCCCGGGCCGACTGGAGGTGGTCCCCGTAGAACACCACCCTGTGCAGCAGGGTCATGACGTCGCCCTGAATGACGCCGGCGCCCCAGTTGTGGAACATCTTCCGGGCGTCCGCCACCTCGGTGACGAACTGCGTTCGGCATCCCAGCGGATCCCTGGTCACCTCCGCGATCTTCCCGGTGGAGATCAGCAGCGTGTCCAGGTTGATGAACTTGGCGCAGGTGACCTTCTGCCCCACGCGGTTTTCCACCTCCAGGGCCACGCCGCGGTCGCTGTCGGTCTGGGTCCGTATGCGGAACGGGAATCTCTTACCGGTCGGGCCGTCCATCTTGGTGGCGGAGGTGCAGTGGAAGTGTATCAAGGCGTTGCGAGCCACGTCGAAGACGGGATCAGTGACGAAGCCCGGCAGGCCGAACGCGTAGTTGAACATGAGCATCGTCAGTGTCGAGTCGATGTCCCCCTCGCAGGTGCCCACGAGCCCCTCGTCGTTGAGCTTGCTGAAGGTGAGGCAGCCCTTGGCGGGGGCCCCCATGCAGTGGGAGCTGGTGACGGCGCGGGCGCGCTCGCGCGCCATCAGGCCGCGGATCGCCAGATAGAGGCGCGCCGAGTTCACCACCTCCTCGGCCTTCGGCTCGACGACCTCCCTTGCCTTCGAGAGCCAGTAATCCCGCGCCTCCGCTTCGGCGGCCTGCGGGTCGACGGCCTTGTGGGCCTCGATGACCTCCTCGTTCTTGACGGGCACGATCTCGGCCCCGAGGACTTCCCGGACGCGCTCGTGTGAACGCGCCGCGGCGGTCCCCCGCAGCCTGCCTATGGCCAGGATGCGGGTCTGCCTGAGGCGCGGGGCCACCCGCATAAGGGCGCTCACGCGTTCCAGCTCGTTCCAGTCGCTCGTCGGCAGCAGGACAACCTTCTTGCCCGCTTTCTTCCAGGCCGGGAAGTACATCCATCCGTGGCCGCTGTACGGCTGGGAGAAGACCGCGGTGGGCAGTCCCGCGTCGACCAGCTTGGTCAGCTGGGGGGCGTCGCCGCCGTGGCCCGACAGGTGGAAGAGGATGAGGCCGTCGGCCTCGCGCAGTTTGGGGACCACCTCGTGGACGGAAACCGCCGGGATCATGTCTCCGCCGACGAACTGCAGGTCGCCGAGCTTCTTTTCGATCTGCGCCAGATGCTGGTTGAGCTTCTCCACCTCCGCGGTGGGCCTCGAGAGGTATATGCCGCCAGTCCTGCCGGCGAAGACCTTGTAGATCTTCACCGGGGCCAGCTTGGGGGGCCATGCCTCCTCTTGGACGGCATGGGATACTCCCAGGGCGGGGACACCGCGCAGCATCGCCCCGGCGGCGGCCGCCGCCCCGAGGAACTGGCGTCGATTCATCGATTTATCCATGGCGATCTCCCGAACAGGTTCTCCGGGAATAATACGCCTGGACCGGCCCCGCCGGGTCGTGGACGGCGGCGTATCGCCTGGATTCCCCCCCCCCTCTTTTTCTACCCCAGGCATTCCCAGGCGATCCCCGTCTTTTTCAGCGCGTAGCCGAACTCCTTGAGGCAGTCGCCGTAGCAGAACTCCCAATGGAACCCGGGCATGTTGAGCGCGATCTTTTCGTCGGGGATCTTGTAGGCCACGTCGGCCTGGTCGCGGCAGATGGGGAGAAAGGGGGTGTCGGCGATCTCGCCGCGGAAGCCGTAGTACTTCTTGAAACCGAAATCGGGGATTATGTTCGTGCAGACCGTGCCCTTCCGCATCTCCACCTTGGGCGCCGCTCCGTAGTCGGATTCGAAGTGGGTCACTATCCTTGCGGGCTCGGGATTCCTCCCGTCCATCTTCCGGGGTCCCGAGCAGTGGGCCACGGTGACGACACCGTGGTGCGGATACGTCGGGTCGTTCAGGAACTGTGGACGGCCTGTGATGTTGGCCAGGAGCATCCCCGAGGGGATCACCACGAAGTCGGACTCGCAGTAAGCCTGGAAGCCCGCGTCGTTGAGCGTGGAGAGCGTCAGGCAGGCGGTCGTCTCCGCTATGGGCATGATCGTGCCCATGCAGCTGTTGACGGTTATGGCCCGGGCGCCCGCCTTCTCCATGATGCCCCGGAACACCTGGTCCAGGAGAAAACAGTTTTCCACGAAGGCCTTTTCCGTCTCGAGCTTCACCCCGCCGGCCTTGAGGTACGAGTCGGCGCGTTCCTTGGCCAGCTTGACCGCGGAGTCGTCCGCGCGCGCGTCCACGAGAATCTTCCTGAGATCCGCGTATGGCAGGTTCCGGATCTCTAGCTTGAACTTCTCGACGGCGTGCTCCGGGGCGGGTTTGTCCACCTTGCTCCAGCCCCCGGCGCCGCCCACGGCGACTATCTTCATGCCGATCGTGTTTTTCAGCCCCGCCAGGGCCCTCAGGCGCCAGGTCAGGTCGTCCAGCGAGTCTACCACCACGTCGTCGTTGTCCACCCCCTTGACCGCCAGCTGGTCGCCGTGGCGATGCAGAAACCGCGGGCTGACTATCTCATACCAGAGGTAGACGGGGCCGGAGCGGTGGCGGAGGAAGATGATCATCGGTTTGCCGAGTTTCAGGACGGCGTCGAGGGCGTCCACCCATCCCCCGGCGGCGTAGACGATATAGACGTCGGCCTGCCCCAGGTCCTCGATCTGAGGGATCTGGCTTCCCTTTGTAACGGAGACAGGCGGCAGGAATGAGAGGGGGAAATCAGCGGAAACCTTTATGCGGTCGAGTTCCTTCTGGATGCGCGCCAGCTCCTCGCCGGCGGCCTCCTGCGTGTGGATACCCCCCCAGTTCCTCCAGCTCGACTGTTTTTTCGGCCTCGGGACGTCGTACACGAGGATGGGTTTCACCACCAGGGGCATGCGCGGCGGGGCCGGGCCGAGCCGATCTTCAGCGGCGGCCGATATCGAGCGCCAGGAACAGCCCGCGAGGGTCGCCGCGGCCGTCGCGGCTGCGCCGGTCCGGAAGAGTTCCCTCCTGGTCATGCACGGCCTTGCGCAGCACCGGGAGACGTGTGGCCAGACGGAATTGCTCATATCTCTTCTCCTAATCCAGGATTTTTATCGCCGGAATCGTGAAGGCCGCCGAGGCGGCGCGAGATTTCCGCGGCGCGGCGGACGAACGCCCGTCCCAGGCGCTTGAAGAGCATCCGGGGGAGCCTCACGGCCGGGGCCACCGTCCAGAGGACCCCCGCCGGGTTCTTTCCGGAGTCGAAGACCGGTGCCGCCACGCAGCGGATGCCGTCGTGGAATTCGCCGTCGTCTGTGGCGTATCCGCGCTCCATCACCCGGTCGATCTCCCGGGCCAGGGCCCGCCTGTCCGTTATGGTCCTGGCCGTAAGCCTCGTCAATTTGAGGCGCCTCACAAGCGCCTCCCGGTCCTCTGCGAACGCCAGGAGCGCCTTTCCCGGGGCCGTGTTGTGCAGCGGAAATCTCGTCCCCGGATGGACTGCTATTATGAACGGCTGGGTTCCCGGGGCGGTGTCGATGACCACTCCCTCGTCGCCGAGACGGCAACCTATGAATACGCTCTCGCGTATCTCGTCCCGGAGCCTCTTGAGGATGGGCCAGGCGGCGTTCCCGAGGCTCCGCCTGTCGGCGGCGGCCGTGCCGAGCCCCAGGAGCCTCGCGCCCAGCCTGTATCGCCTGGTTTCCGGATCGCGTTCCAGGTACCCCCTGGCGTCCAGGGTCATCGCGATCCTGTAGGCCATGTTCGTCGATATGCCTATCTGCCTGGCCGCGTCCGAGAGGGTCAATCCCTCCCTGCGGCGGCTGAGCAGCTCCGCCATGTCCAGCGCGCGTTCCAGGTTCGGCACGTGGTACCTCGACAGCGCGCGGCGCCCGGTCTGCCTCGGCATATTTGATTGATATATATATTTATACTAATTAACAAAACTCCGGCAAGGATAATTTCAACGTTCCAGGAGATGGGTGACGGAGTATCGTCGGCCGGCGGCCCGATCCCGAAGCGCCTCTGAACCGATACTCGTGTGCCCCGGCGGGCTGTTTTGACGATATCGACATCAGGGAAGTTTATCGAGGTGGGGTGTGAAGCGCGGTTGGGTATTTCTGGCCGGACTCCTCTTCCTCTTGGCGGTGGAGATCTTCGTGGTGGCCGATCACATGAGGTCGAAACGGCGGGCCGAGGCCGACACCGCCGTTTGCGTCTCCGGCGCGCGCGCAGATTGAGGGGCGCCGGCGGCCGGACCTTTATGGAGGCGCCACGGACGCGCCCCGCGACCGAGGAGGATTTCGAGGTCTTCGACTCGCTGCGGGCGGCCTCCTGCCCCGAGGGGTATTTCATCGGAGACGGCGCGCGCGTCGCCGCCCGCATGACCCGGGAACGCTGCGCGGTCAGGATCCTCTGCGCGCCGGAGTGGATCGGACGGATGGAGTTCCCTCATGACGCGGAGATCCTCACGGCGCCAAAAGAAAGACTCGACAGGCTGGTGGGATTCAGGCTCCACCAGGGGTTGATGGCCCTGGGAAAAATACCCCCGCCGCGGCCCGTTTCCGGGTCACTCCTCGTGGCGCTCGACAGGCTGTCGAACGCGGAGAATGTCGGGGCCGTCATGCGTAATTGCGCGGCCTTCGGCGTCGACGGGGTCCTGGTGGGTCCCGGTACCGCCTCCCCGTGGCTGCGCCGCGCCGTCCGGGTCTCGCTCGGTGCGCCCCTGAGGGTCCCGGTGCATTTCCCTCAGGACCTGGCGGCCGCGCTGCGTCCGCTGAACGCCTGGGCGGCACACGTCAGGGGCGGCCGGCTCGACTACCGCGACGTCGATTACACGAAGGAGATATGCCTTGTACTCGGCGGCGAGGCCCACGGCCCGAGCCCGGAGGTGCTGGGCGCTTGCCGCGGGACGCTCTACATACCCATGGAAGGCGGCTGGGACTGCCTGAACGTGGCGTCGTGCGCCGCGATATTGCTGGCGGAGGCCAGGAGACAGCGCAGGGACAAGCCGCGGACCTGACGGCCGCTCCCCGGCCGGCGCATTTACTTCTCCTTCAGCTTCCGGAGCTTCTCCTCCTGTGTTTTGAAGAACTGCTGCGCCTGCGGGACGCCTCCGAATCTCGCTTTCAGGGCGTTGAGGGCCTCCTCGAAGATGGCGGCGTCCTTCCGGCTCTCGGCATGCCGCATCATTAGTATCCAATATGCCTGCACCTCGCCGTCGCCGCTGGGCGGCGGCTTGCCCGCCCGCTTCATCTCCATGAACTTCCTGCCCGCCTCGAGCTGGCTCGTCGGATCGGGACCCACGCCCTTGAGCACGTCGCGGACCGCCAGATCCGCCAGAAGCCCGCTCAGCTCCTCCTGCCGCTCCTTGGCCAAAGGTCCGAGTTCATTGACCGATTTCTCGGCCTCTAGGGGAGAGAGCGATCCCATCTTGATCCCGTGAACAAGCACCCTGTATTTCGCCTCCTTGTCTCCCGCCGCCGCCTTCTTCTTCAGTTCGACGAACTCCTTCGCCACGGCCATCGTGGCGGCGAAACCCTGGGCCGTCCGCGGCCCATCGTGCACCGCCAGGACGTTCCCCTCCGAATCCATCGCCACCAGGTGGGGGAATCCCCGTCCTCCCTTCTCGGACAACAGGCCGTCGTATTTCCTGCCCTTCACGTGCGACGTCACGTGGCAGAAAAGCACGTACTCCTTGGAGAACCTGACGAACTCGTCCCCCATGAGGGCGCCGCCCTCAAGCGCGTTGCAAGGCGGTCAGGTGGCGTACGACCGAGTGAAATAGGCGAATATGAGCTTGCCGGTCTTCCGGCTCTCCTCGCGCGCCTTGTCGTAATCGGTGATCCAAGCCGCCTTGGAGAGGAAGGGCGACTTGAGCTTCTTCTCCAGCCGGCTTTCCATGGATTCCTGGGCCGCCGCGACCGTCGCCATCGCGGCCACGGCCAACGAGGCCGCCATCGTCTTCATGTTCAATGTTTCATCTCCTTAACTGATCCCATTCTACAACACCGAGCCGTGATATAGCGGGGAAATCCTATCCGCGCGGCCGCGCCGCCTCGATTCCCGCTCCGACGTGGGCTTCAGCGCCGTCATGGTCGCGGGTGCCGGGATCAATCGGAGGTCATTCCCCCCCCGCGGGGTAGACTACGATTCCCTCCCGCCGCCCCTTCTTAAAGATGACCGCAATGGGCGCGGCCCCACCCCGCAGCGCCTCCCGGTTGGCCCGTTTCCATTCCGCCAAGGCGTCGCCGGCCTCCCTGACGCCGAACCTGCCCGACCCCGCGCGCCCCTCGGCCAGCCCCAGGAGATCCTCCGGCGTGACTCCCGCCACGGGGCTCTCCGGGCGGATCTTCCTGTAATATCCGTCCCAGCCGGGGGCGGAGAACCTGGAGAAGTCACGGTTTTCGCGGACGCACCGCCGCTCCGCGCGCGCCTCGTCGGCCGCGACCTGCCGGGCCCACAGGCGGGCTATCTCGGCGACCGTCTCCTTCCACATCAACCTTTCGGCGACGTGCGCGTGCAGGTATCCATTGAGGAATCTCAGCCGGTCGGTCCTGGTCAGCCGCGGTATCCTGTTCATCTTGGCCAGGGCCCGCAGCCTGGCGCGCCGCGGCACCGGGCCGCCGTAGACTTTCAATTTCTCGAAATCGATCAGGCGCATCTCGCCGCGGTCGAGCAGCACGTTGGTGGGATTGAAATCGTACTGTGTTATCCCGGCGTCGTGCAGGCGGCGGGCGAATTTCCCGTAGCGGAACAGCAACTCCCACCGTCTCTTGGGGTCGTCGGCGTCCGCCAGGAGGGCCTGCTGGAGCGTCTGGGCGCCCGGCAGTTTCTCGAACGCCACCCAGCTTTCGTACTGGCGTTCTCCGGCGGCCTGCACCGGCACCGTGGGGATGCCGAGGCGCCTCACGATGCCGCATCTTTTCAGCTCCAGGGCCGCCATGGAGCCGAACAAAACCCTCTTCAACCTTCGGCGCCAGCCACCTTCCCTGTAGGTCTTGACCAGGAAGGTTCGATCTCCCGCGCGGCATTCCTCCGTTTTTTTCAGGCGGAGATCCTTCAGGACCCGTCGCGAGGCGACCGCGCGGTCGAAATCGCGGAAGAGGTCCGCCGCCTCCTCGGCCACCCAGGTCCGCCCTCGTCCGGTCCTGACGAGCTCGTATTTGGGATCGGCGCTCGAGGAGAGGCCCCACGACCTCGGGGTTCCCGCAGCCTGCCAGGCCAGGACCGATGCGGACTCCGACCAGCGGCGCCGAGCGCGCCTCGAGAAGGGCAGCGCGGGCAGCAGGGTGAGCAGCTCCACCAGATTCTTGAACGGGTAGGCGAGTCTCAGCAGCGGATATGATCGCGGCCGGTTCTTCCTGAAGTATGTGAAGAGCGAGCGGACGTACTCGATCTTGGCCCGGATCGCGACCTCCTGACGCGTCATCCCCTGCAGATGGATCGCGCGGGCCCACGGCAGGAAGACCACCCTCGCGCCCGCCTTGCGGGCCCTCAGGCAAAAGTCCGTCTCCTCGAGGAACAGAAAGAAGGCCTCGTCGAAACCTCCGATGCGCTCCACCAGCGACCTGCGGATCATCATGCACGCGCCCACGACCGAGGGGACGTCGCGCGGTTCGAGGTAATCCCTGGAGGCGCTCGGGAAATCCTCAGGGAAGAGAAACCTCAGGAGACTCTTGTTGAGCAGCTCGGTGGCCGGAGAAGGCAGTGGGGCGAACGAGTGCTGCCTTCGTCCGTTCTGATGAACCAGCTGCGGGGTAAGCACCCCGACGTCCGGCCTCTCGGTCATGAATGCGAACATGGCGTCGAGGGCCCCCGGCATCAGGCGCGCGTCGCTGTTGAGCAGGCAGAAGAACCGCCCGGTCGCGCGCGCCATTCCCTGGTTCGCGGCCGCCGCGAATCCCCTGTTGACCGGGTTTCGTATGACCATCACCCACGGGAACCTGGCGGCGATCTCGTCGGCCGATCCGTCGGTGGAGCCGTTGTCCACCACGATCGTCTCGATCCCCGCCGGCACGGACGCCAGGCATTCCGGCGTGAGATCTCGGCCGTTGCGGTTAGGCACTATGACGGAGACGTCCATCAGGATCCGTCCCGCGCGCGTTCGCGTTCCCAGAGCTTGACGTGCTTGGCGAAGACGTAGAAGGCGGAGGCGGCCGCGATGACGAAGCCGGGCATTCCATCGAGGAATCCAAGCTTCCACACGTAGCACTCGAGAAACTTCACCGGCGGGTGCAGGATCGCCATGAGTACCGACGGCCTGCGCCCGCGTTTGAGCATCTCCTCGACGACCACGTCCGAGAAGTGATTGACGATGCGGAGCTGATGCGCGAAGTCGCGGTAGGTGTAGTGGACGATCTCCGCGTCGAGCCTCCGCACGCGCCCGTCGGGGATGAGCTTGTCGTGGGGATCCACCCCGCCCCACCGCGCCCTGCCCCTGCGGACGACCCTGAGTTTCCAGTCGGGGTACCAGCCGCCGTGGTTTATCCACCTGCCCAGGTACTTCGCGTGGCGGCGCACCTCGAAACCGGCCAGGTCACCAGCCGCCGGCAGCTCGCGCTCAAGCGCTGCGCGCAGGCCGGGCGTACAGCGCTCGTCGGCGTCCAGACATATCACCCACTCGCCGCTGGTTCGATCCAGCGCGTAGTTCTTCTGGGCCACGTAGCCGGGCCAATCGTGGTGGATGACGTGCGGCGTGTGCCTGCGGGCCAGATCCACGGTGCGGTCCGTGCTGCCGGAATCCACCACAACGATCTCGTCGCACCATGCCACGCTGCGGAGGCATTCCTCGATATTATGTTCCTCGTTCTTGCAGATGATGGAGGCCGAAATCCTGGGGTTCATGGGGACCGGTCGCAACGTAGCACAACGGCCGCCGCAGGTCAACCTCGAGCCGCGGCATCCGGCCGAAAGAGGGCCGCGCGGCCGCCGGGCTTGATTTTCGCCGCGCCCGGCATAGAATTGGGAAAGCCGCACATCCAGAAGGCATTTTTGGACGCGCCGGCGGTGGAGCCAGGACATTCGAGGATACTGATCATCCGCCTGAGCGCCGTGGGGGACGTGATCAACACCCTGCCCGCGCTCGAGGCCGTGCGCTCGGGGTTCCCCCGCGCCTTCATCGGGTTCGCCGTGGAGGATCGCGCCAGGGATCTCATCGAAGGCCACCCTTCTGTTAACCGCGCGCACGTCTTCCATAGGCGGAGATGGACGACGATGGCCCGGCGGCCGCCTGACTGGGGCAGACTGCTGCTCGAGACCGCCAGGTACGTCGCGGAGATCCGCCGCGAGCGGTACGACGTCGCCTTGGATTTCCAGTCCAACCTGAAGGGATCTCTTCACGTCCTCATCAGCGGCGCGCGCCGGCGGATCGGGTTCGGTCGCGGGCACTGCTCGGAATTCAACCATCTTTTCACCAACGTCCACGTGATCCCGAGCGGCGCGGCCGTGAACCGCGTTGACAAGTTCCTGTGCCTTGCCGCCGCCCTGGGGGTACCCCCCGGCCGCGCCCGGTACAGGCTTCCTGAACCGTTCGAGAACCGCCGGCGTGTGGCGGCGTTCCTCGCGCGCGAGGGGCTCGAACGATACGCCGTCATCCACCCCGGCACGAGCGACTTCGGCAAGGTAAAGCGCTGGATGCCGGAGCGGTTCTCGGCCCTGGCCGCAAAGATACACGCTGGGATGGGGCTCAGGACGGTCGTGACGTGGGGTCCGGGGGAGCGGCCCCTGGCCGAGGAGGTCGCCTTGAGATCCGCGGGCACGGCGCTGTTGTCCATGGAAACCCGCTCGATCATGGACCTGGCGGAGATCATCCGGCGAGCGCGGATATTCGTGGGCTGCGACTCGGGCCCCCTACACCTGGCCAGCGCCGTGGGCACGCCCAGCGTGGCCCTCTTCGGCCCGAAGGATCCGCGCGTCTACGGGCCGTACAACCCGGTCCACCGCCTCGTCTGCAAGTGCGAAGGCGGCAACGGCACCATGGAGGCCATCACCGTCGACGACGCATACCGCGCCGTCGAGGATCTGCTCCACGAAACAGAAAACCTCTCCGGCGGTCCCGCGCCCTGACGCGGCGCGCGCGGATGGGGCCCGAAATTTCCTACGGCTTTCGGACCGCCTTAGGCTGGGCCTTCTCCCAGTCGGACTTTGAAACCCTCTTGGGTTCCTGGATGAAGACGAAGACCCCCCTCTTGTTCCCAACCACGATGTCGGGATTCCTGTCGCCGTTCAAATCACCCGTCGTAACCTGTGTCCCAACGCCGGAGTCGTCGTCTATGAGGTATGGAACGAAATCGACCCCTTCCTTGGAGCGTGCCGTCCTGAACCAGTAAAGCACCGCCGGCGCCAGGGGCTCCGGGTCCCCCTTCGATCCGTGCGCGTAGTGGCGCTTCCCCACCACGAAGTCCTTGACCCCGTCGCCGTCCATGTCAACCAGATCGATCGCGTGAGGCTGGGAAAACCTCACGCCGTATTTGCTGTCCTCCGGCCTCTCGCCCGCGAAGAGATGATGCTTGAACGAAATCTTCCCGCCCTCCTTGACGTGCTCCCACCACGTCAGACCGAACTTGTGGGCGTCAATGCACGTGAGTATGTCGTTGTCCCCGTCACCGTCGAAATCGTACGCCCATATCTGCGCGGGACCCGTACCGAACTTCGCGTCATGCCGGATCCAGAGAGGATCCCCCTCAAGGTTCGCCGGCTGCTCCCACCAGCCATCCTTTTCGAGGATGTCGACGCGCCCGTCGCCGTTGACGTCCCCGTAGCCCAGGCCGTGGGTGTATCGCTGGTATTTCTTGGGATCCCTGGGGGTGATCGGGTGGAACTTGCCGTCCAAGGTCGCGTATCCAAGACATCCCCTCGATCCGCAGAGCAGTTCCGGCTTCCCGTCGCCAACGACGTCGGCGAAGGTCGGCGATTCGTTCTCCACGCAATCCAGCAAAATCGTCCTCTTCCAGTGACCTTCCTGTCCGCGGGGATTCTCATACCATGACGCGTCTTCGCCCGGGAAGCCCAGCACCAGGACGTCGATCCAGCCGTCGCCGTTGAAGTCGTACGTGAACGTGAAGAAGTTCTTCGAGTAGCTCTCCTTGTTGAAATCCTTGGCAGGGTATATATCGTGGGCCTTCTTGAAATCGGGGCCCTCGTACCAGTACGGGCCGGCGACCACGTCCATGCGGCCGTCCCTGTTGAAGTCGCCGAAGTGGGCGCCCTCGGCCCAGAACTTCTCCGATATGATGATCTTCCGGAAGGGCCTGATGACGTATTCCTGGGCATCATCCCCCGTCCAGTTCGCCGCCAGCATCGCCGCGACAAGAAGGCTAGACATGATCCCTCCCGTTCATCTCACAAGACTCGCCCCCGCCCAGGCGCGCGTCCCGCTATCACCGCCGGGGCCCGTTATGATACGCCGCGATTTCGCCTTTGGCCATCACCAGCTCGAGTTCCAGCGGGGGACCGGGACGCAGCAGCACGACGTCGGCGTCATAGCCGGGGAGGATCGCCCCCTTGCGCGTGGAAACGCCGGCCACGGAGGCGGGGACCGCGCTGGCCAGCCGGACGGCGGTTTCGAGGCTCAGCCCAACGTGCTCCACGGCGTTGCGCACGAGGTCGATCATGCGGGCGGTGGAACTGGCGAAGCCGGTGTTGTCCAGGTTGCGGGAAATCCCCCCTTCCACGATCGCCGGGGTGCCTCTGCGGGATCCGAAGGTGTAGACGCCGTCAGGCATACCGGCGCCGCGCATTGCGTCCGTGACGAAAAACACCCTGTCCGGTCCCTTGATTTTCAAGGCCAGAAGCAGGAGCTCGCGGGGGACGTGCCGCATGTCGGCGATGAGTTCCGCCGACAACCGGTCGTCCAGCAGCGCCGCCTCCAGCATCCCGGCGATCCGGTAAGGCCCGTCCTTTTTCGTCGATGACATCGCGCAGAACAGGTGGGTCACCGCCTTCATGCCGGCGTCGATGGCGCGGAAGACCTCTCTGGCCGAGGCGTCGCTGTGTCCGCCAGAGGAGGCAATCCCGGCGGCTGTCAGCTCACGAATGAATTCGAGCGCTCCTGGCAGCTCCGGCGCCAGCGTCATCCGCCTTATGATGTGCGCCCTCTCCAGGTAGCCGCGGTTTTCCTCCGGGGAGGGGCGGCGCACGAATGCGTGGTCGTGACACCCGTGCCTCCGGGGGGCCATGTACGGGCCTTCCACATGGACGCCCAGTATTTCCGGGCCGCCGACGCGCGCCTCGCGGCACCTCGCGGCGGTGTCCACGCAGGCGATGATGCACTCGTAGGCATCAGTCGCCGTGGTCGGCATGTATGAGGTGGTGCCTCCCGCGGCGTGATACTCGCCGACGGCGCGGAAGGCCTCCTCCGTCGCGTCCATGAAATCGTGCCCCTTGCCGCCGTGGACGTGGAGGTCGATGAATCCCGGTGCGGCGACAAGGCCGCGGGCGTCGATGATCCTTGCGCCCTCGATCGGCGGCCCGGCGGAGGGCCGGACTTCTTCTATCCTGCCGCCGCCGATCAGGATGTCGAAGGCGCCCTGCCCGGGAACCGGCGGCCCCAAGACGAGGCGCGATCCTGAAATCACGACGCGGTTTTCCGCCACGGCGACGATTATTATAAAGACGCGCGCCGTGGTTTCCCGCTAATTCAAGCCTGCCGGACCGCCGCCAGAGAGGGGCCGCGGGAGGCGCCGGGCATCAATCCTTCGCCTTTCCGATCGCGTGCTCAATCACACGGACCACGTAGCCGTTCTTGTCCTTGCGCGCAGCGCGGATCTCCTCTCGAAGCGGCCTCGCCTTGTCGCCCAATGCGTCCAGCGCGTTGGCCGCCCGCAGCCTGGCCCATTCGCTCTCATGCTTCAACGCGCGGCCTAGCACCGGGAGGGCCTCCTCCGGGCGCCCGAGCCTGCAGAGCGCCTCCGCCGCGGTTATCTGCACGTCCGGAGCCGCGTCCTCCAGCGCTTTCCCGAGCGAGTCCAGCGCTGGTTTGGCCCCGTCTCCAAGCGCCAGCAGCCCCGTCGCGCCCCAGT
>FWPU01007776.1_pt1 | contig 19254 bp, 17 predicted proteins | sample 2228361 | NCBI WGS metagenome assembly FWPU01 (sample SAMEA103939777, study PRJEB20133) | metagenome
GCCCAATGGACTTTATAACGGGGTAATGGCGTAACCAGCCCCCTCTCTGGCTCGCCCCCAAAGGGGACGCGAATCGTCCCTTCCCCCTTCAGGGGCCAGGAGGGCCAACCAGGGCGGAGCGCTGGGCCTGCTGAAGGGGGGCTGCCGAGGGTTGGACTGGGCACTGCATTGTGGCGCTGACACTGCGGATGGCAGCTTACACGAAAGGGCAGTGCTTTGAGAGCAATGGGAGGAGGAGAGCGGCCCACGCCAGGGTACGGGGTTCAGGAGCGGCCCTCGCATGCCCTTGGGCGGCATGAGGGGACAAAAGGCAGGGGGCGCCTGCCGCGTAAGGCGCCCCCTGCTGTGGCCTGTTCGGCCGGGTGTTGTCCGGCCGTGGACGGCACCGGCATTGCTGCCAGCACCTGGTTATCTATGTGAAACGCGGTGACTTGGGATAGAATAACTGGTACCAGCCGTGGGTAGCTGATTCATGAAATTTGCTGCACTTCTAGATAGCGAAGGGCAGATCAAGTCGCACGATGGCCTGGTAGTCTCTCTTGGCCTCGTCCACCGTCGGGGCGCCCGACGTGGAATGACGCTGTACGTTGGCCAGGTAGAGCTCGAAGCCACTGAGCTGGTTCAGCCCGCGAATGCTATGGATAAAGCGGCTAAGCATTCTTTGCACCTCCTGTGCTGTGAACGGTCCGTCGGGTGTCCTGCAGGACATCGGCGTAACCTGTTCTACAATTCTGATTATCCCTCGAACGTGGCATCATGTAAAGAGATATAGTATAATAGTGGGTATCGGACATATTGATATTCACTGGGAGGCATAAGTTTTGGAGCTACGCGAGCTGAGAAGTTTTTGCGCGGCGGCCAAGCTGAGGAGCATATCCAAGGCGGCAGAGTACCTGGGAATTGGGCAGCCCACGGTGACCATGCACATAAAGAAGCTGGAGGAAGAGCTGGGGGTGATGCTGTTCGACAGGATCAAGCGCCCAATCCAGCTCACCCTGTCGGGTGCCACGCTGGCGCGGCTTGCAACTCCCCTGGTGGAGGGCATTGACGCGCTGGCCGCCAGGACGACGCTGGCCGAGGCCGAAGGCCCGGTCTATATTGCCGCGCCTCACGACATTATCCCCCACACGCTCCTCAGGGTAGTGAAGGCCTTCCGCCCTCTCTATCCTAACGTCCACCTGCGCATCCGCTCTGGCCTGAGGACGGACGTGCTGCATCTGGTGGCGGAGGGCGAGGTAGATATTGGCATCGTGCCCGGCCCGGAGAAGAGCCCCGAGTTCGACTTCCAGCCCATGTTCGGGTACGAGCGGGTGCTCATCACGCCGCTGGGCCATCCCCTGGTCCAGGAGCCTCTCAGGTCACTGGACCAGATCGCCCGCTGGCCGCTGATCCTCATGGGGCCGCGCACCTACACGCGGACGCTGCTGGAGACCGAGTTCCGGCGCAAGGGCCTGAGCTACGATATCATCATGGAGCTGGGGGACATGGACACCATCAAGCGCTATGTCTCCCTGGGCTTGGGCATATCCGTGGGGCCTCGGCTGGCCATCGAGCCTGAGGACGAGGAGGAACTGGGCGTCCTCAGCATGGCCAACCTGCTGCCGGTGGAGCAGGCCGGCATCGTGACCCTGCGGGGCAAGACGCTCTCCACGCCAGCCCAGAACTTCATCAAGGTGATGCGCGACACGCTGATGCCAGCCCTGCCGGCCGGCAGCAGAAGGTAGGCCTTCAGGGTACTGCACAGCCACCCTGCCCCACGGGACGGTGGGGCAGGGTGGACATGCCTGGGTAAAATCATGAGGGCGTTGCACGTGCAACGCCCTTATGATTCTCATGGCGTAATAAGGGGCGACACGACAGAGGGCCGGTCACTCCCTGATGCCGACTAGCCTTGCGGTCACCAGTTGGCGATGGTCGTAGTAGGGCCTGCGGGCGCAGGTCACCAGCGTGATGGTCGCATCATCGGAGTCGTAGAGAGCCAGGTCGTCCTGGTGGACCACCCTGGAGGATACCACCTGGTAGAGGTACTCGCCGTCATCGCTGTCCAGGATGACGTAGACGGGCGTCCCGTTGACCAGGAGCTGGGGGACTTCGGGCAGCCTGTGAAAGACGTTGCCCTCCCCCTTGAAGGGGCTTTCCAGGTGCCCGAACAGCCAGCCGTTGCCCAGCTCTCCAGGGTTGGCTGTGCCAGGGATGTGGCCCACCACGTGCTTGGGCGTCTCGTACTCCCTGCGGCCATTGCGCTCGATGATGGCCAGGGGCTTGACGGGCGAGTCCACATCTATGAGAGGGATTCGGATGCGCACGGCGGCCGCCCTGTCGCCGTGCGCGGGCCCAACATCTGCCGGGGCCACGGGCCTGTACCCTTCGGGCAGTCCCCGGTCCTGGGGTGCGAAAACCTCTGTGCCCGCCCAGAGGGGCTGGTGCCAGTCCTTGGGATGGATCAGGTACCCGGGATAGATGGATGCATAGCTGGAAGCGGGAAAGTCGGACACATCAGGCCCTGTCTGTGAGGCCTGCGGGTCCGACTGACCTGGCCGTGGCTGGGCCTCGTTCTCCTCGGGCGTGCCGGTGCCGTCAGTGGGGGAAGAAGGCGCCGGGGCTGGTGGCTCTTGCTGCCAGGCACCAGCCCCGTCCGGCACGGGCATCGAAGGTGCGGGGCCTTCGATGGAAACGTTAAGCTTATCTAGCTGTGCACCGGTGTAGGCCCCATAGGCATGGTAAGCGCCGACGCCAAGCAAAAGTAGCAGGCCGGTGGAAATCAGCACCAGACCTGTGATTCCGCTGAGACGTCCTTGGCCTCGGACTGCTATTGTCGGCACCGTCTTTCCCAAAGCAACCGTCACCTGCTGCCCCACCGCTGCACAACCCAAAGCCAGCCGGCGGCATAGTATGACACAGCAAAGAGTCAGGTAAAGTTAGTCTAGCAAACCGAGGAAATAGCCGCCAACTGCATTATATACGGGACTGCTTTGTGGCCCCCCTCCAACGAAGCCCGCTTACCCAGGGTACCCAGTCCGAATCAGCGCACGCGAGGAGAGTGCATCGCCCCGCTGGCGATGGGCTCGTTCAGGTAAACATCGCCATTGCGGATCTTGATGTTGAAGCCGCACTCCGGATTGCTACACACCCACGCTTTATAGTGGATTGGTGCACCCTGGCTTCCGAAGTCGGATAGAGGTAGCAAATTCCCACTAAGACACCTGCGGCACTGTGGCCAAGTATTCTGCTCCACTGATTCCTCCTCTGTTTCCACCCCACTGAGGGTAAGGGCGCGGCAAGTATAGCATTATGATATGAGATTAAACAAGTCCTATTTAGGTATTCCCTCACCCGACCCTGTGCCCAGGGACACAGACGCCAGTCGCTCGTAGATGGCTCCATCGGGGCGCAGAATGCTTTTCATCAGGCTGACCGAGCCTACCTCCATCCTCACTCCGGGGCTGGTCCACGCGGAGGCCAGCGCCCGCTCAGCCTCGCGCCTGTCGGCGGGAGAAGCCCCCTCCCTGATGCGTCCTATGGTAAGGTGCGGCTTGAAGCCTCGTTCCTCCCTGGCAAACCCCAGCGTCTCCAGGGCTGCCTCCACGTCCCGCTGGAGGGCGCGCAACGGCTCCATGTCTCCCTCGATCCCCACCCACAGGACCCTTGGCGCCGAGCGCTCGGGGAATACCCCTGCGCCAACCAGCTCCAGCAGGAAAGGCTCGTGGGCGCGGGCAACCCGGGCCAGGGCGCTGGCTATGGCCTCAACCTGGGCCACCTGGACATCGCCCAGGAACTTCAGCGTCAGGTGCACACCCTCGGGCCTCACCAGCCTGACGCCGCGCAACCTGGCCCGCGAAAGCTCCTGGACAAGCCCCGCCAGGACATCTCTGACCTGTGGGGGAAGCTCGATGGCAACGAAGGCGCGTACCTGTTCCGTCATGGGCGTTTCAGTCCTTCTCGCAGGTCTTTAAGCCGACTGTACCAGCAGGCCAGCGTGTCCAGGGAGGTCCCGGCGTTGGCGGCGCTGGGGCTCGGTGCCAGGAACACCCTTGAGCGTCCGATGGTGCGCGGCTGAAGACCTGGCTGCGGGTCCTCCTCCACCCCCTCCGCATACCTGAGGTAGTTGCGGTAAGCCGTGGTCCCGTTGAAGCAGACTATGAGCGGCTGGTACAGCTCCAGCTTGGCCTTGAGGGCTGGCGCTCCCTTGCGGAAGTCTTCAGCCCTCAGCTCCGAGGCGCTGCGGGTGGGGCGCTTCACAAAGTCAGTGAAGCCAATCCCCTGCTCCAGCGCCTTCCAGTCGGTGCTGGCATCCAGCGGCCATGCCAGAAGCCCCGAGCGGTGGATGGCAGGCCAGAACCTGTTGCTGGGCGAGGCGAAGTAGTGGCCCACCTGCGCCGAGTACAGCCCCGGGTTGATGCCCACGAAGACAATATCCAGCCCCGGAGCGAGGTAGTCGGGCAGGGTGTTCATCTCCCGTCCCCATCCCAGGCACCACGTACCCTCATGCACAAGTTTAAAAGAATTACCATGGTTTAAACAAGCGGTCTGTCCATTGTTGATTAACAGGCTGTCCCTTGCCTGCTGGGCGCGGCTGGCAGGTCGCAGCGGTCAGTAAGGCAGTTGCGTCTCAGGGTGCGCCCGTATGTAGTGGGCCTGGTGGACGCCGAAGTTCTCCTGGAGCTGAATGCTCAGGCCGCCATCCACCACCAGGGCGTGGCCCGTGATGAAGGATGCCTCGTCCGAGCACAAGAACACTATGGCGTTGGCGATGTCCTCGGGGCGCCCGACCCTGCGCAGCGGGTACTGATCCTCGAAGAAACGCAGCCCTGTGGGGTTCTGGTCCCACCGTACCTGCATCCTCTCGGTGACTATGTGGCCTGGGCAGATGGCATTGACCCTGATGCCCATGGGGCCAAAGTCAGTTGCCATCTGCCGCGTGACCCCTATAACAGCCGACTTGCCCGCTTCGTACACCAGGGAGCCGGGCGCCATGAGCAGCCCGTGGACGGACGAGATGTTGACGATGCTGCCGCCGCCGACCTTCTGCATCTCCGGCACGGCGTACTTCACGGCCAGGAAGATAGACTTCACCAGCAGCGTCATGCCGGCGTCCCAGGTCTCCTCGGACACCTCCAGGGCGCTGCCGTGCCCGCCGGCGGTGGGGCTGTAGGCGTTGTTCACCAGGATGTCCAGCCTGCCCCAGAGCTGCACCGCCTTCTCCACCATCGCCCTGATGTCCGCGTGCCTGGACACGTCAGCGTGAAAGGCTACCGCCGTGTTGCCGGCCTCGCGTATGCGTGCGACGTTGGCCTCGGCCGCCCTGGTCTCTATGTCGGCGATGAGCACCCTGGCCCCTTCCTCGGCCAGCCGGCGCGCGGTGGCGCCGCCTATCCCCAGCGCCCCTCCTGTTACGATGGCGACCCTGTCCTTTAACCTTTGCACTTCAGCTACTCCATGTGATAATGATTAGGACCAGACTGATTGTCCGCGACTTTGACACAACATCTTTGCACAAAGCCTGTCGAACCGCAAATGGACTTTAACAACATGGCGTAACCAGCCCCCTCTCTAGCTCTCCCCTATAGGGGGAGAGAACACAGTCCCTTCCCCCTGTGGGGGAAGAGGGCATGGTGCCGCCCTAAATTACCCTTTCAAGTTGTTAACAGTCCCTGCTACGCGGGAGCGTGTACCTTATGCCTGACGATATTATCGGCATGGACGACATGATGGCCGTGTTCGAGGTAACAGACCGCTTTGGCATAGACCGGGAGCAGATAAGCGTGCCCCTGGAGAAGTCCGGGCTGGGCGCCGTCAGGAAGGACGCCTCGGGCGGCGTGGAGATCGTCGTCCCGGCCCAGGTGCCCACGCGAGAGTGGCTGCCGACGCTGCAGGCCGAGCTGGAGCGCCTGGGCTTTCAGTTGCAGGAGGAGGATGGCCAGTTTTGAAGTCGCGCCGGTGCCTTCTGTTACAATATAAAGGCTCAATGCTACGGCGGTTGGGACCGGGGAAGCAGAGCAGGTCCGCTTTCAGGACGGAGGTGAACGCATGAAGTGGGCTTCTGCAGTGTCCGACAGGCCTTCTCTAGCTGATGCCGTTGCCGAGTGCGCCGCCCGGCTCCAGGAGGAGCTAGGCGGCCTCGAGACCGACCTTCTGGTTGCCTTTCCTTCGGCCCACCACGCGGCGGAGTACAGCCGAGTCCCTCAACTGGTGCGCCAGCACGTTAGCACGGGCCTGCTGGTGGGCTGCTCAGGCGGAGGCGTAATTGGCGCTGGACGTGAGATAGAGCACCGCCCCGGGTTCGCCCTGGCCGCCGCGCACCTGCCCAACGTGCGCCTGGTGCCGCTCCGCATCGAGGACGCGGCGCTGCCAGACGAAGACGCCGCGCCTGAACGGTGGGAGGGGCTGTTGGGCGTGGAGGCCAGCCAGTCGCCACACTTCCTGCTCCTGGCCGACCCCTTCAGCATCCGGGGCGAGAGCCTGCTCTCCGGCCTGGACTACGCCTTCCCTCGCAGCGTCAAGATAGGCGGCCTTGCCAGTGGCGCCCAGCAGCCCGGCGGCAATGCCCTGTACCTGGACAGCGAGGTCTTTCGCGCAGGCGCCGTCGGCGTAGCCTTCTACGGGGATATCGAGGTGGACACCATCGTCGCCCAGGGGTGCCGGCCCATCGGCAAGCCCATGCAGGTGACGGCATGCCACCGCAACCTGCTGCTGGAACTGGACGGCCAGACGCCCTTCGAGGCGCTCAAGGAGGTCTTCGAGGGGCTGAGCGAGCGGGACCGGCAACTGGCCCAGCACTCCCTCTTCCTGGGCGTGGTCATGGACGAGTTCAAGGACAACCCACAACTGGGCGATTTCCTTATACGCAACATCATCGGGGTTGACCCGCAGCGCGGCATACTCGCCATCGGCGAGTTGCTCAGGGAAGGACAGACGGTGCAGTTCCACCTGCGGGACGCGCTGACCTCGTCCCAGGACCTGGACGCCATGCTTAACAGGTACGTGGAGGCCCACCCCAAGCACCAGGAGGCCGGGGCCTTGCTGTTCTCCTGCCTGGGCCGCGGCTCCTATCTGTACGGCAGGCCCGACCACGATACCGAGATGTTCAGGCAGAAGGTGGGCGAACTGCCGCTGACGGGCTTTTTCTGCAATGGCGAGATCGGCCCGGTGGGCGGCATGACCTTCCTGCACGGCTACACCAGCTCCTTCGGCATCTTCCACTCCAGGCGAGGGGAGTAGCCCGCCGCTACAGGGGCGCCAGGCCGGCGTCTAGCCCTGGTCCTTTGTCTCCCGCCAGACGTGGAACAGGCGCTGAAGGGTGGTCAGCATGGTCAGGACGGCCATGGCGCCCAGCACGATGGCCACCGCTGGCAGCCACCACTGCCCGACGATAAGCCCTATGCCCAGGGCGGCGACCCGCTCCGGCCTGGTCATGATGCCTATCTTGCACTCGATGTCCAGGCCCTCGGCCCTGGCGCGCAGGTAGCTGACCATGATGGAGCCAGCCAGCGCCAGGTATACCAGCACCACGCCGGCGGTGGAGTCCCGGCCCAGGTAGAAGAGCAGCACCCCCAGCAGGACGATGGTCTCGGACACGCGGTCAATCACCGAGTCCAGCAGGGCGCCGAACCTGGTGACGCGGCCCGTGGCCCTGGCCAGCGCGCCGTCAAACAGGTCGAATATGCCTGCCAGCAGCATGACGGCGCCGCCTGCGGCAAGCTGGCCGATGCTGACCAGGTAGGCGCTGGCCCCTGCGATGGCTAGCCCCAGCAGGGTCACCCCGTTGGGGGACAGGCCTAGCCTGTGAAAGAGGCGCGTGACCGGCTGCTCCAGGTAGGAAGACAGAAATCGGCGTGCGGTAGCGCGAGTCATCATAACGTAGCCTGCTCCAGACGAGGTGGCCTGCCCGTGGGACGGGCGGGACTGCGGGGGTGTAACATGGCCCTTAAATCTGCCCGCTTCTGAACCCCGCAGGGGGAAGGTCAGGATGAGGGCACGGCAACTCCCTCACCGCCAGCCTGTCAATGTACATCGCGCCCCTACTCGGATGATGCCATGGCGCGGCTGTCCAGGAACGTCCGGTAGTAGTCCAGCACCCGGCCCGCGATGCGCTCCCAGCGGTACTCCTCTACCTTGCGCCGCGCGTTGGCCGCCAGGGTGGCCCGCAGGCCGGGGTCCTGGAGGAGCCTGGCGATGGCATCGGCCAGGGCAGCATCATTCTTGGGCGGCACCAGCAGGCCGTCCACCTCCGGGGCGATAACCGAGGAGTAGCCCTCGATGGCGCTGGCGACGATGGGCGCGCCGGCGGCCATGGCCTCCAGCAGCACAATGCCGAAGCTCTCCCTGCCAGTGGCCGGCGAGCAGTACACGTGGGCCGACTTGTAGTACCTGGCCTTCTCCTGGTCTGACACCCGGCCAACGAACACCACGTCTTGCAGGTTGCGCTCGCTCATAATGCGGTAAGAGTCATCGTCGGGCTTGCCCGGCCCCACCACTATCAGGCGAAGCTCCGGCCAGTCCCACTTGAGCCTGCTGTAGGCGCTGAGCAGGTACTTCAAACCCTTGCGCTTCTCCAGCCTGCCCACGAAGAGCAGGTTAAGCTTGCCGTCCAGCAGGTGGGGAAAGGGCGCGGCATTGGCATACAGGTCCACCCGGATGCCATTGGGAATGATCTCATAGTCCCCTGGGAAATGCCGGCTGATGAACTGGTATGCAGGCGAAGAGACCGCGATGCGCCCGTCCAGCTTGCGGTATTCCCGCATGAGCAGGTGCTTGCCCACGCGGTAGAGCCTGGTGCCGCGGTAGGTGTGGAAGGTGGCGATGTTGATGGAGTTGGACATCCGCAGCATCATGTAGGGAATGAACCCGGCAAAGGGCTCGTGCAGGTGGACGATATCGAACTGCTCCTGCCTCAGCAGCGCCTTGACCTTGGGCTGAAGCCAGATGGAAAAGGACACGCGGGCGATGGAGCCGCCGCTGGGGACTGGCACCGGCCTGCCCAGGTGAATGAAATTGTCCCGCTGGATGCGCTCCGGCGCGGAGCAGGGGGCGATAACTTTCACCGAGTGCCCCCAGCTTTCAAACTGGGCTGCCAGTTCGCTGATGTGGGCGGCCACTCCTCCCGGGAAAGCATGGTCGTAGGGCGACACAAGGGCGATCTTGATAGGTCGGTCCATGCGTACTCCCTCGCGCTGAATGGGCGGATGGCCCTGCGGACCCCAGGTCTTGCCTTCCCCCAGCTATCCCTCCCGGCCCGCTATGAAGTCCTCCACCATCTTCCTTGCTTCATCGTCGGTGTACTGGACTGGAGGCGATTTCATGAAGTATGCCGATGGGCCGATGACAGGCCCGCTCATGCCCCTGTCCTTGGCAATCTTGCAGCAGCGGATGGCATCTATGACCACTCCCGCCGAGTTGGGGCTGTCCCAGACCTCCAGCTTGACCTCCAGGTTCAGGGGCACGTCCCCGAAGGCGGTGCCCTCCATGCGGATGTAGCACCACTTCCGGTCGGTCAGCCAGGGTACGTAGTCGGAGGGGCCTATGTGGATGTCGTCTGGCTCGATCTCGTAGTCGAGCTGGGACGTGACCGAGTTGGTCTTGGAGACCTTCTTGGAGGCCAGGCGCTCCTTCTCCAGCATATTGAGGAAGTCCGTGTTGCCGCCGAAGTTCAACTGGTAGGTGCGGTCAAGCCGGACGCCGCGCTCCATGAACAGGCGCGTCAGGACGCGGTGGACGATAGTCGCGCCGACCTGGGACTTGATGTCGTCGCCGATGATGGGCAGGCCAGCCTCGCGGAACCGGCGCTGCCAGTAGTTGCCGGTGCCGCTGGCGATGAACACCGGAATGCAGTTCACGAAGCCGCAGCCCGCCGCCAGCACCTGCTCCACGTACCACTTGGTAGCTTCCTCGGAGCCTACGGGGAGGTAGTTCACAACCACGTCCACCTCGCGCTCCCTCAGGACCTTCACAATGTCGTCGGTGGGGCCGGGGGCCTTCTGGATAACGCTGGAAAGATACTTGCCGATGCCGTCGTGGGTCATGCCACGCTGCACGGTGACGCCGATGTGAGGGACGTCCTGGAACTTGATGGTATTGTTGGGCTTGGTGAAGATGGCCTCGGACAGGTCCAGCCCGACCTTGTTGACATCAATATCGAAGGCGGCGACGAACTTGATGTCGCTAACGTGGTAGTCGCCTACCACCGGGTGCATCAGGCCAGGGATGGCCCTGTCCCCGGCGACGTTACGGTACTTGTAGACACCCTGGACCAGGGAGGATGCACAGTTGCCAACGCCGATGATTGCTACGTTTATGTTACCCAAGCTTTAAAAGTCCTCCCGATTCTTTGGAGCCGCGCCGAATGGCGCCACAACTTCGCCAGATTTTAGCACCATACAGAGGGCGATACAAGTATGGCGCGTACCGCTGGCCGTCCGGGGCCTGGCCTACCCAGGCAGCCCCCGACTATGTGCCATATTATGACGCCCCTGCCCTGGAGGTGCGAGGTACAAATGAACTATATTTCCGTGGTGGTGTCCTGCGCTCCAGCCGCTGGTGCCAGCAGGCGACCTGCGGCTGGGACCAGGAGCAGGCGGCGGGGGTGAGGTCCGACGTCCAGACCTCACCCCCGTTCCCCCTCTCCGAATTCGGAGAGGGGGCGCACCAGGCCGACCCTGGCCTTGTAAAGCGCGGGGGTGAGGTCCGCTGGCCTGCCGCTCGCCCATCTGGCTTGAAAAGCTGTCCGCCTTTACCCCAGTCAGCCCTCTGGGGGAGAGCTGGACCTGTCCCCTCGACAAGCTCGGGGCTGGCTCTGACCTTGCCCAAGGAGAGAGGCCGGACCACGTACCGGACCAGCCCCCATGGGCATCAGGCTACAGCAAGAAACACCCCCTGAGAACGCCCTGTCAGATGACGCGCTTCTCCCTGAGCCTGGCCAGCTCCTCGCCGTCCAGGCCCAGCAGGGAGGAAAGCACCTCCTGGGAGTGCTGGCCCAGGAGCGGCGGCGGCGTGACGCTCACCGGGTGGGAGGCTATCTTGATGGGGCAGCCCAGGGCCTTGTAGCGCCCACGGGCCGGGTCGTCCAACTCTACCACCATCTCGCGGGTGCGCAGGTGGGGGTCTTCCAGGACCTCGCAGGTGTCCAGCACCGCGCCGCAGGGCACGCCGATGTCGGTGAGCATGGCCATGACCTCGCGCTTGGTGTGCCGGGAGGTCCACGCGGCGATAATCTGCTCCACCTCGTCGGCCCGCTGCTTGCGCGCCTCCTCGGTGGCGTAGCGCTGGTCGCCGATGAGGTCGGCGCGGCCAATGACGGCCAGCAGGCTGTCCCAGGCATCGCCGGTGATGACTATGGTCACGTAGTCGTCGGGGCCTCCTGGCGCGCAGGGGTAAACGATGGACGGGCCGCCCCAGCCGCGGTTGCCCAGCCTCTGCACCGGCTTGCCCGAGGCCAGGGTGTCCATGATCCTGATGCGCATCAGGTTGAGCACGGCGTCCTGCATGGAGACCTCGACGTACTGGCTTTCTCCGGACCTGTCGCGGGCGCGCAGGGCCGCCAGGATGCCGATGGCGCAGTGAAGGCCGGTGCCCGAGTCGCCCACGCCCACCGAGACGAAGGTCGGTGGGCCGCCCGGGCCGCCATTGGTGCTCATGGCCCCGGACATGGCCTGGGCCACGTTCTCGAAGCTCTTGAAGCTGGCGTAGGGGCCATAGGTGCCGAAGCCCTTGATGGAGGCGAAGACGATACGCGGGTTCACCTCCTTCAGGACCTGGTACCCCAGGCCAAACCTCTCCATCCGCCCCGGCCCGAAGTTCTCCACCACCACGTCGGAGAGCCTGGCCAGCCTCTTGAAGATTTCCTGGCCCTCCCTGGACTTGAGGTCCAGGCAAACGCTGCGCTTGTTGGCGTTGAAGACCAGGAAGTAGAAGCTGTCCATGTCTGGCCGGTGGGCGCGCTCTGTCCTGGTGCGGTCCCCGACGCCGGGTTCCTCCACCTTGATGACCTCGGCGCCCAGCCAGGCCAGCAACTGGGTGCAGGATGGCCCTGCCTGTACCTGGGTCAGGTCCAGGATGCGTATCCCTTCCAGGGGCGCGGTCATATATGTCCCTCCTGGTGTGCCACTATGCCCTTGGCCAGATGTCCGGGCGCTGGCCCCAGCCGTTGACCGGCTGCGGGAAGTAATGGTAGCATCGCCAGCGATAATCGGCCACGGAGGCTGAAGTGCAGCCAGCGCGACACGTTGCCGCCAGGCTCCCTTTCTTCTATGGCTGGGTCGTCCTGTCGGCGGCGGGGACTTCGGTCTTTGTCCGCAACGCCGCCGCATCGCTGACCCTGGCGGTGTTCATCTACCCCATCAGCCAGGAGTTGAGCTGGAGCCGCACGCTGATAGCCGGCGCCGCCAGCGTCGGCGGACTGGCGGCGTCGGGCGCGTCGCCAGCGGTGGGCTGGCTGCTGGACCGTTACGGCGCGCGCCTGCTGCTGGCGGCCAGCGTCCTGGTGCTGGGCCTGTCCACCCTCTCCCTGGCCTGGGCCACAGTCCCCCTGGCCTTCTACCTGGCCTATGGCACTGGCCGCGTCATCTTCTCCAGCCCGGTGCAGATTGGCGCGTCGGTAGTAGTCTCCCGCTGGTTCGTGCGGCTGCGCGGCCGGGCCACCGGCATCCTGTTCATGTGCCACGCCGCGGGCATGGCCCTCTTCCCGCTGATAGCCTCCTTCATTATACAGGTCCAGGGCTGGCGCGCGGCCTGGCTGGTGCTGGGCGTGCTGGTGTGGGCCGTGGCCCTGGGGCCGGTGGCCCTGCTTATCGTCCAGCGCCCCGAGGACGTGGGGCTGAAGCCCGATGGGGCCGCCAGCGACGCAGGCCCGGCGGCCTCCCGGAAGCAGGAGGAGCCGGCCTGGGGGCTGCGCGCCGCCATGGGCACCGCCGCCCTGTGGCTCCTGGCCGTGGCCGCCGGCATGCTCTTCCTGGTGCAGGCCGGCACCAACATCCACCAGGGGGCCTACTTCCGCGACCAGGGCCTCAGCGCCACGGTGGCGGCGACGGCCATCAGCTTCAACGCCGTCTTCGCCGGCGTCGGCAGCATGAGCTGGGGCTGGATGGCCGACCGGCTGCCGGTGCGCTACGCCTTCTGCCTCGTGGCGCTGGTCATGGCGCTGGCGTCGGGGCTGTTCATCGTCGCGGACACGCCGGCCGAGGCCATCGCCTTCGCCTCCCTCTTCGGCTTCGCCCTGGGCGGGATACTGGTGGTGCCGCCGGTGGCCTATGCCAGCTACTTCGGCCGGCCGTCCCTGGGCACTATACGCGGCGTCACCGAGCCTTTTGTCTCGCTGGGCCAGGCCATCGGCGCGGTGCTGGCCGGCGCCATCTTCGACGTCACCGACAGCTACCGCGCCGCCTTCTTCGTCTTCGCGGCCCTGGGCGTGCTGACGGCGCTGCTACTGCTGCTGGCGAGGCCGCCGGCGGCCCGGCCCGTTGCCCGCCAACCGTGACGCCACGTCAGGGCGCCACGGGCACCATCACCAGGCACACGGGCTGAGGGACCTCCGCGACGTGTCCCGTGGCCGAGAGCTTGCCGGTCTCCTGGTCCACCCGGAAGGTGACGATGGTGTCGCTGTTCTGGTTAGCGGCCAGCAGGAAAGTCCCCGTCGGGTCCAGGGCGAAGTTCCGGGGCGTCTTGCCCCTGGTGGACTCGTGGCCCACCAGCGTCAGCCTGCCGCTGCCCTGGTCAATGCGGAATATGGCGATGCTGTCGTGGCCGCGGTTGGAGCCGTAGAGGAACCTGCCCGTCGGGTGCACATGCACGTCGGCGCAGTAGCTGGTCTCCGAGAATCCGGCCGGCAGGGTGGACAGCGTCTGCACCTCCGTGAGCACGCCGCGCTGGGCGTCGTAGGCGAAGGCGGTCATGGTGGAGTCCAGCTCGTTGATGAGGTAGGCCGACTTGCCGCCAGGATGGAAGGCGAAGTGGCGTGGGCCTGCGCCGGGCTTCACCTGCGCCCAGGGCGGATCGTTGGGCCGCAGCTTGCCCTGGGCCAGGTCCAGGCGATAGACCATGACCCTGTCCATGCCCAGGTCGGCGGCGAAGGCGTAGCGGTTGGCGGCGTCCAGGTTGATGGAGTGGGCGTGCGGCCCCTGCTGTCGCCGGGGGTTGACGCTGGAGCCTCTGTGCTGTACCACGTCGGAGGCTTCCTGGAGGCGCCCGCTCTGCTCGATGGGGAACATGCTCAGGCTGCCCGAGCCGTAGTTGGCCACCAGCACGTACTTGCCCGTGGCGTCCACCACCAGGTGGCAGGGCTGGGTGCCGTGGGAAGGCTGCTGGTCCAGGTACTTGAGCTCGCCCTTGCCGAGGTCCAGGGCAAAGGCGCTCACCGCTCCGCCGGGCTTGCCGTCGGGGCCACCGGTCTCGTTGACGCAGTAGAGATAGCGCCGGCTGGGGTGGAGGGCCAGGAAGGAGGGGTTGTCCACGCCCGTGGCCTTGCTGACGTATTCCAGCGCCCCGGTGGCCGTGTCCATGCGATAGACGTAGATGCCCTCGCTGCGGCCGCGGGTGTAGGTGCCTATGAAAACCAGAAGCTCTGGGCTGGTTGGCGTAGCCATAGTCTTCATCCTCCATGATGAGTCCGGGATGAAACGTAGAAAGGGCCGCTCTGGCCCTTTCTACGGGAACGAGGTCGTGCTCCGTGCTACGCGCCGGGGCCGCGCTCCATGGAGTAGGGCTGCCAGCGGCGCAGGCTGCTCTTTTCCAGCACCGCGGGATTGACGCAGGAGCGGGGCCAGCGCCCGCTCAGGACCAGCGCTATCTCCTGCCCGACGCGGCGGCGGGTCTCCGGCGCCATCCTGGCCGAGGCCGAGGCCACGTGGGGCGTGAGAATAACGTTGTCCATGTGGAGCAGCGGGTTCTCGGGATTGGGAGGCTCCTGCTCCAGCACATCCAGGCCGGCGCCGGCTATCCAGCCCTCGCGCAGGGCCTTGATCAGCGCCATCTCGTCCACGGTCGGGCCGCGGCCATTGTTAATGAAAAGGGCCGTGGGCTTCATCAGCTTGAAGTGCTCCTCGCGCAGCAGGTGGTGGGTCTCTGGCGTCGAGGGCGCGTGCATGGAGACGATATCCGAGCGCTGGAGCAGCTCGGCCAGGGTGCTGGCAGGTTCCACGCCGTACTCGCTCATCTTCAGCTCTTCCACATAGGGGTCATAGGCCAGCATCCGCAGCCCGAAGGGCCTGGCCCGCACCGCCACGGCCCGGGCCACGTGGCCAAAAGAGATGAGTCCCAGGGTCTGGCCCATGAGCCTGGGGAACCTGGACAGCAGCGGCCGCCCCTCGCTCCAGCGGTTCTCCCGGACCATCCTGTCCATGGTAGTCAGCCGCCTGTAGGTCGCCAGGATCATCATCAGCGTGTGGTCGGCGACCTCCTCGATGAAGGTATCCGGCACGTTGGTGACGGGGATGCCCCGCGCCGTGGCGGCCTCCACGTCCACCGTGTCGGCGCCGACGCTTCCCAGGGCGATGACCTGGCACTTCTCCAGGCTATCTATGATCTTCTTCGTGATGCGCCGCCCTCGGGCGATGAGGGCGTCGGCATCGCGCGCGCCCTTTATGAACTCGTCCTCGGTCTTGGCCGGTATCTCGACGATCTCAGCCCCGATCCCTCTGAGCGCCTCCATCTCAAGCTCGTAGGAGCCGCCTGCCAGGTCGTAGGTAACTCCCGCGGGCTTCTGGGTGACCACTTTGAACTTGGCCAACTTGCCCTCCTTTATTGAATCTCCAGGGAATATGACAAGGACTGAAACCCCCTGGGCCCTCTTGCCAGTTCATTGTCCAATAGGATACGAGCAGCGCCTGTGTTATGTCCAGACCTTGCTGCGCCGCTGACAGAGGCTGATGCCCAGGTCCAGAAGGCAGGCCCGCCAGCAGCGCCGGCCGCCGAGGTGGCTGCTCTGTGCCCTTTTCGTCGCTCCAGAGGCATATGCATCCGAATACGTCAAAAGCCGGGCGCCTGGCTGTGCCCTGCCGGCCACGGCTATTGACCCGGGGGGTTATGGTCTGGTACCATAGGCTACAAAGTGGGTATTTGGGGCAGAAAAAACAGGACCAGCAATGGCGCGCCTAACGCATGGTGCTACTCCCCTGCGCTAGGCCGTCTGTGTTTTTGAGAGCATGACAACTCAGGCCGCCGTTATACTCGCCGCAGGCAAGGGCACCAGGATGAAGTCCCGGATTCCCAAGGTGCTCCACCGCATCTGTGGCAAAGAGATGGTGAACCTGGTGGTAGGCGTGGCACAGCAGGCCGGGTCCTCGCCCATCGTTGTAGTCGTGCCGCCTGGTGCGGAAGCCATCCAGCAGGCCGTCGGGGAGGGCGTGCGCTTCGCCGAGCAGCCCGAGGCCCTGGGCAGCGGCCATGCCCTTCTCCAGGCGCGGGCTGCCCTGGATGGCGTTGAGCATATCGCTGTCCTGTCAGGCGACGTGCCCCTGGTCAGGCCCGAGACGCTGGCCAGGCTGGCGCGCCTGCACCTGGAGAGGGAGGCGTGCATCACCCTGCTGACATCCAGGCTGACAAAGCCCGACGGACTGGGCCGGGTGGTGCGCGACGCCGCCGGACGCATCACCGCCATCGTGGAGGAGAGCGAGGCCGACGAGGCCACACGGGCGATAGCCGAGATAAACGCAGGCGTCTATTGCTTCCGGACGTCCTGGCTGTGGCAGAACCTCAGCGGCCTGAAGCCGTCGTCCAGGGGTGAAATCTACCTTACCGACCTGGTGGCCCTGGCGGCACGCCAGGGTGTGCCGGTGGAGTCCATGGAGAGCACGGACCCCCACGAGACGCTGGGGGTGAACAACCGCGTCCAGCTAGCCGAGGCCGAGGGCGTGCTGCGGCAGCGCATCCGCGAGCACTGGATGCTCCAGGGCGTCACCATGCCCGACCCCTCCTCGGTCTACATAGACGCCGACGTGGTGCTGGGCCAGGACACGCTGGTCCTCCCCAACACCCACATCAGGGGGCGCACCCGCATCGGCGGCAACTGCGAGATAGGCCCCAACTCCGTGATAGAGGACTGCATCATAGCCGATGGCTGCAAGGTCATCGCCTCCTTCATGGAAGGCGGCAGGCTGGAGGAGGGCGTTGATGTAGGCCCCTTCAGCCACATCCGGCCAGGCACCCACCTGGAGCGCGGGGTGCACATCGGCAACTTCGCCGAGGTCAAGAACAGCAGGCTTGGGCCAGAGACCAAGTCCGGCCACTTCAGCTATATTGGCGACGCCGACGTGGGTGCCAACGTGAACATCGGCGCAGGCACCATTACCTGCAACTACGACGGCGTGCGCAAGAACAAGACTGTCATCGGGGACGACGCCTTCATCGGCTCTGACTCGATGCTTGTGGCCCCGGTAACCATAGGGCCGCGCTCCGCCACGGGCGCTGGCGCCGTGGTCACCAAGGATGTTCCTCCCGACTCCCTGGCTGTGGGCGTGCCGGCCCGGGTACTCCCCAGGAAGGCCAGGGAAAAGAAGGACGACCAGGGCTAGGTCTTCCGCGTGGGCCGGGCCTGGCCTCGCAACTACCTGGTCTCAGGCAGGTCAAGCAGCAGTGGAGAGCGATAGTTCACTTTCTTCGATAGCTCTCGCTTTATCTCTAGTAACCTTCCTCTTTGTCTCGCTGGGCGAGGCCTGTATCGCATCCGTCCGCCGCGAGCGTTTGCAGCGGCTTGTAGCCCAGGATGCGGCAGGCTCCCGCGCCCTGGAGGCGCTCTCGGCCCAGGCCTACGGTGCCACGGGTGGCCTTGCGCTCCTCAAGCTCCTCGCCTTCTCCGCCAGCCTGCTGGCCGGAATTGCCCTGAGCATCGCCCTGTGGTCGCTGGGCTGGTCGGCGGCATCGGTGGGCGCGCTGGGCGTGCTGGCGGTGGCGGGCCTGGTGCACGCCCTCTCCAGGGCTTTTGCCCAGCTCTGGGGCGAGCAGGTAGCCCTCAGGACCGCCCCGCTGGTGCGGGCGCTCAACTGGTTGCTTGGCCCCGTCCTGGGCCTGGAGTCTGCCGTCATAGGCGTGTTGCTGGGCAAGCGGACCTTTCAGCCCGAAATTACGCCCGAAGAAAAGGCCGCTGCGGACATCGGCCTGTCGGTCACGCCAGCAGGGGAGCCGCTGGACGAGCGCGAGGTGCGCATGATCCGAGCGGTGATGGAGCTGGACCGGACGATTGCCCGCGAGATCATGGTGCCGCGGGTGGACATGGTGGCCGTGGAGGTCAACACGACCATCGCCGAGCTTGCGGAGCAGATGGTGAAGTGGGGCCACAGCCGCATTCCTGTCTACCGGGAGGACCCCGACCGCATCGAGGGCATCGCCTACGCCAGGGATGTGCTGCGCCACCTGAGCCACGGCGACGCCAGCCACGACATGACCGTGGGGCACGTGCTGCGCCCGGCGCTGTTCATCCCCGAGTCCAAGGGCCTCCACGAGCTGCTGCGGGAGTTCCAGGAGAAGCGTGTCCACATTGCCATCGTCGTGGACGAGTACGGCGGCGTGTCTGGCCTGGTGACCATCGAGGACCTGCTGGAGGAGATCGTCGGCGAGATCCGCGACGAGTTCGATATCACCGAGCCTGAAATCCAGCGCATCAGCGAAAACCAGTTCATTGTGAACGCCAGGGTGAGCCTGGACCAGCTCAGCGAGCTGCTGGACATCAGGCTGGAGGGGGATGGGTTCGACACCGTGGGCGGCTTCGTTTACCAGCGGCTGGGCAAGATACCCAGCCAGGGCGATGTGGTGGAGTATGACGGCGTGAAGATTGAGGTGCTCTCCACCGCTGGCAGGCGCCTCAAGCGGCTGAAGGTGACGCGCTCCGTGGTGGACAGCGGCCTGGCCACCGGCAAGTGACCCCGGCCCTGTCTGTCCCACCGCTGAACAGGGTATGCCTTTCAGAGTGCCTAACAAGACCTCCTCGCAGTCCAAGTCTCCTTAGCCGTTCCAGGGCAAGAGGCCACGTCAGAGACTTGCTCCCTCAGACGGGCCATGTTACGCTCTAAATGGCCTGCTTCACAGGCAGTGGCAAGCCAGGCGGGGCTGCACGGGCCTCAAGGCACCTTCCCGCTGGTAGTCTGTCACTCATGAATTGAAGGAATGCTCCCCCCTCATCCCCTCGGCAGGCTCGGGGCAGGCTCTGACCTTCTCCCGCCAGGGGAGAAGGGACTGCCTCGCTCTGGATGGGAGAGGGCTGACTTATCAAATCACAGGTGACACACCACTAGGGCGTGTTTGAAAAGTGGTAAACTGGAGGTATGGTACGAC
>FWPU01007779.1_pt1 | contig 19248 bp, 18 predicted proteins | sample 2228361 | NCBI WGS metagenome assembly FWPU01 (sample SAMEA103939777, study PRJEB20133) | metagenome
CTTTGTGCTGGATAAAAGCACCGGCATCGGGCAGGGTTTCGATTACTTTTACGATAAGTTCCTCCCGGAGCCGAATAAGCTCGGCAGAAGGTTGTTCAACGTCAATTTTGCCGAGCGGCGCGCGGGCGAGGTAGCGGCGCGCGCGCTGGAATGGCTGGCTCGACGACCCAGGCGCAGGCCATTCTTCCTCTGGCTGCACTTCTACGACCCGCACGAGGGCTATAATCCCCCAGAGCCATTTGCCAGGTTGTGGCGCGGGCGAGAGTACGACGGAGAGATCGCTTATGTCGATAGCCAGCTCGGGCGGGTCCTGTCGTTTTTGCGTGAGGCCGGCCTGTACGACCGCACGGTGATAGCGCTGACCTCGGACCACGGCGAAAGTCTGGGCGAACATGGCGAAAAGTCGCACGGCTATTTCATCTATGAATCTGTTCTGCGCGTCCCCTTCATTTTGAAGCCCGCCGGCGCGCGTGAATTTGGACTGAAGATTTCCGAGCCGGTTCGAACCATCGATATATTTCCGACCCTGCTTCAGGCAGCGAACCTTCCCCGGCCCGAATCGATACAGGGAGCAGGGCTGCTCGGCCTGATCATGAACAAAGATAACCCCGATCGTCTCCCGATATACGCAGAGAGCCTCACCCCTTCTATCCGCTATGGCTACGCCCCGCTCTACAGCCTGCGCCTCGGGCGTTACAAATATATCGAAGCGCCGCGGCCGGAACTCTACGATTTAGCTTCCGATCCGACGGAGAGCAGAAATCTAGCGTCAAGCTGCGCTGCGCTCGCCAGCAGTTTACGAGAACAGCTTAATGTCCTCAAAAGCGTTCACGCCCGGCAATCGGCCGATGTGACTCCCAGGCCGCGCGGATTAAACATCGATACCATCGAGAAGTTGAAATCGCTCGGCTATATCGGCTACACGGCGCCGGGGCCGGCGAAAAGATCATCGGCCGGGCTCGCCGACCCGAAAGACATGATCGCAGTCCACGAGCTGGTCCAGCAGATCCTTGCTACCACGCAACGCCACAACCCTTCAAACGCGCTCCCTCTGGTCGAAAGGTTGCTCCGGTTGGATGGCCGGCTGGCGCTCGGCTATTCCCTGCTCGGCTCGATACACATGGCTGCCGGGCAACACGCGGCGGCAATCGCTGCCTTCAAACAGGCGATAAACTTGAGCCCGGAGTTCTCGTTCGCCTACTTCAACCTCGGGCTTTGCTATCTAAGGCTCGGGCTTAAGGGGCAGGCCGAGGAGGCACTGAGACGTGCGCTGGAGTTGGACCCGAATAACCAAGAGGCCCGCCGGCTTTTAAACGAGAGCCGTTGAAACTCCTGATCAAGTTTGATGAAATTGCCTATACAGGGTGATATTTTGCAAGGCTTTTAGAATAGGCATCGGAGGGCGAGTTACCATCAGGGAATATACAGCAGCGATTAAGTCTGAAATAACGGACACCCTTTCGACCCGGGCAAAGGATAATTCTAACTCTGCCGGTCGGCAAACTTCAGGCCGTTGAGCTCGACGTCAACCTTCTTGGGGTTCCAGTATTCGGGGATGTTCTCGATCCGGACGGTAAAACGAAAGGGCTGCCCGAATTCCAGAGGTCCTTTTATCGTATCGCCCCTGGGGGTCTTCGCGCCGGGGCGGAATGGCGCAGTGATGTGCTCTATCAGCACGCGATCGTAGAGGTCGTAGAGCCTGATCTTCAGCTCAACCGCCTCGAGCTTTCTCTCGCCGTAATTGGTCATTGTCCCGGCGACCACGGCGAAGCGGTCGCCTCGCAGGTTATCCCAGAGTTCAGCTTTCACCTGCTCCTGCGGTATGCGCACGTAGCTCCTGTAGTTATCGAATTGCGGCGAACCGGCGCGCTGCACCCCTTCGAGCATGCGCGAGTCGCCGCCGCTCTGCTCCTGCCCGCCCTGCAGACGAAGAAGCGCGTAGAGGACGCCGGCCAACAGGACTACTGTGACCAGCATGATTAGCGGTCGGGACGTGGCGGTCATGGCTCAGGCTCCGCTTATGGTCATTTCGGAGATCTTAATGGTCGGCGCGGCAACCGGCCCGCGAAACTCCAGGTCGTTGCCGATCATTTCGATATCGTTCAACATCTGGTTCAAATTGCCGGCAATGGTTATCTCTTCGACCGGGTAGGCGAGAGCGCCGTTCTCGATCCAGATGCCCACCGCCCCCTGCGAGAAGTTGCCGTTGACCAGGTTTACGCCGAAGCCTATCAGCTCCGTGACCAGCAGCCCTCTATCGACCGAGGCGATTATCTCATCGGGCGAGGGCTCGCCCGCGCGCAGGAAGAAATTGTGCGGGCCGACGGTCGGTGGTCCGCCCGCGCTGCGCACGGCGCTTCCGGTCGGCTCCATTCCCAGCTTGCGAGCGGAATAGCTGTCGAGGAGGAAATTCAGCAGCACCCCCTGCTCTATGACCGGGGTACGGCGTGTCGGCAGACCTTCGCCATCGAACGGTGCTGAGCCGAGGCCGCCATACATCCGGCCGTCGTCTTCGATATTAACGATTTCCGACGCTACTTTTTTGCCGAGCTTATCGACCAGGAAAGAGGATTTGCGGTAGATGTTATGCCCCGCCACCGCATCGGCCAGGTGGGCGAGCAGGCGCGAGGCGACGCGGTTATCGAAGACGACCGGAGCGCGGGTCGTAGCGATCTTGCGCGCTCCGAGCCGGCGCAGGGCAAGCTGGGCCGCTTTTTGGCCGACCGCCTCGGGCGGCTCGACCTTGGCCAGGCTGTGTCCCACGGTGTACCAGTAATCGCGCTGCATCTGGCCATCGTCCGCAGCGACCGGAACAACCGAAAGGGATATGCTCGAACTCCGGTACTGCCCGCAAAAGCCGCGCGAGTTGGCATAGCAGTGGCGGCCGGCGGACACCGACAGTTCGGCTCCTTCGGAATTCTTGATGCGCGGGTCGTGTTCGAGGGCAGCCCGTTCGGCCGACTGGGCCAGAGCGATCCGCTCGTCGAGAGAGATTCGCTCCACATCTTCGCTGTATATGCCTAGATCCGGATCGTCGGAGCCGTATTGCGCTTCCGGCAGGCCGCTGTACGGGTCCTCTTCGGCCAGTCGCGCCAGAGCCACGGTCTGCTCGACCAGTTGCTCGAGCGCCGAGCGCTCGAGGTCGGAAGTCGAGGCGACGGCCGAGCGTTTGCCATAAAAAACACGAAGGCCGAGTCGCTTCACCTCTGTTTGCTGGAGGGTTTCCACCTTGCCCATCCGGACAGTAACCGAGAAGTTTCGACCCGAGCCCATGACCGCATCGGCATCGGTCGCGCCGCGCTCCAGCGCCATTTTGACCGCTTCGGCCACCAGGTTCATGGCTCAATTGCTCCTGGTCCCTCCGACCGTCATCTCCGAGAGCTTCACCGTGGGCATCCCGACCCCCACCGGTACCGACTGGCCATCCTTGCCACAGGTGCCGACTCCCTCATCGAGGCGCAGATCGTTTCCGACCATTACAACTTTAGTAAGTATCTCCGGGCCGTTGCCGATGAGCGTCGCTCCCTTAACCGGCCGGCCGACCTTGCCCGCCTCGATCAGATAGGCCTCGCTCGCCGAGAAGACGAATTTTCCGCTGGTGATATCGACCTGCCCGCCGTTGAAGTTGACCGCGTAGAGGCCGCGTTTGACCGTTGCTATTATTTCTTCGGGCGAATGCGCCCCGCCGAGCAGAAAGGTATTGGTCATTCTGGGTATCGGGAGCGCCGAGTAGCTCTCGCGCCTGCCGTTGCCGGTCGGCTCGGCGCCCATCAGCCGCGCGCTTAATAGATCGTAGAGATAACCTTTCAGGATTCCCTTTTCTATCAGGATAGTCCTCCGGGTTGGCGTCCCCTCGTCGTCGAAGTTAAGCGAGCCGCGCCTGAAGGGGATGGAGCCATCGTCCACCACGGTGCAGAGTTCCGATGCCACCCGCTCCCCGATTCTTCCCGAATAGACCGATATCCCTTTGCGATTGAAATCAGCCTCGAGGCCATGGCCGACCGCCTCGTGCAGCAGCACGCCCGGCCAACCCGAGGCCAGGACAACCTCCATAATTCCGGCCGGCGCCTCGTCGGCTTCTAGTTGCAAGACGGCCTGGCGGGCCGCCTCGCGCGCATAGTAGGACGGCGGGTGTTCGATGAAGAAATCCGCGCCGACGCGGCCCCCTCCGCCATAGCTTCCCACCTGCTGATTGCCATCGGCCCGAGCGATACAGGTAACTTGAAATCTAACCAAAGGCTGAATATCGGCGGCCAGCAGGCCTTCGGAGTTCGCGATCATAATCGCCTTGTATTCGCTGACCAGCGCCGCGCGCACCTCGCGAATTCTCGGGTCGTAGCGGCGCGCCGCCTCGTCGGCCTCGCGCAGCATGCGCAGCTTCCCCTCGATCTCCAGCTCGATCAGCGGCCGCTCCAGCGCATAGAGGTTGTGGCCGGTCGAGCCTGAGCGGGGCGCAGCAACGCCTCGCCCCGAGCCCGCTGCGATATGGGCTGCGGCCCGCGCCGCCTCGGCCATCTTTCCGAACTCCAAATCATCCGAGGAAGCACAGCCGCTCTTCTCGCCCGAAATTACTCGGACTCCGACCCCCTGCCAGTTGTTCCTGGTGGCGGTCTTCAAAATACCCTCTTCGAGCAGAAGGCTCTCCTGTGTGCGGCGTTCGAAGTAGAGATCGGCGAAATCCCCGCCGCGCGACAGCGCCGTTTCCAGGAGACGCTCTATTTGCGACGCGGTGATTCCATGCTTGTCGAAGAATATCTTGCCCTTTTCAATCATCCGGCTCGGCCAGCCGCAGACAGCGCCGGAACAGGCATCTCACCCTGCGCTCGCGGCGTCCTCTGCGGTGAATTAAAGAACGAAAACATTTGATGCTGTGTTAAAATACGATTATAGCAGAAAGAGATGAGCGGTCAAAGGACAAAGCTTGCGGCGTTTCTCCTGTCGTTGCTTTTTCTGGCAGTTCCGGCGTTTGCCAGCGGCTTTCGCTTGCTCGAAGCCAAGCTGGCGGCGCTGCGCGAGAAAATAGAAGACGAGCGGGAGGACCTGCTGTTCGACGGCAAGCCTGAGAAGGCGGCGGTCAAGGAGGCGCGCATCGCCAATCGCGCCTGGGAGGAATTCGACCGGGTGGTCGGATCCTTCCTCGATTTCAAATCGGCGGCAAGCGAGGATGAAATCAACCGCGGGATAAAAGAGCTGATCGATCAACTCGAGGAGCCCTGGCGCATCGAGGTGGTGTTGATCAAGCTCGGCGGCGGGGAGAGGCCGCCGTTCCTGGCGGTTTATTCGCACCTGATCGACGAGACTGCTCCCACGAGCACTTTACATATACTGGCATGGCGCGGCGGCCGCTACCGCGCCATCGAGCGGCTGGAGCAAAGGTCGGAGGTGAGCAGCATGGAATCGAGCTACGCCCGGTTGCTCGGCGCGCCGCTGACCCTCTCGAAGGTGGCAGTTTTCCTCGAAGAGCAGAGGGCGCCTGGGAACGTCGGTTTCCGCACATCCTGGCGCGCGCCGTCGGGAGTGGCGGTCGAACTCTCCTGGCGCTGGGACGGGCGCAGGTTGCACCTGCAAGGCAATTAGAGCCCCCAACTTTACAAGGGAAGTTTACAGCGTCGGCTCTACTTTCCGCCGAGCCCCCCTAATCCAGAAAAGCAAAAACGCGCGCCGGTCCTCCCGAGCCCCCCTCGATTTTTATCGGCGCGGCGACTAAAAACGCTCCGCGCGCCGGCAGCTTATCGAGGTTGGCCAGGTTCTCGAGATGGTATTTTCCCGCCCCGTGCATGACGTGATGCACAATGAAGTCGCGCGAGGGGCCGTAATCGACGCTTAAAGTATCGATCCCTATTCCCTTTACCGAGCGCTGGCGCACCAGGAACTCGGCAGCCTCTCTGGAAAAACCTGGGAAATGGAGCACGCCCTGCCGGTCCTGGTTCTTGTACTTTTCGAAGTCGGTCCAGAAGCGCGACCAGCCGGTGCGGGCCAGCAGGATTACACCCTCCGGCAGCCGGCCGTTGCTCTTTTCCCAGCGCTCGATATCCTGCACCGAGAGCCGGTAATCGGGATTGGACTGGACAGTGGCGGAGACGTCGATTACCGCTGCCGGTCCGACTAATTGTTCGGGCTGGATTTTATCGACCGAGGCCTGCCCGGCCACGAAGTGATTGGGCGCGTCGAGGTGGGTACCGATATGCTCGGGCATCGAGATATGCCCCGAGAAGACGCCGTCCTTATCGAGGCTGGCGATGGTTTCGAACTTGAAGGGGCGGTATCGCGGCCCTGGCCAGTGGGGGGTCTTTTCGCTCAGCGGATAAGTGAGATCGACGATGCGCGCGCGCCGCTCGGCAGCCCGTTCCAGGAGCTGCGCGGCGGGGAGCGCAGCCAGCAGCGCGAAGAGCGCGCTCAGAGCAACTGCTCTCATTTTCTTTCCTCTCCTTTCACGCCTTCCGGCGCCTTTAAAATTCTTGTCAGGGTCCAGTTACCACGGTGCGGCAACTAGAAGTCGGTAGATCAAGCAGCTTCTGTAGCGTCGAGCTTCAGCTCGCCAGGATGGGACACGCTAATAGCGTCGTACAACTGGCGGCCTGAAGGCCGCCGCTACATTGCCGGAATTTTTTCTACCGATTTTTAGTTGCCGCACCGAAGTTACCAGTCCGTATTGACTTACTAAAGAAGCTGTGGTTAAATGCTAGGCAAGCGCCGATCATCCACCGGCGACTTAATCCCTAGTCCCAAGACAAGGCGATGACAAGCAACAAGGGCAATGGTACACATAGTCTCCACGAGTCCAGCTACAGGCATGCGGTTGAGCGGTGCTTGAACATTCTGCGCACGGGCAAGATCAACGAGCTTTACAGCATCTTGCCGCAGATCGGGGTCCTGAGGGATGAAAGTTTCCTCGAGCCGCTGCTCGAACTTTTGCGCAGCCGCGATGGCAAGAAGCGCGAATTCGCCGCCCATGCTCTGGGAGTAATGGAGAACCCGAAGGCCTTGCGTTTTCTATACCAGGCGCTGAACGATCCCCTGACCACGCAAGGCAAAGGGAATATCGCCGTGGAGACGGCGATCATCGATGCTATGGGCGAAATCGGCAGCGACGAGGCAGTGGTCTATCTCTGCCAGATGCTCAACATCTCTGAACCGAACGATCTTTTCGCCCGCAAGCGCCGCGAGCTGGCGATCGAGGCCCTGGGGGCTATCGCGCAGCAGGGTGGGGTGAGGGCGCTGGAAATTTTGTACGAGCTGCTCGATGCGCCCGACGCCGAAACCAAGATCGATGCTATCCCTGAGATCGCCGTCGCCTTCTGGCATCGGCCCAACGAGATCCCCGACCGAGTCCTCGAGAAGCTGCTGAAGCTGACCGCCGATTCCAATCCCTCGGTCCGGTCAACGGCTCTCTCCGAGCTTAAGACCCTGGCCGAGTTCGGCTGTCAGAAGGCGCGCGAGGACCTGACCCGGCTGGGATAGCGCAGCGCTATTTTTTCTCGAGCGCCGCAACCAACTCCCTGGCTGTTTGCACGTTCATCTGATTTTTGCCGATCTGGGTGTATCTCTTCAGGTGTTTCAACCCCTCATCGACATTGCTGCCGACCAGGATCAGGCCAAGTTGAAAGTACGATTCGGCGTAATTGGGGTCGGCCTTGATGGAGCTTTGGAAAGCGACTGCCGCTTCCTCGACGTTCCCGCTGTTGACCAGCATGGCCCCCAGGTTGTAGAAATTCTGTGCCGCGCTCGCCGGGACTAACTGGTTCGCTCTCTCGATTTCCGCCCGCGCCTCATCCATCCGGCCGACTTTGCCCAGAGCGATGGAGAGGTTCTGGTGATAGGCGACATCATCGGGTTTCAGCTCGATTGCTTTCCGATATGCCTCGATCGATTTCTCCAAATTCTGCGCGCGGGTGGTCGAGTCGCTGCCCGGCTGGTCTGCCCATCTCGAGTAAGCATCTCCGGTATGGGCCCAGATGCTGTGCTGTTGGGGGTCCAGTTCCAGCGCCTTCTGGAATTTCTCTATCGCGAGCTGGTAATTCTGCTGGCCAGCCGCGACCAGGCCTTCGTCGAAGAGCGCCTTAACTTCGGCAATCATCTTTCTAGCCTTTTCAGCCTCTTCCGCCTGTTTCTTCAGTCGCTCCAGCTCCTCGGGGCTCAGCTCGCTGGCCAGAACCCCACTTCCCGGCTTCAGCTTGAAGTTAACTTCCTCCTCTCCGCCCGCGGGCGGCTGTAGTCCAGCCACCTCGTCCGGCTGATAGCCATCTTTTTTGGCAATAACCCGATAGCGACCATAGGGGAGGCCGCCGTGATAGTATTCACCCTTTTTATCGGTCTTGGTCTTGTATTCGCGCCTGATATCCATTCCCTGAATGATGATCTGAACATCCTTTAGCGGGTTCCCATTCTCGTCGAGCACTTTACCCCTGACAGCCCTGGTCTGGGCCATGGTATCCGGAGCGGACAAGGCACAAAAGGCCAGCGCCAGGAGAGCCATCCCGATTAGTTTTTTCTCCATATCCGTCTCCTTTTAAATTAAGTCCTCAGTGGCTAGTCGGCATTCCTGAGACTAAGGACTGCCGACTATTTTTGCGCCCAGCTGCCTGCGGTATCTGATCGGGTCCGGAACTCCAGCTTCGCTGAAGGCCCGGAGCCGGAGAGCGCAGCTATCGCATTCGCCGCAGGCGAGGCGCTCGCTCTTATAGCAGGACCAGGTAAGGTGCAGCGGGGCTTCCAGTTCCAGCCCCAGCCTGACGATTTCGCTTTTGCGCATCGCTATCACAGGAGTAACCACCTCGATACGAGTTTCGGGCCTGGTGCCCGCCTCGATCAGACGGTTGAATGCCTCGTAATATTCCGGCCGGCAATCCGGGTAGCCCGAGCTGTCCTCGGCCACAGCGCCGATATAGATATAGCTTGCACCGATCGTCTCGCTCCAGGATACGGCGATCGAAAGCAGATGCGTATTCCGAAATGGGACGTAGGTTACCGGGACGTCGCGGCGCGAAAGGTCTGCCTGCGGCACCTCGATCCGCCTGTCGGTCAGCGCTGATCCGCCCATTTGCGCAAGGTATTTTATGTTCGCGATGAACAGCCTGTCAACCCGATAGAAACGGGCCAGATCGCGGCAGGCCTTGCGCTCGCGGCGTGCCGTGCGCTGCCCGTAGCTTACGTGCAAAAAGGCGAGCCGGTGTCTCTGGGCCGCGATGGCCGCCGTCACGCAGCTATCCATCCCGCCGCTGACCAGCACCACAGCCAGCTCTTGGTTCATCTTCAACTCTCCGCGAGAAAACGGCGCAGCTCGCCGACGCTCCGCGCCACTCGGCAGCGCGGCAGGCTTTCGATAAAGGCCCGCCCGTAGCCGCGCGTCAAGATCCGCTTATCCAGGACACAGAGTACGCCGCGGTCGGAACGGCTGCGGATCAGCCGTCCCAGCCCCTGCTTGAGCAGGATCACGGCTTCGGGAAGCTGGTACTCGTAGAAGGGATTGCGGCCGGATTCGGCCAGGAAATCGACGCGCGCCGAGATGATCGGATCGGTCGGCACGGAAAACGGGAGCTTGTCGATGATCACGCAGCTCAGCGCCGGCCCCTGGACATCGACCCCCTGCCAGAAGCTGGCGGTGGCGAAGAGGACCGAACCGGACGCGGACTTGAACTTCTCGAGCAACGCGCGCTTGCTCATCTCCCCCTGTATGAGCATCGGGTAGGGGAGGCGGCCGTAAAGCAGGGCATAGACCTGCTGCATCTGCTGATAGCTGGTGAAGAGGACGAAGGCGCGCCCCTCGGTGGCGCGCAGGATCCTTTCGATCTCATCGGCGGCCTGGCCGGCGAACTCAGGCTCGCGCGGGTCGGGCAGATGCGTCGGCAGGTAGAGCATCGCCTGGCTCATATAATCGAAATGGGTGCCGAGCCTGAGTTCGTCGCAATTGCTCAGCCCGAGGCGCTGCTTTATGAACTCGAAGTTCCCGCCGGTCGATAGGGTAGCCGAGGTCAGTATCGCCGAATCGACCTTAGCGAAGAGATGGGAGGCCAGTATAGGCGCGACGTCGATGGGCGAGGCCTGGAGGAAAATGCCCCGCCCGCGCACCTCGTACCAGTAGACGAAGCGCTTGTCGCTCCCCTGGAGTATAAAAGAAAGCTCAGCCGAAAGTTCCGATGCGCGCCGCGCCAGGTTATCGTACTCGTCGTCATCCACCCGGCCGGCCAGTTCGGTCAACTCAGCCGATACTATCGCCAGCGCGTTCTCGAGATCAGCGGCAGCGCGGCGCAGCCTGCCGCCCCATCCCTCATCGCCGCTCTCGGAGAAAAACTCGCGCGGCAGCCTGAATCGCCCCTCCTCCTGGGCGAAGAGGGCAAAGAACCTCTGTGCCTTGGCCTCGAGACCGTTCAGGGCATGGCGCAGCGTCTGCGCCTCTTCGCCCGACCGGTCCAGGGCGATGAGGGCGTCGCGCGCCAGCTCGGCGAAACGATAGCTGCTCACTGATATGCCGAAATAGTTGGTCGCCACATCCTCAAGCTCGTGCGCCTCATCGAAGATCACCACGCTGTATTCCGGGATAATGGTGCCGCAGTCCCATTCCTTGAGCGCCAGGTCGGCGAAGAAGAGATAGTGGTTGACGATAATGATATCCGATTCCAGCGCGCGCTGGCGCATGCGGGTGACGAAGCACTGTTCGAAGAGCTTGCATTTTTGGCCGAGGCAGGTCTCGCGCCGCGCGTCCAGTTGCCGCCAGAGCGGCAGCTCCTCGGGCAGGTCGCCAAGCTCGGCCCAGTCGCCCGTCTCGGTCTCGCGCGACCACCTGGCTATCTTATCCAGCAGATGGCGCGCTTCGCCCAAGTACAAGCCCGGCTCCTCGGCGGCGCGTTCGAGCTTGAGCAAGCAGAGGTAGTTGTGCCTCCCCTTCATGTAAGCGACCGAGAGCTTTCGCCCCAGCGCCTTTTCCAGAAATGGGACGTCTTTGAAGTAGAGCTGCTCTTGAAGGGTCTTAGTGCCGGTTGAGACTACGACGCGGCTGCCGCTTTTGACCGCCGGCAGCAGGTAGGCTAGAGTCTTTCCCGTTCCTGTGCCCGCTTCGACACAGAGATGGCGCCCCTCGAAGATGGCGCGCCATACGGCCTCGGCCATTTTGACCTGCTCCGGACGGTACTCGTAGGCGGGATGATGCTTTTCCAGCAGACCGCCCGGGCCGAAGATCTCTTCCATTTCCCCACGCTGAACCGGCGAGTTTTAAACATAACAAATATCGAGCTGTTGTTTCAATGTAAGCCTTCAGCGATCAGCCGTCAGCCTTCAGCAAAAACAATGGGATGCGAGAAGCAGGGCACAATTCCCCAGATCAGGGTTTGTAACTTGGCTGTTTTCCGCTCTTGCTGATAGCTGAAAGCTTACTTTTCGATTATCGAGCGGGCCAGCTCTTCGGCCTCGCCGAGCCTCCCCTCTCTTATCAGTTCCAGGAGGGGCGAATCGACCAGGGCATGAAAGAGCCTCCTCCTCTGCTCCTCGTTTTTATACTTTTCCAACACTTGCGGGCGCAGGCGGGCCATAAGCTCTAAGAAAGGCCCATACTCCGGGCCGAATTCGGCTTCCAACTGCCTGCGAATTTTCCGGGCGAGCGCCGGGCTCGCCCCATCGGTCGAAATGGCGATCTGCAACCGCCCGCGCGAGACCAGCGCGGGGGCGATAAAGCTGGAAAGAGCAGGCTGGTCTACGACATTACATAGAAGGCCGCGCTGGTGAGCTTCACGCGAGACCTGCCGGTTTACTTCCTGGTCATCGGCAGCGCTCACCACGAGGAAGCATCCTTCCAGGTCCTCCGGCAGAAAAGCCCTTGGCCTGAACTCGACCGACTCTGAAGCCTGGTACTTGTCGAACCCTTCGCCGAAGCGGGGGCTGACCAGGCGAACGCGCGCTCCGGCCTCGATAAGCTTTTCGCTTTTGCGCAGGGCAACTTTTCCGCCTCCGACCACCAGGCAGAGTCTTCCCTTCAGGTCTAAGAAGGCCGGGTAATAGCTCATAAAGCGGTAACGCGGTCGGCCCGCCGCGCACGGTTGAGATAGATGGGGAAGGTTCCGGTCAACTCGACAACCTCTCTGCGGACCTCGGCGAGCACGGCTTCGTTTTCATGGCTAGCGAGAGCGCGCGCCAGGAGTTGGGCTATGCGCCGCATTTGCGGCTCGCGCATGCCGCGCGTGGTAACGGCGGGCGTGCCCAGCCTGATGCCGCTCGTGACCAGCGGCGGGTTGGGGTCAAAGGGAATGGTGTTTTTGTTGACGGTAATCCTGGCACGATCCAGGGCCTTCTCCGCCACCTTCCCGGTCAGCCCCTTCTGCGCGACATCGACCAGCATCAGGTGATTATCCGTGCCGCCCGACACCAGCCTGAACCCCTCTTCGCAGAGCGCTTGGGCCAGGGCGCGGGCGTTGGCCACGATTTGTCGCTGGTACTCTTTGAACTCGGGCTCGAGGGCCTCTTTGAAACAGACAGCCTTTGCCGCGATATTGTTCATGAGCGGCCCGCCCTGTCCGCCCGGGAAGACAGCCCGGTCCAGCTCCTTAGCGAACTCAGCGCGGCACATGACCATGCCGCCGCGCGGCCCGCGCAGGGTCTTATGCGTGGTGGTGGTAACGAAGTCCATGTGAGGAAAGGGGCTGGGATGGATTCCCGCTGCCACCATGCCGGCGATATGCGCGATATCGGCCATGCTGAACGCCCCGACCGATTTAGCAATCGCCGCGATGCGCTCGAAGTCTATAATGCGCGGATAGGCGGAGGCGCCGCAGACGATGAGCCTGGGCCTGATGCGGCGGGCAATCTCCTCCAGCTCATCGTAGTCGATGCGCTCGGTCTCTCGGTCCACGCCGTAGTATTCGACCCGATACATGATCCCCGAGAAGTTAAGCGGGTGCCCGTGCGAGAGGTGGCCGCCGTGTGAAAGGTTCATCCCCAGGATGGTATCGCCCGGCTTGAGGACCGTCATGTAGACGGCGATGTTGGCCTGGGTGCCGGAGTGGGGCTGGACGTTGGCATGCTCGCACCCGAACAGCGCCTTGGCGCGGTCTATCGCTAACTGCTCGACCCGGTCATATTCCTCGCATCCCCCATAATAACGCCGGCCCGGATAGCCTTCGGCATACTTGTTGGTAAAAACCGAGCCGAGCGCTTCGAGCACCGCCTCGCTGACGAAGTTTTCAGAGGCAATGAGCTCGAGGTTTTCGTTCTGTCGTTCCGCCTCGCGGCGCAGCGCCTCGGCAACCTCCGGATCGACCTCCTGGAGCGGCCGTTGTAATCTCTCCATGTCGCTATGCTCCGCTCAAGTTTTGCTCGAGCTGCTTGATCTTATCCAGGCGGCGCTGGTGCCGCCCCCCCTCGAATTCGGTGGCAAGCCAGACCTTTATTATCTCGCGCGCCCGCTGCTGGTCGATAGCCCGGCCCGCCAGGATAAGGATATTGGCGTCGTTGTGCCGGCGGCTGAGGCGTGCCGTCTCGAGGTCGTAGCAGAGGGCGGCGCGCACGCCCGGGAACTTGTTGGCTACGATCGACATGCCGATGCCAGAGCCGCAGAACAACATGCCGATCTGGCACAAACCCTTCGAAACGCGCGAGGCTGCTTCCGCGGCATAATCGGGATAATCCACCGACTCTTCGGAAAAGGTGCCGACGTCCTCGCACTGGTAGCCGAGCGAAGCTAGCAGTTCCTTGGCCAGCTCCTTGATCCGGAACCCGGCATGATCGCTTCCCAGCACCACCTTCATTTTTCGTCCCTAAACCATACTACTCGATTTATCAGCCGGCGGCAATACAAAGAAGCTAGAAGCTAGAAGATAGAATAAAGACATGTGCTGCAAGGCGAGAGACGTAAGGGGCAAGAGTACCTCTCCGCTCCCCTCATTTCACCCATTGTTCCACCACCACCTCTGTAGCTTCATCAATTAATCTCCTAGCTCCTAGCTTCTAACTCCTAGCTCCTCCTTCTACGTTCGCAGGGCGCGGGCCAGGTCTATCTTCCCCTCGTAGAGGGCTTTTCCGACGATTGCCCCTTCGATTCCCTCTTGTCCATATCGCCGCAGCTCCTGGAGCTGTTCCAAATTAGAGATTCCACCCGAGACCAGCACCTTGAGCCCCAGGCGCGCTAGCGCCAGCGCCCCTTCGATATCGGGCCCAAGCATCATGCCGTCGCGCTCGATATCGGTATAAATTAGGCGGGCGACGCCCGCCGCCTTCAGTCTCTCCGAAAGTTCCTCGACCGTGAGGTGAGAGCTTTCGCGCCAGCCGCGCAGCGCCACTTTTCCGCCCCTGGCATCCACGCTCACTACTATCTTATCGCCGTAGCGTGCCAGGGCCTCGGCGAGAAAATCCGGGCATTCGACCGCCGCCGTTCCCAGAACAGCGCGCGCGGCGCCGAGCGAAAAAATTTTGTCCAGGCGCGACATGCTTCGCAGCCCTCCGCCGAACTGCACGGGTATCGAGAGCGCCTCGAATAGCTGCGCCGCGATGCCGGTGTTTTCGCCTGAGCCGAGCGCGGCATCGAGGTCGACCAGGTGAATCAGCCTTGCGCCCTGCGCTTCAAAGCGGCGCGCCACATCGAGCGGGTTGCCGTACAGGGTCTGATGATCAGGCCTTCCCTGCCTCAGCCTGACCGCTTTCCCATCTTTCAGGTCGATCGCCGGGACGACAAGCATGACATCAGTCAGATTTTTACAAAATTCTCAAGCAGCTTCAGGCCCGCGCGCTGGCTCTTCTCGGGATGGAACTGCGCGCCCCAGATTCTGCCCGAACCGATAATCGAAGGAAAGGTAATTCCGTACTCCGTCTCCGCTATAACGGCGGATGAATCTTGAGGGGAGACGTAATAGGAGTGCACGAAATAAAAGTACTCGCCGCTTTCTACTCCAGCAAGCAGCGGCGTGGGCCGAATGATATTAGCCCTGTTCCATCCAACGTGCGGTACGGGAAGGTCTCCGTTCAACCTTTTCACCTTTCCCCTAAATATGCCGAGCCCGCGGTGGCATCCGAACTCCTCGCTTTCGCCGAATAAAAGTTGCATGCCGAGGCAGAGGCCGAGGAGCGCGCTTCCGCGGTCGAGCGCGCGGAGCATGGCGCGGTCGAGTCCGCGGGCGCGCAACGTTTCCATGGCATCGCCGAACGCGCCGACGCCGGGCAGGACCAGCTTCTCCGCGCGCGCGACTATATTTGGATCATCCGTAACGATCGTTTCGCAGCCGAGCGCGCCGAACGCCTTCTGCACGCTGCGAATGTTTCCCATGCCGTAATCGACTATCACGATCATAGCAACCTCACTCGATGGAAAAAAGCGCTCAGGAGCAATCAGCCGTCAGCTTTAAGCTTTGAGCTGATGGCTTGCTTCATCTCATTATTCAAGCGCAAACGCGTATCACAGCACCCCTTTGGTCGAAGGGATGCCCGCGACGCGCGGGTCGAGCCGCACCGCCTGGGCGAGGGCGCGCGCCGCAGCCTTGAATATGCACTCGAAGATATGGTGTAGATTTCGGCCGGTTATCAGCTCGATGTGCATGTTTAGCTTTGCGTTGTTGGCGAAAGCCATCCAGAAATCTTCTATCAGCTCCGCCGGCAGGTCGCCGACGCGGCTCCCGCGAAACCGGACGCGGTACGAGAGGTACGGCCGGCCTGAAAGGTCCACCACCACTCTGGCCAGGGCCTCGTCGAGCGGAACGTAGGCATGGGCGAACCGACTGATGCCCATCTTATCGCCGAGCGCCTGATCCAGGCTCTGGCCCATGACGATTCCAACATCCTCTACCGAGTGGTGGGCGTCGATATGCAGGTCGCCGCGGCAGTTGACGACCAAGTCGAACTGCCCGTGCCTGGCGAAAAGCTCGAGCATGTGATCGAGAAACCCGATGCCGGTTGCGATTTCATACCGGCCGCTTCCATCGAGATCCAGCTCAACTCTGACCTGAGTCTCTTTGGTTTTTCTCTCGACAACCGCTTTTCTCATAGCTCCAGGACCTCGCGCCGGGCCGTCAGCTCATCGATCCACTCGAGGTCAGGCTCATACCCGATGCCAGGCCGGTCCGGCAGTACGATCGTGCCGCGCGGCGTAACCTCCACGGGCGGTTTTATTATATCGCGTTGATAGTAACGCTTCGAGGCCGAGACGTCTCCAGGCAGGGTAAAGCCCGGCAGCGAGGACATGGCGATATTATGCGCCCGCCCGACGCCCGATTCCAGCATGCCGCCGCACCATAAAGGGACTCCGTTCTGCCGGCAAAAATCGTGCAGGCGCCTGGCCTCGGCGTGACCTCCGACCCGCCCGAGCTTGACGTTGATTATCCGGCAACTGCCGAGCGCCACAGCCTTGCGCGCATCCTCGGCGTGGCGGATCGATTCGTCAAGACAGATGGGCGTGCGCAGCTGCCGCTGAAGCTCCGCGTGATCGACCAGATCATCGTGCGCCAGCGGCTGCTCGATCATCATCAGGTTGAAACCGTCCAGGCTTCGCAAAAGCTCCAGGTCTTCAAGCGAGTATGCAGAGTTAGCATCGGCCATCAGGTTAATTTCCGGAAACTCGCGGCGCACCCGCTCGATCACATCATAGTCCCAGCCCGGCTTGATTTTTATTTTGATCCTGCGATATCCGGCTTTCAGTTCCGTTGTTATTTTTTCCAGCAACTGTTCGATGCTGTCCTGTATTCCGATGGAAACGCCGCAGGGAACCTCGCGCTCGACGCCGCCGAGGAGTTTCCAGAGAGGTAATTGCTTGATCCGCGCTTCGAGGTCCCAGAAAGCCGCCTCGACCCCCCCCTTGGCCATGTTGTGGCCGCGAATGCGGCGCAGCAGCGGGCTTATCTCGGAGGAGGACACAATGGTGCGCCCGAGCAGCTGCGGGGCGATGAAATCACGGATAATATGCCAGGCGCTATCGATGGTCTCGTGGCTGTAGAAGGGGTCCTCGGGGGCGGTACATTCTCCGTAGCCCGCTTGGCCATCAGCGTAAACCCGGGTCAGCAGAATGCGCCGCCGGTGAATGCGATGGAAGCTGGTTTCGAAGAAATGGACCAGCGGCAGCCGGACCTCACGAAGCTCGATTTTCTCCGCTCTCAAAGTATCAACTCCCGGTTGAAACGTTCGAGCAGATAGGCAGAGCGGCGACCGCCGAAGGCTCTCGGGTCGGGCTCAACGATGAGGGCCGTCGCCGCATAGTTCCGGTCGAGGTAATGCTTGAGCGCGCGCCGGCTTTTGGTCCGCCAGTCGCGCGCCAGCTCAAGATCCAGGCGTTTAAGCAACTGGATATCTGGGGGGATCTCGACCAAGAGGTGAGCCGATTCCATTTCGAGCCGCGGTTCGCCCGATGCCGGGAGCCCCGCTCCGGTTTCGTATACAGCGTTGATCTTTTCGGCGCTTTCCATTGCTGCCGGCGGAGGCCGATGCCCGGCCAGAACGTCGCGCGCGCGTCGCGAGCCGATCCACCACTCGGCAAGCAACCTGTCCGTGCCCAGCCCGCTGTGATACTCGCTCGAGCTTTGCCCGTAGCGGTTCGGGTAGTAAGTTCGGGCGATCGCGCCCAGCTTGTTCAGATTGAGATGGGCGTTGCGCGCCTCGAGCGGATCGAAGGTCCAGGTGATGACCGAAGCCCCCAGTTCGAGAGCCGCCTCACGCTGGGCCATTTTCAGCCGCCAGCCTATGCCCTGATTCTGATATGACGGCAGCACGGCCAGCATACAGGAGTGCTGTCCGGGCATTCTGTAGTGCACCGAGGCAACAGCCATGGCGAACCCGATAAGCTCTCCCTCATCATTGAAGGCCCCGATGACCGAGCCGCCGTGGTGCTGGGCGATGATAAAGGTGCGACTCGGGACGACGTCCCGGTCGGCAAAGCCCCAGACGATTTTCTGGAGGTCGACGCAGCGTTCGTAGTCCTCGTGTCGCTCTACTTTTTTTATCCTGATCATATTCTGCTTTCAGCCGTCCAGGCTCCTAGTGGATTGTAGCATAAACGTAAGCCTTCAGCCGTCAGCAAGACCAGAAAAGACAGCGGCTGATGGCTGAACGCTCAGGCATATCTTCGGTCGATAATTTGGCCGCCGGCTCCCGGTGCGGCAACTAGAAGTAGCGGCCAGGGCGCAGCAAGCTGCGCCCCTACAGCTCGCCAGGATGGGACAGGCTAATAGCGTCGTACAACTGGCGGCCTAAAGGCCGCCGCTACATTGCTCTTCTCCACCGATTTCTAGTTGCCGCACAGGCTGGCTCTCGTATCGTTGCGGCGTCTGTGCCGGGGCTGATAGAATAAGTTTAGCTTCCTGAGCACGGTTCAGCTCTTACTGTAACGGCCCGCTCTTGGAAGGTTACCGATGAAGGGGATCAAGCTTGCGATATTCGACCTGGAGGGGACGCTTTTCGACCCCGGCGATGAAGCGGTAGAGGGGGTCTATGAGGCAATTGATGCTACCGCCGGTCAATTTGCCCTCGACCTTCACTATCCGAGCGAACCGGAAATTTACAAATTGCTGGGCGAGCCCGACTACCCGAGAATCGAGGGGCTTGGCCTCAGCCTGACTCCCGAGCAGGTGGTCTTCCTGCGTGCCAAGATCTCGGAGCTGCAGGGGGAACTGATCGCGGAGGGCATGGGCCAACTGCGCGAAGGGGCAATCGAGGCCATGGAAAGGCTGAGGGGCCTGGGGATGCGCATCGCCCTGGCCAGCACGGCAAGCCGCAATTATCTGCTTTCGATCATGGATCGTTTCGATCTTGGAGAGCTTGTGGAATTCGCCATATGCATGGACGATATCGGTCTCGGAGAAAAGCTGGAGCTTCTCACCGAAATCCTTTCCAACCAGGGGGTGCTGGCGAGCGAGGCCGCCTTTATAGCCGACACCTCGACCGATTTCGAGGCGGCGCGCCAGGTCGATATTACCTCGATAGGCTGCAGTTGGGGCTACGGCGAAGAGCATGAACTGGCCGAGGCCGACCGCCGCGTCGATTCATTTGAGGAGCTTGTGGAGCTTTTCGAAGCCCAACTGGATGGCTCCTAAGGCTAGACCGTCAGTCCAACGAGCCCAGTCATATCATAGAGCCCACGATAGGATTTTTGCCACGAAGCTAAAGCACGGATGCGCGCTCGCCAGCGGCGTTGTATAAATTTGGTGATCAGTCTAATGTTCTACAGAGAGCAGCGACGATAGTTGCCGCTATTTTCTATGCTCTCTGTAGCTCCAGTTTGTCCATTCAAGCGGCATAGCAGAGTTGATTTAGCAATAGATCTAGCGTCTGCCGCCGAAATAGGATGAA
>FWPU01007780.1_pt1 | contig 19241 bp, 16 predicted proteins | sample 2228361 | NCBI WGS metagenome assembly FWPU01 (sample SAMEA103939777, study PRJEB20133) | metagenome
TGGCGCGAAGCGCGGCGCCGGCCCGCCCGGCCGTGCCCGCGTCGTTCGTGCCGCGGCGCGGCGCGGCGCACGGCGCGGAGATCGGCCGCACGGCCCGCTCGCGTGCGGTGCGGCTCAACCTGCTCGCCGGTGCGATCGCGTTGCTGGTCGCGCTGTTCCACGTCTGGACCGGGCTCCGGGTCGGGCGGCTCGGCTACGAGCTGTCGCACGCCCGCGACCTCGGCCAGCGCCTCGATCAGCAGCTCAAGGAGCTCAGCATCGAGTTCAGCGCGACGATGAAGCCCGACCTCCTCGCCGCGGAAGCGCAGCGCCGCCTCGGGCTCGACTGGCCCCGCTCGGGGCAGATCGTGGACGTGCCGTGATCCCGGTCGAGGAAGGCGGACCCGCGCGCGAGCGCATCCTGGCCATCGCGGCGGGCGTCGTCGTGCTCCTCGGGGTGATGGCGGCACGGGTGGCGCAGCTCACGATCGTCGAGCGCCCGGAGCTCGCGGCGCGCGCTCAGAGCCAGTACCTCGAGCGCATCCACATGACGGCGCCGCGCGGCCAGATCCGCGACCGCGAGGGGACGCTGCTCGCCGAGACGGTCGGCATGCCGTCGATCTACGCGAGCCCGCGCTACCACCCGGTGCCGGCCGCGGCGCGCGACGAGCTCGCGCGGATCCTCGAGATCCCGCGCGCCAAGCTCGACGAGAAGCTCGACTCGAAGGCCGGCTTCGTCTGGCTCAAGCGGCACGCGACGCGGGCGCAGGCGGCGCGCGTCGAGCGCCTCCGGCTGCCGGGCGTGGAGTCGATCCTCGAGGGGCGGCGCGTGTACCCGCTGCGCACCATCGGCTCGCACGTCGTCGGCACGGCGAGCATCGACATGCGCGGCCTGGAAGGCATCGAGCTGCGCTACGACCGCTGGATGCGGGGCCAGGAGCTGGTCTACCGCGTGGAGCGCGACGGGCGGGGACGCGCGCTCTACACGCACGGCGTCGCGGCCGAGCGAGCGGAGGAAGCGGAGGAGCGCGCCCGCGGGCCGATCGCGCTGGATACGCGGCTCGAGGCCGGCGCGACGCTCGAGCTGACGCTCGACGCGGGGCTGCAGGAGCTCGTCGAGCGCGAGCTCGCGGCCGGGGTCGAGGCCGCGCGCGCCGACGCCGGCACCGCGGTGATGATCGACCCGCACTCGGGCGCCGTCCTCGCGCTCGCCAACTACCCCTGGTACGACCCGAACCACCCGAGCGCCGCGCCGCTCGACGCGCGGCGCAACCGCGCCGTCGCCGACAGCTTCGAGCCCGGCTCGACGCTCAAGGCCGTGCTCGCCGCGGCCGCGATCGAGGAGGGCGCAGTCGACGTCGACGACACGGTGTTCTGCGAGAACGGCAAGTACAAGGTTGGTCGCTGGACGATCAACGACCACCACCCGTACGGGCTCCTCACCATCCCCGAGGTGATCCAGTACTCGAGCAACATCGGCGTCAGCAAGATCGCCGAGAAGCTCGGCCGCGAGCGCTATTTCCGCTACCTCGAGCGCTTCGGCTTCGGGCGCCCGACCTCGATCGACCTGCCCGGCGAGGTCGCGGGCATCGTGCGGCCGCTCGACCGCTGGGCGCAGATCGACCTCGCGACGAGCAGCTTCGGCCAGGGGATCTCGGTCACCGCGATGCAGCTCGTCGCGGCCTTCGCAGCGATCGCGAACGGCGGCATCCTCTACCAGCCCTACCTCCTGCAGCGCGCGATCGACGCGGACGGGAGCGTGCTGGTCGAGCGCGAGGGCGCGGCCGACGCGGTCGGCGCCCGCCGCGTGATCAGCCCGAAGACCGCGCGCACGATCAGCGCCATGCTCGAGCGCGTCGTCGAGGAGGAGCGAGGGACGGGCAAGAAAGCTCGCGTGCCGGGCGTGCGCGTCGCGGGCAAGACCGGTACGGCACAGAAGGTCAACCCGGGTACCCGTGGCTACTCGAACGAGCGGATCGCCTCGTTCATCGGCTACGCACCCGCGGACGACCCGCTGTTCGTGACGTTGGTGATGATCGACAACCCGAGGGGCGTCCGCTACGGCGGGCTCGTCGCCGCCCCGGTCTTCTCGGCGATCATGTCGCGCGCGCTCGACCGCTTCGGTCGCCGTCCGGCGCCGCTCGCGACGATCATCCCGGGCCCGGAGAAGGAGGCGGCACCGAAGCGCTCCGGCAAGACGCCGCCGCCGCGCGCGGAGCACCGCTCGCGCCCGAGCGAGGGCCGCTCGCCGCTCGCCGGCGGCCTCCTCGAGATCGCGTTCTCGGGCCCGGTCGAGCTCACCCCGTCGTTCACCGGCATGAGCCTGCGCGCTGCGCTGCTCAAGGCGCAGGAGCTCGGGATCCGGCTCGAGGTGCGGGGCAGCGGCTTCGTCGTCGCGCAGGAGCCGGCCCCCGGCACCCCGCTCCCGCAGCGGACCGGCCTCTGCGAGGTCAGCACGTCGGGCGGCGCGCTGTGTGAGGGACGCGACAGCGTGCTCGTCGTTCTGGAGCCGTCGGTATGATGCAGCTCGCGAGCGAGGCCGACCGGGGCTCGGGCGTGCACGCCTCCCGCGCGGGCGGTGCGACGCTGGGCGAGCTGCTGGGGGCGCTCGGCGGCGAGGCGCGGCTCGTCCACGGCGACCCCGGGACGCGCATCGCGGCGGTCGGCTGCGACTCGCGCACCGTCGCGCCGGGTGCGATGTTCGTCGCGCTCCCCGGCACGCACGCCGACGGCGCGGCGTTCGTCCGCGACGCGATCGCGCGGGGCGCGGTCGCGATCGCGCTCGGCGAGGACGTCGCGAGCGACGCGTCCTGCGCGGACGTCGCGCTCGTTCGCTGCGCCGCGCCGCGCCGCTTCCTCGCCCTCGCGGCGGCGGAGCTCGCCGGGCGTCCGAGCGAGCGCATGACCGTGGTCGGAGTCACCGGGACGAGCGGCAAGACGACCACGACCTATCTCCTCGAGTCGATCTTCCGCGCCGCGGGGTACATGCCCGGCGTGGTCGGGACGATCGCCTACCGCTACCCGGGCGCCGAGCGCCCGGCGCCTCTCACCACGCCCGACGCGGCCGAGCTGCAGGCGACGCTCGGCCGCATGGTCGAGGCGGGCGTCTCGCACGTCGCGATGGAGGTCTCCTCGCACGCGCTCGCCCAGGACCGGGTGGCGGGGGTCGCGTTCGACGTCGGGGTGTTCACCAACTGCTCGCGCGACCACCTCGACTACCACGGCGACATGGAGGACTACTTCGGCGCGAAGGCGCGGCTCTTCCGGGAGCTGCTGCCCGCGTCGAGCAAGCGGGCGAGCGCCGTGCTCAACGCCGAGGACCCGCGGGTCGCCGGCCTGATCGGTGAGCTCCGGATCCCGTACACGACGTTCGGCCGCGGCGGCGACGTCTCCTGCGTCGAGCTGCGGGCCGACATGCACGGGCTTTCGGGCACGCTCGACGTCGCCGGCGAGCGCATGCGCTTCTCGAGCCGGCTCGTCGGCTCGCTGCACCTGGCGAACATCCTGGCGGCGACCGCCGTGGCGCACCGGCTCGGCGTCGCAACCGACGTGATCCGCGAGGGCATCGCCGCGCTGCCCGCGGTGCCCGGCCGGCTCGAGGCGATCGTCGCCGGGCAGCCGTTCGCAGTGATCGTCGACTACGCGCACAAGCCCGACGCGCTCGACCGCTCGCTCGCGAGCCTGCGGGAGCTCACCCGGAACCGCCTGTTCGTGGTCTTCGGCTGCGGCGGCGACAGGGACAAGGGCAAGCGTCCGCTCATGGGCGAAATTGCAGGACGACGCGCCGACGTCGTCGTCATCACCTCGGACAATCCGAGAACGGAGGATCCGGCGGCCATCATCGCGGCCGTCGAGGCTGGTGTGCGGGCTGCGGCTCGCACGCCCGTCGCGTCAGAGGCGCTCGGGCAGACGGGGCACGCGGATGGGTACGTGGTGGTGCCCGAGCGCCGCGCGGCGATCGCGCTCGCCATCGGGGCGGCGCGCGAAGGTGATCTCGTGCTGATCACCGGCAAGGGACACGAGGATTATCAGATCATCGGGACGACGAAGCACCACCTCGACGACCGCGAGGAGGCGCGGCGCGCGCTCGCGGCACGAGGCTTCGCGGACCCGCAACGGTGAAGCGTTGGTGTGGGGTGGACGTGGCTTCCGGACGCGCGGTGGAGTGGTAGGGTCGTGGCGGTCGCGTCCGAAGTGGTGGAATGGGGCCAGGATCGGCTCGTCTCGCTCGAGCAGGCGGTGAGCCGTTCCTGGTCCCTCCACCAGGGGTGGCGTTCGACGACGGACGCGGAACAGGTACGAAAGCGCGATGATGCTGTATCAGCTCCTCTATCCCTTGCACACGCAATACTCGGCTTTCAACGTTTTCCGCTACATCACCTTCCGCACCCTGCTCGCGGGGCTCACGGCGCTCGTCATCTCGCTCTGGCTGGGGCCGATCCTGATCCAGAAGCTCTCCTCGCTGAAGGTCGGCCAGCCGATCCGTGAGGATGGCCCGCAGCGGCATCTGGCGAAGGCAGGGACGCCGACCATGGGCGGCGTCCTCATCCTCTTCTCCGGCACGCTCGCGACGCTGCTGCTCGCCGACCTGACAAACCCCTACATCTGGCTCGCGGTCTCGCTCACGCTGGGCTTCGCGGTGATCGGCTTCGTCGACGACTACCGGAAGCTCCGCGGGCGGAGCTCGAAGGGCCTGTCGGCGCGGGCCAAGCTCGGGTTCCAGTTCCTGCTCGGCTTCGCGGCGGCGATCGCCCTCATCCAGATGCCGGACTTCGGCACGACGGTGAACTTCCCCCTGCTCAAGGACGTCCGCCCGGACATCGGCCTCTGGTACGTGCCGTTCGCTGCGCTGGTCATCGTTGGCGCCTCGAACGCGGTCAACCTGACCGACGGGCTCGACGGCCTCGCGATCGGCCCGGTCGCGATCGCGGCCGGGACGATCGGCATCTTCGCCTACGTCGCGGGCAACGCGAAGCTCGCCGAGTACCTGCAGATCCAGTACGTCCCGGGCACGGGCGAGCTGCTCGTCTTCTGCGGCGCGCTGGTCGCGGCGGGCCTCGGGTTCCTCTGGTTCAACGCCTACCCGGCGCAGATGTTCATGGGCGACGTGGGCTCGCTGCCGCTCGGCGCGGCGATCGGGCTGGTCGCGCTCGCGGCGAAGCAGGAGCTCGTCCTGCCGCTGCTCGGCTTCGTCTTCGTCGCCGAGGCGCTCTCGGTGATCTTCCAGGTGGTATCGTTCAAGCTGCGGCGCAAGCGGATCTTCCGCATGGCGCCGATCCACCACCACTTCGAGCTGCTCGGCTGGCCGGAGCCGCAGATCATCGTGCGGTTCTGGATCATCGCCATCATCTGCGCGCTGCTCGCGCTCGCGACGCTCAAGCTGAGGTGAGGATGGCCGCCACGTGCGCTCCGGACGCCCTCGCGGGCCGGCACGTGCTAGTGATCGGCCTCGGCCGCACGGGAGCGTCGGTCGTGCGCTACCTGCTCTCGCGCGGTGCCCGGGTCCGCGCCGCCGACCGGCGTCCGGACGCGGCGCTCGCCGAGGACGAGGCGTCGCGCGTCGACCTGCGGCGCGGCGAGGACGGGCCGGAGCTGCTCGCGGGGATCGACCTGGTCGTGCCGAGCCCCGGCGTCCCCGCGGACGCGCCGGTGCTGCGCGAGGCCGAGCGGCGCGGCATCCCGGTGCGGAGCGAGATCGAGCTCGCCGCCGCCGCGATCGCGGCGCCGATCGTCGCGGTCACCGGGACCAACGGGAAGAGCACGACGACCTCGCTCGTCGGCGCGATGCTCGAGCGGGCCGGGCGGCGGGTCTTCACCGGCGGCAACCTCGGGACGCCGCTGATCGACGCCGCGGGCGGGGCGCACGAGGTAGTGGTGGCCGAGGTGTCGAGCTTCCAGCTCGAGTGGGTCGAGCGCTTCCGGCCGCACGTCGGCGTGCTGCTCAACGTGACCGACGACCACCTCGAGCGCTACCGCGACCGGGCGCACTATCTCGAGACCAAGGCGCGGCTCTTCGCGCGCCAGGACCCGGACGACGTGGCGATCCTGAACCGCGACGACCCGGCGGTCGCAGCGCTCGCCCCGCGGCTCACGGCGCGCGTCCGGACCTTCGGCGCGACGGCGGGCAGCGGCGCGGCGCACGCCGCGACGCTCGAGGCCGACGCGGTCGTACTGCACGAGCCCGAGGGGCACCTCCGGTTCTTCCTCGAACGATGCACGCTGGCGGGGCGGCACAACCGGGAGAACGTGATGGCGGCGCTGCTCGCGGCGCGTGCGCTCGGCGCGCCGCCCGCGTCGCTCCAGGAGACGCTCGATACCTTCCGCGGCCTCCGCCACCGGCTCGAGCTGGTGCGCGAGGCGGGGGGTGTCGCCTACGTCGACGACTCGAAAGGGACCAACGTCGGCGCGCTCCTCCGCTCGCTCGAGGGCTATCCGGACGGGCGCGTCGTGCTGATCGCGGGCGGGCTCGCGAAGGGCGGCGACTACACGGTCGCGCGACCGATGATCGCGGCGAAGGTGCGCCACGCGGCGCTCTACGGGCAGGCGCGCGAGCTGCTCGCCGAGAGCTGGCGCGGCGCGACCGAGATGACGCAGCACGAGCGCTTCGCCGACGCGGTCGCCGCGGCGATCGAGCGCGCGCGGCCGGGGGACGTCGTGCTGCTCTCGCCGGCCTGCGCGAGCATGGACCAGTTCAAGGACTACGCCGCGCGCGGTGACGCGTTCGCGGCGCTCGTGGAGGCCATCTAGGCGATGTACTCGAGCAGCGCGTCCTTCCGTGTCGCGACGGCGCCCGAGGAGCGCCGTTCGGCTGTCCTGCGCGGCCGCCCGGTCGACCTGTGGCTCGTCGGCTCGGTGCTCGTGCTGGTCGGGCTCGGCCTCGTCATGGTGTTCGACGCGAGCTACTTCCTCGGCGCCGAGCGCTTCGGCGACCCGTACGCGCTGATCCGCCGCCAGACGCTCTTCCTCTGCGCCGCGGCGGCGGTCGCGTTCGCGATCAGCCGGAGCGACCCGCTCATGTTCCGCCGCATCGCGTACCCGGCGCTGTTCGCGACGCTCTTCCTCCTGGTCCTGGTGCTCGTGCCGGGGATCGGCCAGGTGCGCGGCGGCGCGCGGCGCTGGATCTCGCTCGGGCTCTTCGCCTTCGAGCCGTCGGAGCTCCTGAAGCCCGTCTTCGTCCTCTACCTCGCGCACTCGCTCACCCGGAAGCGCGACAAGATCACGAGCTTCACCTACGGCGTGCTGCCGCACCTGGTGATCGTCGCAATGCCGATCCTCCTGCTGCTCGCGCAGCCCGACTTCGGCGCCTCGGCGGTGCTCGCGCTGGTCACCGCGGCAATGCTCTTCGCTGGCGGCGCGCGGCTCGGGCACCTCGCGGCGCTCGGCCTCGCGGCGGTGCCGCCGGCGCTCGCGCTCATCTGGACGTCGCCCTACCGCCTCGAGCGCATCACCGCGTTCCTCGACCCGTGGCGCGACCCGCTCGGCAACGGCTTCCAGCTCGTCCAGTCGTTCCTCGCCTTCGGCAGCGGCGGCGTGCTCGGCGCGGGGCTCGGCAACGGCAAGCAGAAGCTCTTCTACCTGCCCGAGGGGCACACCGACTTCATCTTCTCGCTGATCGGCGAGGAGCTCGGGCTGGTCGGCGCGGTGGTCGTCCTGCTCTGCTTCGGCGTGCTCGCGATGCGCGGCTTTCGCATCGCGACGCGGGCGCGCGACCGCTTCTCGGGGCTCCTCGCCTTCGGCCTCACCTTCCTGGTCGTCGGCCAGGCGATGCTTAACGTCGGGGTGGCGCTGGGGCTCCTCCCGACGAAGGGCATGCCGCTGCCGCTCGTCAGCTACGGCGGCTCCGCGATGCTCGCGGCCGGTCTGCAGATCGGCGTGCTGCTCGCGCTGTCGCGCGAGGCGCGCGCGTGACGGGGGCGAGCGCCGGCTGTGTGCGCGCGGCCCGAGCGCCGGAGGAGCACGCCGGTGGGGCGCCCGAGCGGACGGCGCCCGAGACGCCCGCCGCGCGCGGCGCCGGGGCGGCGGGCCTGCGTGTCCTGATCGCCGGCGGCGGCACGGGCGGGCACCTCTTTCCGGGGATCGCGGTCGCGCGCGAGCTCGCGCGCCGGGGCGCCGAGGTGCGCTTCGTCGGCAGCTCGTACGGCATCGAGCGGACGGCCGTGCCGCGGGCGGGGTTCAAGGTCGACCTGCTGCCGATCCGCGGGCTCCGCCGCGAGGGCGTCGCAGGCCTCCTCCGGGCGCTCTGGCGCATCCCCTGGAGCTTCGTCCTCGCCTGGCGGCTCCTCGCTCGCTTCCGCCCGGACCTGGTGATCGGGGTCGGCGGTTACGCCTCGTTCCCGGCGGCGTTCGCCGCGTACCTGCGCCGCGTGCCGGTCGTGCTGCTCGAGCAGAACGCCGAGCCGGGGGCCGCGACCCGCGTGCTCGCGCCGCTCGCCCGCCGGGTGTGCGTGAGCTTCCCGCAGACCGTGGCGGCGCTCGGCCCCCGCGCGGTGCTGACCGGCAACCCGGTGCGGGGCGTCGCCCCGGGGAGCGACGCGCCGCGCCCGGCCGCGCGCGAGGCGGGCGCCCCGTCGCGCGTCCTGGTCTTCGGCGGCAGCGCGGGCGCGCATCGCTTGAACGTGGTCGTGCCCAAGGCGCTCGCGCGGCTCGGGCTGCCGCTCGAGATCGTGCACCAGACCGGGGCGGCCGACCGCGACGCCGTCGCGGAGGCGTACGCCCGGCTCGGGCTTCCCGCGCGCGTCGAGGCGTTCATCGACGACATGCCCGCCGAGTACCGCCGCGCGGACGTGGTCGTCTGCCGCGCCGGCGCGACGACCATCGCGGAGCTGACGGCGCTCGGCGTCGCGGCCGTCCTCGTGCCGTTCCCGTTCGCCGCCGGCGACCACCAGCGGCGCAACGCGCAGGCGCTGGTCGACGCGGGCGCGGCGTTCCTCGTCCTCGACCGCGAGCTCACGCCCGAGCGGCTCGCCGAGACGCTGCGCCCGCTGCTCGTCGACGCGAAGCTCCGGGAGGCGACCCGCGAGCGAGCGCGCGCGCTGGGCCACCCGGACGCGACCGAGCGGGTCGTCGCGGAGTGCCTCGCCGTCGTGCGGGGCGAGGCGGTGCGGAGCGATGCCTGAAGAGCGCCTTAAGACCGCGCGTGAGATGCAGCGTGCTCGGGAGCCCGCTACAACGGGGCGCCGAATGCGCACGGGACACCACATCCATTTCGTCGGCATCGGGGGCATCGGCATGAGCGGCATTGCCGAGGTGCTCCTCACTCTCGGCTACTCGGTCAGCGGCTCGGATCTCGTGGCGAGCGAATCGACGCAGCGCCTCGAGAAGCTGGGCGCGCGGATCTCGTACGGCCACGACCCGAAGCACGTCACGCCGGGCACCGACGTCGTGGTCATCTCGTCCGCCGTCAAGTACTCTAACCCCGAGGTCGTGCAGGCGCGCGACCTGCGCATCCCTGTCATCCCGCGCGCCGAGATGCTGGCCGAGCTGATGCGCGTCAAGTCGGGGCTCGCCGTCGCGGGCACGCACGGCAAGACGACCACCACCTCGATCTTCGGCGCGATCCTCTCCGAGGCCGGTCTCGATCCCACGGTGGTGATCGGCGGCAAGGTGCTGGGCCTCGGCAGCAACGCGCGGCTCGGCCTCGGCGAGTACATGGTGGTCGAGGCGGACGAGAGCGACGGGACCTTCCTGCTCCTCTCGCCGACGATCGCGATCGTCACCAACATCGACCCCGAGCACCTCGACCACTACGGCACCGTCGAGCGCGCGACCGACGCGTTCCTCGAGTTCGCGAACCGGGTGCCGTTCTACGGGCTCGCGGTGCTGTGCATCGACAGCCCGCGCGTCCGCGCGCTGCTGCCGCGCGTGCGCAAGCGCTACGTCACCTACGGCCTGTCGCCGGACGCCGAACTCAGCGCCCGCGACCTCGTGGTCGAGGGCTTCGAGACGCGCTTCGTCGTGACGCAGCGGGGCGAGGATCTCGGCGCCGTGCGCATCGGCATGCCCGGCCGGCACGTCGCGCAGAACGTGCTCGCGACCATCGCGGCGGCGCGCGAGCTCGGCGTCGACTTCGCGACGTGTGCGCGCGCGCTCGAGACCTTCCGCGGCATCCACCGCCGCTTCGAGGTGCGCGGCGAGGCGAACGACGTGCTCGTGATCGACGACTACGGGCACCACCCCGAGGAGATCCGGGTGACGCTGCGCGCGGCGCGCGAGGGGCTCAAGCGCCGGCTCCTCGTCGCCTTCCAGCCGCACCGCTACACCCGCACGCGCGACCTGTTCGACGACTTCCTCGAGGCCTTCGACGACGCCGACACGCTCTTTCTCACCGAGGTCTACCCGGCCGGCGAGGAGCCGATTGAGGGCGTGAGCGGGGCGGCGCTCGCGCAGGCGCTGAACGCGCGCGGCCACGCCGACGTGCGCTTCGTCCCGTCGCGCGACGAGCTGCCGGCGCGCATCGCCGCGGAGGCGCGTCCGGGGGACGCCGTGCTCATGCTCGGCGCGGGCGACATCGTGAAGCTCGGCGACGCGGTGCTCGAGGAGATCCGGAAGTGCGCCGCGGCGCCGCTCGTTCGGGTGGTCAAGTGAACGCGCTCGCGGAGGTCGTCGCGGCGCACGCGCGCGAGCTCGGGACGGACGACGTCGTGCTCCGCGACGAGCCGATGGCGCGCCACACGTCGATGCGCGTCGGCGGGCCGGCCGACCTGTTCTGCGAGGTGCAGAGCGAGCGCTCGCTCGCGGCGCTCCTCCGCTCGGCGCACGAGCGCTCGATGCCCGTGTTCCTGCTCGGCGGCGGGACGAACCTGGTCGTCGCCGACGCCGGCATCCGCGGCCTCACGATCAAGCTCGGGCGAGGCTTCGCTGGGGTCACGTGGGAGGAAGAGGACGCGTCGGGCGCGCGGCTCGGCGTCGGCGCCGCGGCCAACTTCAAGCGGCTCGTGCTCGAGACGATCGACCGCGGGCTTGCGGGCCTCGAGTTCGGCGAGGGGATCCCGGGGACGGTCGGCGGCGGCGTGCTGATGAACGCGGGAGCCTTCGGCGGCGAGATCGCGGACGTCGTGCTCGCCGTGCACGGCCTGCGCGCGGACGGCACGCCGGCGCGCCTCAAGCGCGACGAGCTGAGCTTCGCCTACCGGCGGCTCGATTTGCCGGCGGGCTTCGTCGTGACGCGGCTCGAGATCCGGCTCCGGCGCGACGATCCCGCGGCGATCGCGGCGCGCGTCGCGGAGGCCAAGCGCAAGCGCGGCCGGCGCCAGCCGCTCGGCCTGCCCAACGCGGGCTCGATCTTCAAGAACCCGCCCGGTGCCTTCGCCGGACGGCTGATCGAGGAGTGCGGGCTCAAGGGACGGCGGATCGGCGACGCGCAGATCTCGGAGCAGCACGCGAACTTCATCGTCAACCTGGGCGGCGCGCGTGCGGCGGACGTGCGCGCCCTGATGGATCTCATGCGCGACACGGTGCTCGAGCGGCACGGGATCCTGCTCGAGCCCGAGGTCCGCCTGGTGGGGGAATGGTGACGGCGGCAACCACGCCAACGACCGGGCGCTTCCGCGGCCGGCGCGTCGGGGTGCTCGCGGGCGGCCTGTCCTCCGAGCGCGAGATCTCCGAGCGCAGCGCGCGCTCGGTCGTGCGTGCGCTCGAGGCGCGCGGCTACGACGTGCGGCTGATCGAGGTGGGACGCGACGTCGCGCGCGAGCTGCGCGAGGCGCGCATCGACGTCGTGTTCAACGCCCTGCACGGCCGCTACGGCGAGGACGGCTGCATCCAGGGGCTGCTCGAGGTGCTGGGCATCCCCTATACGGGCGCCGGCGTCCTGGGCAGCGCGATCGGGATGGACAAGTGGCTCGCGAAGCAGCTCCTCCGTGCGGCGGGCTTGCCGACCGCTGCGGCGACGCTCGTCGGACCCGGCGGCGGCGCGCTCGAGCTGCCGGGTCCGCTGCCGGTCGTGGTCAAGCCGCGCGGCGAGGGCTCGAGCAACGGCGTGTCGATCGTCCGCGACCCGGCGAAGCTCGAGGAAGCGGTGGCGCTCGCCCGGGCCTACGATCCCGACGTGCTGATCGAGGAGTACGTGCCCGGGCGGGAGGTCACGGTGGCCGTGCTCGAGGACCGCGCGCTCGCCGCGATGGAGGTCGTGCCGCTCGGCGACGAGCTGCACACCTACGACGTCAAGTACACGCCGGGCCGCGAGCGCTTCATCCTGCCGGCGCCGCTCGGCGAGCTCTACCCGCGCGTCCTCGAGGTCGCCGTCGCGACCCACCGGGCGCTGTTCGCCGGGCCGTACAGCCGGGTCGACTTCCGGGTGCGCGACGACGGGGCCATGTTCGTCCTCGAGTGCAACACGCTGCCCGGGCTGCACGAGCTCGGCTGGTTCCCGGCGATGGCGGCGCACGCCGGGATCCACTTCGAGGAGCTGATCGAGCGGCTCCTCGATCTCGCAGCGCTGCACGTTCGAGAGACCCGGCTGGGGGGAGGAGGTGGCCCGTGCGCCTGACCCGCACGCGCTCTGGCGAGCACCTTGCTCGACGCGCCGTCCGCTTCCGCGGCTTCCGCGCATTTTCAATCCGGAACGGTACTTGGCCGATCCGGAACGTCGTTTTTTTTCTGCTCGCCGGCGGATTGTGCTTTACAGTCGGCCCGCTGATGCGCTACTGCAAGGAGCATCGGTACTTTGCCGTCCGGCGGATCGAGATCCTAGGGCTCGATCGACTCGACGCGTCACGCGTCCGGGCGTGGATGGGAATGGTGGAGGGGGGAAGCATCTGGCAGGCATCGCCACAGGTGCTCGAGGCAAGGCTCGAGAGGCAGCCCGCGATCGCGTCCGCGACGGTGCGCCGGCTGCTGCCCGACCGGCTCCGGGTCACCGTGCACGAGCGGCGGCCGCGGGCGATCCTGCGGGCCGAGGATCGGCTCTTCCTCGTCGACCAGTCGGGGGTGGTGCTCGACCCGGCGACGCCGGCCGACGTGGCCGTGCTGCCGATCGTGAGCGTCGACACCGCGCGCTGGCGGGCTGCGCATCCCGAGCGCGCGCAGCCCGAGCTGCCGCTTCCGCGGGAGCTGCGTGAGGCCGTGCGCGTCGCCCATCTCTTCGAGACCGGGCTTGCGGGCATCCGGGTGTCGGAGGTCGCGCTCGTGCCGGGCGGCGAGCGACCGGAGGTGGTCGCGTTCAGCGAGGACGGGCGGCTCGCGATGAAGCTCGGCTGGGGCGGCTGGCGCGACAAGCTCGACGCGCTCCGTCGGGTGCTCGCGCACGCGGCCTCGTCGCTCTCCGGAGATCCCGGTGCGGACCCGGCGGAGGAGCTGGCGATCGGCCGCCTCGCGGGCAGCGTCGATCTGCGCGATCCGACGACGGTCGTCGCACGGTGGGTACCTACGCAGGGGATGATCTGAAGAGATGGCGCGCAAGCAGGCGATTCACGTCGGACTCGACATCGGCACGCACAAGACCTCGGTGCTCGTCGCCGCGATGCACGACAACGGGCCACACGTGATCGGTCTGGGCACGGCTCCGTCGCAGGGTTTGAAGCGCGGCGTGGTGGTCAACATCGACTCGACCGTCACCGCGATCCAGCGCGCCGTCCGCGAGGCCGAGATCATGGCCGACTGCGAGATTCACTCGGTCGTGGTCAGCGCGGGCGGCAGCCACGTCCGCGGCTTCAACAGCCACGGCATGGTGCCGATCAAGAGCCGCGAGGTGACCTCGAACGACGTCGAGCTGGTGCTCGACGCGGCGCGCGCCGTCGCCCTGCCGATGGACCGCCAGGTCCTGCACGTCCTGCCCCAGGAGTACATCATCGACGACCAGGACGGCATCAAGGAGCCGCAGGGCATGGCCGGCGTGCGCCTCGAGGCGCGCGTCCACGTGCTCACCGCGGCGACCGCGGCCGTGCAGAACGTCGTCAAGTGCTGCGAGCGGAGCGGGCTCGAGGTCCTGCAGGTGATGCTCGCACCGCTCGCGTCCGCGAACGCGGTGCTGACCGACGAGGAGCGCGACCTCGGCGTCGCGATGATCGACATCGGCGGCGGGACGACGGACCTCGTCGTCTACCACGGCGGCGCGGTGCGCCACACGGCGGTCCTCGGGCTGGGCGGCGGGCACCTGACGAACGACATCGCCGCGGGGCTGCGCACGCCGCCGCAGGAGGCCGAGAAGCTCAAGCAGCGCTTCGGCTCGGCGCTCGCCAGCACGGTGAGCACGGACGACATGATCGAGGTGCCGAGCGTCGGCGGGCGCGGTCCGCGGGTGCTGTCGCGGCAGATCCTCGCCGAGATCATCGAGCCGCGCGTCGAGGAGATCCTCACGCTGGTCTCGCAGGAGATGACGCGCGCCGGCGTCGAGTCGCTGCTCGCCTCGGGCGTGGTCCTGACCGGCGGCACCGCCGCGCTCGACGGGATCGCCGGGCTTGCCGAGCGCGTGTTCCACACGCCGGTGCGCATCGGTGCCCCGACCCAGGCCGGCGGCGGTCTCGGCGACATCGTGAGCGGTCCGGCCTACGCGACGGGCGTCGGTCTGCTGCTCGGCGCCGGCTCGGCGAGCAAGGAGGCGGCGGTCGCCTCGGGCAGCGCGGCGACGAGCGTGCTCTCGAAGGTGAAGCACCGCATGGGAGACTGGCTGCGCGAGTTCTTTTGATCTCGAGCGTCTGCTGTGTGATTTGACAGGGAGCGGGAAAGGCGAAGATTTGGCCGCAGCGAGGAGGCCCTTCGAGCGAGCGCAGGCAACGGCGGCCGGCCGGCGCGCGGCGCCCGACACGAGGGCCAAGGGCGATTGGAGGTTTGGGTGATGATCGAGCTGACGGGTGGGGAGCACGAGGGCGCGCGGATCAAGGTCATCGGAGTCGGAGGTGGCGGCGGCAACGCGGTGAACACGATGATCCAGGCCGGCATGCCCGGCGTGGACTTCATCGCGGCGAACACCGACGCGCAGGCCCTGTCGGCGAACCTCGCGACGGTGAAGGTGCAGCTCGGTGCGAGCTTGACCAAGGGGCTCGGCGCGGGCGCGAACCCGGCGATCGGCCGCGAGGCCGCGTCGCAGGACGTCGAGTACCTGCGCGACCTGCTGGCCGGCGCCGACATGGTGTTCGTCACCGCCGGCATGGGCGGCGGCACCGGCACGGGCGGCGCGCCGGTCATCGCGCAGATCGCGCGTGAGCTCGGCGCGCTGACGGTCGGCGTCGTGACCAAGCCCTTCCTCTTCGAGGGCAAGCGCCGCATGCGCCAGGCGGAGGAGGGCATCAAGGAGCTCAAGAAGAGCGTCGACACGCTGATCACCATCCCGAACCAGCGCCTCCTCTCCGTCTCCGGCCGCAACATGCCGATCACCGAGACCTTCAAGAAGGCCGACGACGTGCTCCTCCAGGCGGTGCGCGGCATCTCGGATCTGATCACGGTGCACGGGCTGATCAACCTCGACTTCGCCGACGTACGCACCATCATGAGCGAGATGGGCATGGCGATGATGGGCGCGGCGGTCGCCGAGGGCGAGAACCGGGCCGTCGAGGCGGCGCAGCGGGCGATCTCGTCGCCGCTGCTCGACGACCTCTCGATCCAGGGCGCGCGCGGCGTGCTGATCAACATCACCGGCGGCGCGGACTTGACGCTGCACGAGGTGAACGAGGCCGCGACGCTCATCCAGGAAGAGGCGGACGACGACGCGAACATCATCTTCGGCGCGGTGATCGACGAGTCGATGGGCGACAAGATCCGGATCACGGTCATCGCGACCGGCTTCGGCGAGCCCGAGCGCGCCGCGGCGGCGCCGCAGCCGAGCGAGTCGTTCGTCGCCCACCATCCAGTGTCGGCCCCGCCCGAGGTGCGGCGCCTCGGGGCGCCGCCGATCGGGGCCGCGGCGTCCTCGCGCTCCTTCTCCTCCCGCGAGGCGGCGCCGCGCGAGCAGGGCCCGCGCCGCGTGGTGAAGATGGGGCTGATCGTCGACGACGGCGAGAACCCGGTCTGGCACCGGCGGCGCGGCGACGAGCAGGTCGAGGACCCGACCGCCCGCGGCGGCTCGATCGTCGAGGACGAGTCCGAGTACGACATCCCGACGTTCCTGCGGAAGCAGGCGGACTGATCGCTCGAGCGGATGGGGCGAAGGGCCTCCCGGCTCCTCGCCCCGCGCTCCCTTGTTGGCGCCGCGGGCGAGGGCTACCCTTCGCCGATGGCCCGCGATCAGGAACGGCGCGATCGTGAGCGCCTCGTCTCCGAGGTGCACCTCGGGCCTCGCCCTGCGAAGTCGGCCGATCTCTCGGTCTGCCTCGCCTACCCCAACACCTACCCGGTGGGGATGGCGAACCTGGGCTTCCAGGCGATCTACGGGATCCTGGTGCGCGCGGGCGTCGCGGTCGAGCGCGCCTTCCTGCCCGACGAGCCTCCATACGGTCGCATCCGGACGCTCGAGTCGGGCCGCGCTCTGTCCTCGTTCGACGTGCTCGCGTTCTCGATCTCCTTCGAGACCGACTACGTGCACCTGCTCGACCTGCTCGCCGGCGCCGGGCTGCCGCTCGAGCGCGCCGCGCGCGGCCCGCGCGACCCGCTGGTCGTGGTCGGCGGTCCCGCGACCTTCCTGAACCCCGAGCCGATCGCCGAGTTCGTCGACCTGTTCCTGATCGGCGAGGGCGAGGAGATGGTCCCCGAGTGGCTCGCCGTCCTGCGCCGGGAGCGCGCCAAGGGCGGCGATCGGACGGCGCTGCTCGAGGCCTCGGCCGAGGTCGAGGGCGCCTACCTGCCGGGCTCGTGGGGCGGGTTCGCGAGCGACGACCCGCGTCCGGCGCCGCGCGTCCGCCGCCGCTACGTCGCGCACCTCGACGACGCGCCGACGCGCTCGCAGATCCTCTCGCCCGAGGCGGTGTTCGGCGACATGTTCCTGGTCGAGGCGAGCCGCGGCTGCGAGTGGGGCTGTCGCTTCTGCGCGGCGGGCTTCATGTACCGCCCGGTGCGCCACCGGAGCACGCGCTCGCTCCGCGACGACGTGCTCGGCGAGGCGCTCCAGCACCGCGACACGGTCGGGCTGGTCGGCGCCGAGATGGCGAGCCATCCGGGCATCGCGGCCCTCTGCCGCGACGTCGCGGCGCGCGGCGGGCGCGCCTCGCCGTCGTCGCTCAAGGCCGACATGATCGGCCCCGAGCTCGCGGCGGCGCTCGGCGGCGGCGCGACGCGCTCGGTGACGATCGCCCCGGAGGCCGGCTCGGAGCGCATGCGGCGGGTGATCAACAAGAACCTGAGCGAGCACGAGATCCTGCGCGCGGCGGAGCTCCTCGCCCGCGGCGGCGTGGCGTCGCTCAAGCTCTACGCGATGATCGGCCTGCCGACCGAGACCGACGAGGACGTGCTCGCGATTGCCGAGCTCGCGGCCAAGATCCGCAACCGGCTCGCGCGCGGCGTGGGGCGCATCACGCTGTCGATCAACCCCTTCGTGCCGAAGCCGTGGACGCCGCTCCAGTGGGAGCCGATGGCCGACCGCAAGACGCTGCGCGAGCGCGCGCAGCTCTTGAAGCGCGCCGCCGAGCGGATCCCCAACGCGACGGTCGACGTCGAGTCGCCGCGCGAGGCCTACTGGCAGACGCTGCTCTCGCGCGGCGACCGCCGGCTTGCGCCGCTGATGCGCGCGGTGCACGAGGCCGGCGGCGCCTTCTGGCCGGTCGTCCAGGCGGCGGTGCGGGCGGGAGGGTACGAGGGCTGCCCGTCGCCGGACGAGTTCGTGCACCGCCGCTTCGCCCCGGACGAGACGCTGCCCTGGGACTTCATCGACCACGGCGTCGACAAGCGCTTCCTCCTCGCCGAGTGGCGCAAGGCGCTGCTCGAGCGGCAGACGCCGCCCTGCGACGTCGCGACCTGCCACGCCTGCGGCGCCTGCTGAGCCGAGCGCTCGCGATGGTGGTCAGCACGGGTGTCGACCTCGCCGAGATCGCGCGCATCGAGCAGGCGCTCGCGGCGAGCTACGGCGCGCGGCTGCGCGACCGCGTCTTCACGCCGGGCGAGCAGGCGTACTGCGAGGCGCGCGGCCGCTCGCGCGCCCAGAGCTACGCCGCGCGCTTTGCCGCCAAGGAGGCGGTGATGAAGGCGCTCGGCGTCGGCTGGGGAGCGTCGGCGAGCTGGCGGGAGATCGAGGTGACGCGCGAGCGCGGCGGTCCGCCCCGCGTGGTGCTGAGCGGCCGCGCCGCGGCTACGGCGGAGCGCCTCGGGATCACGCGCTGGTCGCTCTCGCTGTCGCACGCGGCGGGGCTCGCGATCGCGTTCGTGGTCGCCGAGAGCGCTTGACGCGGGTCAGCGGTCGGATGCGGTGGTGAGCTCGTTCGCGATCAGCAGCGCGATCGTCGTGACGGCGCCGCCGGCGAGCCCGGCGATCGCCCAGCGCGTCGGGTTCCGGCCGTACTGCCGCGCGAAGATGCGGCAGATCACGCCGTACGTGACGTGCATGGCGAGCGCCGTGACCACCGTGACGGACGGCTCGAGCGACGGCGCGACGAAGCGCAGGCCGCTCAGCGTGCCCATCACGAGGGCGAGCGCATCCACCTTGACCGCCTCACGGGGCGAACTGTAGTGCAACGGCAGGCCGGGATCGAGCGCGCGTGAGCCGCTGCGACGCCGTGCCGCGGAAAGGAAGCAGCCCCATGGCGGAACGCAAGCAGCCCGAGTCGCTCTGGCAACGCATCGTCGGCGCCGGGGAGGAGCGTCTCGGGCAGTTCGCGGAGGAGATCCTCTCGAGCCCGCACGTCACCGACGCTCTCGCGGCGGCGCTGCGGCGTGCCGCGCGCACCAAGGGGCAGGTGGACAAGAACATGCAGCTCCTGCTGTCGGCGCTGAACCTGCCGACGCGCGCCGACCTGACCAAGATCATGAACAAGATCGAGGCGCTGCAGGGCAGCCTCGTGAACGTCAATATCAAGCTCGATCGGCTGATGGCCGAGCGGCAGGCCCCGAAGCGCTCGACACCGCGCCCCCCGCGGCCGCGCAAGCCGCGCAGCCCCGAGGAGGACGCCGCCCCGGGGCAGGGCTGAAGCGCCGCGCGCGTCTCAGGCCGCGCTGGTCGAGCAAGCGCGCGTCCCGCCGAGCGCGCGGGCGAGCGCGACGATGCCGTCGAGGCTCGTCGGCGCCGGTGTGAGCGTCGGGAGCTCGATCCAGGCGCGGGCTCCGGCGCCGCGCTTCTTCTGGCTGCTCGCCGCGTCGATCGCCGCGAGGCCCGAGCGGAGCCGCTCGATCACCGCCACCTGCGCCGCGCGCAGCGTCTCGAGGTCCTTCGCGCAGGCGACGAGGTGGCGCGCGAGGCTCGCTGA
>FWPU01006429.1_pt1 | contig 19238 bp, 11 predicted proteins | sample 2228361 | NCBI WGS metagenome assembly FWPU01 (sample SAMEA103939777, study PRJEB20133) | metagenome
AGTCCCAAACGCCAACTCCCGAACGCCAACTCCCGAACGCCAACTCCCGAACGCCAACTCCCGAACGCCAACTCCCGAACGCCAAGTCCCAAACGCCAAGTCCCAAACGCCAAGTCCCAAACGCCAAGTGCCAAACGCCAAGTGCCAAGTCCCAAGGACCCAATCCCAGGTCCCACGGACCAAACCACCGGGCCCAAGTCCCCAATGCTGAAGTCCCGGCACTCCACTGCCCGCTTGGCACTCCCAAATGGTTCTTGGCGGCCGGGCTTGTTCCCGCGGCGGCCCGTCCTCAAAATAGGCGGCAGTACGATCGTATCGTGGTAATTTGGTAGACACTTTCTAGCGTGTGAGGCCCCGCCATGCGTCTGTGTGCACTGCGCATCCCGGCCCTCGGCATCGTGCTGGCGGCTCTTGGGGCGGCAGCCCAGGTGGGCACTGCCCAGGAATACGGCCCGCCCGACCGCGGCGAGCCCGGCGACCCCATGATCCAGCAATACCTGGCACACCAGGCCGCCGCCCTGGAAAGTTCGTGGCTGGCCGAGGTCAAGTCGCCCGAGGACTGGCAAAAACTCCGTCCCCGGTGGAAAGAAGAGTATTTCTACATGCTGGGCTTGTGGCCCATGCCGGAGAAGACTCCCCTTAGGGCCACGGTCACGGGGACGTTGTCGGGGCCCGGCTACGTGGTCGAGAAATTGCACTACCAGAGCCGGCCGCGACTGTACGTGACGGCCAATCTGTATCGGCCGGCGAACATCCCGGCCGGCCACCGCCTGCCTGCTGTGCTTTACGTGTGCGGCCATTCCAGCCAGGGCCGCTCGGGCAACAAGACTGCTTTTCAATCGCACGGCATCTGGTTCGCCCGGCACGGATACGTCTGTCTGGTGCTGGATTCGCTTCAGCTTGGCGAGATTGCGGCCATCCACCACGGCACGTATCGCGAAAACCGCTGGTGGTGGCACAGCCGGGGCTACACGCCGGCCGGCGTCGAATGCCTCAACGGCATGCGGGGCATCGATTACCTCCAGAGCCGGCCCGACGTGGACCCCCAGCGGATCGCGGTAACCGGCATCAGCGGGGGCGGGGCGGCCACGTTTTGGATTGCAGCGGCCGACGAGCGGGCCCAGGTGGCGGTCCCCGTCAGCGGCATGGCGGATCTGGTCTCCTACGTCAACAACCGGGTGATCAACGGCCATTGCGACTGCATGTTCCTCTACAACACCTTCCAGTGGCCCTGGACCCGCATCGCCGCTTTGGTCGCCCCCCGCCCGCTGTTGTTCGTCAACAGCGACAACGACCGCATCTTCCCCATGGATGCCAACGACCGGGTGATCAACCGGCTGGAACGGGTCTACAGCCTGTTCGGCGCAAGCGACCTGGTCGATGCCGTCGTCAGTATCGGCGGTCATGCCTACCGCAAGGACATCCGACAGGCCGCCTTCCGCTTTATCAACATGCACCTGAAGAACGATCCGGCCATGGTGACCGATAGCGAGGTCGATCTGGTGGAAGGCAGCGGCGCGAAGCGCAAGTATCCCATCGACCCGGAGCGGCTCCGTGTCTTCCCGCGCGACGAGGACCTGCCCAAGGACGAATGGAACACAACCATCGACCGTCACTTTGTCCCCCTGGCCGAGCCCAAGATGGGTGACTTCGAGCCGTGGAAGCGTGGCCTCCAGGCCGAGTTGCGACGCGTCAGCTTCCGCGTGCTGCCCGAAAACGTCCCGCCCGGCAAGCCGGCCGATCCGCAAGGGCACCGCCTCGAAACCGAGCCGGGGATCACCATTCCGCTGGAGCCGTGCGGAACATTACCGGCGGGCAAGCCCGGCCGCGTCGTGCTGGTGGTGCGACACAGCGAAGCCAGGTCGGCCGCACTGGACCGCCTCATGCCGGCGGGCGATGGCCAGGCGGCCGTGTACCAGTGCTGGCCCCGCGGCATCGGCCCGACGCGGTGGACCCGAAAGAATCCGCCCAACTACGTCGAGCGTAGCCATGTGCTGCTGGGGCAGACGGTCGATACCGGCCGGGTGCGGGACATCCTCGCCGCGGCCGGCTACCTTCGGCAGCGCCACGGCGATGCCCCCCTGGAGTTGGTCGGCGAAGGCGCCGGGGCGGTGCTGGCCGCCTACGCCGCCCTTTGGGACGGCCAGATACGGGGCTTAACGCTTGTGCGGCCCATGCTGACGCACATGGAAGCCGACGCCCCCCAGTTCCTCAACGTGCTCCGCGTGTGCGACATCCCCGACGTGCTGGGAATGCTGGCCCCGCGGCGATTGGCCATCGAGGGCGTGCCGGCCGATGCGCTTGGCCGCACGGCCGAGGCGTACCGCCGCGCCGGCGCGTCGCAGCAGCTTGTGATCCGGCCATAATGGCCCCGCCTCACCACCGCGCTTTCGCCGGGTGCGGGCTTTGCACCCATGCCAGAGCACCTCGGCGCCACCGGGGGCTTGCGCCGTGCGGCTGTCCGGGAGCCTCAGGAGCCACGCGATTGGAACCATGTTGGGGCGGCACGCCCAGAGCATAAGCGAAGGGCGTGGCAGGCGCCAGGGCCACGCTTCGCTCTGGCTGGTAACACGCCCTGAGCATGAGCAAACGACGTGGCAAAGACCACGGCCATCACTTCGCTCTGGCTGGTAACACTCCCTGAGCATGAGCAAACGACGTGCTGCACGCCACACCGTTGGCGTGTGGGTGCCGAAAACCCACCTGCTGCTTGCAACTGGGGCCACCCACCTGCTCCTTGCGGCTTGAGGTTTCGACGCGTTTTTTCGGCCTGGAAAGCGCCGAGCGGCTCGGATACACTACTGCCCCCTTCACGACTGCCCCCCGACCCTTTCAGTGCGAGAAGACGGAACTCCTTGTGGAAAAACGATTTACAGCATCCGCGCCCATCGGAACAACGTTTGGTTGGGCGGCCCTTGTGCTGGCTTTTTGTGTCGCGACCCTTTCCGGCTGTGTGCAGCGGCGGCTTGTCATCCGCAGCAACCCGCCGGGGGCGCTGGTGTACATCGACGACTACCAAATCGGCACCACGCCGATCGCAACCAACTTCACGTATTACGGCACGCGCAAAATCCGGCTGGTCAAGGACGGCTACGAGACGCTGACCGTCATGCAGACCATTCCCCCTCCGTGGTACCAAATCCCCCCGCTGGACTTCATTACCGAGAACCTTGTTCCGGGCGAATTGCGCGACCATCGGACATTCGAGTATCAATTGATGCCTCAAGCCGTGGTGCCCACCGAGCAACTTTTAAGCCGCGCCGAATCGCTCCGTGCCCAGACACAGACCTCGGGCGTGGTGCGGAGCGAGTTGGGCCAGGCCCCCGGCCCCCCTGCCGTTCCCCTTTCCACCGGACAGCCCTTGCCGGGCCCGGGCAGCCCGGCCGCGGTGCTGCCACCGGGCCCCGCTCCGGTTGGGGGGACTGGATTCCTCGGGGTGCCTGGGGGCGACATCCCCAGGCCATTGGAACCGCCCGGCGCCTGGCAAGGCCGTTGAGAACCCTGCCATACGAGAGCCTTGGCGGTTGGGCGTGGGCCTGCGCAAACGCGGCACGGCGGGCGTTTTGGCCCCCATTGGCCGCCCGGTTCCGGCTTCCCTCCTGATTTGCTTACTTCGAGATTCCCGTTCGCCCCGACGGTTTGCCGCGTGGCGCAGCGGCATTTTTCGATCGAACGCCGGTGCCTGCTTGCGCACCGGCGGTGGGTAGCCGCTCTGTGCCAAGACGGTGTGCTGGGCTTGGTGCGGAAGATGGTGTGGCCGGCGGGAAGGCCCGGCTCCCAGGCCTGCCGCTACGTCCCGAGTCGGCGTCAGGCCCCCTGGCCGGCTCCACGATGCGGAGGATCTGATTCGAGGCGATGTTTTCCAGGCGTTGGACGGTGCCACCGGGCCAGCGGACTTCCAGGCGATCGACCCGGTTGCGGCGTCCCAGGCCAAAGTGCAGGCGCTGGCCGAAGTGGCTTTGATAGCCTCGGCCGCCATGCACCTCGTCCACCTGGCAAAGATCGCCGCTTGCCACGGTCACGCGGGCGCCGATGCCGTCGCGGGGGGCGCGGGTGCCCAGCAGTTGCACTTGGACCCAGCCATGGGTGTTGCCCGACTCGCAAAGGAGATTGCGCAGCACCGTGGGCCGGTCGCGCAAGTTCTGCACCACCGCGTCGAGATCGCCGTCGCCATCCAGATCATCGAACGCTGCCCCGCGGCTGACTTTTTCCACGGCCAGCCCTTCGCCGGCCCGGTCCGACACGTTTACGAATCGCGTCCGGCCCGTCTCGACTCGCAGGTTTTGCAGCACCAGGTTGGCAGCGGCGTAAGAGGCCGCAGCGTCGCGCAGGGTGATGGTATCATCGGTGTGGCCGCACGCCACAAACAGGTCCCGGTCGCCATCGTGGTCGAGATCGACAAAACCGATCCCCCAGGTAACAAACGGCAGCGTCCCGTCGCCCGAGCCGGTGATGCGCGTAACATCGTGAAAAACGCCGCCGCCGAGGTTCCGGTACAAGGTGGCCAGTTCGCCCTGATAGGAAGTCACATACAGGTCCAAGCGGCCGTCGAGGTCGTAATCGGCGGCCTCGGCGCCCACGCTCGATTGGGTCAGGCCGCTATCGTCATAGGCCACGCCGGCGGCGATAGCCACCTCGGAAAACCGGCCCTGGCCGTCGTTGGCGAAAAGAAAATTGGCCATCTCGTCGTTGGCCACGTAGATATCGGTATCGCCGTCGTCGTCGGCATCGAAGGCGATCGTTCCCATTGCGGTGCCCAGGTGGCCGGCGATGCCCGACTGCCGGCTGGCATCGCGGAAGGTGCCATCGCCGCAGTTGATGTAAAGCTGGTTCTCTTCGGGATCGTGGTCCAGGGGGCCGGGATACATGGGCACGCCTTGCACCTCGGCGGGGCGGTGGGTGTGGAACGAAAACCGCACGTAATTGGCGACGAACAGGTCCAGCAATCCATCGCCGTCGGCGTCCAGAAAACACACGCCTGCGCCGACACGGTCGCCGCGTCCCACGCCGGCCTGCGCGGTGACGTCGGTGAACGTGCCGTCGCCGTTATTGCGATACAGCACATTGGGCCCGAAGTTGCTCAGGTAGAGGTCCGGGTCGCCGTCGCTATCGTAATCCCCGGCGCCGATACCCAGCCCGAAGGCTGCCGAGGCGCAGCCGGCCGCCAGCGACACATCGCAGAACTGCCAGTTCCCCAAGTTGCGGTACAGGGCGTGGCGGGCGCGCTGGCCGGGAGCGCAGCCGGGCAGCGGGGCGCCGTTGGGAAAATAGATATCGACCCGGCCATCGCCGTCGTAGTCCACAAGCGCCAGCCCGGCAGACATCGTTTCCATGATGTATCGCCGGCCGCTGCTCCCATCGGTGTGAACAAACCCGATGCCCGTCTGGGCGGTCACGTCGGCCAGGCGGAATGCCGTGGCCGGGGGTTCGCGCGCCGGGGAGGTCGGGCCAGCCCCCAAGGCCGCCGGTTCCCGTGTGCGGCGGGGCGCCAGCCCGTCCCGGCCGGCGACCCACAGTGTGGCGGCTGCCGCCACCGCTGCGACCGCTGTTCCACCGGCAGCAAGAAGCACGGCTCGGCGGATCTTCATGGCAGTGCAGGCAAGGACGTTGGAGCCCGCGGCAACGAGTCGGCCACCGCTGCCGATCGCTGCGCCGCCTCGTAGGCCGAAAGTAACTGGCCGGCGGCCGCGTGCTTCGGGTCGATCTCCAACACCGTACGCAGCCAGCGCGCACCATCGTCGGGCGAGCCGTAGCGCATCAGCGTCCGGCCGATCTCGAACCGCAACTCGGCGTTCTGCGGTTCGGCAAGCACCTGACGGATGAGTTGCTCCAGGCGATGGAGTGCTGGCTCGGCCTCGGCCAGGTAATCGAAGTGGGGCTTGGCCTCGGCCGCTTTCCCCAGGGCCCGCAAGGCACGCCCCAAGGCATGGCGAAGCGTCGGATCATAGGGCCGCTGGCGGCACAGCGGGTCGAGCACTGCCGCCGCTTCGGCGAAGTGTCCTTCGGCCAGCTCCAGTTCGGCCAACAGCCGACGCGCCTCGAAATGTTCCGGCGACTGCTCCAGAACGGTATCGAGCAATTGCCGCGTCTCGGCCGTCTCGGAGCGCTGGAACCGGCACCGGGCCAAAGCCACGAGAATGTCGGGGTGGTCGGGCGTCTCGGCCGCCGCACGCGCAAGCTCTTCGTACGCTTCGTCCCATTGGCCCTGCTTGATCAGCGTCTCGCCCAGCCGGGCCCGCATGTCCGCCCGATGCGGCGCCCGCGATAATCCCTGGCGATAGGCCTCGACGGCTTCCGGCCACAAGGCCAGGGCCTGATACAAAAACCCCCGCATGAAATGGGGCTGCGGGTCGGCCGGGTAATCCTGTTCCCAAGCCGCCAACAGACGCTCTGCCGCATCAATCCGCAGGTTCAGGAAATAGCCCTGGACGAAAGCCTCGCAAATGTCCGGACCGTCGCCCTGGTCGTCGATCAAGAGCTGCGGCAGGTGGGGTTCGGCCTCGCGCAGCCGGCCCGACTGGGCCAAAGCCAGGATCGTCTCGCGCTGGGCCAAGGCGGGATCGCCGCCCCGTTCGGCGTATTGCTTGAGATACACTGCGGCCCGGACGACATCGGCGCGCCGGCGGTGGCTACGGGCCAAAAGGAGATAGGTCTCGGCCCGCTGGGGATCGCTCCGCAATGCCGCACGCAGCCAGGCCAGCGCTGGCCTTAGGTCCCGGTCGGCCAGCGCCTGCCGGGCCATGGCCAGACGCCATTGGAAGGCCGCTCCTGGGGCCACGAGCCACGCGGCGGCCGCTAGAATGGCCCCCAGCGCGGTCCACACCGCGACCCTTCGCCAACTGCTCGACCCGCGTTGCACCTGTTGCTCCCCCGTTTGCTCCCCCGGTTGGCAGGCCGGGCATCCCGGCTCGCCGGGCTAGGCGACTACCCTCCCCTGCGTGAAAAGGTCATTCCCGGCACAATCAATCCCAAAAGTCCGGCAGTCAACGCGATCCACAACAGCCGCGCCGCCCCGGCCTCGGGGACCACAATCTCGCTGGCAGCCACCGGCAGATACCGGCTGGCCAGGTAAGGGAATAACAGGCCGGCCAGCACCCCGGCCAGGATGCCGGCGACCGAGCAACTGGCCACCAGCAGCCGCTGCCGGCCCAGAAGGAGCCCCACGGCCAGACCCGCACCCAGCCCGAGGGTGGCCAGCATGGCCGCCTGCATGGCGATCGTCCACCCGATGAGCACCTCCTTGCCCGCATAGTACTGCCATTGGAAGATGAAGTGTCCCAATACGCCGGCCAAGGCTCCGAACGCGGCGGCTATCGCGCCACAGCCGCCGAGGCCCATGACCGCCGAGTGTGTCGAGCGCTGGGCGACCCCCTCGCCCAGGCCCAGAAAACCACCCACGAAGGCCCCCACGATGGCCAACACCACCACGGCATTGCCCAAATGCAGTCGCCACGTGAGCCGCTCGAGTTCTTCGGACAGTTCCGGCGGGACCGGCGTCGGCAGCACGGCGTATTTTTCCGGCGCGGTAAAAACCGGGTGGACCCATTCCAAAAGCAACCACGCCAAGACGCCGCCGAACACCGTGGCCACCAAGCCCAGCCACGGCCCGCAAGCCAGCCGACTGCGGGGTTGCGGCCGCACCCGCTCTTCCAAGCGCGGTTCCTCACCCGAAAAGCCCGACGTTGCCGACGATGCCATGATTCCACCCTTTCCCCCAGCACTGGCAGGCACCCATACGCCGCGATCATCATAGACGCCCGGCCCGGGCCGTGCAAGTATTTTCTGACAAGAAAGGGGATTTCGCCCCGGGCCCCATCTTCAAGCGGGCCCCCCCTTGCCATGGGAGGGCCAGCGCGCGATAGGATGCCACGAAGAACCCCACAGGAACGGGACATCGAGCCCTGGGCGAAAGGGGCCTGGATGTGCCGGCCCAAGGCTTGCGCAACTCCCCCAGAGCAAAGGCGTTGCATCGATGCAGCTACTTACGGTCGCCCAAGCCCGCCGGCCCGAATACGTCGGCCAGCAGGTGCAAGTCCGCGGTTGGGTTCGCACCCGCCGCGATTCCAAGGCGGGGTTCAGCTTTCTGGAGATCAACGATGGGTCGTCGCTGGGCAATCTCCAGGTGATTGCCGAGGCCGCGCTGCCCAATTACGAAAGCGAAGTCAAGCGGCTGACTGCCGGGTGCAGCGTCAGCGTGGCGGGCCTCCTGAAGGCCTCGCCCGCCAAAGGGCAAGCCACCGAGCTGGCAGCCGCGCAGATCACCGTCCACGGCCTGGCCGACCCGGAAACCTATCCCCTCCAGAAAAAACAGCACTCCTTCGAGTTTTTGCGGAGCGTGGCCCATCTTCGCGCCCGGACCAACACCTTTGGCGCGATCGCCCGGGTGCGGAACTGCGTCTGCCGCTCGATCCACGAGTTCTTCCAGGAAGAAGGCTTTCTCTATGTGCACACGCCGATCATCACGGCCAGCGATTGCGAGGGGGCCGGCCAGATGTTCCGCGTGACCACCCTCGATCCGGCCGACCCGCCCCGCTGCGGCGGCCGGGTAGATTTCCGCCACGACTTCTTCGGCAAGCCCACTTTTCTCACGGTCAGCGGCCAGTTGGAGGGCGAGACCTACGCCTGCGCCCTGGGGAAAATCTACACGTTCGGGCCCACCTTCCGCGCCGAGAACTCCAATACCACCCGCCACCTGGCCGAGTTCTGGATGATCGAGCCGGAAATGGCCTTTTTCGACCTCTTTGATACGATGGAGCTGGCCGAGCGGTTCCTCAAACGTATCTTTGCCGACGTGTTGCGGCGCTGCCCCGAAGAGATGGCCTTTTTCGCCCAGCGGATCGACCCCACCGCCGTGGACACCTTGCACCGGATCGTTGAAAGCCGCTTTGTGCGACTCTCGTATACCGAGGCCATCGAGATCCTGAAAGCCTCGGGCCAGCCGTTCGAGTTCCCCGTGGAGTGGGGTCGCGACCTCCAGGCCGAACACGAACGCTACCTCACCGAACGCCACTTCCATGCCCCCGTCATCCTTTACGACTACCCGAAAGCGATCAAGGCGTTCTACATGCGGCTGAACGACGACGGCCAGACCGTGCGCGCCATGGATATCCTCGTTCCCAAGGTGGGCGAGATCGTCGGCGGCAGCCAGCGCGAAGAACGCCTCGATGTGCTGCAAGCCCGGATGGAAGAACTGGGCCTGAACCCCGAGAACTACTGGTGGTACCTCGACCTGCGACGCTACGGCACGGTGCCGCATTCGGGCTTCGGACTGGGCCTGGAGCGGCTGATCCAGTTCATCACCGGCATGGCCAACATCCGCGACGTGATCCCCTATCCCCGGACTCCCGGCAATGCCGAGTTCTGAGTGTCCAGCATCCCGCCACCAGCCCCTTGGCCTGCCGTAGGGTGCCTGCTTTGCACGCATGCCGAATCGCCGGCGCTTTAGGACCGGTCGCCGTAGCCGTTGCCGCGCCCTTGGAAGCAACCACCCGACGGGCCCTCGTTGGTAATTCCGGCTTCAGCCGGTCGCAGCCGTAGCGACCAGGTGAGATGCGCAACTGCCCGTTGCCTGGTCTGCGGCAGGATCATTGGGGGAAAGATGCCCGCTGTCCGCCGGTCGAACCCCATCAACATACGCTGGCTGAGCGTGCCGTTCCCAGTCTGCCGGCCGGATCAGGCCTTTGGCAAAATCTCAGGGCGGCAGGGCGCTTGACAACCCGGGCTGCGGTGTTCAGGATCGCACGCGCGGGCCTGCCGCGGTGGGGTGCCGGGTTGCCAACCCCTCGCCGGCCGTGAACACTGTTGCAGTCGCCGGGTATGCCGCGTCGAGCCACGCAGGGCCCAGGAGCCCCAGGGCACCAGCGGCAAGCCATTTCGTCTTCCCCGAATGAAGGCCGGATCGATGCGAGCCCATCTCGCCGTAGTCGGGTCGCTGGTTTGTTGGTGGGCGCAGGGCTTTTTTGTAATCCAGCCTGTTCGGGCTGGGGAGGCGGGCAGCGGCCCTTCGCAGTGGGAATATGAGGCGCGCTGCCTGCGGCGGGCGATTGAGGATCTGACGGCCAGTTTTGGCCCGCAGTATGCCCAGGGGCCAACCTACCTGGCCGAGCTGGCGGCCCTGGAGCCCAAACTGGTCCGCGGCGATCTCGGAGCCCGGCAACAGTTCCTGCGACTGAAACGGGAGGCCCTGTTAGCCAACCCGCTGTTGGACTTCGACCGCCTGCTGCTGATCCGTCGCAAGAGCCGCGACCTGAAAGGGTCGACCATGCTTTGGACCGTGGGCAAGGCCAGGCCATTCCGAGCTGGAAACGGGTTGAACCTGGCCATGCCCTCGAATCACGAATGCAACAGTTCTTTGCAGCGTCTCGGCTACGACAACGAGATCGCGGTGCTTGCACCGGTTCGGCCCGACGGCCGCCTGACCACGCTCTTTCGCCCCTTGGACGGCGGCTACGTGGGCGAGCTGGATTTGCATTGGAACGCCGACCGCCTGTTGTTCACCCGATCCGATCAGACAAACTGGAAGATCTGGGAGATCCGCACGGATGGTTCGGGTTTGCGCCAGGTCTCGCGCATGCCCGACGATGTGGACTGCATGGATCCCTGCTATCTCCCCAGCGGCAAGATCATCTTCGGCAGCACCGCATGTTATCAAGCGGTGCCATGCTGGCACGGCCAGAAGCGGGTCACGAACCTGTACGTGATGAACAGCGACGGCACGGGCGTGCGCCAAGTCTGCTTCGACCAGGATCATGATCTGCATCCGTCCGTGTTGCACAGCGGCCAGGTCGTCTTCAGCCGCTGGGATTACACGGGGATCAACCACATCTACTTGCGGCCATTAATGGTCATGAATCCCGACGGCACCGGGCAGCGGGCCATCTATGGGAGCAATTCCTGGTTCCCGAATTCGCTCTATTTTCCTCGCGCAATTCCTGGCCGCCCAGGGCGCCTGGTGTGCGTCCTGTCGGGCTATCACGGGGTACACCGGATGGGCCAGTTGGTCATCCTCGACACGACCCGCGGCTGGTACGAAGCCGAGGGCCTGGTCCAGCGGATTTCGGGCCGGGGCGACGCGATTCGGCCCATGATCCGCGATAACCTCGTCGATGACGACTGGCCGAAGTTCCTCCATCCTTTTCCCCTCAGCGAGAAGTACTTTCTGGTTTCCTGTTGGCAGAAACCGGAGGGGCTTTGGGGCATCTATCTGGCCGACGTGTTCGACAACCTGGTGCTGGTGCGCGAGGAGCCGGGCTATGCCCTCTTGGAACCGGTGCCAGTGGTCCGACGGCCCGCTCCGCCGGTCCTTCCGGAGACCGTCGACCTGGACCGCGAGGATGCGGTGGTCTATCTCCACAACGTGTATGCCGGACCGGGCCTGGCCGGCGTTCCCAAGGGCGTGGTCCAGAGCCTGCGGGTCATCGCGTACCATTTCGGATATCCTGGTTTGGCCGGGCCGGATTGCATCGGCTACGGCGGCCCCTGGGAGGTGATGCGGATTCTGGGGACCGTACCGTTGGAGGCCGACGGTTCGGCCCTGTTCCGCGTCCCGGCGCGGGTTCCCCTGGCGGTGCAGGCCCTCGATGCCGAGGGGAACGCCGTGCAACTCATGCGGAGCTGGTTCACAGCCCAGCCGGGAGAAAAGGTGTCGTGCGTGGGTTGTCATGAGCGCCCGGCCGACGGGCCCAGCGCGGTCCTGACAGCGGCGGCCCGGCACCCGCCCCGTGACATCCTTCCGTGGTACGGCCCGGCACGCGGGTTCGATTTCGCCCGCGAGGTCCAGCCGGTCCTGGACAAGTATTGTGTGGGATGCCATGATGGGGCCCATGCCCAACCGGATCTGCGTGCCGAGCACTTGGTGCCCGATTACCGTGGCCGGCGGATCTCCGACCTGGCCATCAGCCGGCTCCACCCCGCCATGAGGGCCCATACGCAGGGCGTTCTCCGCTATACGCCTGCCTATGAGGCCCTGCTTGCCTACGTGCGCCGGGTAGGCATCGAGGACGATGTCAGCCTCCTGGTGCCCGGCGAATACCACGCCGATACGAGTGAACTGGTTCAAATGCTTCGCAAGGGCCACGGGGGCGTGCGCCTGGACGCAGAGGCTTGGGATCGGCTAGGGACGTGGATCGATCTGAACGCCCCATGCCACGGTACCTGGGGCGAGGTTTATCCGATCCCGGACAACGCGCACCAGCGCCGCATGGCCTTGCGGCGGGCCTTCGGCGGGCCCCATGACGATCCGGAACACATTTTTCATGTAGCCCGCCCAGCCGTCCTGCCTGTCCAGCCGCCGGGGCATCGCCCACCGAGCCCGCTGGAGGTGGATGGTTGGCCATTTGGGGCCGAGACCGCCCGGCGGCGTCAAGCGGCCCTCGGTCAATATGAGAAGACCGTGGAACTCGGCCCGGGGATCACGATGCGTCTGGTGCGGATTCCAGCGGGCGAGTTCGTGATGGGCGACCCGGCCGGCGAGCCCGACGAGTGGCCACTTACCCGGGTCGCCGTCTCCCAGCCCTTCTGGATCAGCGCCTGCGAAGTGACCAACGAGCAATACCGCCTGTTCGACCCCGCGCACTCCTCCCGCTACTACGCGAAACGCCATGCCCGAAGCGATGATCAAGGCCTGTCGCTCGATGACCCAAAGCAACCGGTCGTTCGCGTCTCGTGGGATCAGGCCATGGGCTTCTGCCAGTGGCTTTCCAGGAAGGCGGGCATGCCGTTTCGTCTTCCCACCGAAGCCCAATGGGAGTATGCTTGCCGGGCAGGCCGCGCCACGCCGCTGGCCTACGGCGATCTGTCGGCCGATTTCTCTCCCTGGGCCAATCTGGCCGATCGGGCCTTCGGCGAAGGCAAACAAAACACCGGCGGATTGGATCACCTGGTGGTGGAAGGTGCGCGTTTGGCCGATACGCGGTTCTTCGACCGGGCCATCGTCACGGCTCCCGTGGGGACCTACCGGCCCAATGCCTGGGGCCTGTACGACATGCATGGCAATGCGGCCGAATGGACGCTCAGCAGCTACCGGCCCTATCCGTATGCGGAAGACGGCCGCAACGACCCGGCTTCCGGTGGCCTTAAGGTGGTCCGGGGCGGTTCGTTTTTCGATCGGCCCCAACGCGCCCGCAGCGCCTTCCGGCTGGGTTACCCTTCGTGGCGGCGGGTATTCCATGTGGGATTCCGCGTCGTCTCGAACGGGCCGTAAGCGGTGGCTGGTCGCCGCGTCGCGCGCCGCCTGGACGCCGTTTGGTTGGCGTCGTCGATTGCGTTGTCGAGGCCGGTCCACCCCGCTTCCGCCCGCGACCGGCCAACGTTCCGCATCCCCCATCAAGCCAGGACCGCCCGCGGCATGAGCATGGGCGATCCTCGCACTGGCCGAGCGAAAGAGTATTGCCGATGCCCGTTTCCGAGCCACCCTCGACGCACACGACCCCTACCAACAACCAGAGGAACAATTGTTCGCAGGGACCGTCCCGGTTTGGTGGCACGAGGGCCCGAAAATGGGACTGTCCCCTTCGGCCGGAAAAGGACCGGCATTTGTTCGAACCGGGACGGCCTCCAGAATAGGCCCGTCCCCTAGCCTGTAAACCGTGACCGACGCGGAGACGTTCCAATGAATACCCGCTGCTGTCTCGTGTGGGCCCCCCTTGCGGTCGGGCTTGCGGTGGCCGCTTGGGGACCCTCTTCCCAAGCCACTGAACTCGGGATCGCCGGCACCCGGTTCACCATCGACGGGAAGCCAGCCTTCCTTTTCGGCATCAGCTACTATGGCGCCCTGGGGGCTTCGGCCGAGGCGATCCGGCGCGACCTCGACGATATGAGGAACCTGGGGATCAACTGGATTCGCGTCTGGGCCACGTGGAGCGCGTTCGGCAACAACGTCTCGGCCGTGCAGGCCGACGGCGCTCCGCGCGAACCCTATCTGGGCGCTTTGAAAAACCTGGTCGCCCAGTGCGACCAGCGGGGGCTGGTGGTCGATGTTACGCTGTCGCGGGGCAACGCTGTTACCGGATCGCCGCGCCTTCAGACCTTGGCGGCGCATCGCCGCGCCGTGGAAACTTTGGTCCACGCGCTCCGCGAGCACCGCAACTGGTATCTCGATCTGGGCAACGAGCGGAACATCCGCGACCGCCGCCACGTCCCTTTTGCCGAACTGCGGCAGCTCCGCGACGCGGTCAAGCGGCTCGACCCGAAACGCCTGGTGACGGCCTCCCACGCCGGCGATCTCACGAAAGAAGACATCCGCGAGTACCTCCAGACCGTCCGGGTGGACTTTCTCGCCCCGCATGGGGCGCGGCATCCTGGCGTCCCCCAGCGGGTCGAGGCCGAGGTGCGGCGCTATCTCGCCTGGCTCCACGAGCACGGCCAGGCCCTTCCCGTGCATTATCAAGAGCCTTTCCGCCGCGGCTTTACACCCGGATGGGAACCGACGGCCGACGATTTCCTCCAGGCCGCCGTGGGAGCCCATCGCGGGGGCGCCGCAGGGTGGTGCTTCCATAACGGCGACCAGCGCGATGCGGCCGAGGGCCGGCCCCGCCGATCCTTCGATCTCCGCGATGGGCGCCTGTTCGACCAGCTCGATCCCGTCGAGAAAGCCGCCCTCCAGGCCATCCAGAAGGCCCTGGCCGTGCCGTAGCTCACCGCCTGGCCATTTCAAGCCATGCCGCCAGATGCCTGACGCCGCACATCGCATTTCCCCTGCCGCGTGGCGTCGCCGACGCAGACGGCCCGGCCGGGTCTCAAGTTGTCTCGTTTTATCGGAAGTCCAATAATAAGCTTTCGGGGAGGCGAGTGTGGTATGGATTCTTCGCTAAACACCATCGCGGCCCAGCGCGACCCGGTCTGCGGGATGACGGTAGCCCCCGGGACGCCCCATCGGATGGAACATGCGGGCGTGGTGTATCTTTTTTGCTGCCGCGGATGTCTGGAAAAGTTCCAGGCGAGGCCTGACGCCTATCTTCGCCCCGCTGGCGTCGCCCAGCCGGTCCACCCCGAACCGGGAGCTTCGCAGGAGGCATGGTACACCTGCCCCATGCATCCCGAAGTGCGGCAAATGGGGCCCGGCGCCTGCCCCCACTGCGGCATGGCCTTGGAGCCGGAACTCCCCTCCCAGCACCACGACGATGCCGAACTTGCCGATATGACCCGGCGGTTCTGGGCCGCGCTGGTGCTCAGCGTGCCGGTGGTGGTCATGGCCATGGGGCACGGCGTGCTCCATCGGCTGCTCGGTTCGGCGCATGCCGGCGCGGTCAACTGGATTCAATTGGCCCTGACCACCCCGGTGGTGCTCTGGGCTGGCTGGCCCCTGTTGCTCCGCGCAGCCTGGTCGTTGCGCACCGGCCGGCTGAACATGTTTACGCTCATCGGATTGGGCACCGGGGCGGCCTACGTCCACAGCGTGCTGGCCACGGTGGCCCCCGGGGTTTTTCCCCAGGCCTTCCGCATGGAAGAGGGCGGAAGGGTGCCTGTGTATTTTGAATCGGCGGCAGCCATTGTCACCCTGGTCCTGTTGGGCCAGGTGCTGGAAATCCGGGCCCGCGCCCGCACCGGCGCCGCCGTGCGCGCCCTTGTCGATATGACCCCGCGAACCGCCCGCCGCCTCGCCGACGACGGCTCCGAAGCCGATGTCCCGCTGGAAACCGTCCGCGTGGGCGACCGGCTCCGGGTGCGGCCCGGCGAGCGGATCCCCACCGACGGCCTGGTGCTGGAGGGCTCCAGTTACGTGGATGAGTCGATGATCACCGGCGAGCCGCTGCCTGTGGCCAAACACCCCGGCGATCGGGTGATCGGCGGAACGCTCAACGGCGCCGGCAGCCTCACCCTGCGGGCCGAGAAGGTCGGCGCCGACACCCTCCTGGCCCAAATCGTCCGCCTGGTCCGCCAGGCCCAGCGGAGCCGCGCCCCGATCCAACGCCTGGCCGACGTGGTCTCGAGGTATTTCGTGCCGGCGGTGGCCCTGATTGCCGTGCTGACCTTTGCAGCGTGGGCCCTTCTGGGACCCCCGCCCGCCTTGGCCCACGCCCTGTTGGCGGCCGTCGCCGTCCTGATTATCGCCTGCCCCTGCGCGTTGGGACTGGCGACCCCCATGGCGATTATGGTGGGGGTCGGGCGGGGCGCCTTGGCCGGCGTGCTCTTCAAAAACGCCGAAGCCCTGGAACTGCTCGAAAAGGTGGACACCCTGGTCGTCGATAAAACCGGCACCCTCACCCAGGGAAAGCCCCGCGTGGTGAAAGTCCTCCCCGCCGAACCCTTCGAGGCCGAGGAACTCGTTCGCCTGGCCGCAAGTCTGGAACGCCGCAGCGAACACCCCTTGGCCACAGCCATCGTCCAGGAGGCTTCCGGCCGCGGCCTCGATCTTGTCGAGCCGGAGAAGTTCGACGTCCTGGTCGGCCGCGGCGTACACGGTGTCGTGGCCGGACGCCCTGTGGCCGTCGGCAATCTCCGCCTGCTGGCCGAACTCGGCGTGGCCCCAGAAACCCTCGCAGCCCACGCCCGCGAACTGGAAACCGAGGGGCAGGCCGCGGTGTTCGTGGCGATCGACGGCCGGCCCGCTGGTCTCCTTGCTATCACCGATCCGATCAAGGCCACCGCCCCCCAGGCGGTCGCCCAGCTCCGCAATCAGGGTATCGCCCTTTGGCTCGCCACGGGCGACCACCCCAGCGCGGCCCAGCGCGTCGCCAAGACACTCGGTATCGGCAATCTGCGTGCTGAAGTGTCTCCCGCTCAAAAAGCCGAACTAGTCCGCCGGCTGCGTGCCGAAGGACATCGCGTGGCCATGGCGGGCGACGGCATCAACGACGCCCCGGCCCTGGCCGCCGCCGACGTAGGAATCGCGATGGCCACCGGTACCGACGTCGCCATCGAAACGGCCGGCGTCACCCTTGTCCACGGCGATCTGGAAGGCATCGTGCGAGCCATCCGCCTCAGCCGGGCCACCATGCGCAACATCCGCCAAAACCTCTTCCTGGCCCTGGTGTACAATGCCGTAAGCATCCCGATCGCCGCCGGCGTGCTTTACCCCTGGATTGGCCTCCTGCTGCATCCCATGATTGCCAGCGCCGCCATGAGCTTCAGCTCGGTCTCGGTCATCCTCAACTCCTTGCGACTGCGCCGATGGCCGCTGTAAACGCCGGAGCCTCTCGGTCTTGCTTTTGCGACCCCTAAGCTGGGGTGCTTCATCCTGCGGGCCTCCAAGACCGCGCACCGGCCCGATGGCGGCATCCGCATGGTGCCGTTATTCCCCGAAGTAGAAGTAGAAGAAGTACGCAACGCATTGAACCGCCTTTGCGACTTGGCGCCCAAGGGGGCCACGGCGGTCTTCACCCGGTTCACCGGCACCGAGCAGAACCCGCCAACGCAACTGGCGCGGTGGTGCGAACGGGCCGGCGTGCACCCGTAGCTCAAGCCATTCCAGAACATGCGGGCCAGCCGGGCCACCGAGCTGGCCGACACCTTCCCAAGCCACGTTTGCACAGCGTGGCTCGGCCACAGCGAGAAGATCGCCGACGCCTTCTATTGGCAACTCACCGACGAACCCCTGGCCCGGGCGCTGGCGTTGCCATCGGCGTTGGCACCAGCCGATGAACACGTTTACAAGGCGGCGCAAGTTCCGGCGCACCAACCGGCCGCACCGAGGTGCAATAAGCCGAAATCGCAAGACGCCCCGCCGCCGCCACGTCTGTGGTTGCAATATGTTGCGTCGTCTTGCGATGACGTGTACACCAGCCCAGTGGGCGTTGCTGGACTCGAACCAGCGGCCTTCAGCTTGTCGAGCTGACGCTCTAACCAACTGAGCTAAACGCCCAACCGCACCCGGCAACAGGACCTCGCCTGGGCGCGAGCGGCTTGTCAATAAATCTGACAGGTCGGCGGCTATCCGTCAAGTGGGGCCGTCTCGGGAGGAGGGCAGGAGGCCCAACTGCAAAGGGGTCAGGGGCCTTCTTTCGGGGCTCGAACGCGAAAAACGCGCCCCACGCTCACCTTTTGCATGCCTTGACGAAAGGGCCTCGTGCGACGTTCTCTGGCGAAAAAGGGAAAAAGGGGCCCGTACACCTCTGGACCCAGCGCCAAGACGTGGAGAACCATTCGGCCGGGGCACAGCAAGAACGTCTTTTTTGCCCGCGGCGGTCTTGACGCCGGCTGGAGGACTTTGTACTTTGCCGGCCCTCGAACCGGAGCGAGAGCCCGCTCTACCCCCGCGCTTTAGGGGGGCCAGCATAGTACCTATTACTCGTGGCGCCGGGCTTCGGGACCTGGCACCTCAGCCCCGAATAGCAGGTAGCAATCCGTGGCAGTGGTGGGCGACAAAGGCGGAAGGCTCAAGCCGAAGCGCCTGATGGCGGTCTGCCCGCTTCTTGCGGCCGGGATGGTGGTGCTAGCCGCTTGCGGCTGTAGCGAGGTGCCGAAGCGTTCGGCCCGCCAGTTGCTGCGGCCTGCCCAAATGTCGCCCGATAGTGTGGTGGTAGACATCTACTTCGTGCGTTTTCCGTTTGGCGATGCAGAAGCCAACGGCGACTTGTGGGCCGAGGTCGATGAGCAACATTTTCCGACCGATCTGCGCCAGCGTTTGGCCCGCAATGGGTTCCGGGCGGGTTTGATAGCCGGTCCCTTGCCCGAGGGCTTATGGCGGTTGCTGGATGCGCCCGACAAGCCGGGGCCGGCCGAGGGAGGCATGGAGGTCAAAGTGACCGATCTGCGAGAAGACCCCAAGGTGGTGCGGCGGCATGTGCAGGCCCGAGCGGGACAGCGGACGGAGATCCAGGCGTCGGGCGTTTATGAGCGGCTGCCTGTGCTGTTATGCGACGCCGGAGGGGTGTGCGGGCAGGAGTACACCGAGGCGCAGGGGGTCCTGGCCATGCGGGCCGAGCCCCAGCCCGATGGCCGCGTACGCATCCACTTGGTTCCCGAGGTGCATTACGGGCAGGCTCGGTTGCAGCGGATCCCTACTCCGGGCGGGGTGCGGCTTGAGCCGGGCCGGCCGCGCCGGGCTTTCGACGAGTTAGCGCTGGAGGCGACCCTTCAGCCGGGCCATATGGTCCTTTTGACCAGCCTACCGCATAAGCTGGGCAGCCTGGGCCATTACTTCTTCACCCAGGAGCGGTCTGGGAAACTCGAGCAGAAGCTGGTGGTCATTCGCTTGTCGCAGACGCAGCGGGACGACCTGTTCGACCCGCAGCGCGGGCTGCCGCTGGACTCGCTGCCTGAAACAGCCCGATAGTCGTGCGAAAACGGCGGCGGCGATG
>FWPU01007784.1_pt1 | contig 19229 bp, 13 predicted proteins | sample 2228361 | NCBI WGS metagenome assembly FWPU01 (sample SAMEA103939777, study PRJEB20133) | metagenome
AGCCCGGTCGAATATTCGGTCAATTGTTGCATTGGCGATGACAGGATCTGGGAATACCTGAGGCCATTCATCTATGTCTCTGTTGGAGGTCAGTATCATTGCAGAACTATGTTTTCTTCTGTCCAGAAGATCAAATATTTCCTCTGATACTTCCCTGCTCATGGTAGTTACTCCCCAGTCGTCAAATATCCATAGACGTGCCGATAAAATTTTTTTAAATAAGGTATCAAGGCTGTTTTTGGTTTTAGCACGGAGCATATCTTCCGCCAGTCTTTTGATGCTGTTACAATAAACACGATATCCCCTGTTTGTCGCCAGCACTCCTATAGCCAGAGCAAGATGTGTCTTTCCTGTTCCAGGCTGTCCTAAAAAAAGACATATCTGGTTGTTTGAAATAAAGTCCAACGTAGCTATCTGCCTGATCTGATTCTCATCAATCTGTGGATTAAAAGACCAGTCAAAGCTCTCAAGGCTGGTAATCTCGGGAAAATTGGCCTTCTTGATTCGGTTCATAAGTGCTCTTTCCCTTCTGGAATCGATTTCCCGTTCCAGAAGATCACTGATCCATGATAAAGAGACTGCTTTTTTGTGTTGATCAAGCACATCCTGAAGTTCTGCCGCCGCTGTGTGAAGTTTAAGTGCCTTAAACTGATTTCGTAGTGTTTCTGTATTCATGATTTACCTCCAAAAGATAATAGTTGTTGATACTCCTCCATGGGTCTTACAAATTTGGATGTCCTTATGTCTGCTATAGATGCCTCTTTTTTGTCTTCTTGCCTGTATGCAGACTTCATCTGCAGAAACGTAAGGATGCTGCGGTAGCTAATAGCATCTACAGACAGGGCTTTTCGGCAGGCCTCGTTAATATCATCCGCAGAGTATTTCTTATCGAGGGAGAGTATCCCCCATACTTTTCTGGTATCAATGAAGCCGTTGCCCTGCATGAGCAGCCTGACAATAATTTCCTCCACATATAGCCCAAGCTTTGCTGCTCTCTTTCTATAATATGAACCCTCCTTAATTGAACGTTGCCATGGTAATTTGTGACATTCTTTTGTGCTTTTAGAAATATTAGGATCTGTGATACGATCATGTACCTCTATCAGTTTGCCTTTGTGATAGATGCTTACCTGCCTGGAGTCGCCGATTACCACAACCTTCTGGCAGCGATAGGCTTCTTCTACTGAATAATATTTGTCCCTGAAGCGAATATGACAGTCTTTTCTTACATTGCCTTCGTGAAACTCTTCAATCTCATATGAGATCGCAGGCAACGGCTTTAATGCAGCCGCTTCTTCTTTTAAAAACACATCAATAGGTTTTCTCCGGGTCGTGCCGTGAATACGCTCATTTGCAATGCTGACTTTTTTGTTCATGTATTGCTGTGACTCAGGCAGTCCATACCATTCTTTCCCATGTGCCTCATATAGCCGCCTGCAGAAAGGAACCATCCGTTCCACACGGCCTTTTAGCTCTGGAGACCCAGGTGGAAGACACTCGATGGTGGTGCCATAGTGTGCCGCAAAACGCTCATAAACAGGATTGAGCAATGGATCGTATTTGGAGGCTTCAAGGGCAAAGCATTTCGGATTATCAGATACAATTCTCTCTGGTACACCCCCAAGTTCCCTGAACATCTCCTCTAACGATGAAAGCGTGGTATGTACATCGTATGACCATACAAGATGTACCATCATATACCTGGAAGATCCCAGTACTCCTATAAACATCCATAGTGTGCGTTTCTTTCCAGTCTCGGGCTCTATAACATCTCTGAGCTTGCCCCAATCAAGAATGAGAGCCTCTCCATGACAGTATACAATCTCCTGAATAAGTGTTCTCCTGGCATTTTCTCCAATTTCTGTCAGCTTGTGGCGATGCAGAAATCTGTAAAAGCTTGAACGACCTATATCTATTGGCAGTTCTTCAAAAATAGTGATAGGCTGCCAGCCCGCACGTAGCCGGTCTTCGATCCATGCCCTGTGCTCCTGTAACTGCAGATCAACTTCTGATGTTTTTAATGACCTCCCATCAACTGGATCAGGAAAAAGAGCCTCCGGATAAGGAGGTATAAGCCTACTGCCGTCCAGATAACCATATTCTCGAGCTCTTTCCTTTATATGGGATACACGATTCTTCCCAACTCGAAGGTCTTTACATATGGCATTAAACCCCTTGCCTGAGATCAGTTGCTCGACTATCTTCCTTTCCATTAACCGCCTCCTGTTGTTCTTTGTCATGATGCCCCCTTTTAAAAATATATTGGAACATCATAACTGTTTTTACAGGTGGTCCTCTTTACCTGGGAATAACAACCCAAAAACTGGTATCGGTTTGCTGGGAATGGATACCCTAAAATCGGTATCGGATTGGTGGGATGTAACAATTATGTCATGGATGATCTTTTTTGGCAGTTTTACCTTCTTTACTAATGCACTATCTACCTCTGCAAGAATATGTTCACTGATAACAAGCGTGTGACTGGAAACACAAACTTCAAAACCTCTGCACAAAGCCCGCATGCTGCAAAGGCAGCCACAATTACATTTGTATCAAGGACGATCTTCACGAGATCGCCTTGAAAACGTCTTCATCGCTGACCATGCCCTCTGCTTCGGCAAAAGGAAGGACTTTCTTCCTCAGTTGCTGAAAACGTTTGATCGCGATGTAACGCTCTATTGCATCCCTGATCACGTCACTTTTCGATGATTTATCAGCTTTTACTACCCTGTCCAGGTCTCGCTGAAGCTTCTCGGGCAGCCGTATGGTAATCGTGTTGCGCATTTTGCCTCCTTTCTGTATGTAAGACATTGTGACACAAAAGAGGCGCCTTGTTAAACTCAATTCCCAAGAGGGCGGTTTACTCTCAACCAACGACAGAGAGCAACTTTTACCTAAGCATAGCTCGATCATAATGCTGTAAAAATATATCTGGGAATAAACACACTCGGAAAGATGTCTGAAGTGTGGAGTATCAGATATACAGAGCTCATAATTCCTTCTCACAGTTATACGTATTTTTGCCCAATCTGAATATTCTGCCTATTTCTCTCGGATATTGATTGTGAATAATGAAGATTTGCCCCCTACAAATCTCTTCAACGTAGTCCGTATAGATTAGTTCTCAAAATAAGAATTTGGTATACTTATAAATTATGGGGGCTAAAAATATTTACGAGCGGTTTATATGGTTTGATGATCAGGTCAAGCAGAAAAGATACCCCAACACCACAAGTCTCGCAAAACAATTTGAAATATCCATAAAAACAGCGCAGCGTGACATAGAGTTCATGCGGGATAGGCTTCATTGCCCGCTGGTATACGACAAGAGCAGAAAGGGTTATTTCTACGAAGATAATAACTTTTCTCTTCCTATGATCTATCTTTCCTCCGGGGAACTTTCCTCTCTTTTCGTTGCAAGGAAATTTCTCCAGGATGTTGCTGAGAGTTCTGTGGGAGAAGAAATCTCAACAGTTATTGCTAAGATCACCTCCATTTTAAATAAGCACTCAATTTCGGCTGAAGAGATTGAGCAAACTCTTTCTTTTCAGTTGATTGAATATCATCCTTCTTCTGAGCAGATATTCAAGAAAATGCTGGAGGCATGTTTGCAGAGAAGATCGGTCTCTTTTTCGTACCTTGCCCCGGCATATGCCGAAAAAATACAAAGGACTGTGGATCCCTACCATCTCCTTAACTACATGGGAACATGGCATTTAATCGGCTACTGTCATCTGAGAAAAAGCTTGCGGAATTTTACCCTGAGCAGAATGAGCGATTTAAATATCCTTGATAAGACATTTGTCGTACCCAGGAACTTTCGGATTAAAGACTATCTCCATTCGGCCTTCGGCATTTATAAGGGGCCTGCTTTAAAGGAAGTAACCCTTCGGTTCTCTCCCTTAAAATCACGCTGGATAGCCGGTCAGATCTGGCATAAGGACCAGAAGGTTAAGAATCTTCCTGACGGATCGATCGAGCTGAGTTTCCCTGTTGCAAGCTTTTCAGAGGTCACTATGGAGATTCTGAAGCATGGTTCCGGTGTTGAGGTCATTAAGCCCAAAGCCCTTAGAGACAGAATCAAGGAAGAAGCAAAGAAAATAGTAAAGATTTATTAAAAGCTAACCATCAGAAACATAGGACACTCCCTGGGTGAGGTCACCCTTTATACTCTAAGTAAAGGATGTAAATACAATCTTAAAAGGGGTGATCCTGTGGTTCAAACAATTTCTCTACTCACTGATTTCCTCTTATATGGAGGGTTATTAATTTTTGGTTTCTTTATTGCATATGTGATATGTTTACATAGCTATTGAGGAGCAATAGGCACTAATTTAGATCACAAAAGGGGGAATCAATGAAGAGCAAAGATCCAAAAATAACAGCGATACGTGAAGAAATCAAGAAACAATATAAGAGGCTTGAGAAGGTGGCACAAAAATACCAGAAGGCAAAAGACAGGGCTCGCAAAAGAACCCTTGCCTTCTGTGTTGACAATATCCGCTCCCGCATCGGCTGGCTGCTTCTGGATGCCGGAGAATACCAACAGGGCCTCGCCATGTATAAGGCGATGTCATGGCATACCTATGCTGAAGACAAATATAATGGAATATCCAGAGCCCTTATTGAGATGGGATATTTTGACGATGCAAGGAAAGTCCTGGTAAAGGGCCTAAAGCAGTTCCCTTACTCACATTGTCTCCTTATCGGAATGGGGCTTTTGAACAGGCATCTGGGCCATGACGTTGATGCACTCGCGTATTTCAACCAGGCCATAAAGTGTATTCCCGGCGACAGACACGCGCTTTATGACAAGGCAATAACGTTAAGCGATCTGGGTTATTACGAGGATTCCCTTGCGATAGTCAAAAAGCTTATGAGGCAATACCCCGATGACCCGGAAAATTACATTGAGGCCGGATACTGCCATTTAATGATGGGTTATCCCGAAAAAGCTGTCGAATATTATAAGAAGGCATCTGACACAGGTCTTCTTTCCTCCAGTATTTACGGAGGCCTTGTCTGCGCATATATGGATATGGGGATGAAGCATGAAGCTCTGGAGATGGCGTTGGAAGGTATGAGGAAATTTCCTGATGAGCCGGGTATGTTTGAAAACCTCGGGGAATGTTATTTTGAATACGGATGGATCGATGAGGCGAAACAAGTACTTGAGGAGGGAGTGAAAAAGTTTCCCGATAATAAGCGATTGAAGGAAGTTCTGAAAAAAATAGAGGATGGGGAAAATGATCCTGACAAGAATAAAAAGCCGCCACTGATGGGGATAATGCTTTTTCTATCCTTACTCCTTACTAAAACGAGAAATAAAAACTAAACCCAATCTGCCCAAAACTGAGACATATTCATCATCGGGCATTTATACCTGTATGTCTTCAACATATATTCTTAAGGTTTAAAGCTTCATTGTGTATTTTTTCTTTGAGTTCAGTCAGCTCAATCACCTTAGCTTCAAACCAGAGAGATAAGATCAGGAGATAAGATACCCACATTCAAGGGAGCAAAAAACTAATTTCAATACCTTTTGACATGGTTTTTAACAACCTGATTGAGCCCTGCGAAAAGAACTTTTTGTAGACATCGAAAAGATCAGGAACTTTATGGAAGAAAGAACAAACACATAGGACATCATATGAGGGATGTGCACTTATATAATTCAATTTAAGAAAGGAGAGTACATATATGGAAAGAGAAAATGTAGCAGTCCAGGAATTAAACGCATTTATAGGATCAATAACGGTTGGAAACCCCGATACTTTCAGGAACCTCAGTATTTACCCGCTCTTTTCCAACAGGTCTTATGATAACAGCTTTGCTCTCCTTGAAGAGGCAATTCTCACTGGAAATTTAATTATCGAGGAGGTAAGCGAGGGCGGGAGCGTGCCGGAACTGAGAGTAAAGAATCTTTTTACTGACTACGACGTGCTTATCTTTCAGGGAGAACAACTGGTTGGAGCAAAACAGAACAGGATAGTCAACACCTCGATCATTGTTGGCAGGGGAAGCTCTTTGAAAATACCGGTTGCCTGCTGTGAACAGAACAGATGGAGCTATAAGAGCAGAAGCTTTTCGGCAAGTAAATTTCCGCTGTATGCATCTTTGTGCAAAAAAAGTGCGGAATCTGTGCTAAGTTCTCTCAGGATGAGCAAGACGTATGCAAATGACCAGCACGCAGTTTGGGATTCAATACGGGAAAAGACTGAAAGGATGCATACTTCTTCTGAGAATTCCGCAATGGAAGACATCTACATTAGATATGATGATACCGTAAGTGAATATGAGTCGGCCTTCACAATATACCCGGAACAGATCGGTTTTGTTTCAGCCATCAACTGTAAAATCGTTGGCTGCGATATTGTCGGCGCAAAGGATATTTTTCACAAAGTCTATAAAAAGATGCTCAGGGGGTATATCCTCGATGCTGTTGATGCTGACATCAGCAACAATATTAAACAGAATAAAAAAAGCCGAACCTTAAAGGGCACTGCAGCTGCAGCAAGATTTCTTAATAAGACCCTGTCTGCCAAAAGAGAGAGCTATAAAGCTGTTGGCGAGGGCCAAGAGATACGGTTTGAGGGCAAGGGGTTAAACGGTTTTGCTCTCGTGAAGGATAAAAACCTTGTACATATGGCAGTTTTTGTATAGTCCTCCATGTATGTTCCTGCTTTCTTCTGAGGCCAGGGACATATAAAAACAGGAGAAACACACAATGATGGATAAACCTTGTGATCACTGTAAAGAATCATTAAATTCTGAGTGCGACTGGCAGAATATGGCTCTTTTATCTAAATATGGCAGAAAAAATTTGATTTTGATAAAATTTATTTTGGAAAATTAAGAGATACTATATGCCGATATATTCCTATAGCAGACTACAGACTTATGAGAACTGTCCCCAACAGTACAAGCTCAAATACATTGACAAATTGGAACCTCCTGAAGGTGAAGAGGGTATTGAGTCTTTTCTTGGCAGCAGAGTACATGAAACCCTTCAGAAACTTCATAAAGAACTCATCCTTACAAAACTCAATACGCTTGATGAACTACTCGATTACTACAAGACCCAATGGGAAAAGAATTGGCATAACAATGTTGTCGTTGTAAAAAAGAATATTAAAAAAAACCATTATTATAATACTGGCATCGAAGCAATAACTAACTACTACAAGCGGCACTATCCTTTTAATCAATCGAAGACCCTCTCGACAGAACATCTTATCACCTTTAAGATTCAAGATTACTCAATCCAGGGATATATAGATCGGCTAAGTTATGCTGGAGACGGTGTGTATGAAATCCATGATTACAAGACATCCGGATTTCTTCCTTCCCAGGATAAACTTGACAATGACAGACAGCTTGCCCTCTACCAGATAGGAATAAAAGAGAAATTCAGGGATGCCAAAGAGATATATCTCAAGTGGCATTATCTTGTCTTTGATAAGGAGTTCACTTCGACACGGTCCGATGCTCAATTAAGAGACCTCAAAGAACAGGTCATCTCATTAATAAAGACAATTGAAAAAGACCAATCTTTTAAACTGGTTGAGAGCAACCTCTGCGACTGGTGCGAGTTCGATCTATATTGTCCTGCCAGAAAACACGAGATAAAGGTAAAGGACCTGCCTCCTAATAAGTATCTAAAGGAAAAAGGCGTTTCTTTGGTAAACCAGTATGCATCTATCAAATCGAAGATCAGACAGCTTCAGGATGAAATACAACAACTGCAATTAGAGCTTGATTTAATAGAAGAAGCAGCCATAGAATATGCAAGAAAAGAAGAGGTCTCAACCATTACCGAAAGTGATTTTGCGCTCCGTATATCAGAAAAAATGGCCTATCAGTTCCCTCGGTCAGGAGAAGAAGGGCGGGAAGAATTAGAAGAGTTTGTGAAGAAGGCTGGAATTTGGGAGGATGTTTCAGGGCTTAATCTTACAAGGCTGCAAAAATGCCTTGATAATGAGGAACTGGATAAGAAAATTAAAGATGGACTATTAAAATTTGCTGAGGAAGTGGAGAAGGTGAATGTCAGGTTAGTTAAAAAGAGGGAAGAGGAGGAATAAAGAATAATGCCATCTACTTTTGCATGGGTAGACTTTGATGAAACATCTCGTCGCACCATGCTTGATGTCATTGAAAAATTTCGTGATCAGGATACTGTTGATGAATTGGGTCTTGGCACTATACGTGATGCCCTATCCAATTACTTTTTCCCCGGAACGAGCACTATTTCCTATTCATACCTTGGATTTATCAACGTCTTGAAAATAAAGGAATACCTTCCTCTAAGATAGCCGCTTCTGCGCGGGATGCCGAATTTCAATTGATTGATGCTTTAATAGAATCTGGTGTAGGTGAAAATGAAGGAGTTATCGGCAGAATTTCACGAAGAAAACTTCAAAGATTACCAAGTAACATATATTGGGTCGGGCTTTCTCAATGGAATATTCGTCTTTTTCCTGGGACACAGGATCAATACCACCGGTTCCTTGACCATTTCTACCGGATGAAACGAAATCGATTAATGACTGATGATAGAGAACCGGTCGATGGACATAGAGATTTTAATTGGGATCCTCATCTCCCAGATGCTCCTGAAGGTTTCCCTAAGGGAGCAAAATTTGATTTAGCTCGAGCAGAGGCAAAATATCTTCAGGACCGTATTACTCAATCTCATGACAAAAGCCTGCTGGCTGTCATGATTAATGCACAATCTTTTTATGAAGGTGATTATTTTTGGAATAATGCCTCACTTATCAATGAACTTCTTCAACCACTAAAGGATATAGTAGGGTATTCGCATAACTTTGCACAAACAATGCATGGTGCGGTTCTGCTCTATAATTTGATGTTAGCACAAGCACAGAAAAATGATGAATTGATAGAAGATTATACAGAGTCAATAAAAGCGTGGGCCGATGACATGAAAAGCTTATGGAATAACCTTTCTGATTGGTATTCAGATATCAGTACCTTCTGGAATTGTAATGCATTTCAATATGCAAATATACCTTATCCTACTAAGCAGTTTGTTGAAATGTGGTGTAAGCTTGTCTTTGAAAAATCTTTAATCGATAAAATAGCCGTAAGTATTGAGGCAAAAGAGCTTATCAGACAACGGGAGGTGCGCTTGAAGAAGCAAAGAGCCCGACTAGAGAATAAACGTTATCTGGAACTGTGGCAAGGTTCATCGGGGATAGGAATGATAGACTACCGCTGGAGACGGGTTTCGAGAATCATTCAAGATATACGTAAAGGTCTTGACTGTGAGGAGGCAATGAACAAGAGAAATGCTTGAACCAAAAAACAGGCTCCGTTTGATGGAACAGTTAAGGCCCCCGGATGGTTTCAGACTTGACAGAGTGATTGGTACTACTTTTTCACTAGATCTTTATTCCCTGCTTATCGCCCCACTTTCAATGGTCCTTTTCGAATACGAAGGGAAAAATGATGCTCTAAAAGATCCTACAGCCATTTTAGAAGCACTTCGTATGTTGACAGATAAAATTGCTATTTTTTGCCAGAAGGGTCGGATCATTGTCCCAAAAGGTGAAAGTTATCTGTTTAGCTATTTAGAGCCAATTGTTATTGAGGTAGTACCTGAGAATATAGAAGGAGTATTTCACCCAAAACTTTGGATTCTCCGCTATGTGAATAAAGAAAAGGACATTAACTATCGACTCTTATGTCTTTCGCGCAATTTAACCTTTGACCATTCCTGGGATACTATTCTGACACTTGATGGTAGTTATAGAAAAGACCGACAGCGTGCTTTTGCCAGAAACAGACCACTCAGTGACTTTATCCGTGCACTGCCAGATCTCAGTAAAAATATCACTTTATCAGTCCGCAAGAACATTAAGCTTATGGCTGACGAAATTTTAAAGGTCGATTTTGATCTACCTGAAGGGTTCGAAGATATAAAATTTCATCCTATAGGTATTCCGGGTTATAAGAATGGTCCGGAAATTCGTGGATATGAGAGATCCCTCGTCATTTCGCCATTTTTATCAGACGAGGTTGTAAAACATCTTGCTAACAAGGAACAAGAAAATATACTTATTTCACGTCCGGAAAGTTTCGATGAGCTGAATCCAACTATCTTGAAGAGTTTATCAGAGGAAGCGAGGCTTTTTATAATGCAACAGACTGCCGAAAGACCTCAAGATTCTGATAATGAGAGATTGGAATACGAAGAGACCCTCATCGATGACGATCTCAACGGTTTGCACGCTAAGTTATATATTTTAGAAACAGGATGGTATGCATCTGTTTTTACAGGATCTGCAAATGCCACGAATGCTGCGTTAAAAGGTGTAAATGTAGAATTCTTAACTGAGATAGAAGGAAAGAAAAGCATTGTTGGGATTGATCCACTTCTCGGAAAAGGGAAAAATGCTCCTGAGATGTCCTTGCTGAATTTATTGGTTCCGTATTCTTTTCCAGAAAATTCCATCCGAGTTGATCAGAGTCAGAAAAAGTTGGAGGAAAAGCTTCAGAAACTGAGAAATATGATTCTACAATGCAATATATTTGCAAAAATACTGCAGGATGAAAAGAACTACAGGATTGAATTAGCATCAACAAATAAGTTAATTCTTCCGGAATATACCAAAATCACATGCTGGCCAATCATGTTATCTGAAAATTACGAAAAAGATATAGCGCCTCTCTCTATGAGTGACAAGGTAATTTTTTCTGACTTATCACTCCTGTCTCTCACAAGATTTTTTGCATTTAAGATTATTGCTAAAGTTGATAACAAGCAGGGTTTACTCAAATTCGCACTGAATGTACCTCTGGAAGGAATGCCCGAAGAGCGTAATAAAAATATTTTGAACCATATTATTGGGAACAGTGAGCGTTTTATCCGCTATCTGCTTTTCCTGCTTTCTGACAATCCAGAGCAACTGATAATCGATCGCATTATTCATAATGTCAATGGTCAAGAGAATAGTAAAGGCGGAAAGGGCGATGCTGAAATACCTTTATTGGAAGAACTTGTTCGTGCTTTTAGTCGTTATCCAGAAAAGATATCTCGGATTGATTCGCTTGTTATTGATCTTAAAAAAACAGAAGAAGGCAGAAAAATACTTCCCTGTGGTTTTGATGAAATCTGGCTCGCTTTTAAAAATGCTACTTCGACTGAAGGACAAAAATGAGTGTAAAAAAGCTGAATACAGAAAATATTTTAAAAAGACTTAAGGATTTCCAGAAAAAAACTGTCGACTATGTCTTTGAGCGGCTTTATGGAGCAAATCCAGTCAATCGATTTTTAATAGCAGATGAGGTTGGTTTAGGGAAGACCCATATTGCAAAAGGTGTCATTGCAAAAGCTATTGATCATTTATGGAATGATTCCAGAAAACGCATTGATATTGTATATATATGTGCAAATCGTGATATAGCAGCCCAAAACATTGACCTCTTGAATATAACTGAACAACAAGAACTGGCACTGGCAAGCAGGTTAACACTACTGCCTCTTTATACGGAAACCATGAATGAACGTCTTAATTTTGTATCTTTTACTCCAGGGACGTCGTTTGATCTCAAATCCAAAGCAGGCATTATAAAAGAACGTGCACTTATGTACCGAATACTCCGTGATGGCTGGGATATAAAAGCAGCAGGTTTGAGGAATCTCCTTCAGGGAGATGTTAGCATTAATTCATGGCGGCAATGGACACATAGAATATACAATGATAAAGAATATAATCTCAATAAAGATCTTGTTCATCGATTTCTTGAAGATCTTGAGAAAGAACAAATTCGCCCAGTTTTAGATGAATTGATCAGTAGATTTCCCCGTCGCAAAGAAAATGTTCCCTCTAAAGATAGGCAGGATCGCAATGCCTTGATTGGCAGTCTCAGACGCATTTTAGCACGGAGTTGCCTGACTGCCCTTGAGCCGGATGTAATTATACTCGATGAATTTCAAAGGTTTAAATATTTGTTAGAAGGTGAAGATGAAGTAGCACAATTAGCTCATGATCTCTTTACCTATCCTGATGCAAAAATAATATTACTGTCTGCTACTCCTTATAAAATGTACACCATGACTCATGAAATTGAAGAGGACAACCATTACGAAGATTTTCTAAGGACGGTCAATTTTCTCTTTGCTTCCTCTGAAAACAGTGATTTATTTCAACGGGCTCTCGAAAAATATAGGCAGGCATTATACGAAGTTAGCTCGAAGGGGTTAGAACATTTAAAATCAGCGAAAGAAATAATTGAGAACAAGTTAAGACAGGTAATGGTACGTACTGAAAGACTCGCAATAACAATTGATCGTGACGGCATGGTTACAGATTCGAAGCTTGAACAATGTAGCTTGAAACCGAATGATCTCAAAGCATTTAAGATGATCGATCAGATATCCAGACTTCTCGATGTTCAAGATGCAGTTGAATACTGGAAATCTGCTCCATATCTTCTAAATTTTATGGATAAAACAGCATATACCCTGAAAAAGAATTTTAGTCAACAAGTTAGTGAAGGCATATTGCCCAAAAAAGCGACGAAAATATTAGAAGAGACTTCAGATAGTCTTTTGCCTTGGGAAGCAATGCGCAAGTATCAGAAAGTTGATCCGTGCAATGCAAAACTCAGAGCATTATTGGCAAATACAATCGAAAAAAAAGCTTGGCAACTCCTCTGGATTCCACCATCGCTGCCATATTATACCTCTCAAAACAGCCCATTTGAAGATATTGATTCAAAGAGTTTTACCAAAGCGCTCATTTTCTCTTCATGGCAAATAGTTCCTAAAGTTATTGCGACTATGTGCAGTTATGAAGCGGAACGCAATATTATGGGGACGATAGAAAATCCTTCTGCTTATCCTGACATGTTTAAAAAGCGCCGTCCGTTGATCATTTTTTCTATCATGAATGGAGAATTCAAAGGGTTGAGATTCTTTTCATTATTATACCCATGTCTCACATTAGCCGCTAAAATTGATCCAATGAAGATTTCACTGGACCTGTCCCTGAATGGCGGTATTCCTGAGCTTAAGCAAGTATTCGAAATCATAAAGGAAAACATTAAAACACTATTGGAACCAGTTCTGAATTTTCTTGTTCAAAATAAACTAATGCAAGGTACTGATACTCAGCGTGCTGATCATTCCTGGTATTTTGCAGCTATGAGTTTATTGGATAGATATTATTATGAAAAACCTATAAAGAATTGGTGTGTCCATGAGAATGATCAGGATGATGAAATGAACTGGGCTTCGATGCTGCCAAGCAGACAGGAAGATAGCGATAGCCGGTTTGCTGATCACATTAAAGAATTTTGGAAATATTTTGATCTTCAAAGGCCTTTAGGACAGCAACCAAATGATTTGATCGACATATTAGCTAAAATTGCGATAGCGTCTCCTGCTGTGGTATGTCTTCGCTCATTTCTTCGGTTATCAAATGAAAAAGATAAGGATATAGATAGTTTCAGCGATATACTGATATCCTCTGCTGCAAAAGCTGCGATTGGTTTTAGAAGCCTTTTTAATCTTCCTGATTCCATTACCCTCCTGCGAAATATTTGTAAAGGCGAAGATGAGCGTTATTGGGAAACTGTTCTCGATTATTGTATGAACGGCAACATACAATCTGTTATGGATGAGTATGTTCATATTTCAAGGGAATCTCTTGGCCAAGTTGATAAGCCCATAGATTCATCTGTCCCGAAGATTGCAGAAGAAATCTGCACATCAGTTTCTCTGCGAACAGTAAGCCTTGATTTTGATGATATTAGATTGCAAGATAAAAAAGTAACCTTACAGACTCAGACCATCCGTTGTCGGTTCGCCTTACGCTATGGAGACGCAAAAAACGTTGATGATAATGAAGAAACACGAGCAGATCAAGTGCGGAAGGCATTTAATTCACCTTTTCGACCTTTTATCCTTGCCTCAACTTCCGTAGGTCAGGAAGGATTGGATTTTCATCAGTATTGTCACAGTATATATCATCGGAACCTTCCGGCAAATCCTATTGATCTTGAACAGAGAGAAGGACGGATCCATCGTTATAAAGGGCATGTCATTAGAAAAAATATCTCATATGGAATACCTATCAATCGCTTAGCTGAAGACATTCAGCATCTTGAAGATCCATGGACAAAGCTGTTTAGCATAGCAAAAGACTCAAGACCTTCTGGCAAGAATGACCTAATTCCTTACTGGATTTATGAGACAAAAGATGGTCCAAGGATTCAGCGTTATATACCTTATCTGCCGTTAAGCAGGGATGAAGATCGTATAATACGACTTAAAAAGACTCTTGCTGCGTATAGGATGGTATTTGGGCAACCAAGACAGGATGATTTAGTTGCTTATTTAATGAGGTCTCATTTAGAACGTGATATAAGCTTGGAAGAATTGCTCATGTACCGAATTGATTTGAGTCCTCAATAAAATTATGCAAACTGACAAGGAGGTCACAATGCCAAGGGAAGCAGGATTGTTTGAAGCAGCGAATGGGAGCGTTGTAGAAGGATATTTCTTATTGCGTCAGAGGGGTGGTAATATTCCACCAAATTGGATTGATAGAGCATCGGAATCACGGAGGAGTAGACAAAAAGAACTGGGCAAGTTGCTAAAGTCGAAAAGTATTGACGCTATGCCACTACTTAGAGATTGGGAGTTGGCTTATCAAAAAGAATGTTTCTACTATGGATTAAGGGTATTACTTGAGTTGGAACGCAAAGGGAAGACTGAATATTAGATTGTATAATCAATAATGAACTTTAATACGATCAGGTCAGAGGGGGCTTTAATAGCGTCGGATTTGCTATCTGCGATCCAGTCAGGGGAGGCTCTCGGCCAAAAGACTTCTGATTTCGGGCTTGATGGAAAAATCCGTCTGCTTGACGAGATAGCTGCGTGTTGGTCTGATGCAAAGGCTTATTGGGAGGCTTTCCAGCATGGACTCTATAGGATGAAAGAAGGTGACACCGGGGCTACCGTTACAAGAGAACAATGGATACTCCCTCTTTTGAGAACATTAGGTTTCGAGAAGATTACCTTTGCAAAAAGCGCCGCATTAGTTGGGGGAGAAACTTATTTTATATCCCATCGTCTTGGTGATGGTGAAGACGGATTGCCTATTCATATCGAGGGAGCAAGAAATGAACTCGACAAACGGCCTCCAACAGGAAGACCACGTATTTCTCCTCATGCGCTTGTTCAGGAATATCTAAACCGTACCGATCATCTCTGGGGGATTGTAACAAACGGTCTTCAGTTCAGGATCCTCCGTGACTCAGAACGCCTGAGCCGTCCGGCTTATCTTGAGTTCGATCTTCAGCAGATTATGGAAGGGGAGCACTTTGCTGAATTCCAGGTTTTTTATCGCATAGTTCATCGCAGCCGCTGGCCAAAAGATATCGAGACAGCATCAGAATGCCTTCTGGAACAATATTATCAGCAGGGGATTGAAACCGGCGGAAGAGTCAGGGAACATCTTAGAGATGGCGTTGAACAAGCCCTAAGAATATTTGGCAACGGTTTTCTCTCTCACCCGGAAAATCATGAATTAAGGCAGAACATTAAGGAAGGCAAACTTGATGCCTCTGATTATTATCGTCAACTGCTTCGACTGGTATATCGCTTCCTTTTCTTGATGGTTTCTGAAGAGCGAAATCTTGTTGGCCCGAATCCTGAAAATGACCGCTTTTGCAAGATTTATGATCAAAACTACAGCATTTCGCGCCTGCGGGAAAAAGTGGAACGCCCCGTAGATATGGACGAGAAGTTCTGGGACCTGTGGGAGGGGATTAAACAGACATTTAAATTTTATAGTTATGAAAACATTGGCGGCAAGCTCGGCATAGCTCCGTTAAATGGAGACCTATTCGGACCTCGTGCAATGCCCGATCTTGAGAATGCTTTTCTTTACAACAGAGACTTTCTCCGCGGTTTCGCACATCTTTCTATTTTTATAGACAACAAATCCTTCCGCCAGATTAATTATGCTCATCTGGATGTTGAAGAGCTTGGTTCTGTTTATGAAAGCCTGCTTGATTATCATCCTGTCATTTCTCTCTCGCCCCTTGTGGGAGAGGGCGGGGGTGAGGGGTTACGCTTCGAGCTTGCCTTTGGAACAGAGCGCAAATCAACAGGCTCATACTATACCAGGCCCGAGCTTGTTCAGGAGCTTATCAAGAGTGCTCTCGTTCCAGTAATGGAAGAACGATTGAATAATGCTAAAACAAAAGAGGAAAAGGAAAAGGCTCTTCTGTCATTGAAAGTGTGTGATCCAGCATAAGATTCAGGGCATTTACTTCTGGCTGCTGCAAGGAAGATTGGGAAAGAACTTGCAAAGATACGAACAGGAGAAGAGCAGCCGACTCCATCTGAGTTTCGCATGGCAGTAAGAGATGTCATTCAGCATTGCATTTATGGCGTTGATTTAAATCCTCTTGCTGTTGATCTTTGTAAAGTTGCACTCTGGCTTGAGGGGCACAACAAAGGATATCCGCTAACGTTTTTAGATCATAGAATTAAGTGTGGTAATAGCTTAATCGGCCTGGACAAATTGGATAGGCTTAAAGATGGTATCCCTGATAATGCATTTAAGCCTGTAACAGGAGATGATAAAGAAGTAGCGAAAAAGATCAAAGCAAGAAATCGGCAGGAAAGAAAAGATTGGGAAAAAGGAATCATGCGGCTTCAATTTGATATGGAAGATAAACTTAAATCCGACCTCCGCTCCTTTGCAGAACAAGCAAAAACAATCGATGCAATCTCAGAGAAATCACCCGAAGATGTGAATAAAAAACAGGAGCAGTATGAAAAAATCAGGGCAGATGAGGCTTGGTGGAAGGACTGGATAGCAGCTAATATCTGGACATCAGCCTTTTTCTATCCTCTGACAAGGGTTGATGACCCAGCGATTCCTACACATGAAAAACTCATGAACTTCATGTTGAATCCAAAAGCAGCACATGGGCAGTTGATTGGGAGAGTGAATGCATTGGCTGCAAAACATCGCTATTTCCATTGGCCGCTGGAATTCCCTGAGATTTTCTCTTCAACTTCCTCGGCCTTGAGGGGAGAAGGTGGAAGAGGTTTCGATGTTGTTTTGGGCAATCCACCATGGGAGAGAATTAAACTACAGGAACAAGAATTCTTTGCAACGAGAGACCATGAAATTGCGAATGCACCAAACAAGGCAGCACGTGAAAAGTTGATAAGAGAACTTCAGGAAAACAACCCAGACCTTTTTAATGAATTTCAAAATGCCAAACATGATGCTGAATCTGACAGCAGGTTTGTTAGAGAAGGTGGCAGGTTCCCGCTTACTGCTGTTGGAGACATAAACACCTATGCGCTTTTTGCTGAATTATCAAATAGGCTCCTTAATAAATCTGGCCGGGCAGGGATAATTGTGCCTACGGGAATAGCAACCGATGATACATGCAAGGCTTTTTTCGGTGATTTAAACGAGAAAAAAGCGCTTGTAAGTCTGTTTGACTTTGAAAATAGAGAAGCGCTTTTCCCCGGAGTTCACAGGAGCTACAAGTTTTGCCTACTTACAATAACAAACAGGCAAATTGAAAAAGCAAATTATGCCTTTTTCCTGACGCGAACTGAGCATCTCGAAGACAAGATGAGGAGATTTACCCTCTCACCAGAAGATATTGAACTCATAAATCCAAATACTCGAACGACACCAGTCTTTAGAACAAAGATAGATGCAGAACTTACTAAAAAAATCTATCAGCGAGTACCGGTCCTCATAAACGAGAGGACAGGAGAAAACCCATGGGGCATCTCGTTCATGAGAATGTTTGATATGTCTAACGACAGCCATCTTTTCTATACCGAACCCGGCGTAGGAAGGTTGCCTCTGTATGAGGCAAAGATGATAGACCAATATGATCATCGTTTTGCAAGTGTAATACATTATGGCGATAGAATTAGAACAGGAGAACCTGAAGAAGTTACAGTAGAACAACATGCAGACCCATCATTTATGCCAACTTTTCGTTATTGGGTATCTATTGAAAATATAAATCAAAAAGTCAATCAATTTAATACTAAACTAAGTTTTATGATGGTATATAAAGATATAACTACAGTAAGTACTGGAAGAACCTTTAAAGTTGCGATTGTTCCATTTTCAGCTGTGGGAAATTCAGCACCACTAATAATATGTAAAGCAAAGATCAGCAAAGAGCAACAGATTTGTTTGCTGGGTAATTTTAACACTCTTACGTTGGATTTCGTAGCCAGACAAAAAGTCGGATTTTTACATATTAATTTTTTTATCCTGAAACAATTTCCTGTAATCCAACCTGATCAGTATTCACAAATTGATATCGATTTTATAAACAAGCGTATTTTGGAATTGGTATACACTGCGAACGATATAAAAGCCTTTGCTCTCGACATGGGCTATGACGGTCCGCCCTTCAAGTGGGATGAAGAGCGCAGAGCTTTATTGAGGGCTGAACTGGATGCCTACTACGCAAAACTCTATGGTCTTACCCGCGATGAATTGCGTTATATTCTTGATCCTCAAGATGTCTATGGGCCAAATTTTCCGGGAGAGACTTTTCGGGTTTTAAAGGAGAAAGAAATTAAACAGTACGGCGAATACCGCACCCGCCGCCTCGTGCTTGAGGCATGGGATAGATTGTTTGGAGAAAAATAAGTATGGATGAACTTGATCTCTTGAAAAAATTGCATGATAGCTTATTGGAGTATAGTAGAGGACTCAACTTTGACAAATCTCATCCTTGGCATCGGAATCTTTTGGCACTATACGGCTCGCTCATTGAACTCAGCGGAAGCTTGCTGATATTGCTTAATGAAGGTGGGAATATTGGTATTCCATCCATCTTCAGGACATTCCTTGAAACCTATGTTGAGTTTTTCAACTTATTGAGGGATAAGAAATATGGCTATTATATGGAAGCACAATACAATGATCAGTGGTTAAAGCTTATGAAAGAAGCATCGAAAGGCATAAATCCATACCTCAGATCGATCGCTGAGCATCCAACCCTTTCGCAGAAAATTGATGAAATGCAAAAGGAATTAGAGAACCTAAAAACTAAAGGATACAGTCCCTTACGGGTTAGGGACCGCTTTGAACGTGCTGGTATGCTAAATGAATACCATTCTCTGTATAACATGCTCAGTACAGATACTCATGGCAATATCTGCGCGCTTATCAGCCGCCATATGGAGATCAGGG
>FWPU01007785.1_pt1 | contig 19226 bp, 15 predicted proteins | sample 2228361 | NCBI WGS metagenome assembly FWPU01 (sample SAMEA103939777, study PRJEB20133) | metagenome
CCTTTCGGCGATGATTCGGTAAGCCCTTATCATCTTCATAACGTCGGTTGATTTCACGGATATCTTTATGTCTCTGAAATCCAAATCTTCAAGGATCTCCGCATGCCTGAATGCACTCTCGGCCAGGGCCTCAGCCGTCGGGCTCCCGTACTTTTTCAGTATATCCTTCTCCAATGAACCGGAATTGACACCAATTCTTATAGGGATTCCCCGTTCTTTAACCGCATCGACGACCGCTTTGATTCTGGCCTTCGAGCCGATATTTCCCGGGTTAATTCTCATGCCGTCAACACCCTGTTTTATAGCCTCGAGCGCCAAGCGGTAATCGAAATGGATATCGGAAACTATGGGGATGTTTACCTGTTTCTTAATTTCGCCAAGCGATTTTGCCGCTTCCATATCCGGGACGGCGAGCCTGACGATGTCACAACCGGCGGCTTCAAGTCTCTTTATCTCGGCCACGGTGGCGGGAATATCCCTCGTATCCGTCTTGGTCATGGACTGTACCGTTATCGGAGCGCCGCCGCCGACTTTTACCTTTCCAATAGCAATTTGTCGTGAAATTCTGGCCATTTAGCCTAAGAATGTTAGAGCATATACCAGAGGGTGTCAAGTTGACTTAACCGGGAATTAACTTCCGTATCCGAACTCCCTTATTAACTCTCCCCTCTGAGTCCATCTTTCCTTTACCTTGACCCACAGCTCTAAAAATACCTTAGTACCGAGTATTCTCTCTATATCCGCCCGGGCCAGTATCCCTATCTGCTTTAGCATCTTTCCCTGTTCGCCGATTATAATTCCCTTGTGATTATCCCTCTCGACATAAATCAGAGCCGAGATCATTACCAACTTTTTCTCCGGGATGTCCTTGAACTCTTCGACCACCACAGCAGTCTTATAAGGTATCTCTTCGTGAGTAAGGTTAAAAATCTTCTCCCTTATAAGCTCGGCGGCTAGGAATCTCTCCGGCTGGTCTGTAATCATGTCATCAGGAAAATATTTTGGACCCTCCGGAAGGTGTTTTTTAATGCTGTTTATAAGGTCGTCAATCCCGTCCGCCTTCAAAGCAGAGATGGGGATTACTTCCAGGAACTTATCCCCAAACTTTTGAGACTCAGAGATAATCTCAAGGATCATGCCTTTTTTAATGGTATCGATTTTATTAATGACCAGTAATGCCGGTTTGGGCAGGCTACTTATTATAAAACGGTCGCCCTTGCCGAATGGGTCGTCAACCTCGATCATCATCAGGATAACGTCGGCCTCACCGATTGTGTTCATCGCTGCCTGCACCATTGCTTTTCCCAACTCTCCTCTCGCCTTATGTATCCCTGGGGTATCTAGAAATACAAGTTGGGAGTCGGAGAAAGTCCTAATGCCGACTATCCGATTCCTGGTTGTATTCGGTTTCTGGGAGACTGCAGCGATCTTCTCGCCCACAATCACGTTGAGAAGGGTGGACTTGCCTACGTTTGGTCTTCCCACTATGGTGATAAAACCGGAACGAAAATTTTCCTCCGTGGTTAGTTCTTGATTCATTCTAGCTTTTATACTTTTTTAAAGTGTCTATGGATTTCATCTTCCAATTCATATCCAGCAACCCTTTCTGGATTCTCTCTATCCAGATGTCATTTTAGTGGGTTATTTTGTATATATCTCCGATTTTGCTCAACTCATCTTCGTTACGGATAATATGTTCAAAATAATTTCGTTGCCAGAATGGGCTTCTTGGCGTGTAGCACAATTGATTGACCTGACTTGTGGTAGCGGATTTGAACAGGCGAACTATGGTGGGAACTGAATTGGAAATAGGCCTACCAAATTTCTCAAATGTAGGGGCACGCTGCAGCGTGTCCCTACCATCAACAATAATAATCCCATGAAAGTGGTTGGGCATTACGATGTAATCATCCAGTATCAGATTCTTTCTGATCTCAAACGTTTTTAACCATTCTCTCTTAACAACTTCACCAAACCGACTTAATTTCATTCCATCGTCAGCCACTTCACCCAAAACACATTCCTTTTTGTGTATGCATATCGTTATAAAATATGCCACAGGCTGTGAATAATCATAATCCTTCAACCGTATTGACCTTCTGCGATGAACATCAGGATTGTATTTCATGATGAACCAGGCTATTCAAATTCACTTTTACCAACTCATATCCGCAGAATTCGATCGGCTTTCCGAAACCAAGAGGATTGAGTACTGATTGTCACCAGTTTCATATTTCTAAGGGGGATCTTAGTTTTCCGAAAACCTAGGTTCCACCTCAGAATCCCATTTTTATGTTAATGGAGAAACCACCAAGTATCAAATATTGTATTCGGCTCAAGCGCATATAATCACCGTATTTAACCGATAATTGGTCTCAAATTAACTCTATTGACATATCATCTTAAAATGTTCTACAATAGGGTTGCATCTTTTCTTATCAGCTGAGAAATAAAGAATTTTTATAATTTGCAGTTTGCATGATAAACCAACCTAGGAGGTAAAAGGCAATGGTGAACTTTAGCTATGCACATCTTCCGGCCTATCCGTTATCGCAGTCTTTGGATATGATCAAGACTGCCGACCAGTCCGGTTTTTACGCCGTATACGCAGTCGATGAAACCTACTGGAAGGACATGTGGCTACTGTTTGCGGCGGCAGCGGACAAAACCAAAAACATACGTATGGGTCCGAGCGTCACTCACGTAATACTCAAAGACCCTACCATCCTTGCCCAGCAGATAGCTACATTAGACGAGCTGAGCAATGGTCGCGCTGAGGCGGTTATCAGCTTTGGTAACCTTATAATGCTCAGCCAGTACGGCATAAAGTGGCAGGAGACCAAACCTCTAGCCCGTGTTAAAGAAGCACATAAGGTCATGCGCACCTTTTTAGACAGCGGTGTCATAACGCACCAGGGACAATTCTTTAACTACTCCGGACTTTTTACACTAGCAAGACCAGTCCAGAAACAGATTCCCCTCAAGATTGGCGCAATGGGCGGACCGCGTTCTTTTCAACTAGCCGGCGAGATTTCCGACGGCATCCACCATGCCCTCGGGTACTCCCGGGAAAACTATGAGTATGTAATGGAAAACGTCAAGGCTGGGGCAAAAAAAGCTGGCCGCAACTGGCAGGACCTGGACTGTGCCGCATGGGTGGTGTGGGTTTGCAGCGAAGACTCTAAAGCGGCCAAGGAAACTGCCCGGATTATGGTTGCCTTTTACCTGGGAGCGATGCCGGCAAGCCAGGTAGAGCGACACGGCATAAAGTATTCGGAACTTCAGCCCATATTCGATGCCTTCGGCGCAGGCGACGTTCAGAAGGCAGTTGACCTGACATCTCCAGAAATCGGAGAGAAACTCTCCATCTCCGGTACACCCGAAGAATGCGTGGCTAAGCTCAAAAACGATATCTTGCCCACGGGCATAAACCACGTCGTTGCCGCCATCACCGACCCATTCCTGGTTAAGGCTTTCACCGGAAGGGACATTCCTAACTGCCCCGATGTAATCGGCCAGATGAAATTGATCCATGACAAGGTAATGCCCGCTCTGAAATAAAAAGAATTCCGGCTTATTATCCCAAAATAAAATAGCGTAGAGACGACCCGGCGGGTCGTCTCTACAGATTAGACGTGATACTCGGACGATATAATTTTTCTACGTATAACTTTCCACACTCTTACGTACCTTTGACTCAATATATATAAGAGGATGTCTCTCTTGTCTCAGTATTAATTAGGCTGCTGGTTTTTCCTCATCCTCGGCAACACCCAGAGTCGCATCAGCACCCCGTAAACCACGAAGGATACAAGAAAGGAGGGGATGCCGGCAGTGATGTGGGGGAAGAGTCCGTTTGGGCTGACCCAGCTAAGCGGGTCAAGCGTCCAAAGATAAAAGCCAGCACCGGCCAAGGTGGCAATCACTGCCGCCGGATTAAACCCGCCCCAGTACCAGTAACGGGTCCCCGGCCCGGTTATGTAGAGATCCCTTATCCTCCAGCTAGTTTTCCCATGGTTCACCAAAAAGTAGTCGGCTATCATGATCCCACCGTAGGTTCCGGAGAGAAGAGCGATATAAGCCAGGTAGACACCATAACTCTGAAAGACCGAGGGATTCTCAAGCAATATGGCCGGGAGAGAGCATACCAGAATTGCATAAAGCCAGCTTAGATTGGGAAAACGGGAGCGCAAGGTGATTGACATTGGATAAACCAGAGCCGCTACCGAGCTAACATTAGCCACGGCAAAAAGGAGAAGGCCAAGTGCGGCCAGTCCACCGCCCAGACTGACAATCCACTCGCTCGGGTCATAGAGGCCTAAAGCAAGCGCCACAAAGGCCGAAAAGATTCCGGCCGTTGCTGCAAGTATTCCCCACCCCCACAGGCATCCGTGAAACGCTGCAGATTCGGTCCTGGCCAGCCGGGTCCACTGCCCGTACCAGAATGCCCAGGAGAATCCTAAACCGACGTTATACTCTATTGCCGACGCCCTGCTCCAGGCCAAGGTCTCAAGGGGCTTGGCCGGCTCGGCGCCGATTATAGTATCCACTCCGAACTTAGAGAAAACGGTCCAGGTAAAAAACACCAGAACCGCCAGAAGAAAGATTGCCGCCGCATGGATCAGGTGTTTTAATGCGGTCGGGCCTAAATAAGCTAAGTAAGTCCCGACCAAAGTAGCTACTATGGCAAAGATAACCGCACCCGGCACTTCCTCGGTGAACATCAAAGGCCCGTCGAAAACCTTGACGAACTTGATCGCGCTCTCGCCGAATAGAAAAGAGGCGTAGGCAATCCAGCCGAAGCTTGACGTAATGTATATGAATAGCCAGATATCCTTGAATCTATGACCCAGCACCGCCGACGACCCAAGCCATTGTTCCACACCATACCTGGCAAATATCACGGCCATAGGGGCAATAAGGAAAAGTGGTATTGCGTTTCCGAAGAGAATTATGGGGACGGCGTCTCTCGCATTTACGGTAAGACCGGTCAGGCTACCTACCAGAAAAAACCAGGCGGCTATGCCGAAGCATATCTGCACCGCCAAAAAATCCCAGAATCCATAGACGCGTTCGCTTTTCCGCGTGGGAAGAAGGTTGAAAAAAATCTCTTCTTTGATTTTCATTCTTTAAAGGAGTATTCAGAAGCCGGAATTCAGAATCCAGAAGAAAAGATTTTTTGTCTTCTTCTAACTCCTGACTCCTGAATTCTGACTTCTAGTAATCTCGTATACAAAGCTACCAATCTCAATTTAAAGTAAAAGCAATGATGAGCCAGAACGTGATTACAGCGTTAATAAAGATGGCAATTGCATAGTCTAGTTTTCTTATGTGAGGAACCCAGCCTGAACTGCCTTTTAACAGGTCCGGTTCATGCTCATGCTCGAACTCGGAGACGCGCTCTTCGACAGAATTTCTAAGCTCCTGGCCAAGCCCGGGAAGGTTAATGTTTCTATCGGAAGTCATTATGCTTATTTCTTTTTTCTCTTGGGAACCCGGCCTTTGGAAGGACTCTTTTTCCTCTCTTTCTCCATTTCCCTTTCCAGCTCCTCGCCTGAAACCACACTATCGGCAAAATGATTGTGCATCCAGGCCAGGTGTTCCCAGCGATTTTTCACGATGCGTAGGGTATCCCACACCGGCATATCCTGCTGCTTAAAAACCTGCATTTTTGCCGGGTCCACCTCGTATACGTGCTCCATACGCATTACTACTCCTTCCTTAACCGCCTTAGGTTTAGGAGGGCGCTGAGCCCTAAGCAGGAAACCAAGCATGTTGTTTCTCCTCTTTTTAATTTTAAGCCACTAATGAACACTAATTTTCACGAATAGAAATGATGTATGATGAATTCCGTGTGTCTTGCATCATTCGATCGAGATCATTAGAGCCATCCTTCAACAAGCTCAGATAAAGTATTGGATAGCTTACCGCTAACAACTTGATTTAGTTACCTTTACCCTTGAGCCCAGCCGAAGGGCTCACTACAAAATCCTGAATCCCACATCCATTTTCTGATTCGTGTTCATTTGTGTCAATTTGTGGCTCAATATTTACTTCCTCTCAATCTTCATACGCTTTATCCAGCATGTTCTTGCCGGGGTTCATGATGTTGTTGGGGTCAAGAGCCCGTTTGATGCGCTTCATCACCTCGAACCCGCCCTTCATCTCCACCGGGACGAATTCGGCGTCGCCCTCCCTGGTCGAGCCATGGCAGGCGGTGATTGACCCGCCGTATTTGAGGGCTACCCGGGTGATCTCCCGCTTACACTCTACCCATGCCCTCCAATTCTTTTCGTTAAGTCTTTGCTCCCAAATGCCTATGTCGATCTCGGCCAGGTAGTCACCCCAGGGCTTGTATGCGGCGTTTGTATAGAAGAAGCAACCCCAGTCGTCGAAGATTTCGTACTTTTTAATGTAGCGCTCTGCTATGGAGTGCCACTCCTTTCTTACCTTGGGGATGACGCTGTAGTTGATCGCCGAGTCCTCACAATGCCAGCACATGGGAACAACCTGTCCGTTCAGCAACCGGCCGTGAAGGGGAGTGGCATAACGGTCATGGCGTGAAGCCCAGTCGCCCTGGGACACTTCATCCCCCAGATACTTGCCACCGGTCTCCTTGGCAATTCGCATGAGACGCTTACCGGCCGCCCTTACCTCGTCTTCCACTCCGTATATAGCCGTGGCGATTACCGACTTAACCGTCTTCGGCTGTGGGATATAGGCCTCGTCATCCCTACGCAGGTATTGTACCTTTTTGTCGTCGAACAAGACCACAGCGGCAAGGGTGGCCAGGCCCGATTTGGTCATAGCCCCGGTGCTCTTGTAGGCGGCTTCAAAATCCCGATACCCGAAGAATGCAGCAAATTCGGCCTCGGGACGGGGGACCAACTCAAGCGTGGCTTCCGTGCATATCCCAAGGGTACCCTGATGTCCCATGAAGAGGTGTTTAAGCTGAAAGCCGGTCGAGGACTTTCGGAGTTTCCTTCCCCCACCGTCCCCTACTTCAACGATCTCCCCGGTCGGCAGCACAACCTGCATGCTCATCACCAGGTCCCTGGTGTGTCCGTATCTGCTCGATATCAGAGAGAATCCACTTGTCCCAATCCTTCCGGCAACTATCGAGCAGGGATACGATGCCGGGTCATCCGGGTAAAACACGCCGTACTTCTTCAATTCCTCGTTGAGCTTTAGCATGTTGATTCCCGGCTGTACCGTTACGGCGCGGTCTTCGAGGTCAATTTCCAGAATTTTGTTCATACGTTTAATATCGACCAGTATTCCTCTTCGTAGTGGAACGGCTCCGTCGGCAAGCCCGGTGCCGCCAGCACGGGGTACAATCGGAATCTTAAATCGGTTTGCAAGCTTTACTACCTCTGACACCTCCTCCGCAGTAGCGGGAAGAACCACCACGTCAGGCACATAATCACCCCATCTGTGCACCGGGAAGGGGGCCGGGACACGAGTTCGGTTGTAACGTGCCGGTTTATCAATAAGAACGTACTCAGGCCCGACAATGCCTTTTAATTCTTCGATCACTGCGTCACTCACGGTAACTACGCTCATACCTTCACACCTCCGTAGTCGAGTCCTGCCGATTCGGCAACCAGCTCCATCAGGTCTCTCACCTCGACCTTGGGTTTAAGCTCTTTACCGCGGGCAGAAAGCGGGCGCTCCGACCAGACACAAGCACTTACCAGGGTGTCCACTTCCAGCTCGGCGGCCTTGGCCAGCCGGCGACGACTAATTTCTTCAGCAATCTTTGGACGCTCGACGGCAAACCCTCCACCCGCTCCGGAGCAATAGGACCACTGGGTGACGTGGTCTACGTCCTTGAAGGTTAGACCAGGAATCGACCGGAGGATTTCCCTAGGAGACTCGAATATGCCCTTTCTCTTGTTCAGGCGGCAGGGGTCATGATAGGTTACGACACGCTTTATCGGTTTTGTCAGTTTTAGTTTCTTTCGGCGAATAAGGTCGGCAACAAGCTCGGTGATATAAACGAGCTCGATGTCAAAATCTTCACCGAAATACTCCGGATAGTCTTCGGTGAAGGTGATATAGTCGTGAGGGTCGAGTACAATAATGCGCTTCGCCCCCACCGCACGCCAGTCCGCCAGGTTATGCTCGGCGAATGCCCGGGCGTGGTCGGTGTAGCCCATCTCCGCAGCAGGCCCGCCACAGCACCACTGCTCCCTCATTAGACCAAACTTGATCCCGGCTTTTTTGAGCACCATGGCCGTTGCCCGGGGAACAGAGGTTCGATAAAACGCCGCTTCACAGTCGCAGAATAAAATCGTCTCTCCACCGATAGGCAGGTCCAGGCCCTTGGCCCAGGCCGCAACGTTATCCTGGTTGATCGGGACGTCCAATACCGGCTCGCTCTTCTTATCGACGGTCGCTTCAACCCAGCGCTTCCAGTTAGGCTGTTCAATCCCGGATTGCACCGCTAGGGCGCGCATGGCCTTCACTACCTTTACCGTCTGGGTTCGGTGCCGGTAGAAATCGCCGGTGAAAAGCGTATTGGGACACCTCAGTTCACAAGCGCCGCACATGGTGCAATTAACATAATCCTGGGCGATATCCTCAATCGACAGCGCCCCCTGCTCCATGGCCACTATGTTCGCATGAAACGCAGTTGGGGTGTGATTTTCGTTCCGGGTAACCTGAGTTACCGGACAGACCTCCCGGCAGAATTTATGGCCGGAGGTAAAGCATCCATAGGCATTGTCCCTCCACTTCTTCACAAATTCCCGCTGGAGATTGTTGTTCCCTGCCATGTCGCCTCCATATTAAGATCAAATTTCAAACCTCAAGCACCAAATCACAAACAAATTCTAAATTCCAAGCACTAAACAGAAACAAATTCATAATTCCCAAAAGTTTGTTATTTGTAATTTGTAACTTGTAATTTGCTTCATCCTGAGTACCAGCCGAGTGGCTGCTCGTTCAGGTTTACAGTGACCTGCTTCAACTGGGTATATTCTTCCACCGCGTATTTCCCCAGCTCCCGGCCGATACCGCTCTGTTTGTATCCACCCCAGGGAAGTTGATTGAAACAAGGCTGTGACGAGTTAACCCAGATGATCCCTGCTCTAAGCTCTTTCACTATTCTGAAGGCTCTGTTTATATCTCTGGTGAATACCCCGCCGGCCAAACCGTACCTTGTCTGGTTAGCCAGCTCGATGGCTTCCTCTTCCTTCTTGAATTTAGTGACGGTAAGGACCGGCCCAAATATCTCATCCTGCACAATCTTCATGTTGTTTTTAGCATTGGTAAAGATCGTGGGTGAGACATAAAAGCCTTTCTTCATCTCTCCTTTTTCAAGCCTCATTCCGCCATAGGCAACCTCCGCACCTTCTTTCTTTCCCAGGTCTATGTAGTGGAGTATTTTGTTTAACTGCTTCTCCGAGGCGATAGGCCCCATCTCTGTGGTCTCTTCAAGTGGGTTTCCCACCCTGACCTTTTTTGCCTTTTTGGTAAGCTCCTCCACGAACTTGTCGTGTATCTTTTCCTGGACATAAACCCTGGACGTGGCCGAGCAAACCTCACCCTGGTTCACGAAGATTCCAAACTGCACCCAGTCAACGGCGAGGGGAAAATCGGCGTCCTCGAACACAATCATGGGAGATTTGCCGCCGAGTTCGAGAGAGATCTTCTTGACGTTCCCGGAAGCGGCTATCATCAACTGTTTTCCAACCTCGGTGCTCCCGGTAAAGGCGATCTTGTCTACGTATTCATTTTTTGCTAGTTCCATCCCGGCAACGGGGCCAAGGCCGTTTATCACATTCACGACCCCATCCGGAAATCCCACTTCCTTGATTAATTTACATAGCTCGAGCGCGGTAAGCGGCGTTATCTCCGCCGGTTTTAATACACAGCAGTTTCCGGTGGCAAGAGCCGGGGCAAGCTTCCACGCTGACATCAGAAGAGGATAGTTCCAGGGAATAATCTGGCCCACCACGCCTACCGGTTCCCTGAACACCATCCCCATAATATTAGGGTCGGGAACAGGAACAATATCACCGTTTATCTTATCGGCAAGACCTCCGTAGAACTCAAAACAGTCGGCGGCATCACTAATGTCCGCCCTTGATTCCCTTATAGGCTTTCCACAGTTGAGGGTTTCAAGCCTAGCAAACTCCTCCGCCTGTTCCCTAATGGCCCGGGCGAGCGCGAAAAGGAGTTTTCCACGCTCTATTTGAGTCATCTTCCTCCAAGGGCCTTTGTCAAAAGCGCGTCTTGCCGCCATTATGGCGTCTCTGGTGTCTTCCTCATCAGCAAGCGGAACCTGGGCAATAACCTCGCCGTTGGCCGGGTTTATCACGTCCCAGGTTTTTCCAGTGTGGGAAGAAACCCACTTGCCGTCGACAAACATCTTATATTTTTTGACTGGCATCGAGACCACCTCCCTCTTTTACTTGTCGTTATTCTTGTAAGGGTGAATCCTGCGTTTACTTAAACAAGGGACCGGTGCAAAACCCATCCCCATGTTATGAATTATTTGACCAAATAATGAAAACTTTATAGGACGATTATAACAATTTCTCCTACTCACTTCTAGGTTTCTTCCCTGGAGATGTCATTTATCAACCTTGCTGACGGCATTCTCTAGAATATCCAAGCCTCTATTCAGCAAATCCTCAGCTATTATTAAAGGAACTAGCAGCCTAATGACGTTGTCATAGGCTCCTGCTTTAAGTATAACTAATCCGTTTTTATAACACTCCTTGATTACTTCCGCGGTTTCTTCCTTGGCCGGCTCCTTTGTGGACCTGTCCTTGACCAGCTCTATAGCGGCCATGGCTCCCAGCCCCCGGGCATCGCCTACTATCCGGTATTTCTCGTGCATATTTTTAAGCCTATCATTTATTATCTTGCCGACCCTCCGTGCATGATCCATGAAGCCCTTTTTCTCCATTATCTCGATGGCCTCAAGAGCGGCGATGCAGGAAAGCGGGTTTCCACCGAACGTTCCCCCGAGCGACCCCACATCGGAGGCATCCAGGATCTCTGCCCTTCCGGTAACCGCTCCGAGCGGAAGCCCGGCGGCGATCGATTTTCCCATGGTAATTATGTCCGGCTCAAGGTTATAATGATTTACGGCAAACATCTCGCCGGTCCTGCCGAAACCGGTCTGCACCTCATCGACTATGAATACGATCCCGTATTCCTTGCAGATCTTGCCGATACCGGGGAGAAACTCAGGCGGCGGCACTATGAATCCGCCCTCGCCGGTGACCGGTTCTATGATTACCGCAGCGATCTCCTCCGGGTCCATATGTGTCTTGAAGAAACTCTTAAAGTGGTCAAGACAGGCCTCTGCGCAGTTCTTGTATTCAGCCCCGAATGAACAACGATAGGGGTAAGCGTAAGGCATCCTGTACACCTCCGGGGCGAACGGGCCAAAGCCGAATTTATATGGCCTGATCTTGCTGGTAAGGGTCATCCCCATGAGTGTTCTTCCATGAAAGGCGTGCTCGAAGGTGACGACGGCCTTTCTTTTGGTGTAGTACCTTGCAACCTTTATCGCATTCTCCACGGCCTCGGCGCCGCTATTCACGAGCACCGTCTTTTTGGGAAAATTGCCCGGGGTTATCTCGGCCAGCTTTTCGGCCAGACGAACGTATGGCTCGTACATGAAAACGTGGAAACAGGTATGAAGATACTTCTCTATCTGTTTTCCCAAAGCCTCGATTATCTCCTTTCGGGAATGCCCGACGTTAACCGTCGCCAGCCCGCTGGCAAAATCAATGAAGGTATTTCCGTCAACATCGGTTATAAGAGCGTCCTTAGCCCTCTCTATAAAAGAGGGAACTACATTGAAAACCCCCTTTGCCACGTATCTTTCTCTTCGCTCGATCAGCTTCTTCGCTTTCGGTCCGGGAATTTCGGTTTTCAAATTCTCCTTGGTCTCGCTCATACCTTAAACACCTCGACAAACAATAAAATGTAAAAGAATTAAAGAAAGTTAAAGCACGGATTTTGCATATTACATTTTGTAGGACAAAAAAGCAACACTTACGTATTCAATTTTCTTCACGCTTACTACTGTTTTAGCCGGAAAAAAGCGCCAGCAGAATTGCCAACGGTTTTTTCAATATCTCGCTATCCGGCGCGTCCACAATCTTCCTTAAGGCTTAAGGTGTAGGGTGAATTTAACGCAGTTGCAAGGAGTGAAAACACGGTGGGATACTTCTTAATGGTGCCGAAGGCGGGAGTCGAACCCGCACGCCCTTGCGGGCACTGCCCCCTCAAGACAGCGCGTCTCCCAGTTCCGCCACTTCGGCACTTTTTTGAGAGGAAATTATAAATTAGCATACGGCTTTTAAAATGCAAGAGTAGGGACTGGGAATTGGGAATTAGATATTAGAAGATAAAAACTAGGAGTTTCATTCTGTAAACTCTACACTCTTCACTCTCTTTACGCCCCGAATTTTTGTAGCCGCCTTGCATGGGAGAGTATGAGCGTCATCGCATCGGTGGCCCGGAATATTCCCAGCTCTCCTTTAAGACATTCCTTCTCCGAAAACCCCTGGCTACCCCCTCCCCGTGCATAAACGGATGAAAGGAGAAAAGGCACCGGATGCCAGCTATGGGATTTCATGACAGAGGGCGTGGAATGGTCACCGGTGACGACGATTACATCCGGTTTAAGGCTTAATATCTCCGGGACAAAGCTATCAAACTCCTCGATGACCTTCTTCTTGGCATCGAAGTTTCCATCCTCACCATAGCTGTCCGTCTTCTTTACGTGGAAATAAAAGAAGTCGTATTCCTGAAAATGCCTCTTTAACGTCTCGATCTCACTTTCGATTGTCGTATCCCCTACTTCCAGCACGTCCATCCCTACGAGTTTGGCTACTCCCCTATACATGGGATAGGCAGCCACGGCCGCCGCCCTAACCCCATACGCCTCGATGAATGGAGAAAGATTCGGATAAAGGGAAAACCCTCTCAGGAGAAGGTAGTTGGCCCGGGGCTCGTCATGAATAATCTCCGCGGCCTGGTTTATGAACTTATCGACTACCCGGGCTACCGGGTCGGCCTCTTCCCTCCGGGGAATCGGGGGCAAGGGGCTTTTACCCTCGAGTTGCGGGTCGGTATCGGGAATATCGTCTGAACCTGGAGGCAAGGGTTCGGGAAACGTTAGCACCAGTGCAAAGCGATGCTCCATCCCCGATGTTATCGAGACCTTCACCCCGTCGATGCTCTTAATCTTCTCTCTTATCCTTGCGGTGATTTTCTTATTCTCCTCTGTTGGGATCCTCCCCGCCCTTCTGTCCTTGATAATCGGTTTTTTATCCTGGTACTCTACGGTAGCGAAATTTCCCCTTATAGCTATGTCATTTGGAGTAAGCTCGATTCCCAACCCTAGAGCTTCCAACACTCCCCGGCCAATCTCGTATTTCAGCGGGTCGTAGCCGAAGAGTCCGAGATGTGATGGGCCGCTTCCCGGCGTGATACCGCGTGCTACCGGGATATGCAGCCCGCACGCGCCCGACCTGGCCAGTTCATCCAGATTGGGAGTGGAAGCCGCCTCAAGTTCAGTCTTTCCGTTTAGTGGAAGCCCGCCCAGTCCGTCCAGGACGCAGAGTACGATTTTGGAATTGCTGGATTGAAGCAGGTCACGAATTATCTCTTGCATTTCATGCTCCTTTTGAAGAGTTAACAGCTTAAAATGAAGAGCGAAGGGTTATTTGAATTCCGAATTCCGAATTCCGAATTCCTAACTCCCCGGTTCATCCAATTCGAATGTCATCCCATCATATCCGGCCAGGACCCCTTCGGGAAGCCTGCTCGACAGTTCCTCGTAGTCTAGCTCGTGCCCCATGTGCGTAAAAACGGCCAGCCGTGGATCAATTATTCTGATAAGCTCGACGGCCTGCTCGACGCTCAGGTGGGCAGGGTGAGGAGTATATCTGAGAGCACTTATTATCAGAAGATCGAGCCCCTTAAGCTTTTTCATAGATTTCTCGGGTATTCCGCTACAGTCCGTGAGGTAAGCCATATTCCCGATTCGATAGCCAAATATTATCCAGCTTGCATGCTCGATTTCCACTGGAATTATTCTCACCCCCTCAAAATCAAACTCTGCGGTAACCGCTGTTATCTCGAGCTTGGGCTTTCCGCCCGCAGAATAAGAGCCGTCAAATATGTACCGGAAGTTTGTCTTTATGTTCTCCACGGTCTCCGGACTGCCGTAGCAGGGGATTACCATATTATTCACAAAATTATAGGTCCTGAGTTCATCTATTCCGTGGGTATGGTCGGCATGGGAGTGGGTATAAAGGACGGCATCCAGCCTGGTTATATTGTGAGTCAACGCCTGGAGCCTCAGGTCTGGAGCGGTATCTATTAAGATATTCTTCCCACGGGGCTGAACAAATAGCGAACTCCTGGTCCTCTTGTTCCTGGGGTGAGCCGACGTGCATACAGCGCAATTACATCCAATTATGGGAACCCCGGTCGAGGTGGCACAGCCGAGTAATATAACCCTCATCCAAAAAAATTTAGCATTAAGCGGCCATTATTTCAAAATTACAGGAATTAAAAGGGGGTTAGCATTTTCACCTCTTTCAAAAAAAGAGGTTTACAACCCAAAAAAGATGATATATTATAAGGTCTTAAGGTGAAAATTAAAACCTTATCTTTAAGGTTATACCTTTTTTTACCGCTTATTTTATACATTCAGCCCGTCTATGCCCAGGAAAAGGGGGAAAGCCTTTACCAGGAGAGCCTGAAGCTCTACAAGGACCTCACTTCAGACCCGGTCAAAATAAACGATTCCGAGATCTGGGACATCATTGCCCGGGCGTTCTACAGCACTTATCTTTCCTATCCGGACAGCCCCAAGGCCCCTAACTCCCTCTTTCTATCCGGAAAGATGTATGAGGAGATGGGGAACCGGTTCAACTCCCGGCAATACTACCAGAAGTCCATAGACTACTGCCGGGAATTCATCAGACGCTACCCGGACAGCAACCTCACGGACGATGCCCAAATAAGAATCGCCCGGGTGGTCGAGGGATGGGATAAATCTGCGGCCTATTCCGAGTATGAATTAGTAGTGAAGAATTACCCAAAAGGGGATATGGTGTACGCCGCCCGGTCGAAGCTCGAGGAGCTTTCTTCATATAAACCTACCGGCAAATATGTTACAACCGCTACCAAAAGCAAACCAGAATCAGGGAGGCTCGTTAACATCAGCGAGATACGTCACTGGTCTACCGAGAACTACACCCGGGTAGTGATACACGTCGATAAGGAAATGCCCTTCAAACCCTACTTCTTGAAAGCCGACCCGGAAATGGGAAAACCGCCAAGGCTATTCGTGGACATAGAAGGTACCAGGGTTGACCGCAACCTGCGGTTGGAGCCGATCGAAAAGGGATTGCTCGAAGATATAAAATTCGCCAGGAATACACCGGACCAGGTGAGGGTGGTTCTATACATCAAAAACTTCGACGAATACCGGGTGTTCTCCTTGCACGACCCGTTCAGGATAGTGATGGACATATACGGAGAGAAGTCTAAGGACGAACTCCATGTGAGAGAAAAAAGCACCTCCGGAAGCGGAACACCCTCAACCCAGCCCAGGATTGATTACGGTGATGTTTCCAGTTTGAGAGGAGCACTGGGACTTAAAGTCAGGACCATCGTCATAGACCCGGGACACGGCGGGCACGACTCCGGAGCGGTCGGTCCCAGCGGACTTAAGGAAAAAGACGTGAACCTGGCCATAGCTAAAGAGCTAAAAAGAAAAATCGAGCAGGACGGGAAAAACTTTGGAGTGACCCGCGTCGTCCTCACCAGGAGTGATGACCGATTTATACCTCTCGAAGAGAGAACCGGCATCGCCAGGAGGGAAAAAGCCGACCTTTTCATATCGATCCACTGTAACGCCGCCAAAAACAACCATGCCTACGGCATAGAGACATACATCTTGAGCTTCACCAAGGACCCGGAAGCGCTGGCAGTCGCCGCCCGGGAGAACTCCACCACCAGGAAAAGTCTTAGCGACCTGGAGGATATCGTGAAGAAATACCTACTTAGCTCGAAAATCGATGAGTCGAGCAGGCTGGCTACTCATGTCCAGAGTTCCGTCATCAACCGTGTCTCCCAGAGATACGACCTGGTGAATAATAAAGGGGTCAAAAAAGCGCCATTCATAGTGCTGATAGGCGCAGACATCCCCAGCATACTGGTGGAAACGTCTTTTATAACTAACCCCCGCGAGGAAAAAAGGCTGAAAGACGATAGGTATATTAGCGATATTGTCGACGGTATATTTGCCGGTATAAAAAAATACTCAAACGAAGTAGAGACGGCATTCTTAACCGAGTAAAGCAAAGTTCCTAAATGTGTTAAAACGTATATTCGACCAGACGGATAATGTCATTACAGTTAAACCTGAACAAGCCGTACAGGTTGTTTTGATGCTTACCCACAAGGCTAAGCTAGTTTGTCATCCTGGGTCCTTCGCCAAAGCTCAGGATAAACTAAGCGAAGGATCTATCTTTTAGATTCTTCACCGGAGCCTGCCCTGAGGAAGTCGAAGGGGTTCCAGAATGAACGGGCGTTTTTATTTCTCTTTACCAGCGGATAAACTCCCGCTCATGCTGAGCTTGTCGAAGCATGAATTTAAAACGTAAAGAGTCCGTCCTTCGACTGGGCTCAGGACGAACGGGATTATTGACAAGCTTACCACCCAGAACAAAGGGGTATTATTGACTAAGTCATGGTATTCAGAATGACAAATTGGAAATCACCTGTATATCGATATTGTTTTTACTGACGCTGTTTGAAACATCTATGTTGACGTTTACACCTTAATGTCTGCTCTTAAACATACATCCCCTCAATTCAAATAGCCTCTCCAGGTTATACACCTCGTTGTCCAAAAAGGGAATGGATATAACCGGTATCTTGGCCCTCAATCTTTTCTTGAACTCCTCCATATTTTCTCTTTCTGCCTCGATTAACCTCTTGTAATTCGCATAATTAGCCAGAATCTTCCCGGCCAGGGTGCACTCCCCTAGACCATTCTCAATTTCCCTCTCTGAAATTAAAAAGCCGTTTTCGGTATATACCCGGTTGGCTATGATTGCTCCTACGCCGTAGCCCTCATTCCTGAGCATTTTGTAGAGGGCCAAGCTATCGTATAGAGAAGACTTCCGTGCGCTCGTGACTATGAGAAAGACGGTATCGGGGGATTTCAATAGTTCAGCTATCGCTTGGGCCCTCTGCTTTAGCGGCTCGCTTATTGGGTCAAAATCGACGAAGAATTCCCAGACATCGCGCAGTACCTCCACTCCCACTATTCTTTCGACCAGCCCCATGACCAGAGAACCCCAGAGCCTGGTCAGGCCGAAACTAAGGCTATTCATAATTCCGTAGGATTTGGACACCCATCTTAAGAACCCGGCGTCTAAGATACTTGTCAGTCTCCGGGGTGCAGAGAGAAGGTCGGATATTTGGGGAGAAGGCGGCGTATCCACGACTATCAGGTCATATTGTTCTTTTTCATGAGCGGAGAGAAGGGTTTCCATGGCCATGTACTCGTGAGAACCGGCAATGGAATCGGCTATGTTCTGGTAGTACCTGTTCGAGAGGATTTTTCTTTTTGCCGATTCGGAAGGAGCAAGCTTCTCCACCAGTTCATCGAAAGCCCTTCTCACATCCATCAGGGTTACGTAAAGCTCGCTTTCGGGAGTAACCCCGAATTCTTTGAACCGTTCTTTTTCAATCAGGAAATCATGGTGAGCCTTTCCATCTAAGCCCAGTGATGTAGCCAGTCTTCGTGAAGGGTCGACCGTCAGGGCAAGGGTTTTCTTACCGGCCAACATTCCCTGTAACGCTATGGAAGCGGAAATGGTCGTCTTCCCCACACCCCCCGTCCCGACACAAATTAATATCCGTTTTCCCTCGATTAGCTCGTCAATCGCATTCATTCCGAAGCTCCAAGCTGTTCCCCGATCTTATAGCCGATATCTTTTAAATCATCGAGAATTAAATCTCCTCTAAACCTAAAATTGACGAAGAGCAAATTCCCTGCACCCATCTCATACAGCTCCTGGATGTGTCTCCTTGCCGTTTTTACCCTCCTAATATGAGACCGGGCCAAGGTTAAGCCCGGCATAAGGGCTCTTCCTTCATCTTCTACCATCATCTGGTCAATCCGCCTCTCATCCGTATCGTTGAACAACTCCGGATAAACACAGTTTACTACGGTGAGCACATTCTTGACGCCGCTTGACTTTGCACCCTCGATTAATTCCGCTGTCTCTTTTACAGCCATCTCCTCCGGTATGGTAACGACGACCAGCAAGGTCTTTTGGGAGTCCTTCAGAAACTCTTCCACCAATTCAATGTGACCCCGAAACGGGCCTTTCTCCACCATCTGAAGCACCCTGCTTGGAAGATTGATGATGGGCAGCGCATGTCCGGTAGAGGGAGCGTCGAAGATAACCTGGTCGTATTTATTTTTACCAGCGGTTAGTAACTCGCTCAATTGCCAGACCTTACCCAATGTGATTAGCTCCTTCAGGCCGGGGGCAGCATCGAAGAAGTTCTCTACGGTCTTAGACTTGAAAACAACAGAGTAGAGGGGAAACGGCTTTACGAAATGTTGACGAACGTACTCTTCGAGCGCCTCGTTCGGGTCGATGGCTATCGCATAAACATTCTTCTCTATCCTTTTCTCCGAATAACCTATGTTCTTACTCAACCCGAAGAAAGGATAATCCTTCTTCACCGTTCTCAACATCGCTATGATTGAGCGTCTCTTGTGGAGGGCGTTTAGAAAGGCAAGGGCAAACGAGATTGTGGTCTTTCCCACCCCACCCTTTCCGGTGACGATGACGAGGCGCTTCTGAAATAACTCCGGCAGGTTCATTCCGATTAATTTTGAGCACTGAAGGCAGAAAATCAAATTAATCGGCCAGCTTTACCTTGATTTTCATGCTTGTTCAAAATAAGAGATTGCCTTGTGGGGATCTGAGGTAGCGATTCACCCTATGAGATAAGTTTTACTATCTCATAGGGTGAAGAGGGAGAGAATTCTGGGAACCACAAAGTTTACACTGAGTGGAACGAATGTGCTGGCAATGACAACCCATGTCCTGTCATTGCGAGGAGTCCTTCGGCAGGCTCAGGATAAATGAAGCGACGAAGCAATCTAATTAGATTCTTCGCTTCGCTCAGAATGACAACTTGTGTCAGATTGC
>FWPU01007605.1_pt1 | contig 19224 bp, 16 predicted proteins | sample 2228361 | NCBI WGS metagenome assembly FWPU01 (sample SAMEA103939777, study PRJEB20133) | metagenome
AGGGTGTTGATGGCAATCAAAAAGATGAGGACGGCAACGGTAGTCAGAATATCCATGGGCTAATATAGTCTGGCGTAAATACCACGGCAGAAATTCCGGGTGCCCTCTGGGCGCACTACCTCTGATGGAACCTATCGGCGAATTTCTGCCGGGATTTACTAGCCGTCAGGGCTGGGTGGAGATCTCCACGACCTGCACCTCGGTGACCACACTGCCCTGGGAGCCTTCACTCTCGGCTCGCAGCTCAAAGGTCACCGTCTGGGTGCCGGCATCCGCGGGGACATCCACGATGAAGTGGATGTAGGCCGTGTTGCCCGGGCCGACATTCACCAGGACCAGGCGGTCGCCGGCGCAGACGCCATCCAGCCGGCAGAAGCGGCTGGGCCATGGCCCCGGCCGCATGAGCAGGGCCACCAGGTTGTCCATGGCATCGCCCGTATTGGTCACCAGCACTCCGATCTGGCAGGTACTGCCTGTGCCACAGGCATGCCGGGTGCCGTCATCCACCGCCAGGGCCACCCCGTAGCGGATCACCGGTGTGGGTGTGGCGGTGGGCACCGTGGGTGTCCAGGTGGGCGTGAGCTGGGGTTCCGGCGTGAAGGTGGGCGTGTCCGTGGGCGTGGGCGTAGGCGGCAAGAGGCGCACCGTGGCCGTGTAAACCCGGGAGGAGCCATCGGGGAAGACCACCATCAGGTTGTAGTGGCCGTCCCGGTCCTTGATGCATTCTTCCTTACGGCCGTGGCCATCCACGCCCAGGTTTTCGTAGTAGACCGCGCGCACATTTTCCACATCCCAGGTGACGTAGGTGCACTCGCCCGGTGGCAGCTCCGTCTCCTCCGGCGCGAAGTGGACCACAGGCGGCCCCAACACAGGCGTGGCCGTGGGGGAGGGGGTAGGGCTGGCCAGATCACCGGGCGTGGGGGTGTCGAAGGCGATGACCACGATGGGCGTGGGCCGACGGGTAGGCACGGGCAACTGCACGTCCACCAGGGGCGTGGACGTCTCCGCCGGCTGGGCCAGGGCAGGATCGGGGCCCGGCGTGGGCGTCACCGCAGGCGGAAAGGCCTGGCCGGGATTGCCCGGCATGTTGCCGCCCTGGCCCAGGGTGGGTGGGACCGGAGGCAACGGGGAGGCGGCCGGGTTGGCCGGAGGCTCACCGGTGGCGGTCACCACCAGGTAAATCTGGGGTAGGGCCTGGACCGGCCCACTGGCCAGGGTGTCCACCCGGCCCGGCTCCGGGGGCAGCCGGAAGAGTTCCCCGGCCAGCAGATTACTGTTCACCAGTTGCCAGCCCACGTACGCGGCGAAGGCTCCCCCGCAGAGCAGGCTGACGGCGAAGATCAGGGCCGCGCCCAGCCAGGTCCAGGGCCGGCCCTCCGGTTCTGCCTCCGGGTCTAGAAACAGGTCGGCATCCGCCAGGGGGTCTGCCAGGTCGTCTTCGGCCGGGACAGAGGGTTCGCCCGCCACGCCTGGGGCCACTTCAGCCGGGGCGACCCGCCGGAAGCGAGGGCAATAGCGGTGCCCACCGGAAAGGCAGAAGGTGGCCTGATCGGTCAGGAGGATGCTCTCCCCCTGGCCGCCGGCCAGGCAGCGATTTTCGAAGCTGGGGTGCTCCACAGGCAGGTCCGGCTCATCCCGCGCGTTCACGCTCCCCAGGTAGGGGCAGTGGCCTGCGGATGGGTGAGGGGGAAGCGAAGGACCCACGGATGCCATTGGGATCATGCCCCTTTGTGGTGCAGGCACTGCGCCGCGTAGCGGAGGGCCTCCTCGGGGGTGGAGACTTCGCCGGCCGCCTGGGCCTCCTGGATCTTTTCCAGCAGCCGGCCGATCTGGGGCCCCGCCGGCAGGTTCAGGTGGAGCATCAGGGTATGGCCGTCCACCAGGGGGCGTCCCATGACGGCGGCCAGCCCCTCCTCGCCAAAAGCGAAGTCCAGCAGGCTGCCCACGTGGCGCAGGTAGGCGTCCCAGTCGGGCGGCGGATCCTGGGCGTAGGTAGCCAGGTAATCGGCCAGGGCCAACATGAGGATGTCGACCCCGACCGGGCTTTCACCCAGGCGGCTGTCCGTATCCCGGAAAAAGCGATAGCGGGCCCGCCGGCTGATGGGGCGCCGACCGAAGGAGGCATGGAGCAGGTGGGGCCGCATATGCTGGGCTACCACCTGCTGGGCCAGGGAGATCTCCGGCCGGCTGAAGCGCAGCCAGGTGAGCCGCTCCACCGTCATGGAGGCACTGACCTTATCGTGCCCCAGGAAGCGGTAGCGGCGGCTTCGGCCCCTGGGCGTGGGGGCGTCCTGGTCCGGCCCGGCAGCGGGCAACTCCTCCACCGTGCGGGTGGCGGGCTTGCCCACGTCGTGGAAGAGGGCATACCAGATGAGCCAGTCCCGGCGGAAGCGGCCTGTGCTGGGGTGGTGGGCAAAGTGCTGGCGCAGATGAAAGCGCCAGGGGGCCAGGGCGTCTGCCAGGAATGGCCAGGCCCCACCGGCAGGCAGCTCGGCGGTGCCGGCAATCCAGGCCCGCAGGTGGGCCATGCGCTCCAGGGTGGCCAGGGTATGGGCATAGACATCCTGGTAGTGGGGATAGGACTGCTCCACCCCCTGGGTGGCCGCCACCTCAGGCAGCACGTGGCGCAACAGCCCCAGGCTCGCCAGGTCGCCGACGGTGGCGGCGGGCCGGTCGAAGGTGAAGGCCTTCCACAGCTCATCCCGGATCCGCTCCGGGCTGGCCAGGCGGACGGTACTGGCCAGGCGCTGGATCTGGACCTGGGTTTCAAAGTCCAGGGTGAAGGCGAACTGGGCCATAAAGCGCACGGCCCGCACCAGGCGCACTGGATCCTCGGCCAGGGCGTAGGGGCTCACCCGGCGTAGGATCCCTTGGCGCAGGTCGGCCTGGCCGCCGCAGGGGTCCAGCAGTTCCGCGTGGAGGCCCCCAGATGACGGCTGGGTGATGGCCAGGGCCATGGCGTTGATGGTGAAATCTCGGCTGCGCAGGTCTTCCTGGATGTGCTCGCCCCGCATGCGGGCGATGTCACAGATCAGGGGCTCGCCCTGGGCCACGGTGAAGACCAGCCGGGCAACGTCCCGGGCCTCATCCAGGGGATAGAAGGCCCAGCCCAGGCGGTCGGCCAGGCGGCGGGCCAGGGGCAGTACCGGATGATCCAGGGCCAGGTCCAGATCTTTGATATGGTCATGACGTTGCAGCAGCTGATCCCGGACCGCGCCGCCCACCACATAGACGGACTGTACTTCCCGCAACAGGGCGGCCAGCAGGGCCTGAAACGCCGGATGTCTGGGATGCCATTCCATCGGTGGCTTCATCTCCAACGGGCGACGAACATCGATGCCTGTACTGTAAACGTACTGTAAACGAGAACCAGGCTGGTGGCAAGGCGCCCAAATCCAGATGGCCCGGCCTCAAGGTTGCCCCGCCCGGCTGCGGTAGAGGGTCGCCACGAGGACGCCGGCCAGCACGGCCAACCCACCCAACAGTTCCCGGGGGCCCGGGAAGGTGCCAAAGAGAAGCAGCGCCCAGAGCACCGTGGCCACGGGGCTGATGGTCAGGACGATGGCGTGGAGGCTCATGGTCAGGCGGCGCAGGGCCAGGTAGTACAGGCTGCGGCTGATGGCCACATCCACCGTGCCCGCCAGGAGCAACAGCGGCCATGCCCCCGACGACGCCGGCCAGGTGAAATCGCCCATGGCCACGGCAAAGAGCAGTAGAAAGGTGGTGGTGGACAGGAGGCGAAAGAAGAAAAAGTTCAGGAAGTCGATGTGGCCTCCATAGCGTTTGACGATGGCCGTATGCAGGGCATACATGAACGTGGAGGCCACCACCAGGGAACCCAGCTGAAAGTAGGAACCCGGCTGGAAGGTGATCAGGAAGACGCCGGCCACGGCCAGGAGGGCACCCCCCATCTGCACGGCGTTCAGCCGTTCCCGCAGCCAGAGGAGGCCAAACCCCAGGCTGAAGAGGATGGACATTTTACCCAGCATGGAGGCCGTACCAGCGTCGATGTAGCGGACCGCGGTGTAGGTCAGGACGGTGCTGGCGGCGATGAGGAAACCGATGGTCACGAAAAAGCCCCAATGCCGACCCAAGGATGACCAGCGTAACTGGCGCCGGTGGGCGGCATACAGGCCCACTTCCAGGGCGCCCACCCCCATCACGAAGAGGGACGAAAGGGTGGGTGCGAAGTAGGGGAGCAAGGCCCGGGCAAAGACGAAATGGAGGCTATCCACCAGCAGAAGTAGGGCCAGGAGGGAGATGGCCTGGCCATTGGGCGCAACGTGGGCAGCGAGCTGGGATTTTTGCATGGCTGATGGCAGGCCGTCATCGGGCGCTACTGGAGCCGCTTCACCTGGCGCTTCATGTAGACCATGAGCGCGTGCAGGCCCCGCAGGCGCTGGGGGGTGATGGCCTCCTGCAGCCCCAGCAGGAGATAGACATCCTCCGGTGTGGCCAGCACCTCCTCGGGGGAAGTGCCGTTTAGCCCTTCGGCCAGCACCGCCGCATAGCCCCGTACGGTGGGCGATTCCGGCGGAATGTCCAGATAAAATTGGACGTGGCCATCCTCCAGTTCCGTGTGGAGGAAGACAGGGGTCTGGCATTCATGGACCTGCTCCATGGCATCCCGTTGTTCGGCCAGGTGTGCCGGGAGCTCGGGCAGGTCCATGGCGTATTCCAGCAGATATTCCAGCCGTTCCCGGGGCGTGGCATCCCGGAACTCCCGGATGATGGTCTGCAGGCTGGGTGGGCATTCGGCTATTTTGTCCTCGTAGGACATCTCGGTGGTCATGATTCGGTCAGCACCCTTCTCTACTCTCTATGACAGTTTAGATTCAATCGTTCGGTTTTGTGCTGTGCTGCGCCGCCAGGCAACGCAACACAGCCCCCCATCATTCCCCTTCCTCGCTTGGAGAAGGGAGTTAGGGAGATGGAGGCCGAACAGATACCATTCCCCTTTGACGTTATGGTAAATCAGAGGGCCTGCTGCGTCAAAACGGGAGAGGTATGAGCCCATGGAAGCCCGCCCCAACGTTATGTCAAAAGAAACCGGGTTTGACAGATTGAAAAAAGCAGGCTACCATGGAACACCACGGCGGGAGCAACCCGCCGGGCGGTTAACCGGCACCAGATCCCTGCACCCACCCCGTGCAGGCGCCGACACCCTGTGGACGCATCGCACCTATCAGATTTCTGCCGACCTCGACAGCCTGTTGAGGCGGACATTCAGACGCATCTTCAATTGCATCCGGATCCAGCCCAACAAAGGTTTGTGGAGCTTTGGAATACACACGTGTGTTCACCGTGTGTGTCTCCAGGCCCCGCCCAAATGAAGACAGATTCCATACACGGTCAAGTTACACAAGCTACAGCCGAGTTGATGCCATGACCACTGCATACGAACTGACTGCCCAGGAGGTGGCCGCCGATTCTATCCTGCGCCGGTGGACCCAGACGGTGGTCCACAACTACCTGTTGCGCAAGCTCCTCAAGACGCTGTTCACCATCTTCGTGGTCACCACCCTGATCTTCTTCCTCATCCGCCTGCTGCCAGGCAACCCCATCGAACAGTACGTGAACCAACTGGTAGTCCAGTACGGCATGCCCGTCCACGAAGCGCGGGATCAGGCAGCTTCCCTGTTCGCCATCAACCTGGACCAGCCCCTCTACATCCAGTACTTCAACTATCTGAAAAACCTGCTCCAGGGGAACCTGGGCAACTCCATCCTCTCGCCCGGCACCAGCGTGACCAGCATCATCCTGCGCTTTCTACCCTGGACCATCTTCAGTGTGGGCACGGGTCTGATCTTGAGCTTCATCGTCGGCATCCTCCTGGGGCTGCTGATGGCCTACCGCCGGGAGAGCCTGCTGGACCACGTCCTGACGGTGCTGGCCTCCATCTTCAGTTCGGTGCCCAACTACCTGACGGGCATCATGTTGGTGGTGTGGCTGGGGGTCCAGTGGAAGCTGCTGCCCATCGCCCAGATGCGCGGCTCCCTCTCCTCTGGCATGCAGCCCTCCTTTAGCTGGGCCTTCATCCAGGATGCCTTCTTCCACGCCGCGCTGCCCATCACCACCTACGTCCTCACCACCATCGGCGGCTGGATGTTGAGCATGAAAAGCAGCACCATCGGCGTGTTGGGCGAGGACTATGTGACGGTGGCCCGGGCCCGGGGCCTGCGGGACTGGCGCATCACCACCGCGTATGTGGGGCGCAACGCCGCGCTGCCCCTCTTCACCCAGTTGACCATCAGCATTGGCTTTGTGGTAGGCGGTTCTTTCCTCATCGAGCAGATTTTTCAGTATCAGGGCATTGGCGGCATCCTGGCTGCGAGCATCGCCCAGCGGGACTATACGGTGATGCAGGGCGTCTTCCTGGTCATCACCCTCTCGGTGGTCTTTGCCAACTTCTTTGCCGACATTCTCTACAGCTGGCTCGATCCCCCCATCAAGCTGGGTCGGCAGGATTAAGCCACAGGGACGAACCCACAGCACGAACCGAAACGGACGAAAACCCATGCGTGTCATCACCAGCCTGCTCCATTCCATCGGGACTTCCCTGCAGCTACTCACCTACAACAAGGTGGGCTTCGTAGGCTTCCTGTGTGTGATAGCCATTGTGCTCATGTCCTACGTAGGCCCCTACTTTGTTCCCCTGGATACCAAGACCAAGGTGGATCAGATTTACCAGCCACCTTCCTGGGAACACTGGCTGGGCACCGATCACCAGGGGCGTGACATCTTCTCCCAGATCGTGAACGGCGGCAAGGACGTGATCTACGTGGCCGCGGTGGCGGCGCTGCTCTCCACCTTCATCGCCGTCACTTTCGGCACCCTGAGCGGCTTTGTGGGTGGATGGATCGACAGCGTCATCATGGCCTGCACCGACATCGTCCTGACCATTCCCCAGCTCCCTCTGCTGGCAGTGTTGGCGGCTTTCATCTCCCTCAACAACCTGACTTTGCTGGGCGTGTTGTTGGGGCTGCTGGGGTGGCCGGCCTTGCTGCGGGCCGTGCGCTCCCAGGCCCTTTCCCTGAAGGAACGGGACTTTGTGGAGGCGGCCCGGGCCCTGGATCTGGGTACCTGGCACATCGTCTTCCGGGAGCTGGTGCCCAACATGATGACCTACATCGTCATCAGCTTCACCCTGGCCATGACCGGCGCGGTCTACGCCCAGGTGGGCCTGGTCTTCCTGGGGCTGGTCCCCATCTCCAGCAGCAACTGGGGGGTGATGATCAACCTGGCGTGGGTGCGGGGCGCCATCTTCTTCAAGGACAGCATCTGGTACATCATGTCCCCGGTGGTGGCCATCGCCCTCTTCCAGCTTTCGGTGATTACCATGACCCGCTCCCTGGAGCTGGTCTTCAACCCGCGCCTGCGTTCCAACGAATGAGCCCGGTCCATGCCGGCAGTCGCGAACTAACGTGCCAACCAATCCATTTGAGCCATGTCCATGAACCTATCGACCACTGAGCTGCGCAAAGATCCGTGGCAGCTTCCGGCCGACGGCCGGAAGCCTGCCCTGAGCCTGCAGAACGTCCACGTCACCTACCGCACCCGCCGGGGCAAGGTCCAGGCCGTGCGGGGCGTCTCCCTGGACCTCCAGGCGGGCGAGAGCCTGGCCCTCATCGGCGAAAGCGGCTCCGGCAAGACCACCCTGGGCCTGGCCATCGTCCAGCTCCTGGTCTCCACGGCCCGGGTGGAACCCGGCACCATCATCTACCGCCGGGGGGACCGGGAGGTCGACGTCCTGCAGCTCAAGGGGAGCCAGCTGCGGGAATTCCGCTGGCGCGACTGCGCCATGGTCTTCCAGTCTGCCCTCAACGCGCTGAACCCGGTGTTGCGGGTGTGGGACCAGGTGTGGGACACAGCCAAGGCCCATGGCTGGAACAACCGCAAGGCCGTCCACGAACGCTTCCTGGACCTGCTCCGCTTCGTCCAGCTGGATCCCCGGCGGGTGATCCATGCCTTTCCCCACGAACTGAGCGGCGGCATGCGCCAGCGCACCCTCCTGGCCATGGCCCTGCTCCTGGATCCCCAGATCCTGATCCTGGACGAGCCCACCACGGCGCTGGATATCCTGACCCAGCGCACCATCATCGACCTGCTGCGACGCCTCAAGGAAGAGCAGCACTTCACCATGATCTTCATCTCCCACGACCTGGCCATTGCCGCCGAGCTGGCCGACCGGGTGGCCACCATGTACGCCGGCCGGGTGGTGGAGGTGGGCGCCGTCAACGACATCTTCTACCGGCCCCGACACCCCTACACCCTGGGCCTGATCCGGGCCGTGCCCACGGTCACCGGCGGCTTCGAAGAGCTGGCCTCCATCCCCGGCTCGCCGCCGGACCTGATCAACCTGCCCGGCGGCTGCAAGTTCCACCCCCGCTGTCCCTTCGCCACGGAACGCTGCCACCATGAGGAGCCCGACCTGGAGCCGGTTGGGCCAAGCCACCAGGCCGCCTGCTGGCACTGGCCAGAGGTGGAAAAGGAGCTGGCCCGTAACCCCCTCCACCGGGGCGTGCCCCTGCAGATCAGTCAGGAGACGCGGGCCAGCAGCCGGGAGGTGCGGCCATGACCACGCCCCTCATCGAACTGCGCAACGTGAGCAAACGGTTTGGCCGGGGCCAGGAACAGGTGACGGCTGTGGACAACATCTTCCTGCGCATCGAACACGGCGAGACCGTCTGCCTGGTGGGGGAGAGCGGCTGTGGCAAAAGCACCACCGGCCGCATGGTGGCCGGCCTCCTCCCCCCTTCCGGCGGCCAGATCCTCTTCCGGGGGCAGGAGATTCACAGCCTGGACCCGGAGCGCTACCGGGAGTTCCGCCGGGCCGTCCAGATCATCCACCAGGACCCATATGCCTCCCTGAACCCCACCCAGACGGTGCGCCAAATGCTGGTGACGCCCCTCCTGCGCCATGGCAAGGCCCGGGACCGCAGCGGGGCCGAGCGGCGGGCCCTGGAGCTGCTGAAAGTGGTGGACCTGACCCCAGCCCGAGACTTCCTGGACAAGTACCCCCATCAGCTCAGCGGCGGCCAGCGCCAGCGGGTCTCGGTGGCTCGGGCCTTGACGGTGGAGCCCTCCTTCATCGTGGCCGACGAAGCCGTCTCCATGGTGGATGTTTCCATTCGGGTCAGCCTGCTGAACATGCTCTCCCGCCTGAAACAGGAATTCGACGTCACCTTCCTCTTCATCACCCACGACCTGGCTCTGGCCAAATACTTCGCCTGGCAGGGGCGCATTGTGGTGATGTACCTGGGCCGGATCGTGGAAGAAGGTCCCACACCCCGGATCATCACCGACCCGCGGCACCCCTACACCCAGGCTCTGCTGGCCGCGGTGCCGGAGGCCGATCCGGAGCTGACCCACCGCAAACGGCAGATTCAACTGCGCAGCGCGGAGATCCCCAGCCTGCTGGCCCTGCCCCCGGGCTGCACCTTCCATCCCCGCTGTCCCTATGCCGTGCCCGGGGAGTGCGACGTCCACGTGCCAGCGCTGGAGACCATTCCCGAAGGCGGCAGCGTGGCCTGCCCCATCCGCAAAGGGGAACCGATCCAGTTGATTGAAGTTTAGCCGGAGGAGCCTGTACCCATGCCTCCCCAGATCGGCCGTGCCGGTTTTCACATCGGGTTCTACGTGGTGTTCGTCTCGGGCGGGCTGCTCTTCTTCTTGGAGCGGAGCAGCGCCGAGTTCGTCATCACGTCGTTCACCTTCATCCTTGGGCTGGCCTTCCTGGCGGTCATCGCCGTGGCCGTCCGCCTGGGCCAGCGCAAGCAATGAAGATAGCGTCCATCCTGTTTTACTGCTGTTCCATTCACACAAGAACCAGGAGGTATATCCATGAAACGACCCGTCTGGCTTCTATTGACCCTGATCCTGGCCCTGGTCCTGGGCGCCTGTGCCGCACCGGCCGCGCCCGCCCCAGAGGGGGCAGCGCCAGCCCAGGAGGGGGCGGCGCCGACCCAGGAAGGAGCTCAGGCCGGCACCGGCGGCGTCGCCGAGATCCACGTGGCCTGGCCCTACGCGGTGCCGCCCAACGGCCACTTCAACACCTGGGTCACCAACGGCATGACCCTGGGCATCTACCAGAGCCTAATGGAGCCCCCGCTGTTCATGTACATGTGGGCTGACGGCAGCTGGATGCCCCTGGCCGGCACCGAGTGGCAATGGTTGGACGATACCACCCTCCAGGTGAAGCTGCCGGAGGGCGCCCAGTGGAGCGACGGCACCCCTTACACCTCCCAGGACGTGGTGGACACGTTCCTGGTCTCCCGCCTGCTCAACCAGGCCGTCTGGCGCTTCATCAACGGCGTCACCGCGGTGGATGACACCACGGTCAACTTCACCCTCAACGAACCCTCCTCCACCGTGCCCCGACGCATCCTGCGGGAGACCTACATCCGGGCCTCTTCGGTCTACGGCGAGTGGGCCGACCGGGTGCAGGAGCTGGTGGACGCCGGCAAGACCCCGGACGACGAGGAGTGGAAGAGCCTGCTCCAGGAGTTCAACGAGTTCCGGCCGGACGACATGGTGGTGCTTGGCCCGTACAAGATCGACAAATCCAGCATCACCGAGTCCCAGATGATCCTGAACAAGGTGGAAACCTCCTTCATGGCGGACTGGGTGCACTTCGACCGCATTGTGAACTACAACGGCGAGACACCCACCATCACCCCCCTGGTCCTGGCCAAAGAGGTGGACTACGCCACCCACGGCTTCCCGCCGGCCACCGAGCGCCAGTTTATCGAGGAAGGGATCCGCATCATCCGCGCGCCCCTCTACTCCGGGCCAGCCCTCTACTTCAACCACAAGATCCACCCCTTTGAGCTCAAGGAATTCCGCCAGGCCCTGGCCTACGCCATCGACCGGGACGAGAACGGCTTCGTCTCCCTGGCTGAGTCGGGCCGCCGCCAGCTCTACATGAGCGGCATCTCCGACAACCTGCTGCCCAACTGGGTGGCGCCGGAGGCCATCGAGCAGCTCAACCACTACGACTTCGACCGGGAGAAGGCCGAGCAGATCCTGACCGACCTGGGCTTCACCCGGGACAGCGACGGCGTCTGGCTGGATGACACGGGCGCGCGCATGGAGTTCGAGCTGACCGCGCCGGCTGAATTTGCCGACTGGTCCGCCGCGGCGGAGAATTTGGCCGAACAGCTCACCGCCTTCGGCATCAAGACCACCTTCCGGGGCGTCAACTTCCAGCAGCACCCGGTGGACGTGGATCAGGGCAACTTCCAGCTGGCCATCCGCGGCTGGGGCGCGGGCAACCCCCACCCCCACTTCGCCTACAACTTCAACTTCCGCACCCACAACCAGCAGTTGGGCGGTGAGGGCAACCCGGACCTGCCGGGCATGTACTTCAACCTGCAGCAGACCACCGATGTGGTGGGTGAGGTGGACCTGGGCGCGCTGACCGACGCCGCCGGCTCGGGCAACGATGTGGAGCAGCAGAAGGCAGACATCACCACCCTGGCCCTGGCCTACAACGAACTGTTGCCCCAGATCCCCCTGTGGGAGCGCTATGGCAATAACCCGGTGCCCAGCGTCCGGGTCACGGGCTGGCCAGAGGACGGCGACCCCATCTACCTGAACGGCCCCTACGCGGATCCGTTCACCACGGTGCTCATCCTCAACGGCACCCTCCGGCCGGCCCAGTAGGCCATCGGCCGGATCCCTCGGGGGAGATCCCCCTGGCCAGGAGGGGCGGATGCTGAATCCGCCCCTCCTTTCCTTTCCGGCCCACCGTCGAGGACGCGTCCAAGGCCTGCCGCCAATTGCGCCAGGGTCTCAATCCGGCTACAATATCATCCATTATGACCCTTCATTCCAGGGCCGGCTGTCAGTGCGTCGGCCCTGGCGAGCTGATCGGCAGCATCCATGAACAACTTCCGTCTCCTGACTGCCGTGGGCGGCCTGGCCTACGTGGCCGTCGGCATGAGCTCACCCCTGGTCACACTCTACCTGGAGTCCCTCGGCGCCGACTACGCCCACATTTCCCTGATCCTGACCAGCTTTGTGGTCATGCTCCTGGTGGGCAACGCCCTCTGGGGGCGCATCTCCGATCGCCTGGGCCGGCGCAAACCCCTGCTGGTGGGCGGGCTGGCCGGCCTGGGCTTGGCCTACACCCTCCTCAGCCAGGCGCCCAACGTCCAATGGGCCTGGGGAACCCGGTTACTGGAGGGCCTCTTCATGGCCGCCTACACCACCCTTAGCCTGGCCATCATGGGCGACCTGCTGGAGGGCCAGGGGACGGCCGGCCGCAACCGGAAGGGACGGGCCATGGGCATCTACCGGGGCATCGGCTCCTTCTGCTTTGCCCTGGGCGCCATGGTCGGCGGGCGGCTGGCCGATGCCTACTCCCTGTCCGTCACCTTCATCGGTTGCGCTCTCCTCTACGGCCTGGCCGCCGGCACAGCCCTCTTCCTGGAGGAGGGCCGGGGCAAAGAGGCCCAGCCCGCTCCCCGGCCCCAGGCGCAGCCCGCGTCCCCACCAGCGTGGATTCGGGCCAGGGCCCTGCCTTACGCCTTCCTGGCCGGCGTCCTCTGCTGGACCGCCGCCCACGCCATGTCCGCGTCCATGTGGCCCAACTACATGGCCAGCCTGGGCTACAGCAAAACCGCCCTGAGCAGCCTCTGGGCCTTGGCCGCCCTGGTGGAGATGCCCGCCATGTACGCGGCCGGCGCCCTCTCCGACCTGACCGGCCGGGCCACCCTCCTGGCCGCGGGCGGCTTCGGCATCGCGCTGGTCAACCTGGGCTACATCATTGTGGCCCACCTCTTCCCTGCCCTCCTGGGCGTGCAGGTGCTGCGGGGCTTCGGCTTTGGCAGCTACACGGCCAGCGCCATGACCTTCACTGCCGAGGCCGGGGAGCAGCGCACCCGGGGCAGCAACAGCGGGCTCTTTTTCAGCGCCGCCAGCGCCGGCCAGCTCCTGGGCATGTTCCTGGGCGGTACCCTGGCCCAGTTCTGGGGCTTTGCCACCATGTACAGCGTCTGCGTGGCCCTGGCCCTGGCCAGCGCCGCCTGCTTCCTCTGGCTCCGGGCCCATACCCCCCACCCCAGCCAGGTTCCCAGCGGGGCCTGAAGAACGCCCACCAAAGGTTCAGCCCGTGTCACCCTGCCCTAAAAAAGAACGCAGAGGCACACAGACAAATATGGAATTGAACCATGACTTTGAAACGTGTGGGGCTGGTGGGGACGGGCGCCATCGCCCGCCACCACGCCCGCCAGTGGCAAAAACTGCCGGTCACCCTGGCCGGCTACTACGATGTCCGCCCCGAAGCAGCCCAATCCTTCTGCGACCAGTTCGGCGGCCGGGCTTACCCCAGCCTGGATGCCTTGCTGGCCGACGTGGATGTGGTAGACATCTGCACGCCGGCCGTGGCCCACAAGGAGTGCGTCCTGGCCGCAGCTCGGGCCGGCGTGCCCATGGTCTGTGAAAAGCCCCTGGCCCGGCATCTGCAGGACGCCCGGGAGATGGTGGAGGCCTGTGACCGGGCCCGGGTGCCCCTGTTCGTGGCCCATGTGGTGCGCTTCTTCCCCCCGTTTGCCCGGGCCCACGAGCTGGTGGAAGCCGGCCTCATCGGCCGGCCCGGCGTGGTGCGCACCATCCGGGCGGGCAGCTTCCCTCGCTTCGGCGGGAGCGAATCGGGTAAGATCTACGGCAATTTCGCCCTGAGCGGTGGCGTGATCCTGGATGTCTGCATCCACGACATTGACTTCCAGCGCTGGTGTTGCGGCGAGGTGGAGCGGGTCTTTGCCCGGGGGCTTGCCTTCGCCGGCCACCCGGAACGGGATCACGCGCTGCTGACCCTGCGCTTCGCCAGCGGGGCCATCGGGCACATCGAAGGGAGCTGGGCCCACCCGCCGGGCCAGTTCCGTACCCGGCTGGAGCTGGCCGGCGACCGGGGGGTGATCGAGTGGGACTCCACCCACCCTCAGCCTGTCCAGATGGCCCAGCTGGACGGGGACGGCACCGTCCAGCGCACCACGGCCAGCCCCCTGGCGCCCGAGGACGATCCCTACTGCGCAGAGCTGGCCCATTTCCTCCACTGCCTGGAAACGGGCCAATCCTTCCGGGTCTCGCCCCAGGACGCGCTCATGGCCGTCCAGATTGCCCTGGCCGCCATCGCCTCCCTGCGCCGGGGCGAGCCGGTGGAGGTGGCCACCTTCCAGGAGGACACGCCATGAACGGATCGACCCTGCGCCTGGGCATGATGAGCTTCGCCCACGGCCACGCCAACAGCTACGCCGCCTGCCTGCAGCAGCTCCCGGGCGTGGTGCTGGCCGGCATCTACGACACCGACCCAGGGCGGGGCCAGGACGCGGCCCGGCGCTTCAACGCCCCTTTCTACGCCACCGCCGACGAGCTTCTGGCCCAGGGGTTGGACGGGGTGATCATCTGCTCGGAGAACGCCAACCATCGCCCCATGGTGGAGGCAGCGGCGGGCCGGGTGAGTCACATTCTGTGCGAGAAGCCCATCGCCACCACCCTGGCCGACGCCCAGGCCATGATCGACTGCTGCCAGGCCACCGGCACCGGGCTCCAAATCGCGTTTCCCGTGCGCTTCGCCCCACCTGCCCAACATCTGCGGGACATCCTGCGCCGGGGCGAACTGGGCCAGGTCTTCAGCGTCCAGTGCACCAACCATGGACGCATGCCCGGCGGCTGGTTCACCGACCCCGCCCTGGCTGGCGGCGGCGCGGTCATCGATCACACCGTCCACGTCATCGACCTCCTCCGCTGGTTCTGGGAGACGGAGGTGGTGGAGGTCTACGCCGAAGTGGGCCACGGGCTGCTTCACCCCGGCCTGGGCATCGACGACGCCGGCCTCCTCTCCTTCACCCTGGCTAACGGCGTCTACGGCACCCTGGACACCAGCTGGTCCCGCCCCCCAAGCTACCCCACCTGGGGCGATGTTAAAATCGAGGTGGTGGCCGAGAAAGGGGCGCTGGTAGTGGACGTCTTCCAGCAGGTCCTCGTAGTCAGTTCGGAGCAGTGGGGCCAGACCCGCTGGGTCCCCTGGGGCAGCAACATGGACCTGGGCCTGATCCAGGACTTTGTGGCCTGCATCCGGGAAGGCCGGCCCCCCGCCATCACCGGCCACGACGGCCGCCAGGCCCTGGAGGTGGCCCTGGCCGCCTACCGCTCGGCGGAGCTGGGACGGCCGGTGCGGCTGCCCCTGGCGCCAGAGGCAGCCCAAAACACAGCGGCGTAAACAGAGCCTTTGGGACGTGGTGCGTAGGTGGGTTCACGCATCATACCGTAGGTCCGGCCTCCCGGCCGGACACGGGCGCCATCCTGCCTGGCGCCCCTGCCAGGCAGGGATGCGTGCCCTATGTGCCGGTTCATGCACTACGCACCACACATCAAACATGACCCATGAGGAGCGACCCATGAACGACTCACTTCCTGTCCACCCTGCCCTCCGTCTGGGCACCTCCACCTACTCCTACTGGCACTTCAAGCCGCCCCGCACGCCCATCGAAACGGTGCTGGAAGAAGCCCACAAGCTGGGGCTGGCCGGTGTGGAGATTCTCCACCGGCAGATGGAAAGCGAAGAGAACGACTACCTGCAACGGCTGAAACGACTGGCCTTCCAGCTGGGGCTGGACCTCTACAACCTGAGCATCCACCAGGACTTCGTCTGGGCCGAAGCCGAGGAGCGGGAGAAGCAGATAGCCCACACCCGGCGCTGCATCGACCTGGCCCACGAACTGGGCATCCCGTCCATCCGGGTCAACTCCGGCGGCTGGCGCAAAGGCGGCTCCTTTGACGAGCTGATCCAGGCCAAAGGCTGGGTGGATCCCTGGCCTGGCTACGCGAAAGAGGACGGCTTCCGCTGGTGCATGGACGCCATCGCCGCCTGCCTCCCCCACGCCCAACGCCAGGGCGTGATGCTCCTGTTGGAAAACCACTGGGGCCTCACCACCTTCGCCGACTACATGGCCCATATCCTGGAAACCATCAACTCCCCCTGGCTCAAGGCCATCCTGGATATGGGTAACTTCTACTTCGAACCCGACATGTACGCCGCCATGGAACGCATCGCCCCCCACGTCTGGCTGGCCCACGCCAAAACCTACTTCGGCGGCGGCACCTGGTACACCCTGGATCTGGACTACGCCCGGATCTTCCGCATCCTGCTGGATGCAGGCTTCCAGGGCTATGTCTCCATCGAGATGGAAGGGGCCGAGCCGGCCGAAACGGCCATGCCCAAGTCCGTGGCCCTGCTGCACCAGGCCTGGCAACAGGCGGTGGCAGCAACCCCAACCACCTCCCACTGACCGAGGAAGATAGGATGGCAGGAAGGAGCGAAACCCCATGAAGCAACCCCTGGAACTGGTCCTCATCGGCGCAGGCCAGCGAGGCCGGTACGCCTACGCCTCCTACGCCCTGGCCCACCCGGAGGAGGCCCGCTTCGTCGCCGTGGCCGAGCCAGATCCCATCCGCCGGGAACGCTTCGCCGCAGAACACGACCTGGACGACAGCCGCTGCTTCGCCAGCTGGGAGGAGCTCATGGCCGCCGGCCAGTTGGGCCAGGGCGCGCTGATCACCACCCAAGATCAGCTCCATGTGGAGCCCGCGGTGGCCGCCATGGAGGCCGGCTACCACGTCCTCCTGGAAAAGCCCATGGCCCACACCCTGGAAGGCTGCGTGCGCCTGGTGCAGACGGCCGAGCGCACCGGCCGCATCCTCCAGATCTGCCACGTCCTGCGCTATTCCCCCTTCTGGCGCAAGCTCCACGAGATCCTGGCCGAGGGCCGCCTGGGGGACATCATCACCGTGGAGCACCGGGAAAACGTGGCCTACTGGCACATGGCCCACAGCTTCGTGCGGGGTAACTGGCGCAATGAAGCCCTCTCCAGCCCCATGATCCTGGCCAAGTGCTGCCATGACCTGGACCTGCTCTTCTGGAACCTGGGCCGCTGCAGGCGCCTGAGCTCGGTGGGCTCCCTGCTCCACTTCCGGGCCGATCAGGTGGGCCCCGAAATCCCGGCACGCTGCACCGACGGCTGCCCCATCGAGCCGGAGTGCCCCTTCTCCGCCCCGGGCATCTATCTGGAATACCGACCCTTCCGCCGGCTGGTGGAACAGGCCGCAGCCCGGGGCATCGACCTGGAGCAGCCCAACGTCTGGCCCTTCACCGTCCTCAGCCCGGACCTGAGCCGGGAGGGCCGGCTGCGGGCCCTGCAGACCGGCCCGTACGGCCGCTGCGTCTACCGCTGTGACAACGACGTGGTGGACCACCAGGTGGTGACCATGGAGCTGGAGAGCGGCGCCTCGGCCGTCCTGGTCATGCACGGCCATTCCCACGAAGAGCATCGCTCCATGCGCTACGACGGAACCCGGGCCACCCTGCGGGCCCGCTTCGGCGACCCCTCGGAGATCACCATCCACCACCACGCCAGCGGCCGGGTGGAGCAGGTTCCTCTGGAGGAGGGGGGCAGCGGCCACGGCGGCGGCGACCACGGGGTGATGGCCAACTTTGTGCAGGTGCTTCGGGGCCAGGCCGAGCCCCTGACCAGCGCCCGGGCTTCCCTGGAGAGCCACCTGATGGCCTTCGCCGCCGAGACGGCCCGGCGCCAGAACCGCATCATCGAGATGGACGAATTCCGGGCCCAGGCGGAGGCCCTGGCCCGGCGGGAAGGAGGCGCATCGCCATGACCACTGTGGCCGAATTTCTGGTGGCGTGCCTGCATGACGCAGGGGTCCGTACCGTCTACGGCCTCCCCGGCGGCGAGGTGGTGGAGATCCTGGACGCGCTGCGCCGCCGGGGCTTGGATTTCGTCCTCACCCACCATGAATCGTCGGCCGTCTTCATGGCCGACGCCCAGGCCCGGCTCACTGGCACGCCCGGCGTGGCCCTGACCACCCTGGGGCCGGGCGCCACCAACGCAGCCATGGGGGTAGCCCACGCCCACCTGGACCGGGCGCCGGTGTTGGTCATCACTGCCCAGAAGCCGGACAGCCTCCTGCCCGATTACACCCACCAGGTGGTCGACCTGCAGGCCTTCTTCGCCCCCATCACCAAGGGTTCCTTCAAGGTGAACCGGGAGAACGCGGGCCAGGTGATCCCCCAGGCCCTGGCCCTCCTGCAACAAGGCCGCCCGGGCCCGGTCCACCTGCAGATCTCCAACGAAGATGCCGGTCAGACGCTGGTGTCTCCCCCGGCGGCCACGGTCCTTCCCCCCACTGCCTCGCCTCCCCCGCAGGGCCCCTGGCTGGCCCAGGCCCAATCCCTGCTGGCCCAGGCCCGGCGCCCGGTCATCGTGGCCGGGCTGGGCCTGGAGCCAGAAGCCCCCTACGACGCCCTGCGGGAACTGGCTGAAGCCCTCCAGGCACCGGTGATCGCCACCCCCAAGGCCAAGGGCTGCCTGCCCGACGACCATCCCCTGGCCGGCGGGGTCATCGGCCTGACCCGCACCGACCCGGCCTACGCCCTGGTGGACGAGGCAGACTGCATCGTGGCCGTGGGTTTCGACGTGGTGGAACTGGTCAAGGCGTGGGAACAGCCCGCGCCCCTGATCTGGATGGCGCCGTGGCCCAACCAGGATCCCACCCTCCCCGCGGCGGTGGAGTACGTGGGGCCCCTGGCCCCTGCGCTGCACCAGCTCGCCGACGGCCTCTATCGGCCGGACCCGACCTGGGGCGCGACCCGGATGGCAGCCTTCCGCGCGGCGGCCCAGGAAGCGCTGGCGCCCCAGGGAAAGGCCCGGGGGGGGGGGCTTCTGCCCCAAACCGTGCTGCAGCGGCTGCGGGCCCATGCCGCCCGGGACACCCTGATGGTGGTGGATGTGGGCTCCCACAAGATCTACAGCGCCCTGGCCTGGCCCACCCTGGCCCCCAATCGTTTTCTCCTCTCCAACGGCCTCTCCAGCATGAGCTACGCCCTGCCCGCGGCCATCGCCGGCAGCCAGGCCCTGGGCGGAACGCCGGTGCTCTGCCTGACGGGCGACGCGGGGCTGGCCATGGCCCTGGGCGAGCTGGGTGTGCTGGCGCAACGCCGCCTGCCCGTGATCGTGGTGGTCCTCAACGACGGCGCCATTGACCTGATCCGCTCCCACCAGGTGCGGGCCGGCAAGCCCGTCTTCGGCACCGAGTTCACTAGCCCCCATTTCGCCCAGATCGGGGCTGCCTATGGCCTGCGGGCCAGTCGGGTCCACCACGAGCCGGCGCTGGATCGGGCCCTGGCCCAGGCCTTCCGAGAGCCGGCGC
>FWPU01007786.1_pt1 | contig 19221 bp, 19 predicted proteins | sample 2228361 | NCBI WGS metagenome assembly FWPU01 (sample SAMEA103939777, study PRJEB20133) | metagenome
CCCCCTGCTGCAACTGCAGGGATCATCTCATTCACTATAAGATCCACATACCCATCGGTATTACCCTCAAACTCAGGTGGGACTGCATGTGCACCCATAAAGGTCGAAACTATCTCTGTTGGAAGCAGTGATCTCAGTCTATGAGAGACCTTGAGCATCTTTAGTTCATGTTCGGTCGATAGTCCATAACCAGACTTCACTTCGATTGTTGTAGTACCTGCAGCAGTCATTCCTTCGCCAAAAGAAAATGCAGCACGGGCCAGTTCATCAATAGAGGCTGCCCTCGTCGCCTGTAGTGTGTTTAGTATCCCGCCACCAGCCCTCAAGATATCCATGTAAGTCTTTCCAGCGAGCTTCATTACAAAGTCATGCTCGCGTGAACCCCCAAACACAAGATGTGTGTGACTGTCAACAAAACCCGGCAGTGCTGACATACCCCGAAAATCAACAGAGGGGACTGATGAAGCATCTTCTATCTCGGATAGTACATCGCGCGTCGGGCCTACTGCTGCAATTCGATCACCAGATATAGCAATTGCACCATCTTCAATTATGCCGAGATTCTTCATCTCCTCATTGATCTTTGGTCGCTCGTTACTACCACTCAGTGTGGCAATCTGCCCAATGTGTGTCAACAAGAGACTTGGCTGCATATCACATGTGCCTCATGTCGTTTACATAACAGAACACAACACACCTCATTGATTGCTGGATGGCGTTCAATGTGAACCAAAAAAGTTCACTCACACGCGCACTCATTCAGAGCATAGTAGGGGTGATATCGTGTATTCTGTGGATGTCTAGTTCTACAACGGACTAGCTGCATATTATCTGTTCTGAACATGATAAAAACACTTGTAGGTTATTGCAGATAGTCATTAGCAGAGCACCCGTCGGTTAGCGTTCTTCAAGAGATTGATGCATAGACTCGTTCACCGACGTCTGAATAAACAGAGTGGCAGAGGAGTGAGACTCATAGACATTGATTAATATGAGTGTGTTGGGCTTTAGACTCAAACGACTCAGGTTGTCTTCAAATGAAGTATTTGATTCTCAGTTGGCATGACGTCTATAATCTTACACTCCAACTCTCAGAGCGTATAGTAGAGAGCGGATTCAAACCGACAGTCGTTGTTGGAATTGCAAGAGGAGGTTGGATCCCTGCACGGATTCTATCAGACGTCTTGTACACCAATGCCATGTGGAATGTTCGGATTGAGTACTATAGTGATCTGGGACGCCATGGGAAGGAACCAAGGATCACACAACCCTTACTAGTCCCGCTTCAAGGACAGCGGGTTCTCATTGTAGATGAGGTCTCAGATACTGGAGACAGTCTCTGGTATGCAATTGAACATGTTAAGAAACAGGATGTCGCAGAGGTCAGGTCTGCAGTTCTACATCTGAAACCCACATCTCGTGTGATACCCGACTACTATATGCAAATGGTGGATGCATGGACAGTATACCCATGGGAGATAAGAGAATCAATAATTGCACTAGTGAAAAAGTTTCAGACAGAGGATCCCACTATGAATATGAAGTCCATCCGCGATCGACTTGTCTTTGAAGTGGGATTTGAACCCGCTATAGCCGACTATTTCATAAGACGGCTATAGAATATTCAGTGTCCAGGTGTAGTGAGATAGTTGTTGTTCGAAGAGATAGTCACCGGTAATGAGACCTTTAGTATAGCAGTAGGGGAACTTGTCAATACAGGTCTTAAGAGTAAAAGTGAGTTGATTCGTAGTTTCACATCAAACAACACGAGGTTGTTAGCAGTCGTTCTTCTCAATCCCGAAAATATTGTAGGACCATTACACCTAGTGTCCGCAGCCGAGAACGCACTCAATGCGTGGCATGGAGGTTATGCTGTGGCAAGGACACTGGATATGGAGATTCTACGTTTTGCCTCGGGTCAGCGGCAGATATCTAGTGCTCTAGACATAATTGGTCCTCGCGATGGTATGCCGTCAGTAGCTGTAGTTGTCCTCGGAATTGATAGAGAGGCAGTCTCAGAGTGCACTGCTGTTCTCACGAGTACGATTGGACCTGATACTCAGACGCCCTTTGCACCAGACTTGTCACGTCTCAGACGAATCATGTCTATTTTTGACATCAGTGAAACAGAACTGAGGTCAATTGCCAACTCGGAAGAACTTACAGATTTACATCAGGCCCTGACACGCTGTGTAGTCGGTCGGGTATCGCTCGTGGCAATTGAGAGCTGACCACGTCAGTATATGTCATCGCGCATTGTTCTAATCGATAATATGTCCTCTTCCGGCTGCAATATTGAGACTCCGGTCTGTTCCCCAACAACTTCAATCCATATTGTCTTGTCCGGATGTTCAAGATCTACTCTCTGCGAGAATAGAGCTGCAGTGGCATGTATCAGTTCTCTGACGTCAATATTGCTATGTCGCCGCCGAACAGTTACTCTGAATGACTCTTTATCAAGAATCTTGTGTCTGAGGCGGTCCACTGCACTGACAATCTCTTGAGTACTGGTTGACACACACTGCTCCATTGGTGTGAATCTAATTGCAAACCTGAACTGATAGGGGTTCTCAATGGCGAATCCCTTCAGACGTCTAACGGTCTCAAAGGGGTCTAATGTGGTTGAACAGATGAGCAGTCCAGAGATACCGGGTATGACCACATTCAGACTATTGTCTCCAAGGAGATCTCCAATAAAGTATTGTACCTCGGATTTTGCGGCGCGCTCTCGGTCACGTGGACATCCGATCAACAAGTTGAATGCGCGCAGAGTCTGTACACCTCTCACATTTCTGCATGAAATATACGATTGCTCCACAGCCGCATTGCATCCGGCTGAACTCTAAGATCCGCAGTCAATCGGTCTATTGGAATCTGACCTTCACGATATACAATGATGTTACTAGGAGGCCCTGCATCCACACCCACTATTGTTGAGTTTGCTGTCGCAGGTGAGGGGCCGCCATCAATATACAGGTCCACGTTGTCACCCAGTTGTTCCTTGGCAATTGAGAGTTCGAATGGGGATGGACCTCCGCTTATATTGGCACTTGTACCAACTATTGGACTCTCTATACATCGTGCAATCTCACAAGGTACAGGATGAGCTGATACACGCATGGCAACTGTGTTGTGCTTACCAGTGATTAATTGGGACAGGGGACGGTTGGGTGTGACTACAATTGTGAGAGGTCCGGGCCAGAATATCCTTGCCAATATCTTCTCAAGTTCGTTGAACTCATGATACTGCTCACACTGCGCCATATCCGCAAACAGGAGGGGCAGTCCCATCTCAGGACGCCTAATTTTGACTTTGAATAGTCGATGGAGGGCGGTCTCAATTCTGGGATCACATGCAAGTCCATAACTAGTGTCTGTGGGATATACCACAAGTCCACCAGCCAGAAGGACCTCCGCGGCCTTTGCAAAGATGTCCCTATTCTCCTCGGGACTTCCAAGTACAAGTGTCTGTGTCATTGATTTCTGTGCCGTTTTGTCTCTAACAAACATCCATATGTTCCTTACGTTTGATCTCATTATAGGGTGAACTAGAATACGTGGCGTGATATTGGCTGCAGGTAGAGGCGAACGTATGTCCGCTTTGACCAATTCAGTTCCAAAACCTCTACTTCCATGTGTACAGGAATCGCTCCTAGAACATCTCATGCAAACACTCAACAAGGCGGGTGTATCATTGTTCACAGTGGGAGTCGGATGGCACGGTGAAGAGGTTGCCAGACATATTCATCATAGTGGGTTTCACCATGTTACAGAGGTGGTGTCGGTAGAGGGATACGAGACAGGTCCTCTTCAGACGCTGGTGACCGCACTCCGTTCAATTGCGGAGATAGATGATGTGCTCGTAGTACCAGCTGATGCATTCATTCCAGTCTCAATGTTTCGTGAGATCATCCATGCACATACCAGAGGAGACCTAGTGACACTCGCAGTCGACCCAAATGCTAAACAAGGCACGCCCGTATATGTTGACACTGAAAATAGATTGACTGGGATTGGCACTCCTACGAACAACTCACACTGTGTAGGCGGTGCTGCGATGTTTTTTGTTGCCAAATATGATATCGTAGACAGATGCATTGCTGCACAGAGGCTCGGAATGACACGTGTTGTAGAGGTACTCAATTGGCTCCTATCAGATGGAGAGCATATTGATTACAGACTGACTACAGGCACATGGTTTGATATTGACACTATACACCAGCTTCTTGCACTCAACTGTCACGTTCTACGTTCAGACTATATACCAACCAGCACAGCGATAGTCGTTCGAGAGAGAGATACACTCCACTTCGGTCAGTTGGTCAGACTTGGTAGAGGCACTGTGGTAGAGTCCAATGTCAATATTGAGGGGCCATGCGTTGTGACGGAGGGATGTCATATCGGTCAAGGCTGTCATATAGGTCCGGACGTAGTTATCAGAGACAGATCTATTCTGATGGACTCCTGTGCCATCAGCAAATCAGTCATATTTGGGCAATCTGTAGTGCCAGCCCACACTAAATTAGAGTCAGCAGTCATCTACAAGAGTCATGTCTACAGATGAGTGAGGTGTTCTAAGTTGAGTCCAAGCAAGTGGCGTATCCGTAGAATATTTAGACCTGCCATTCAACGCATGGCAGTGCCACTAATTAATGCAGGTGTTCCGCCCAACACCGTGACACTATTGAGTCTCTTTCTTGCAATACTGGCAACTCTGAGTCTGCTTCTCACCGGTATACAATCACTATATGGTATTCTTGTCTTCATTGTTGGGCTTCTCGATGGCCTAGATGGTGCCATTGCACGTGGCGGTGGTCACAAGACAGACTATGGTGCATTTCTAGACTCGGTTGTCGATAAGATAGCAGAGACTGTGATACTTCTTGGAATTGCCCTCACCTATCTCAGTGATGCGGTATTGGGTCTCACTATACCAATCTGGGTGATACTATGTATTGCCGGATGGACCATGACAAGCTTCACCAGGTGTCGTGCAGATAGTCTAGGTGTCAAAGATCTTGACATAGGGCCTGGTGGGCGTTCTGAACGACTATTTGTACTGGTCATCTTTGCAGTCCTCAGTCTTATTCTGTGGGGCCTTGTCATTGTCACATTACTTGGTGTTGCAACTGCAGGCTATCGTGTGATAAAATACGGTGAAGAACTCAGTCATAATCGCACATCTCACTCTTAGTCGAAGCGAATTGGTCCCAGGATTAGACTGTAGAAAATCAGTCTTAGGCGAAAATCACAAAGACCGATACCATCATGCTTAAGAGTACAGCAGGTCCGCCTTGTGTCAAGCCGTTGTAGGGAGACATTAAGTCGTGTCACACAAGTTCCGAGCGGATCACTATATTATTGCCCAGTTTGAGTCAGTATTAGATGTCATGAGGACAGGTCAAGACATACTTGAGGCCTTCAAGAAGATGCCAGAGATGAAAGACCTCGCAATCATGTCAAGAAAGATGGAGGGAAGGCATTGGGCAGAGATTGTTGGCAGAATTGATATTCCCGCGGGGTCTAGAGCCTTTTGGGCAATGATCAAACGAGAAACAACAACACGAGAGCCCTACCATCTATTTGTGAGAGTTGATATCAATGCAGAGGGAGCCAATATCGAACAGGCTCGGGCTAACGCCAAGAACTGGATTGAGTCCCATATTGTACCACAGATAGAGGCACATGCAAAAGTGACATCTATCAAGGTACTTCAGGCAAACGAGATATTCATGCCAAGCCTGACTGATGCATAATAACACTGTTCACGACCTACTCCGGTGTGACTGAGATGACATAGAGTGATGTTCCCACAGCCTGAATGATACGTAGCGAACCATCACCATACACGTCACCCAACACAGCCATTGCTCCGCCAGCCCGTTTCTCTGTCTTGATGTTGGTGACAGGTACCAGTCTGCGTCCATCAACGCACATCAACCCAATGTTGGAGTTTGTATGGTATACAAGAATCTGTGGTCGTGGACTGTCAGTCGGATATAATCTACCAATACGTATTCCTGAGATCTGGGATGACGCTCTTAACTTGTCATATGTCTGGATATCAGTACGTGAGATACCCAGAAGACTGATGTCGCGTCCATTAGTGACAGCCAGTATCTCATCAGATCGGCCACCAGTCAGACGACCGGTCTCGACTATTGTGACCGGGCCCTTGGTATCTGTCCTCATGACCTCATGTAGACGATCATCAGCATACTGATAGATGAAGAGGTGTCCAGTCTCATCACCGAATGCAACTCTTGAATAAGGTGAGCCATCAGTCCATACCGGTCTTATTGAGAAGATTGGCTGCTCAAGCATTCTGTGAGCAAGTTTATCCAGATCCTTTTCGAACCAGCCATAACATCTCAGTGCCTTGTCATTGGTGGCGACAAACACTTCATCTCGACTATCACCCACCACATTCGTGACACACACAGCAGTAGGTAGACTTCCAAGAGGACATGTGGCCCTTTGGTGTAGTATATCTTTTGACAGTGAGATCACTCGAAGTGTATTGTCTAGCGCGCCATATACTATATCCTGACTGTCAGTGCTAACAACGTGTCCTGTGACAATGAGGCATGCTGGGGGAAGACCACTCAACCGTGTAATCTCTGAGACCCCATCGGGGGAGCTGGTATCAACAGAGAGCACCCTCGTATCACCATTCACTGTTGTGATGACAACATAGTTCCTCTTGTGTGGAGCGGTACCTCTCAATACGTCAAGAGATGTCACTGCCTCTTTGAAGGAAGTCATCGATTCAATACTCAATCGGACCACTGGTGGCCGCCTCATCTGTCCAATTTGATAGAAGAGGGTACTACTTCTGATTTAAGAGTTATGAGCATCTAATTAGAATTCTAAAAATGGAAAAGTGTTGTGCCGAACTGTTGAGCTTAAAACCTGGGATATAAAATGATTATCTGAACACAATGAACCCGCAAAAAAAACTCCGGGAACTAGACAGCACTCGTTGGAACATCTCAAGCGAAGAACTTCTTATCGAACTACGGCAGTTCATATCCGAATTTGGCTCCTTCACACCGGAGTGGTTTATTGAGGTGCGATTTCATCTAACAAAGAGTTCGATATTGGACAAGAAGAGCAGAAGAGAACTTTGTACCCTGTCTATTGATGGTCGACTATGTGATAGCTGTGACTCATTGTACAAGGCCAGACAGTGTCATCTCTGGTCTAGGCTTTATGAGGAGACTCGCAATATCTCACTCATGAGAGCACCACCTTGTATACGACTTGCCTATCTTCGAAAGAGTATTCGGAAAGTTGTGGACTACCTCGTTTGTGCAGGTCTATTGACACCACCATTTTACAAGGTGAAGATGGCGCCAAATTGCACTACGATGATACAATGGGGATATTGTCAACCAGACGAGTACTGTCATGCAATGACTGGAAAGAACACACTGGACTATATTGGTGCCCGTGAACGAGTGAAGTTGAGTCGTGAACTGCGGAGACCCGTCTGAGAACAAGAGTGTGTCTTAATATAGGGAGTTAGTTTTGTGTTCATAGTTGTCTTCTATGACTACAGAAAAGGACACCAATACAGAACAACCCGTAACACCAGATCACATGTCAAGAGTTGACTCGCTTGATACGCATACTATATGGTTGATACAAGTGAGTGGAATGACAGAGAGTCAACTTGCAGTGGCGAGAGAAGACGCAGAATCATGGTCACGGATTCAGAGAAGAATCGCCGAACATAAGAGAATGCAAAAAATGGCTGAACATCACACTAGACAGAAGGCAATTCAGGATCCGGTCCATGGACCAATAATGCTCGCTCCATGGGAGCTAGACCTTGTGTCCACGTGGGAGATGCTACGTCTACGATATGTGATGCAACTCGGTCCTGCACACATCATCTATCCGGGTGCGACACATTCCAGATTTCAACACTGTCTCGGTACGGACTTTCTCGCACAGAGATGTATCAACATAACTAACTATTGTGAGACCTTATCCAGTCCATGTTTCAAACCGCTCTCACAGCTGCTGAATGACTATTATCAAAAGGTGTTTCGTGCGGCATCTCTTCTTCATGATGTGGGACATCCACCAACATCGCATACAATCGAACAGGCACTGAGATGGCATGCAGAGCTTGACCATACAGATCTTGGTGAGTTTTTGATCTTGCATAGTGGGATCACAGAAGTGCTAGAGCGTCACGACATCAGACCTATGGACGTTGTACATGTCATTAAGCGTCGTTCAAAGGACCCAATACTCACACTCCTGTCAGACTTTTTAGACTCACCACTTGATATTGATAAGACAGACTATCTCATTCGAGATGCACATTTCAGCGGTGTACAACTCGGCATATTTCCGGCAGAACGTGTGTTACTCACAAACAGAGTGGTGAGAGATGAGGATGGGAGATGGGTCAGGGCATTCATGCTAAAGGCGCTTCATTCACTCGAGTCACTGATTCTGAGCCGCAACTGGATGTTCAGTGACCTGTACCTTCATCATGCAGTCAGAATTGCAGAGGCAATGACAAACAAGGCAACCCTATTTCGAATGAGAGAGGAGAATATGACCAGAAAAGACTGTGTAGGCCTCTTCACACGTATGACAGACTATGACCTCTATAGATGGTTGGAGTCCTCAGAAATCGAGATGGTGAGGGAGTATGCAGATCGGATTCGACATAGGTGTCTGTTCAAGATGGTACTGTCTAGACCACTGAGTTCCTACGATCACACCACAAGAGAGGAGTTATTGCGTCTTATAGACAGCCCGTCTTCGCTTCAGAAGATAGAGTCTGAACTTGCAAATGATGAGAAAGATGTGATTGTAGATATATTAGACCTAGAGATTGGTGAGAGAATGTTTGGAGAGGTTCCTATTCTGTTAGGTAGCGAGACCTCTGGATTCACACTGATGAGAATGAATAGTGTACAGGATGCACAACCAATCCTCACGATTCTTCAACAACAGAAACAGGCCATTCCCGCCGTACGCATCTATTCAGATCCAATATTGGCAGAAAGTATTCGAAAGAAGTTTGATACCATCTTTCCACCTGATGACAATGATATTCCAGTTTCTAGCAGGAACTATTCGGACGCGGATGACTGATTCGACATCTCAGCCATACTATTGAGATATGATACCACACGTCCAACTTTTGCAAGACCATGTTGGATGTAGAGCACACCACACAGTGCCTCGATGAGTGTGCCTTTGATGTGATCAATCTCGGACTTGCTCTCTGTCACTGGATCAAAGTGAATCCGTTGTTCGTATAGGCCCCATGCGTCACAGAGCTGAGCAAGACGCTCGTTTTTGACAAGTTCAGACCGCTTCTGAGTGAGTTCGCCCACTTCTCGGGAGTCTGGCCGCCACACATAATGGAGTGATGCCATGGACAGGGCTGCATCCCCAATTAGCGCGAGTACTTTCGCAAACTCGCATGTCATTGCAAGACTGCCTAAAAGGGCACCATATTGATCTGACAGTCCGATATGCTCAAGGTGTGTGGCAATCTCAAGGAATAGATTCTTTGTGCTCGGTTGAAAAAACACACTTGCAAACAGTTCTTCGTCTAGAGGAACATTTAGCCTCTGTTCAATGAACGGCCTGATGGATGTATCAATCAGACGAAACCGTTCAAGTATTAACCTCAAATCTCGCTCCCAACGTGAGAACTTTACTGTTGTGCGTGAGTTCATGCCAATACTATTATTATTACCAGTCGGTATATCTACAATGAGTTGCAGTGTTCGATCAAGGTTCTCATGAAGACCAAGTCGAACATAGGGTAGACTCCATCTGGGAGGATTCATATGAGACCTGCCCCTGGTATATAGTGAGTTATAGTTGAAATGTTTCCTTCTCTGCGTCGTACATACATAGCAGGTATAGAGTAGTCATTTGAGAGAAGACAAAATGCTACCGCAATTATCGGCGGTGCACTTGTGAGGTCGAAGATGAGGTTGTGCTCTTGTATCTCATCGAGAACAATCCGCTCCACTTGTGCGTATGTCGCCATTAGATCACCCTGTCTGTTTCCTTCATAGTATCCGACAATCTCTACTGGCAGTTCGTGCCATACTGCAGTATACCTCTTTGTTCCACCAATAGGAACAAAACGATCAAGGTCTTTAATGACACCCTTTGCAAACCGTTCTCTCTCAACCACAACACGTAGAGACCTGAAGTGAGGTTCCGCCTCGCGCATAAACCAATGCATCAGATTCTTTGCATCATCCGGACGGGACAAGGAGGTTATGACCGTGGTGGGTCTTATGATTCCTAACACCCGTCTGACAGGATGCACAGCCCGCGGATGAAGAGAATATAGGCGTTGTTGGGACTCCTTTCTGCTTACTATGATGCCAATGTTTTCAAGATGAGCTGTGTTAAAATATAGCTTGGGGTCACTCACCTGGAACCTCTTTGTGTCGATGGGCTTGCCCTCAAGCTCTTCGGCATGCGCAATCATATCCTCCCTTATTTTCTCACGAAGATCATTTCCCGTCTTAGGACCTGACTCTAACTCTCGGAGAATCACTCGTCTGGCTCTTACATTGTCCGATTCTCTACGGATGATCTCGTCTACAGGTTCTCTAAACATCTATAGTACAGCCATCAAACACCTAGAAGATATATGTATATAACATATGCGTCTTGAGTGTCTATAAATGCCGATGCATATTGTTACATGTCTGCAGAGTCTGAAGTATCCTAGTGATCACTTGAAGAATCACATAAGAGATGAGAATTTACAAGATTATAAATGATGACAAACCATGCTTAGCGGTTGGAAATGATCGGTCTATAAACGTGATAAGATGAATTTCGGGAACATTTTGGGGAGAAAATATTGAGTTTGAATGTCAACTACTGAATATATCTACAGTAAACACAAGGTCCAGGACGGCATATTTAAATTGAAGTTGTGTTAAATATATTAACAATATATTTCATGTTTTTTACTGTATGCTTCTCCATAATGGGGTGTATTTGACAGACATGAAGGGCTTCTAAAGCATATTATAAATAATACATATGTAGGTTATATAGTCGTTTTTACACATAATCAAACAAGGCTTAAATACAACTAGTCACAACTTATTAGTCAGCACAGACTTCTGTGGGCGAGTTCAACTACCAGAGATGCGAGGACTGAAATAATATGGCTGAAGACGAATTTGTTGGAACTAAACCGATCGTTATCGATAACGGTACGGGACTAAGCAAGAACGGGTACGCAGGTGAGGACCAGCCAAGGAGCGTCTGGCCAACACTGATTGGTTATCCGCGTTATGAGTCAATCATGACGGATGTTGACCACTATACGCGAGACTACTATATCGGTGAAGAGGCAATCAACCTCCGAGGTGTTCTACGACTTGTATATCCGATAACACACGGTGTGATTGACGATTGGGACGCGATTGAGAAGATATGGAGTTATACCTTCTACAACGACTTGAAGGTAGACCCAAGTGAGAACCCCGTCCTCCTGACCGAGGCACCATTCAACCCACGCGAGAACCGTGAGAGAATGGCCTCAGTCATGTTTGAGAACTTTGGAGTTCCTGCTGTGTACGTTGCCACGCAGGCAGTTCTGTCACTGTATGCATCTGGCCGAACAACAGGCCTGGTCGTAGACTCTGGTGACGGTGTTACCCACATAGTACCAATCTATGAGGGCTTCTCAATCAACCATGCAATCAGAAGGATTGACCTTGCTGGACGTGACATCACAGAGTATCTGCGCAGGCTCCTCAGACAGAGAGGATACTCCTTTGTGAGTGGTGCAGAGAAGGAGATTGTAAGAGACATCAAAGAAAAACTCGGTTATGTTGCACTTGATCCTGAACGTGAGAGAACAGTGGCTGACAAGGCGGGCGTAGACAAGCCCTACATGTTGCCTGACGGAGAAGTCATAACCGTAGGTGCTGAAAGATTCCAGGCACCAGAACTGTTCTTCAACCCAAGTGCAATCGGTCTCGATACAATGCCACTCGACGAACACATTGTCGAGTCAATCAAGGCCTGTGACGTCGACCTGCGACGTGATCTATACGCGAACATTGTGTTGTCCGGTGGATCAACCATGTTCCCAGGCCTGAAGGAGAGACTTCACAAGGAGATCTCCGAACTTGTACCGGAGAACATCGAAGTCCGCATTATCGCACCTCCAGAGCGACAGTACTCTGTCTGGATTGGCGGATCGATACTTGCCTCCTTGAAGACCTTCCAGAAGATGTGGGTCTCAAAGAAGGAGTTTGAGGAGGCCGGTCCAGAGATCATCCATCGATGTATCTAGACGACATGTCTAGTCGATCAGTCTAGTCTACAATGATGAGTTGATCTGCGTCAACTCATCATCCTCTCTTTTCATCTTCGTTCAAAGAGTTCTTGTGACACTTATTTGATTCATTCAATCAAAATATTCCAATCTGAATCTTTTCAGCCCCATTTCGTCTGATTGCAACTAACAAGGAGGCTCTGTGAGATTAAAGAGTTCTTGAAGATAAGGCTTAGAGTTGAGATGTATAATTCAAACAGCAGCGAAGAGGAACTGCCAGGGCTTATGGAAAACAAGATATTGTTCATCATGAATGGATGAACCCAAGTAGAGATAATGGGCCGTTTCCATAACATCAGATAGTACTTGTACACGTTCCAATGCCAGTATGAATGAGTAGACCTGTGTCTGATAAGATGCACTCAAAGTTTCAATACGACAGACGCTAACACATTAAAATTGGCATATGATTTGAGTAAAGTCTGGTTGAGAGATCGGACAAGTTGAATCAGTCTAGTGCTTAAAAAGACTCTCTGACCACTATCTCGGATAGGGAGCGGCGTTGCCGTTTTGCAGATACTGGTTTTGCAGGAATGCCAATGGGAATTATTGCCAATGGTCTCACACCAGGGGGCGTCTTTAGAACACTTGCAATAGTCTCATCATCAAATGCACCAACCCAGCAGGCACCATAGCCCAGCACATGTGCTGCCAGAAGGATGTTTTCAGTGAGTGCAGCAGTGTCTTGAAACACATACAGTTCTGCACCCCGTTCACCATACCTCTCAGCAGACTCCGCAGGAACCCCACATACTACAATCACAACAGGTGCAGTGGCAACAAAGCTCTGGCCGAACGCACCCTCTGCCAAACGATCCTTGATAGACTGGTCTTTCACCACCACAAGCCGCCATGGTTGACGATTACCAGCACTGGGTGCACTCACGCCAACCGCAAGTATTGTTTGAAGGTCCGCATCAGGTATAGGACCCTGCTCAAACTTACGTATTGAAACCCTTGTCTTAATGAGTTCCAGGCAGTCTGTATCACACAAGTCGATCCATCGCTCCATCATCACTCTGTACTCTATGCTCTTATCGAATGACAGACCTATCAGTCTATCTATCGCATTGACACATCTTCCAAATAAAGTTGCTAGCTGAAAAAGTCCCTAGGCAGAGAATATCATAATATCAAAATTTAGCGAGAGAGAATCTGAACAAAGCATTAAAGGCCTTCATAGTGGATGAATTCGACATTGTTCCTTTTCCAAGTATGGAGGCTGATGACAGTCAACAATAGAGTTGGAGTGTAATACAAATGGATGCTCACGAAAATAACGGCACACCCGGCGCAACAGCACCAAAAACCATCGAATGTGTTGCCACAGTATCCCCTGATCAGATACCGCGAATAACAATAATCGACTTCAATGAGAATTATTGTAGAGAATATACTGTTTCATCCGTGGATACGTGCGTACCACCACCAGAGGGGATCAATACCAGATGGATAAACGTAGACAGTATATCTAACATTGAGATTATCAATAAGATTGGAACGGCCTTTGGTATTAGTCCATTAATAATTGAGGATATATGCTCGAAGGAACAACAACCAAAGACAGAGATTCATATTGGTTATGCGTTAGTCGTGATCAGGATGTTTCGTTGTCAGAACAAGGGGCATATCCTATCGGAACAGGTGAGTATAGTCTTTGGACCTCGGTTTGTTCTGACATTTCAGGAAGTAGAAGGGGATGTATTTCAGTCAATAAGAAAACGAATTTATGATGAGAGGGGACGGATTAGAACAAGTAGAGCGGACTATCTTGCATACAGTCTGATTGACACCATTGTGGACCACTACTTTGCAGTCTTGGACATGATGGCGGATATAATAGAGAACATCCAAGAACAACTCATCACCGACCCTTCCACGAAAGTCCTACGAGATATATATGAAATAAAGCGGAAAATGCTTGAATTCAGAAGGTACGTCTTACCAGTAAGAGAGGCCATAAGACAACTTGAGAGAGAACCCGATAATCTGTTTAGAAAGACAACACGGCCATATTTACGCGACCTCTATGACCATATTGTTCATATAACAGACCATATTGAGAACTATAGAGAATGGCTTGCAAGCATGCTGGACATATATCTCTCAAGTGTGACCAATCGACTAAATGAGGTCATCAAAGTTCTCACAATCGTGTCTACCGTTGCAGTACCACCAACAATGATTGCAAGTTGGTATGGTATGAACTTCAGATATATGCCTGAGCTAGAGAGCATCCACGCATATCCGCTCGTGTTTTTATTATCTGTAGGGGTTTCTATTGTAATGCTTTTGATGTTTTGGAGGAAAGGCTGGCTCTAAAAATATTCGAGATTGACAAGAATGGTATTGTCCGGAGAAAAGATTTGCTTTGTGAAGAACGTCTATACATAATATCTGTTTCATAGTTCGACATCAACAGATGCGTAGAGATCATGCCGATTGTAGATTGACGTACAAAGTTCTTTACGGGACAACATACTGCGACAAGAACTATTGAACGCATTATCGTCAAACCTTCATGAGATACAATCTGAATGCGACTCGGGCAAATGGACGAATGAACGCACGCAAAAGACGGTTTTTTGTGTAGAATGGATTTTCCCATATGAGTTGAACACCATAGCTGAGACTGTCGGGATCATCAAAATAACATGGCAGCACCTTACCAATCTTTAGTCCAGCCCGTTTGTAAAAACGGACCTCGGGATCAAGTGGTTGTCCTCTAGAGTCTTTTGCATGGAGATACTCCTCTGGAGTCATGAGGTCTGCGTATTCACGATATTTTGGTATCCGTCCACCAAGAATGCCACGTCTTATATTATGATTGATGGCATAACGACCGACCTCAAGAAGCAGTCTTGTGCCAGTCTTGGGAGGGGCATCAGGCGTGGCACTGAGATCGACCCCAAAGATGGTGTCGCCATTTGGATCATGTGAGCCTCGTATCATGCCGTTGTCGGTCACATCTCTCCATGTAGAAATAGGGTTGTCAATATCATAATGGATTCTTTCAAAGGCGACCACACCAACAAGACGACCGTCATCATCTTCAGCAACAAGAACACCCTCTGGGAAGGTCTCTATTCTTGACTTAAACATCTCAGGAGTGGCTGCCGCACCAGCCGGCCAAGTCTCATTCTCTACTCGTATAATCTCAGGGATGTCGTTGATAGTGGCCTGTCTAATACGCATTGACCTTGCCTCATTAGACAACACGCACTTGTGCTGTATTGATTTGACTTCTTTTATTAGATTGAAAAAGATGCTGGGAGCATCTGTTCATGCGACAGATTCCGCTCAACTCATACCTTACGTGTTCATCTCTAGATCATGTGTAGTTCTAGGAAATAATACTTTAAGGAGGAGCTGTGATGTATTGGGCATACCAGATGTTGAGATCAATCAGATGAGGAGAGAAACAGAAGTGATTAAGCATGTATTAGACCGAGAGTCCGCACTGATGTTCATACATCTTTTTGTTCCATTATTTATGATGTTGTTTTTCCTTGAGGCATTGAGAGTGTTCATAGGTCTGGTGTACTTTCAGAACCTGAGCACAATGTCACTTGGTCTGTCTGTGTTGTACATATTGCTGCTCCTGTCACCAGTCATGGCACCGCTATTCAGTCGATTCAATCTATGGAGAACAGTACTGTTGACAGCAGTGCTGACTATTATCTTTAGAGCGGGTATTGCCATCGCACAGTTCTTCTCTGCTGCGTACGTCCTAGTGAGTGCGGGTGGTGTAGTCTTCTTCTTTGGTGTATATATCACTCTCTCAATTGCATCATATGTTGAAGAGTGGCCAAGCATTCTTCCATCAAAGAACAGGTTGTTGACACTTGGTGTTGTGATAGGTGTTGCTCTTGATACTATGTTGCGATTGCTTGGCAGCACGTGGGATCTAAGTATTGGGCCCATTGGAGTTCTAATCACGTGTATATTAGTGATATTGGCTACAGTCGTATTAGGTATAGCACATCTGTCGGTACCCGTGATGCGACTCTTCAGTTCAACAGAGGCGGCACCCGTCGCAAGGCTGTACCGTGTTCTCTCAGGAGCTGGTATTGGTGGTGTCTTATTTCTCTGTCTGTCATTTCTCTTCTATCCCAATGTAGTGGCTAGATGGACTGAGTCATCATTTGAGTCAGCAGTCGTAGGAATTGTGATTGTCCCACTACTCTATGTGTTATTTAGTCAGAATTCCTCATTCTGCAGAATCTTGGAGAGACCAATCTACTCGATAGTTGCAGGACTATTCATATTTGTAAGTGCGGTTGATCTTGTGGTCATCCATTCACCTCTGGCGGGACTGACCTCTGCAGCCGCACTCTTTGCATCCTTTGTAGTACTCTCTGTGTTCTGGACCGACCTCGAACGCACAAGATCAACTCTGGTACATGTCACGTTGTTACATACAACTGCAATGGCCACAATGCTTGTACTGACTGTATTCTATGTCTTGAGCCTGGTTGGAGGCCAGATTCTACCTGCACTTGCAGGGCTGGCACCTTATTTGATTCTGCTCAGTTCGATAATGACAGTATTTGCAGTGGTTATACACACTCTGAGAATGAGAGGTGAGGTGATGTAAAAATGGCGACAACTAGAACGTATTTGACCACAGTATTGCTCGTGCTTGTATTCACTGTGGGGGGTCTGAGTGGGCTGATAACGGGTATCATTATACCATCTGCGCCTACAGATAGTATCACAGTGATGACATACAACATCTATCAGGCGTACACACCAGATGGCAGAGTGAGTCTAGCGGATCTTCGAGATACCATCAGGTCAGTGGACCCAGACATCTTAGGGTTGCAGGAGTGTGACTCGAATCGCGTGAGTTCAATGAACATAGATACAGTGATGTGGTTGTCTAGAGAGTTGCACATGTATAGCTACTTTGGGCCTCCTACTAGCAAGGAGATAATTGGTGTATCACTTCTTTCAAAGTACCCTATCAAGAATGCGACATACTACCTACTTCCTTATGAAGAACTTCCAAGAGTATTGATACATGCAGTGATTGTCATTGGGAGTGTTGAATTAAACGTCTTTGTAGTCCATCTAGGCCTATCTTATACAGATCGGACCACTCAGGCTGCCAAGGTCATGGAGTATGTCAATGCAGTACCTTCACCAAAGATATTGATTGGCGACTTCAACACATTACCAACTGGACATCCAGAACCTGGTTCTGAAGACCCTGACGACACAATCTACCATGACATATCTCAATACCTGAACGATACATGGACCGCATCTGGTCACGGACTAGATGCTCCTGAGGGATACACATGGCCAAGTGACAATCCTTTTGAGAGAATAGACTACATCTGGGTCAGTCCAGACATCTCAGTGATTTCATGTACCGTGTTGACAGATGCAAAGGGAAGTGACCATCTTCCTGTTGTTGCGGAGGTCAGGTTGCCCACCCCATGATTCAAGGAATTAGAGGCCTATTGCACGTGAACTGCGCACTCAGCTGCACCATCCAGCTCGTACGACACTTTATAGCCAAAGACTGTTCTCAATAGTAGGCAGAATTCCTGTGTCTTAAGTAGTCACATGGGATATGCACCACCCATAGCAGAGAGGTGAATTTAGAAACGTCAGACCCCTATGAACGACTTGCTGCGACCCTTGACAAGATACCCAATGGATTTACACGTATTCCTGATGGGTCACATATTCGCCTGCTTCAAAGTATATTCACTCCGGAGGAGGCAGACCTTGCGTCAAAGATGAAACTACGTGGTGAGACTGTAGCAGAGCTGTCTAGACGTCTTGAGATATCAGAGGGAGAACTTGGTGAGCGCCTTGAAGGGATGGCGCGGAAGGGGCAGATACGTGCATGGGACTCTAGTACAGGCCGCCGTTATGCATTACTGCCCTTTGCAGTAGGCATCTACGAACAACAGTTGAATAGGATGGACAGCAGTCTCGCACAACTCATAAGTGACTATTTCGTCAAGAGTCGTGGGGGCGACCTATTTGGAGAGGCACCTGCAGTATTTCGTGTGATACCTGTACAGAGGGCAGTCAGGACTGAACTTGAGATTCACACATATCAGCAGGCAGAACGAATGATCGAGACTGCAAAGTCATGGGGCGTACGAGAGTGCATCTGTAAGAAACAGGAGAAACTCTTGAACAGACCATGTAAGTTTCCAAAGTCTGTATGCATAGTATTTGCACCTCGAAGCGAGCACGCATTTGATAATGACGAGTTGACCCGCAGTGTGACCAAGGAGGAGGCGCTTGCAATTCTAAGACAGGCGGAAGATGCCGGTCTCATTCATTGTTCGATGAATATACAGCAGGGGCATTCATACATCTGCAACTGTTGTACTTGTTGTTGTGGCGTGCTCAGAGGACTGGTGACTTTCAATCAGCCACATGCAGTGGTAAAGTCAGACTACGAGGCACATGTTGACAAGGATCTATGTGTCGGCTGCGGCGCATGCATTGACCGCTGTCAACTTCATGCTCTTACTCTTGACGATGAGGTCTGTAATGTGAACCTAGACCGTTGTATAGGATGTGGGGTGTGTGCATTGTCCTGTTCAGAGGGTGCACTCACACTCAGACCCAGGACTGCTGACTCTATATCAGTACCACCAAGGGATGTCATGGACTGGATGGTTCAAAAGGCAACCTCGCGAGGAGTTGATCCGTCAGACCTTCTGTGAGTTCGTATGACTACTATTAGTGGAGTTGTGAATTGAAGATGGGCGTTGAGGACATGTTTGCGCGTGCCGGTTCATCTGGTGATAGACTGGGTGATGCGCTGGGTACAAGTGACCTCTTCGACCGCCAGTTTGGCACCGAGATGACAGGGTGGGAACTCAGAT
>FWPU01007793.1_pt1 | contig 19215 bp, 16 predicted proteins | sample 2228361 | NCBI WGS metagenome assembly FWPU01 (sample SAMEA103939777, study PRJEB20133) | metagenome
CTACGCTGGCTCTAGCTCTGTCCGCCCCTGAACCCGCGAGGGAGAAGGGGCCGGGGGATGAGGGGAAAAGTGCATAACACGCTCTAGCCAGGATCGCATGACGGGCAAAGTTGAACCCGCGCATCTTAACGAGGTTTTACGGCGATTTGGCCGCTCCTTGGCAGGGCTGGAGCACACTGAGATGGCTGAATAGCCCTTATTCTTCCCTTGCCGAGTTGTGAACAGGCAACCCGCAACAGAGGGCTGAAATCGGCATATGTGGCGGTGTTAGGCATATGCTTGCCCCCACGGGTGGGGGATTAAGGTGCTCAAGGTCATTGGTCAGTGCACGGCCCTGGCGATTTGAGCAATGCGAACATCTGTGCTATTCTTAACCCTATCAACCGGCTGGATGCCCAGCAGGGTCCGCCCCGTGCGGAGGAGGCGTATCATGCTCCGGGAGATGGTGATCCTCGTCTGTCATGCCCAGGATGGGCGTTTCGCCGATGGCGACCGCGCTGCAGTGCGGCGGATTCTGGCAACTTCGGATCAGGTGACTCGTGTCTTGCCGCTGGGGCCGGACGTGAAACAGGTATCGTGCGCAGACGGAGGGCGGCTGGTGCTGCGCGCGCCGGGGCTGGACGGCTCGCGCTCGTTTCACCGGATTGATATCTTCCCGACTTCTGCCTGGACGGGGGCAATGGTTGGGTTGGTGTATGAGTTGATGTGCAGCGGTGGATTCGGATTGGTGCACGACTTGACGACGCTTCAGTTTCTGGTGACGCAGCCGCAGCAGGTTACCTACTATCCCTGGCTACCAGAGCCGCCCATCCTGGTGCGCAGCGCCAGCGAGCTGGCCCGCACCCTGGCGCGGGCCGGTTGAGCAGAGAGGTAACTGTACAGAAGACAGGCGACGGCGGGCGCTGCTGGCCCGCCGTCGGTGTGCCTGGGGATCATTTGGCATAGTCTACCGCGCGCGTCTCGCGGATGATCGTCACCTTGATCTGACCAGGGTATTGCATGGTCTCCTCAATGCGACGGGAGATATCGCGGGCCAGCCGCATGGCGGCCAGGTCGTCAATTTCTTCGGGCTTGACCATGATGCGCACTTCGCGCCCGGCTTGCAGGGCATAGCTCTGCTCGACGCCGGGGAATTCCTTGGCCAGGTCTTCGAGCGCTTTGATGCGCCGAATGTACGTATCGAGGCTCTCGCGCCGAGCGCCGGGCCGTGCGCCGGAAATGGCATCGGCGGCCTCGACGATCATCGCCTCGACGCATTCCTGCTCCACTTCGTGATGATGCGAGGCGATGCAGTTGACCACCTTCGGGTGCAGCCCGTAGCGGCGGGCAAACTCCGCGCCGATCTGCGCGTGCGTGCCTTCGACCTCGTGATCGATCGCTTTGCCAATGTCGTGCAACAGACCGCCCGCTTTGGCAATGGCCACATCAGCGCCCAATTCTGCCGCGATCATGCCGGCGATGTGCGCGGTCTCGATGGCGTGCGCGTGTTGATTCTGGCCGTAGCTGGTGCGGAACTTCAGCCTGCCCAGCAACTTGATGATCTCATTGTGCAGGCCGGGCACACCCGCCTCGTAGGCGGCGCGTTCACCTTCTTCGCGCACGATGCGGTCAACTTCTTTGCGCGCGTCGGAAACGAGCTTCTCGATGCGAGCCGGATGGATGCGTCCGTCCAGCACCAGCTTTTCCATGGCGCGGCGGGCTACTTCGCGGCGCACAGGGTCGAAGCTGGAGATGGTCACTGCCTCCGGCGTGTCGTCCACCACCACATCAACGCCGGTGGCCTGCTCAAAGGCGCGGATATTGCGCCCATTGCGCCCGATGATGCGCCCCTTCATCTCTTCGGAGGGCAGGGGCACCACGCTGACGGCGATCTCGTTGACCTGTTCAGACGCGATACGCTGAATGGCCAGGGCAATGATGTCGCGCGCTCGTGTGTCGGCTTCGAGCTTGGCCTCGGCTTCGACCTCGCGGATGCGGCGAGCCATATCCTGGCGGGCTTCCTCTTCGACCAGGCGCAGCAGTTCTTGCCGCGCTTCTTCGCGCGTCATCTCGGCCATGCGCTCCAGCACGGCCTTCTGTTCTTCGAAAAGGGTTTCGATCTCGTTCTGGCGCTTGTCAAGCTTGCTCTGGCGCTTGTTGAGGGCCTGCTCGCGCAGTTCTAGCCGCTCATAGCGGGCGTCGAGGTCTTCGCGACGTTTCTGCAGGCGGTCGCTCTCGCGGTCGAGTTCGATGCGGCGGCGCTTGGCGTTGTCTTCGGCTTCGCGCTGAATGCGCAGCGCCTCGTCACGAGCTTCGATGACGATCTGCTTGGCCTGATCTTGCGCCTCGCTGAGCAGGCGCGCCATTTCTTCTTCGGCCTGGCGTTTGCGATTCGTCATCTGGCTCTGCTGGTACAGGTACAGCCCAGCGCTGCCCAGCCCAACGCCAATCGCCAGCCCTACCAGGGCCAATACGATTTCCATACGGCGTTCTCCTCATTCGTTGTCAGGGTTGTCGTCTGCTGCAAAGAATTCCGGTTGTTCATGTGCCAGTTGTTCGAGCATGGCCGAGACAGCTTCGTGCACGGTCTCGTAATCGAACCCGCGCCGGCTGAGGAAGGCGCCCAGTTTTTGTCGGAAAGCTGCCCGCGACAGGCCACGCCAACGGCGCACGGCGGATTGCGCCGCGCGCACTGCTGAATCCAGTGGGTTAGTTTCCGCCAGGGCAGACTCGATCACCTCGTCTGCGATGCCTTTCTGGCGCAGTTCATAGCGCAGGGCCTGCGGGCCGCGCGGACTGGAACGCTCGCGACTTTCGATCCAGTAGCGGGCGAAAGCATGATCGTCCACGTAGCCCAGTTCAGTCAGCCGGGTCAGGGCCTGGTCAACGGCGCTGGCCGAGAAACGCCTGGCCCCCAGGCGCTGACGAATCTCGGCGCAACTGTAAGGGCGGCGGGCCAGCAGGCGCGCGGCATAATCTATGGCCCGCGCCACTTCGTCGAGCGCACACAGGGCGTCAATCTCAGCCTGGGTGAGCACCTGGCCGGTCTTCAGGTGAGCCGCAGCCAGGCGAGACAGGCCAAAGGCGAACTGACCATCCAGGTAGACGTTGACGCGCTCTTTGTCCTGCTGCTGAATTTCCAGCGCGGTGATGGTGCGCCCGGCCATCGCCATCCCCAATACAAAACAGCCGTAGCCCTATGCCACGGCTGTTTTGCAGCATCAGTGCAGAACTGGCGACCTGCTGTTCGCGCAGCCCGGTCTGTCTCGAATGGATGAGCGCGTCTGGCGCGCTCGATGCCAGTCAATCGGTCACGATTGACCGCACCGTTGCTCTATTCGTTGCGGTTCCCGCCAGAAGGTCAGACAAACACAGTCACTCTCAGCTCGCGCTGTCGGTGTGCTCCTACCCGCTCTTGCGACCGATGATTGCTCGCCCTCACTGTCTTTGTCTCCCAGGGCTTTCCGATCGACGCCAGTCACCCGTCCAGATAGGCCGGTGCATTGCACCAGGGCATGAATTGACGGGTATTCGGGTGTGCTGATCTACTCGCGGGTACCCCGCGGAATACTCGCTGGCCATCACCATCCATTCGAGGATGGACCTGCCGTCAGGTTCGAGTTCCGTACCACAACCGTGGCCCGAAGCTTTTTCTCGGATCGTAGTCTATATTATGCACATCTGAAGTAGAATGACAAGCCGTGTTGAAGCGTATCCGGCCACAGGTAGCCTACGGGGGACAGCCTGTGCTCAACGATGCATTTTCTTACCAGCAGGGGGAGTTGTATTGTGACGACCTGCCTTTGCAAGCCATCGCCCAGGTGATGGGCACCCCTGTCTACGTGTACAGCGCCGCACGACTGCGTCACAACGCTGCCCGTCTGCGGCGCGCCTTTGCCCCGCTGAACACTACCCTGCACTACAGCCTGAAGGCGAACCCCAACCTGACCATTGTCCGGCTGCTGGCCGAAGCGGGCCTGGGCATGGACGCGGTGAGCGCTGGCGAGATTCACCGGGCGCTGCGGGCGGGTGTTGATCCAGCCCGCATCGTCTTCGCGGGGGTGGGCAAGACGCCAGAGGAGATCGCGTTTGCACTGCGAGCAAAGATTGGCTGGTTCAATGCCGAAAGCTGTGACGAACTGGCCTTGCTCAACTGGATGGCGGGTGAGGAAGGATGTAGACCACGGGTGGCGTTGCGCTTGAATCCCGGCATTCAGGCGCAGACGCACCCGCATATCGCCACCGGCCATGCCGCAGCCAAGTTTGGAATGCCGCCCGAAGTGATTGACGACTTGCTTGCCGCGAGGCAGGACTATCCGCATCTTCGCCTGGTGGGGATACACGTCCATATTGGCAGCCAACTGGCTTCGGTCACGGAGACGGTCGAGGCGGTGCGCCTGGCGCAGGCCCTCGCCGCGCCGTACCCCGACGTGCGGACACTAAACATCGGCGGTGGTTTCCCAGTGCCCTACACGCCCGACGATCGCTACCCACAGCCGGAGGACTTTGCCCATGCCCTGGCTCCTCTGGTCAGCGGGTGGCATGTCCTGGCCGAGCCGGGGCGCGCGGTGATCGCTGACGCCGGCGTCCTGGTGATCGGAGTAGTCACGATCAAGGAACAGGGCGGGCAGCGCTTCGTGATCACTGACGGCGGCATGACCGACCTGCTGCGTCCGGCGCTCTATGGCGCGACGCACGCGATCGTCGCCCTGGAACCGCGCGACGGGCCGCTCACGTCCGCCGTCGTCACCGGGCCGGTGTGCGAGTCTACCGATGTGTTGCATCGCGCGGCTCCGCTCCCTCCGCTGCGCCCTGGGGATCGGCTGGCCGTGCTCACAGTGGGAGCCTACGGTATGGCCATGGCCTCCAACTACAACCTGCGTACCCGCCCGCCCGAAGTCCTGGTCGAAGATGGCGACTGGCGGGTGATCCGTCGTCGCGAGACGTGGGACGACCTGCTGCGGCTGGAGATCGAAACGCTGGAGGACCTGCCTTCGGTGTAAAGCGGATCAGCGCTGAAGGGCGCTCAGAGCCAACAGCGCCGCGCCGATCACTGGCGCATAGCGCGGTTGCGGTAACGCCGGCAGGTCAAGTGCCTGGCAGAGGGCCAGACTCAGCGGATTGGGCGTGTTCAGCAGCCCGCCTGCGAAGGCAATCTTTGGGGCTTCCATCTGCAGGCGGCGGATCACCGTCCGCGCGGCCAGGGTCAGTTCATCGCAGGCGCGCGTCACAATTTCCCCGGCGACTGCATCGCCCGCTTCGGCATGAGCCAGCACCAGCGGGGCCAGCGCAGCGACTTCACGTGTGCGCGGTTGCCCGACCTGATACAGCCAGGGCACCAGGGCGTAGGCATCAGGCAGCCTCAGGGTGCTGAGCACAGCATCGCTGAGCGTCGTCTGAGGGCCGCGCCCGTCGGCAGCGCGGGCGACGGCCTCCAGCGCCTGCCTGCCCAGCCAGTAGCCGCTGCCCGCATCGTCCAGCAGATAGCCCCATGCTCCGGCCAACGCAGACTCGCCCGCCGCGTTGACACCATAGGCCAGCGACCCCGTTCCGGCCAGCACCAGCACTCCCAACCGCTCGCCGAGCGCGCCCACCAGGGCGATCTCGTAGTCGGCGCTGGGGACGATGAGCGCGTCGGGCAGCACGGCGCTCACTACATCGCGTAGCCAGGGAATAGCGGAGGCGCTGTGACACGGCGCGGCTCCGGCGATTCCGACCCCTACGGCAGCAATCTGGTCTGCTCGCAGACCGGCGACCTGCAACGCCTCGCGCATAGCCGCCCGGATCATCTCCCGCGCTCTCTCTGGCCCAACAATCGCCGGGTTGACAGTCTCGGCTCCGCTCTCGGCGACCGGATCGAGGTCGGGCGTGAGGATCGCCACGCGCAGACGGCTGCCACCGCCGTCAATGCCCATCAGGTAATCGGCGCGTGTGTCCATGAATTCGCTCCAGGTGCCGCTTAGAGCGTGTTATGCGCTTTTCCCCTCATCCCCCGGCCCCTTCTCCCCCACAAGGCGGGGAGAAGGGGAACACCTGTGCCGGAGCAAGCAAGTCCTCTCGCCCCGCGACGCAGTCGCGAGGGAGAGGGGATTGAGGGGTGAGGGGAAGATGCAGCGCAGAAGTTCATAACAGCCTCTAGCGAGAGTCCGGCAGCGCCTGCGTCAGCGCATCGGCCAGGCTGCGCACAGTCAGGACTTCGACGTGGGCAGGTGCGGCTTCGTCGCGCCGATAGGTGCGCGGCACCATCACTCGCTTGAAGCCCAGTTTGGCCGCCTCGCGCACGCGCAGCGCGGTCTGGCTGACGGCGCGCAGTTCGCCGCTGAGACCGATCTCGCCGACAAAGGCCATGTCGGCGGGCACGGGCCTGTCCCATACGCTCGACGCAATGGCGACGGCGATGGCCAGGTCAGCCGCCGGTTCGTCAATTTTCAGGCCGCTGATCACATTGACGAAGATGTCTTTCTCGTAGAGCTTGATGCCCAGGCGTTGGGTGAGCACGGCGGTGATCAGCAACATGCGGTTGGGGTCAACGCCGTTGGCAGTGCGACGCGGGTTAGGGTAGACCGTCTGGCTGGCGAGCGCCTGCACTTCGACGAGCAGGGGGCGTGTGCCCTCCAGCGTGACGGCGATGGCGCTGCCCGGCGCATTGACCACGCGCTCGGCGATGAATACTTCTGAGGGGTTGGCGATCTCGACCAGCCCGCGATCGCGCATCTCGAAGACGCCCACTTCATTGGTGGGACCAAAGCGGTTCTTGACGCTGCGCAGCAACCGGTAGGCCTGGAAGCGGTCACCTTCCAGGTAGAGCACAGTGTCCACAATATGTTCCAGCACGCGCGGCCCGGCGATGATGCCTTCTTTGGTCACATGCCCCACCAGAAAGATGGCGATCCCGCTGCTCTTGGCCAGCTCGCGCAGTTGGGCGGCGCATTCGCGCACCTGACTGACACTGCCTGCCGCTGACGCCTTGCCCTCCAGATAGGTAGTCTGGATCGAGTCCACGATCAACAGGCGCGGCTTGATGCTCTCCACATGGGCCAGGATCGCGCCCATCTCTGTCTCGGTGACCAGATAGACGTTGGCAGCGTCCAGGCCCAGTCGTTCGGCGCGCATCTTGATCTGACGCTCGCTCTCCTCGCCGCTCACATAGAGCACCGGCCCGGCGACCGCCTCCATCAACGCGGCCATTTGCAGCAACAGCGTGCTCTTGCCAATCCCGGGATCGCCGCCGATGAGTACCACGCTACCTGGCACCAGTCCGCCGCCCAGCACGCGCGCCAGTTCGGCGACGGGCACGGGGTAGCGCTCGTCGCCTTCGGCGGTTACGTCGTTCAGGCGTTGCGGTTGCGAGCGGGGGACGCTCAACGGTCGCCCTGTGCTGGGAGGGGCTTCTGGCTCCTCAACCAGTTCGATCATGGTGTTGAATTCGCCACAGCCGGGGCAGCGACCCATGTAGCGCGGAGAGCGTCGCCCGCAGTTCTGGCATTCATAGTAGACGCGCGCTTTGGCCATGACCTTCGCTCTCTGTGGGGTAAATTCTGTGCCTCAGTGTAGCGCGAACAGGTGTTCGGCGCAATGGGGCCAGACAATTCACTACGGAGAACGCACAGCGCAGAGAGAAACGTCCTCTGTATTCTCTGTGGTTCTTGCTCTCTGCTAGCCGTTGATGCGCGGATCGCCCGGCGCGACTTCGAACTGCGCCGCCCAGGGCACATAGTGGCTGTGGAATTCCTCGCGGTCAATGATCACGCGATCGCCCTCGTACACCGTGCGCCAGACGTACACGTCCGCGCCGCTTACCGCATAGTCCACCTGACGAATCTGGCCGGGGGCAAGCTGCGGATTGGCCCGATAGATGGGCGGCGGAGGGGCGGTCTGATTGCGGATCACCGGACCTTCTTTGACCACGCGCCGGTTCATGCTGGTGCTGTAGAACTTCCAGGTGATGGTGCTGTTGGCCGTGTTGACGTAGGTCTCGATCAGCAGGTGATAGGGCGTGTCGTTGAGGAAACGGAAGTCCACGATGGGCGAATAGACCGTGGCATCCATACCTGGCCCTTCGCCTTCCTCATAATAGCCCACCCGGTAGGCGTGTTCCACGCGTTCCAAAATGGGGAAGCCGCCGTAGAAGGCGGTCTGGAAAGCGGTGGTCGCTACCTGGCACACCCCGCCACCCACGCCGGTGATGGTCTGGTTGCCGACGATGATCAGGCCCTGCTCGTAGCCGCTTTCCACGCTGACATCGCCCAGCCACTCGTTGAAGGAGAAGATGCCACCCGGTGGGATAACCAGCCCGTGGAAATTGGCCGCGGCGACCTCGATGTTGTGGCGGCGGGCGGGCGTTGAGCCGTAGAAATAGGTGGTTTTCTGGACGATACGCTCGGTGATGCCGAGTTCGGCGGCAGTGGCCGTGTCGGGGATGGCCGCCGGAATGGGCTGGAAGACCAGCCGTACCCGCCGCGCGGCAGGGTCTGCTGCAAAGACGGCCTGTTCGAATTGCGTAAGAGTCTGCTCGACATCCAGGGCGCGCCCGTCCACACTGTTCTGAATCACCTGCAGTTGGCGGGTAGCGTCGTCGAAAACAAAGCGGGCATTGACCGGCTTGACCGCGAGCTGTGGAGCCAGGTCGTTGAGGAAGGCGCGCGGCTCGTCCAGGCTGATCCCTACCTCATAGGTGGCCGTGCCATCGGGCTTCTGCACCAGTTCGACGGTGAGCATCTTTTCCAGCGAAGCAACCTGCGCCACCCAGGGGCCTTTGTCCGCACCGTCCTCCGGCGCAATGTAGAACTCCACTGGCGCGGACAGGACCAGGTTGACGCGCTCCGCAGCCTCGCTGGCATCCCACACGGTCGGCTGCGCTTCCTGCACCACCAGCGCGATCTCGCTGTGCGTGGCCAGCCGCACGATCTCCTGGCGCAGCGCAGCAAGCGTGGCCGTCACGTCTACCATGCGCCCCGCCTGTGCCGGAGAGGCGACCGCCTTGCCCTCGCGCACGGTGAGTGCCGCGTCCAACACCGGGCGGTTGATGAAGGCGGTGGCGATGTCATTCAGGACACGTTCTGCCACTGACTGATCGTAGGTGATCACTGGCACAACCGGATAGCCGTTGAGACGCATATCGAGTTGCGCCAGCAGGTTATCGAGCGCGTTGCCCCCGCGACCGGCGCGAAGGGCGGCATCTACTGTCGCCTCCACGTCCAGCGACACGCCCAATTCGCCCGCGGTGTACTCCCAGCGCTGATCGCCGTAGCGGAAGACAAAGGTGGCGCTGTCCGCGTAGGCGAAGCGCCCGGCCAGGGCGTGGATCGCTTCCTGGCGCGTCATCCCGCTGAGGTTGACGCCCAGGACGGTAGACACGCCGGGGTAAATCTCGTGTTGATGAACGAACTGATAGCCGGTTATCACCAGCACCAGGGCGAAGAAGATCAACACCACGCCGGTCAGGCTGAGCAGGATCAGGCGCAGTGGCCAGGGATTGACGGGGGCGCGGACAGGGCGGGGGCGGGCATAGGGATATGACGGGTGAGAATAGGGAAGATGCGGAGCGCTCATGATCACCACCCGAAAAACTATCTAATGCGTTGCCAGGACGAAAATACCCCAGACCGATGATTGTATGGTAGCATGTTTGGACGCGAGCGACAATTTCGCGGGAACGCTAAGGCACGTTTCATGTTCGGGGCAAACAGCTTTGAACCGCGGAGATGCCGAGAACGCCGAGCGAAAGGAAAAGAGAACATCTCTGTGTTTCTCTCTGCGCCCTCTGCGCTCTCTGTGGTGTGTTTTTCGTAAGTTCGCATTTGTCTGGGCATTTGCAGTGAGCAGGGGAGGGCTTCATGAGCGAGCTACCTACCGACCTGGAACAGAGTGCACTAGACTCGGCGGCACGCCCTCGTTCGTCGTTGCGCGAGGCGCGTCGTTCCGTCATGCAGCGCGCCTATGCCACCAAAGAGGCCGCCGCCGACCAACTGATCACGACGGCGGAGCGTATTCGCGCCGAGGCGGTGCGCAGCGGCGACGAAGTGGCGCTGCGCCAGGCGAATCAGCTCGCGCGCAGCCTGGAACGCGCCGCCGTCTATCTGCACGGGCACACGTTCGACCAGATGACCGGCGATGCCACGCAGTTCGTGCAGTCCAAGCCCTGGCAGGCGGTGATCATCGCCTTTTTGCTGGGGGCAGTATTCGGGCGTAGCCTGCGGCGGGGGCGTCCGTGAGCGGCAGGGGTAACATCAGGAAGGCGGAAGGCTGATGATCAGACTGGTGATTCTGTTCCGGCAGGGCACGAAAAGCGGCACGTTCGATCTGCGCTATGCTCGCAACCTGGCCCTGCTGCGCAAGATGCCCGGCGTGCAGGCCGTGCGCGAAAGTCAGGTGCTCGGTGGGCCAGCGGGACAGGCTCCTTATCACCGGATGGTGGAGGTGAGCTTTGCCTCCTTCGAGGCGCTGGACGCGGCGCTGCGCTCGCCTGAAGGTGTGGCGGCGGGCAAGGACTTGATGGACTATGCGGGCACGGGCGCGGAAGTGCTGTTTGTGGAGGAAAGCTCAGACCTGTCGACGGGACCGCTCAGCCCGGCCAACCTGCAGGCCTTCCTGGAAGATCATCAGATTGACGCGCAGATCGTCTTCCCCGGCGCGCCCACGCCCACCGTGCCCGCAGCGGCGCAGGCGTTGGGGGTGGAGGTGGATCAGATCGTCAAGTCGGTCGTTTTCCTGGTGGATGGCAAGCCGTTTCTGGTCTATGGCTGTGGCGTGCGCCGCGTAGACCCGCGTAAGCTGGCCGAGCGGCTGAACGTCAGTCGCAAGAAGGTGCGCCTGGCCGACGCCGATCAGGTGCTGGAGATCACAGGCTATGCGGTGGGGACGGTGCCGCCCGTCGGCCTGAAGACGCCCATGCCCGCCTTCATGGACCCGGCCATTCAGCGCTACGAGACGGTGTATGCAGGCGGCGGCGGCATTGACGCGCTGTTGCGCATCCGCAGCGCGGAGCTGCTGCGCGTCAGCGGGGCGGAGATCGCGCCCATGTTGCGCGACGACGAGTCGGATGACGGCGACAACGAGGCTTGACGCTGCGGTGGTTGTTGCTACAATTATGCGGTGTAAGCCCCCATAGCTCAGAGGATAGAGCGTTGCCCTCCGGAGGCAGAGGCCCAGGTTCGAGTCCTGGTGGGGGTATCTTTCAGACCCTGGCGCGTCGGCACCAGGTCTTTTTTTGTCTATTTTCACCAGATAACTTCGTCGGATTGATGGGGTTGATTCCACGGGGACGACCCCATTTTCGCATCTGTCATTCATTGCAGACCTCCCGCAGAGACGATCTCAAGGGAGCATGTTTGGAGGTAAAGAGCACCATGACATACGCCGATGTCCTTCGTCCGTCCGCCAGGAATCACGCTTTGCTGTACGATGCGGCCCTGGTGCTGGCAGGGTCACTGTTCGTCGCGTTGTGCGCGCAGTTTGCCATTCCACTGCCATTCAGCCCTGTGCCCGTCACCGGACAGACGCTGGCTGTGCTGACGGTTGGGGTGCTGCTGGGCAGCCGTCGGGGGAGTCTGGCGCTGCTGACCTACCTGGCCGAGGGCGCACTGGGGTTGCCCGTTCTGGCGGGAGGGGCGGCAGGTCTGTCCCGCCTGACTGGCCCGACAGGTGGCTATCTGATCGGTTTTGTTGCGGCGGCCTTTCTGGTTGGCTGGCTGGCCGAGCAGGGATGGGATCGGCGGTTCGAGTCCACGCTGCTGGCAATGGTCTTGGGCAACGTCGTCATCTATGCGTGCGGATTGCCCTGGCTGGGCCGTTTCGTGGGGGTCGAGCAGGTGTTCACGCTGGGCCTGTGGCCTTTCCTTCCCGGCGACCTGGGAAAGATACTGCTGGCGACAGCGTCGCTGCCCTGGGGCTGGCGACTGCTAGACCGGAGCGGTTGGGGCCAGTGAGGCTCTGCAGTGCGAGAAGAAAAGGCCGGCAAAGCCCAAAGCCGGTCTTTTTTCCGTCGGGTGCCGCGTTCAGAACAGGTGTTGGTCTATCAGCCGCGTGCCCGGACCTGGACGGTTGGCGAGTACCTCTCGCACGTCGAGCAGGGCGTGCAGGGCCGCCTCTACATTGGGGGCATCTTTGCCCTGGCACAACACATGTACATTGGCTCCAGCATCAATAGAGAAATACACTTCCAGCCCTTCAGCGCGCCATTGCCGCACAGCGTGCATGATGCGCACCGTCTCCGGCGACCAGTACAGCACGCTGGGGCGCGAGGTCATGGCGACGGCGTGCATGCGGATCGCTTCTTGTTCGGTCTCTTCGCCGAAGGTGGTGAAGTCGCGGGCCAGGATAGCTGCCCGCACCACTGGCAAAGCGCGCTCCGCCTCTGCCAGACGCGCCGCTGCAAAAGGACTCGGCCCGATTATTTCGTGCCCTTTGGACGAGCCAACTTCTTTGTGTTCGGTCTGCACGATGGCGATCAGATCGCGCAGGTCCCAGTGATCGGGCGGGGCGATGGACTCGGCGTAGGAGTCTTCGCTGGTATCGGCAGTGTGCCACTCCACGAAGCCCGCGGGAATCGAACGGCAGGCCGATCCCGACCCCTGGCGGGCCAGGATGGTCAGCGCGCGCTCGTCGAGATGCAATCCCGCCGAAGCACACGCTGCCACCGTCAGCGCGGCGAAGGCCGAGGCCGACGAGGCGATCCCCGCCCCCATGGGGAACGAGTTGCGCGAGGCTACCCGTGCTCGTGCCGTGATGTCTGCCAGCGCCCGGATGCGATCGAGATGTTCGCTCACCCGTCGCGCGGCGTGGGGCGGGGCGGGTTCTCCGCCAATCTCGATCTCGTCGGTGCGCAACGACTCATCGAACGCCACCGTGGTGATGGTGGTGGCGTTGTCCAGGTTCATCGAGATGGACGAATTGAGCGGCAGGCGCAGCGCGTGATCTTTGCGTCCCCAGTACTTGATGAAGGCAATGTTGGCGCAACTCAGCGCGGTCGCTTTGACGAAGGGCATGGCCTTACCTTTCCGTTTCCAGGCGCACACCAGGGGCGTGCGGCACGCTGTCTACCAGCGTGCCGCCGGCGGCCTGCCAGGCGGCGATCACTGCAGCGCGGCGGTCGGGCGGGACAAGCGCGATCACGCAGTCTCCACCGCCCGCCCCGCTCAGCTTAGCGCCCCAGGCTCCGGCTTCTCGCGCGGCGAAGACCAGCGTCGCCGTCTGTGGGATATCTACTCCCAGCGCATGGGCCAGGCCGTGCTGCATGTCCAGCAGCTCGCCCAGGCGCGGCCAGTCCTGGGCCAGCAACGCTTCGCGCCCTGCCAGAGCCAGCGCCCCCATGGCGTCGAAAATGCGCTCAACCGCCGCCGGATGCGCGGCCCGACGTGCCGTGACGCGACCAACGTAGGTGGCCGTATCCGCCTTGATACCGGAGTACACGGCCAGCAGCGGCAGATTGGGTGTGTCGAGCGGCTCGATGCAGCGCGGCTCAGCCTGATAGAGCAGGGTTCCCCCATAGATGGCGGCTGCCAGGTCGAAACCGGAGCCGGTGCCCTGCACCTGGCGGATCACCCGCAGGCCCCAGTCGAACAGGCGCTCCGGCGGAAGTTCCACCCCCTCCAGCCGGGCCAGCCCCAACAATGTACAGGCTACTATGGCTGACGAACTGCCCAGCCCCAGCGTGCTGGCGAAGTCGCTGCGGGTGCTGATGGCGACACCGCTGCTCAGCCCGATCTGTTCGTGGAACAGGCGCAGCGCGCATTCGATGAAACGGGTGCCAGGGGCAAGGGCGCGCCCTTCACGGAAGGCATCGGACAAAGCCGCGCTCAGGCCGTGCACGCCGACATCGGGCGCGTTCACGGAGAACGTTGGGGCATCAACACGGGTGAGTGTCACCGTCAGGCGGGTGTCCATGGCCGTCACCAGGCAGGGCCGCCCGTAAACGACCGCATGTTCGCCCAACAGCATCAATTTGCCCGGAGCCGAAACCTGCACGCTTTCCACTGCCGCAGTTCCTTGGATGTGTTCTCTGTCGCGCTCTCGCAGGTAGTGTAATGCGTTTGAGGGGTGGCGGCAACGGTCAAACGTGGGCGCAACAGGCAGGAGCACGTACAATAGGGATACTGCGCGCCCATTGAGTTGACGAAAGGATGTATCATGCCGGCTTCGTATGAGTCGCAGTTCGGCGGGATACTGGCCGAGATCGAAGGGGAGATGCGCTCCGCCCGCCAGGAGCAAGGCGAGGTTGCGCCGCTGTTGTGGCAGATGATCGATCATCACTTCGGCTGGGATGTGGAGAGCGCGGCGCAAAGGGCGCGTATCGCTGGCAAACGGGTGCGTCCGGTGCTGATGGCGCTGGTGGCACAGGCGATTGCGGGCAGCTACGGGCATGTGTTGCCTGCAGCGGCGGCGCTCGAATTCCTGCACAACTTCACGCTCATTCACGACGACGTGATGGATCGCTCGCTGGAGCGCCGCCATCGTCCGACCGTGTGGAGCATTTGGGGCAGCGACCAGGCCATCAACGCCGGGGACGGCCTCTACGCGCTGGCGAATCTCACCCTGACCCGCCTGCTGCGGCTGGATGTGTCGCCTGCGCGCATCGTACGCGCGGCAGCGGTGCTGTCGCAGGCGTGTCTGTGGACGGCAGAAGGACAGGTGCTCGACATGACGTTTCCGCAGCGCGACGATGTGACCGTGGCCGAGTATCTGACCATGATCACGCACAAGACGGCGACGCTGATCGAAGCGGCGGCGCAGATGGGCGCGTTGTTGAGCACCGACGACGAAGCGATCATCCGGGCCTATGGGCAGTTCGGGCGCGCGCTGGGCATCGCCTTTCAGGTGCGCGACGATTACCTGGGCATCTGGGGCGACGAGGCGATCACCGGCAAGTCCGCAACGGGCGATATTCGCGAGAAGAAGAAGTCGTATCCGGTGCTGTTCGCCTGGGAGCACGCAGGCAATGGCGATCGTGAGATATTACGCCGCATTTATGCTCAGCCCACGCTCTCCGACGAGGACGTACAACAGGTCGTGCGCATCCTGGAGCGCACCGGCGCGCCCGCCGAAACCGAGCGCGTCGCCGACGAATATTTCCAGGCTGCCTTGACGCACCTGGACGCGACCGGCATTACCAATGTCGCTCAGGTGCAGTTGCGACAACTGGCCTCGTTTCTGGTACACCGCGCGTACTGAACGTCACTCGCTGAGGGCGGCCACAAGCTGGCGCAGTTGCTGCTTGTAATTGTCGCTCGTGAAATCGAAGCGCGGCTTGCGACGCAGCGCATCGGGTATCTCCATGGGCTGTAGCAGGGCGACCACGATGGGTTTGCGCGTCTTGAGGAAATAATCCAGCGCCTCGGCAACATTGGTGGCATGAATTGCCAGCGGAGTGAGGATCAATACCATCGCGCGGCATTCCGTCAGGGCGGGATGCACGCCTGTGGCCCACTGCACCAGGTCGTCCTCCGGCCCCGGTAGCCAGGCTGGTATGCCGCTGCGCGTCAGGTCTTCGGCCAGGATTTCGGCGAACTCGGCGTCGGACACGCTATAATTCATGTACACGGGGGGCGCGCTGAGCCTGGATTTTCCCTTCCCAGAGACCAGGTCGGTGAATTGTGCTGGATCGGGGCGCTTGAGACGGGCGTGCAAGGGCGTGCGCCCCATGCGGATCACCGTTGTGCCACAGAAGGCGCAGGTGCCGCGAATGCCTGGCGCACCGCGCCGCGTCCAGATGGCCTGAGGCGCTTCGATGGGCGTCTTCTGGCGGCAGCTCACGCAGTAGGCTTCGAATTCTTCTTCGTCGTCGTACAAGTCGTCGAATGGATTGAGTTCGTCGTCCATGAGCGGGTCTTGGGGGTGAGAGTCATGAGTCATGAGTCAGAAGTTTTGAGTTGAGCGCATACAGGTCACAGGGCTGGCGCAAGGCCGATCCGCCAGCCGGGACACAAGACTACCACACCCCGCGAATTATGCGTAACGGCGGCACCGGAGTAAAATGGGGGCGTTTTGACCGAGAATGTGCCGGGTTTCTGCCAGATAAGACACTTCGCCCGGTTTGACAAGTGCAGCACATCCAGTTGGGAAGGGTTCCGATGACAGACCTTGAGCAAAGAGCTATCAACACCATTCGCACGCTGGCCATAGATGCCATTCAGAAGGCGAATTCCGGACATCCGGGGTTGCCGTTGGGAGCAGCGCCGATGGCCTATGTGCTGTGGACGCGCTTCCTCAAGCACAATCCACGCGATCCCAAATGGCCCGATCGCGACCGCTTCGTCCTTTCGGCGGGGCACGGTTCGATGCTGCTTTATGCGCTGCTCTACCTGACCGGCTACGACGTGACCCTGGACGACATCAAGCAGTTTCGCCAGTGGGGGAGCATCACGCCAGGGCATCCAGAAGCCAAGCTGACGCCCGGCGTCGAGACCACGACCGGCCCGCTGGGGCAGGGCTTCGCTACCGGCGTGGGCATGGCCATCGCAGAGCGTTACCTGGCCGCTCATTTCAATACACCGGAGCACACGGTGGTTGATCACTACACCTATGCCATCGTCAGCGACGGCGACCTGATGGAGGGCGTGGCCGCCGAGGCCGCTTCACTGGCCGGCCATCTGAAGCTGGGCAAGCTGATCTATCTCTACGACGACAACCAGATTTCGCTGGACGGGCCGACCGCTATGGCCTTCACCGAAGATGTCGGCAAACGTTTCGAGGCGTATGGCTGGCAGGTGTTGCGCGTGGCCGATGGCAACGATCTGGACGCGATCGAGGCGGCTATCCGTACCGCCCGCGCCGATACCGAACGCCCCTCGCTGATCATGGTGCGCACGGTGATCGGCTATGGCAGCCCCAACAAGGCGGGCACGGCAGAAGTGCACGGTGCGCCCCTGGGCGAGGAAGAGGTACGGCTGACCAAGCAGAATCTCGGCTGGCCGGTCGAGCCGCCGTTCCTGGTGCCGGACGACGTGCTGACACATTTCCGTCAGGCAGTCGAGCGCGGTCAGGCGGCGCAGGCGGCCTGGCAACGCGCCTTCGAGAGCTGGAAGGCGGCTCAGCCAGCATTGGCGAACGAATGGGCGCACATGATGAGCAACACACTACCTGCCGGTTGGGATGCAGATTTGCCTGTCTTCCAGCCGGGGACGGCGGTCGCCACGCGCAATGCGTCGGGCAAAGTGCTCAACGCGCTCGCGCCGCACCTGCCCGGTCTGATCGGCGGCGCGGCAGACCTGGACTCGTCCACCAAGACCTATCTCAACCTGAGCGGCGACTTCCAGGCGGGACAGTATGGCAACCGTAACCTGCGCTTTGGCGTGCGCGAACACGCCATGGGCGCGATCGTCAATGGCATGGCCGCGCATGGCGGGCTGATCCCCTATAGCGCGACCTTCCTGGTCTTCTCCGACTACATGCGCCCGGCTATTCGCGTCGCAGCGCTGAGCGAGTTCGCGCCGATCTTCGTCTTCTCGCACGACAGCATCGGCCTGGGCGAAGACGGCCCGACGCATCAGCCGGTCGAGCAGATCATGTCGCTGCGGCTGATCCCGCGTCTGGAAGTGTTCCGCCCCGCCGACGCCAACGAGACGGCAGCAGCCTGGCGTTGCGCCATCGAGAACCGCGATCATCCCACGGTGATCGCGCTCACCCGCCAGAACGTGCCGGTGCTCGATCCGGCCTGGGGCGTTGCCGAAGGCGTGGCTCGCGGAGCCTATGTGCTCTCCGAAGCGCCAGAGGGTCGCGTAGACGTGCTGCTGATCGCCACTGGTTCGGAGGTACATCTGGCGCTGGAAGCCCAGAAACTGTTGGCCGCCGAAGGAATCGGCGCGCGTGTGATCAGTATGCCCTGCTGGGAGCGCTTCGCCAGGCAGCCGCAAGAGTATCGTGACAGCGTGTTGCCGCCTCACGTCAAGGCGCGGGTGGCGATAGAGGCAGGCGTCAGCACTGGCTGGCAGAAATGGGTCGGCTCAGAAGGCGAGATCATCGGGGTGGATCGCTTTGGCGCGTCCGCACCCTATAAGGTCATCTACGAGCAGTTCGGCCTGACGGCGGGGCAGATTGCCGAGCGCGCCCGCGCCCTGGTGGTCAAAGCCTGACGCCACCTTCTTCCATCCTGAACATCGAACGGGGCCTCTCGTGCCAGAGAAGCCCCGTTTTCTTTGCGAACAACGAAGGCGCGGACAGCGCGGAGAAGGATAACTGACTCTGCACCCTCTGCGGTTCTGCGGTTTCTCAATCGAGCACACCTTCACGGTGCAGAATCTCGCGCAGATGATCGCGCCGGGCTGTGCCTGCCAGGGTCTCCAGCCGCCGCACGCCCAGCGGATCGATCTCCTCGCGCAGCAGGCGGATTTCTTCGGCGGTAGGCGGCGGCGTTTCGTGCACATCCGGCGCGATGTCCAGGGGGAAGCCGGTCTTGGCCTGGATGCGCTCGACAGTCACGCCGGCATGGTAGGAGACCAGGCGCATCCGCCCATTGGCCCAGTCGAATTGCCCCAGATCGCTGATCAGGTAGCATGGGCCGCTGCCCCTCCGGCGCTGTGGACTATGACCGAGTCCGCTGCACCAGTCTACCCGCGGGACAAACACCGCCCGCGAGTGCCGCGGCACGTACATGTATACCTGGGACGAGTAAACGGTGACGTCGGGAATGCCGCCCGCACCGGGCAGGCGCAGGCGAGGGCGGGTGTAGTCCTGGCCGATGGCGATGTTGTTGAAGTTGCCAGCGGCGTCAACCTGAGCCGGACGAAAGAACTCCTTGGGCGCGAGCGTATGCAGGGCGTCGGCGACCAGTGTCACAAAGCTGGCGTGCGCCAGCGCCTTGCCCGACCACAATTCTTCAGCGCGGGCCAGGCCCAGCGGTGCCCAATCCTGTACCATGCCCTGACCAATGGCCGATGCAAAGAAGGCATTGGGGGCGTGTGTGCGCTGCGCCAGGATGTAGCCTGCAGCGACCAGCGGCGTGGCCAGGCCCTGTACCAGCACGTCCCCGTCCTGCACCTGTCGCGCAATGCACACCGCCATCAGTTCGTCAACGGTGTAGTCGGAAGCAGGGGCGGCGAGCCTGGCCATGATGGTACGCTCTCAGTGAGGGCCGATGCCCTAGAGGCTGTTATGAACTTCTGCGCCGTGTCTTCCCCTCACCCCTGCACCCCTCTTCCCCGGTCTATACACTGCGTCGCGGGGGTTCAAGGGCGGACAGCCATTGAGAGCATCTCGAACGGGAGACTGTCGTTAACTTTACCTCACCCCCGCTTGGCGCTC
>FWPU01007794.1_pt1 | contig 19213 bp, 19 predicted proteins | sample 2228361 | NCBI WGS metagenome assembly FWPU01 (sample SAMEA103939777, study PRJEB20133) | metagenome
GTTGCTGCAAAAGATGAAAGAGTCCGCACTTGAGCTATAGATAGTCTTGTTACTCGTGCTTGGACTGATTGCCCTCTCCAAAACCTCCCAGCGAATAGGGGTTGTGGTGCCGCCTGATGCTGGCACTATCCTGTAATATCGAGCTACCACCTTGGGATCCCGCTGGCTAAGATACGTTGCAAATCCAAGGTTTACGTCGGTCAAGTTGTTGAGGATGACGTTCAAGGCCATCTTGGCCTGGTAAAGCTTGCTGGATGGATGGTTGCCGCCGTCTGCCAGCCTGGTGGGGTTGGCGTTTTCGTCTATGTCGGGCAGAGAGTCCGGCCATGTGACATTCTGCCACCTGGGGTTTCCGCTTGCATCAAGTTGCACCTTACCCCCATCCAAAACTACGTTTTGTTGCCATTGTCTTCCCGAAGGCCGGACAGAGACCCCCGTTGTTGTCAAATAAGGCACATCCTGCATGGAGTCAGAGTTGTCGAAGATTATGAACACGTTGGGGTATTGCGGCTCAGCCCTGAAAAAAGGGGGCTCCTCGGCCATGGCCTGCATGTTTGCAAGAATCAAGATCAAGGACGCTAGAAAGAGCTTGGCCTTGTGAATCATGAAAAAACCTCCTTGTGCCTAATCGGCTCCAGGTTCTCAGTTGGAGCCGGCATATTCAAAAATATCTTTACATGGCCTGGTTCCGGCTGGCCGGATACCAGCCTCGATGGTCACCTGCCCCCCCCTATCGTTTCTGTCGTTCCCAACGGATCTGAATCTGTAAACAGGAAAGTCCGTGGTCGGCTCACACCAGACTGCAATATACTCGTCCGAGGAGTTACCTGACGGTATACCTGAGATACGGAAGCGGATTCCGGTGGTAGATTGAACGCTGGAGAGGTTATTGTTGACGTCCACCAAGTTCTCTAACATGTTTAACATATTTACTGAATACTGCCCGCGAACCCACTGAACTCCCGCATCTCCGTTCATTAAGGCCTCATGGTAGACTTTTTCATTCATGCCTATCTGCATGTCTGTATTGCTGGTCATTATTGAGGCAGCTCCCAGCAAGGCACATATCACCATGACCATGAGAGCTACCACCAGGGCAGCTCCCCTCTCTCCTCTCCATTGCTGTGCCTCTTTGCTCCAGATGCCTGGGTTCATTTCAGAGCCTCCACCCAAGTCTCCAGCCTCATTGCAAGTCATGTCCGGGTTCATGGGATATTCCTCACCCTCACGGTCTCTGTGATGCTTCTTCTCCTGATTCCCCCTATTCCTGGAAGCGGCTTTCTGGTCCTGGCAGTCAAGGTGACGGTGTAGGAACGCTGATTGGAGGTAGTAGGATTCACCTGAAGGTCCTCAATGTAATCAACCAAAGCTTGGCCATTCATCTTCAGACAAGGATACTCGCGAGGATTATCGTCACATGTGTCCACTCTATATTCTTTTTCAACGAGCCTCATGATCCTAGAGCCAGATCGCGAAGCTTGGCCATAAGTCAAGATCCTAGCGCTTACACCATCTGTTACCAATACAAGATCATTTTCCCCCAGGTTCTCCGAGTCCGTTCCATACCTCAGCGTTATAACACCATCGGTGATGGTAATAGCGTCTTCGGGTTCACCGTCAGAATCCCTCGTGGCCTGCCCGTTCTCCATGCCGTGTCCGGCCATTCTCATGTCCCTGGTTATCATGGTGGCAGCCACCCTTAGGTTCTGATTCAACTCTGCCATCTGATCCACCAACACCTGAGATTTCTCCTGCGAACCAAAGATGTTGTAAATCCCCGCCAAGAGAATCCCCGTGAGCACCAGGGCCAGAAGCACCTCCACCAAGGTGAAGCCGACGTGGTTCTCCTTGGTTCGGCTCTCGTTTCTCCCAGGTATCGTCCCTTTCATGTTCCCTCACTGTGTTAAAAGGCTTGTCAGCCTAACTTGTCTTCCTCCCCATGTCACCCTTACATCCACTTCCTTGGTGTTAGCGACCCCGGGCCAGTTGACAGATGGTGTTACGGTCCAGGTGCGGGTGAAGTTCCCGAGCCGCCCTTCCGTATCCAGGAGCTGAGGGCACCTGATCCCCACCTGTACGGCCCCCCCAGGGCAAACCTGTGGGGAAGTGCTGCTCTTCACATCGCCAAATGGCATTGCTTGCATCTGCTCTATGACGTCCTGGGCAAGTCTAAGGGCCACCGCCATTCGGCCACTGTATTCTGCAGCCTCTATGGAGCGGGTCTGCATCTTGGCCATGGCCAGAAGCGCCACTGCAATGATGAAAAGGGCCACTGTAACTTCCAAGAGGGTGAAGCCTGCCGACTTTGGTACAGATGCTTTCCCCATCGCTATCTCTACTCCTGAGAAAGAAACACTCTTCCAGTTCTGTTCACGCAGACTTTTTGGACTTTGTTGTTGCTGGAACGGAGTTCAACAAAATTTGGGCATGGATCGTCGTCCGACCCCGTGGATGGCACTGATGTGGTTCCGTCCACAAAAAAAACCACGCTTCTGCTTTGATTCTCATGATCGGATAGACGTATTCTGACCGTAGAAGGTATTGTGTGTTTTATGTGGGTTGGCACTTGTTCTGGGTTTGGCCAACAGCAGTCTTGGCCAGCGTGGAAGCACGCCCGTTCCTGGGGGCAAGCGTTGTCTTCTTGATGGGACAAAGCTTGTTCAATCCAAAACTCGGAGCCGTCATCGGCAAAGACCACCCTGTGGGCCCGCATGGTGGAAACGGCTCTCGCCTTGGCCCTGTTGAACTCGCCGAAGATGTCTCTGGAAGTCTTCTTCAGTTCCCTCCAGGGCTTTCCAGCGATCCAGTTGGGGATCCCTATGGCAGCAGCTATCCCGATTATTGCCACAACCACCATGAGCTCTATCAGAGTGAAGCCTCTATTGCCCCTTGCTTTCATGTCTAAACCCTTCCGCTTAAGGCCCCTTGGCTATTCTGACCCTTCCGGTCCAGTGCACTATGACACGGTAACGGTCTCCTCTTGAGTTCTGAAGGGTCACTCTGCCTGATTCCGCTGTGCCGTCCACATTGAAGACAGCTCGGCGATCACCGAAGGGGGTGTCCACCACCTGTATGTTCCCAGGCAAAAACCAGGTAGGCACGTCCTGGGCCGGTGTCCATGCGCACATATCGGTCCCTGCCTTGATACATCCGGGCCCCCCTTGCATGAGCTGGAGGCTTCTGAGGTCTTCGTCAAACTCCACACAATGCGCCTGCATGGTAGAAATGGCCCTGCCTTTTGCCCTCATGAATTCTCCGAACACTTGCCTGGCAGCTCCCTTCAGCTCCCTCAAGGGTTTCCCTGCCACCCAGTTGGGAATGCCTATGGCTGCTGCAATCCCTATGATGGCCACGACTATTATCAGCTCCACCAGGGTGAAGCCTCCTGGACTTCCCTTGGGTTGAAGCCGGATCTTTGGGGAGCCCCAACCCTGCCCTTTGAACCATGCAATAACCATGCCGCACCCCCTCTTGAGACAAGGTCTTGTGATTCCAAGGGATTTCAGGCTTGCTGTCCGGACTCAGACTCACTCTCACTATGAAAGATTATTCTGGCTATGAAAGTAATTTCATAGTATAGACTTTCGGCTCCTTTGAAGAAACAGTCCTTTTTTCCTGCTTAGAGCAAAGAAAAATCTTGTAATCGAGTGCTTCTCGAGAGCTTCCGCCAGGTTGGGTTCGTGGAGAAAACTATATCTCACCTCCTTCTCCCTCAAAGGTTTCCCTCAGTTTATACATGAGCGCTCTGTGTGTGATACCCAGGAGCTTGGCTGCCTGTGTGCGATTTCCTCCTGTCCTCTCCAAGGCTTCCTGGATGAGTTCTCTTTCCAGGTTCCTCAATCTGGGGCGAAGTCTCAGATCAGGCTTGGACGGGGATGGTTTGCCCTCGGCCAGATCCCTTATCCGCTGAGGAAGATCCGGCAGGTCTATGCGCCTCGAATCGCAAAGTACCATGGCCCTTTCCACCACGTTTTCCAGTTCTCTCACGTTTCCAGGCCACCAGTAACGCATCAAAGTGGAAAGAGCCCTAAGGGTGATCCCCTCCACTTGCACTTTCAACTTGAGGCGGAATCTGGAGATGAAGTGTTCTACCAGCAGAGGTATGTCCTCCACCCGTTCCCTGAGGGAAGGAACCCTGATGGTTACAACATTGAGCCTGTAGAAGAGATCCTCGCGGAAACGGCCTTGGCGCACATCCTGTTCCAGATCTCGAGAGGTGGCGGCAAGGATTCTGACATTCACCTTCTGGCTCTTGGTGCCCCCCACGGGTCTCACTTCCTGGTCCTGCAGCACCCTGAGGAGCTTTACCTGTAGCTCCCTGGGAAGTTCTCCCACCTCATCCAACAGGAGAGTCCCTTTGTCCGCCGCCACAAACAAGCCTTTTCTTTCCTGCACAGCATCCGTAAAGGCGCCCTTTACATGGCCGAATAGCTCGCTCTCCATGAGGGACTGGGGGACCGCTCCGCAATTGAGAGCCAAGAAAGGTTCGCACGCACGGGGGCTCTTTTTGTGGATCGCCCTGGCAATGAGCTCTTTTCCGGTGCCGCTTTCACCCAGGATAAGAACGGTTATGGGAAAAGCAGCCACCTTCTCTATGGTGGAAAAGATCTCCATCATGGCTTGGCTTTGCCCCACAATGTCTCCGTAACGGGACTGGCGGGCCAGCTCCTCCCGTAGCTGAAGATTTTCCTTTCTTAAACGCTCCCTTTCCTCGGCCTTTCTGATGGTGAGAATGACCTCGTCCGGCTTGAAAGGTTTTTGAACGTAGTCGTAAGCACCTTTTTTCATGGCCTCCAAGGCAGTCTCCAAGGTGCCGTACGCGGACATTACTATCAGGGTCGGCTCCAGACCTCTGCCCTGGCAGGCCTCCAGAAACTCCATGCCGTCCATGACTGGCATCTTTAGATCGCAAAGCACTATGTCCGCTGGATCGGACATCAAGACCTCCAGGGCTTGGGCCCCATGTTCTGCGCTCGTAACCCTGTAGCCCTCCCGGGCCAGCAAGAGGGAAAGCATGTGGCGCATGTTCTCTTCATCGTCCACAACCAATATGTGCTTGGAGTCTTGAGACATGTCAGCAGGTAGCCCACCCTGTGCTCTTACGTTTTGCACGCAGGCCGGGCCCAAGGGGAAAAATCTGGGACCCTAGTCCCCAGGTGCCCATGCACCCGGGAAAAGGGTCTCTTGTACCCATGACCGAATTAGCTTGCTTCTTGCCCTCAAAAGTCGAAGGAGTAGTAAAGGGCCAGCCCCTTTTCCCTCACATACTTTTCCACTTCTGCTGAGGTTGTCATATAGGTTACCAACACAGGAAAAAGCTCTGGTCCGATTCCCTTTAATCTGGCCAGTTTCCGACGCAGGAACCTGTTTACTTCTTCCTTGGAAAGCTGGCTCTTGGCCTCCCCCACTATTAGGATTTCACGGCCATCTCTCCTGGCTTTGCCCAGGATGTTAACCTCCAGCATTTCGCCCTCATTGTCTTGCAAGTAGCCCCTGCGAAGACGCTCCAAGAGCTCCAGGCCGTAGTCACGGCGCAACAAATCAGGAAGTGCCTTGAAGGCCCTGTCTTCCAGGCCGTATCCCACAACTGCGGAAAGCCCGCCCAGCTGTTTTCTGGTCTCCCCGTGCTCGCCGATGAGCTTCTCGAGCCGTCTCTCGGTCCTGGCCTGGGCCTGGGCAAGCTCTTCGAGCCTCTTCTCGGTCCTTGCCTGGGCTTGGGCCAGCTCCTCGAGCCTCTTTTCGGTTCTGGCCTGAGCTTCAGCCAGCTCCTCGAGCCTCTTCTCAGTTCTGGCTTGAGCCTGGGCGAGTTCTTCGAGCCTCTTCTCGGTTCTGGCCTGGGCTTGAGCGAGTTCTTCAACCCTCTTCTCGGTTCTTGCTTGGGCTTGGGCCAGCTCCTGTAAGGCCACCTCCAGCCTGCCTACCCTCTCCTCGGTCCTGGCTTGAGCTTGGGCGAGCTGCTCAAGGGCCGTTTCCAGGCGTGCCATACGCTCCTCTGTCTGGGCCTGGGCCTGGGCCAACCTCTCCAGGGCCGCTTCCAGCCGGCCTACCCTGGCCTCGGTGTCCGCCTGGGCATTGGCAAGCCTCTCCATCCCGGCCGAGATGGCCTTCATGTGCAACTCGGTGCGCTGGATGCTCTCCAGGTGTTCTGCAAGGGCTAGAAAAGCTTCCCTGACTCTCGGCTCCAGCAACTCTATCTTTCTGTAGAAATCGGCACTCACCCCATGTGATCGCCCCGGATCTTTTCCCTTATTCTATATCAAGTTGCTGCAACCTGAGAAATTTTCTCTCCTCCCCACAGGAAAAAAAACAGTAAAAATGCTTCCCCTGCCCGGCTCGCTTTGCACCTGGATCTTTCCACCGTAAGACTCAACTATTCCGAAACACACCGTGAGCCCCAGGCCCGTGCCCTTGCCCGGCTCCTTGGTGGTAAAAAAAGGTTCGAACAGGTGCTCCAGTTCTTCTGAAGGAATTCCCGAGCCCGTATCCTCCACCTGTACGAAAACAAAAGGACCCCTGGCCCCTTCCAGGGCCAAGGGGGCGGTCTTTCTTAATGCACTGAAGTCTCTATCCGCAGGGTCAGAACGGCGCCTGGGAGCAGGGACCAGTTCGGCTTCTCTGGGAAGACGCTCTGCTGCACCAACTCTGACTGTTATGCGGCCTTTGCCACCAAGGGAGTCCATGGCATTGAGGAGGAGATTCAGTAGCACCTGTCGGATCTGGTCCGGGTGGGCCCAAAGCCTGTACGGCTCCTGAGGGGGCTCCCACTCTATTTGAACTCCCCTCATCCCAGGATGAGCCTTAAGTACGGCCAGAGTCTCATCCACCGTGCTCCCTAGATCCACCTCCTCCCAACGCTGGTCTGTGGGCCTTCCCACTTCCACCAATGCCCTGACCGTACGCTGAATGCGCTCAGCTTCTCCTTTCACCCTTTGAAGACAATCCCTGTGGGTAGCATCTTTGGCCTCCCCCAGAAGCAGCTCCATGTACCCCAGGATGCTTCCGATGGGATTGCCTATCTCGTGGGCCACACCCGCTGCCAGCCTGCCCACGCACGCCAATTTCTCGGAACGGACCAAGGCGCGCTGTGCTTCCAAAAGAGCCCTGTTGGCCGCCTCCAGATCCTGGACCTTATGTTCCAGGGCCAGCTGTTTTTCCTGTAAAGTCTCTGACATGATTCTGAGGGCATGGGCCAGCCTGCCCACCTCATTGGCCGGATATGCTTCCCAAGAGATCCCCTGGCAGTCTCCCGAGGCGATTTTCTCCGAAGTCTCGGTCAGGCGTCTAAGGGGCCTGACCACATTCTTGGAAAGCAGATAGCTACCCAGGAGCACCAATACCCCCATCAACACGCCCACGTAAAGGGGCAAGAACCACCCTCTTCTCTTGAGAGCCTCCCAGGCCCCCTCAGCAGGTGTCTGCAGCCTGAGCACCCCCAATGCCCGGCCCCCTTGGGCTGAAGTAACAGGAAGGACAAAGACAATGTCTCTGCTTCCCCACAGGGGCCAAAGCCCTCCCTCTCCCCTCAGGCGTATGTACTCGATCCCCCATTGCAAAGCCCGTTTTAGATCGTTCTTTGCCGTCTCATCCTGGACTTCTTCCTCCCCCCAGATCCTGGTGCCTGTGCTGTCCACCCAAAGAACCCTGATCTCTTCCCGCCCCAAAGAGCGGGCTATCAACTTCTTTCCTTCGGTTCTGAGGGTCTCAAGCTCGGTTTCTCGCGCTCCCAGGCTCTGAAGTGCTGCAGCCAGAAAGGCTCCGGTTCGCTGGAGCTCCAGGATCCTCATGTTCACCGCATCGGCATGCAAGGACTGAAGAATCAGCATTCCAGCCAAGACCACGGCCACGGCCGCCACAATGGTGACGCTGGCCACTATCTCCGAACGAAGGCTTCCCCAGCCTGTTCTTGGACCAATCACGGTGCTTTCCCCAGGGTTAAATACCATTGGACCAGTTCTTCTCCTCCCAGCATATAGACCATGGCTCCCAAAGCCAAAAAGGGACCGAAGGGGATGGGCTCCCTCACATCCTTTCCAGACAGGCGCAAAGCAGCGTAGCCCACCACGGCCCCCACAAAGGAGGAAAGCACCAGGGTGAGAATCACCCCCTTCCAGCCCAGGAAGGCACCTATCATTGCCAGGAGCTTAACGTCCCCAAAGCCCATGCCTTCTTTCTTTCGGACCCACTGGAAAACTATGGCCACCAGCCAGAGGATTCCTCCTCCCAAGGCCATTCCCAGGAGGGAATCCTCAAGGGTTACCCCTGGGAGCAGGAAAGAAGCCAGGACCCCCAGCGGGATTCCCGGGTAAGTGATCCTGTTGGGAATTATCTGGTGGTCCAGATCTATGAAGCTGATCACTATGAGCCCACAGCAAAGAAGGAAAAAAATCGGGGTTTCGGGGGCCCATCCATAACGGCCTGCCAGGGCCAAGGCCACCCCTCCTGTGAGGGCCTCCACCAAGGGATATCTGGGGCTTATACTCTGTCTGCACTTCCTGCAGCGGCCCTTGAGCAGAAGGTAGCTAAGAATGGGTATGTTGTCATATGGTCTCACGGGTGTGCCGCACTTGGGACAGTGGGATCCAGGGTACACAAGGGATTCCTGCCTGGGGAGCCTGTATATGCAGACATTGAGAAAACTTCCCACAACCATCCCCGTGGCCAGTGAACCCATTAGGAAAAGCCAGTCCAACTCTTCAACCCCCTGTGCGCATCATGCCTGTTCTGTTGTGTTGCCAGTGCCCGCCATCTTCTCACTCAACCTGCCAAGCCTCCATTGAAGGACTAACAAAGCCCCTTCCTCCGGCATCCCCAAAACCATGTGACAGGGGAAGTCAAGATCAGACATGTTTTCTAGGATAGAGATGGTTCTTTGTGGGCGGTGGGTCACGCCTTGGCTCCTGTAAGGCCTTTATTCGGCGCGCAAGCCTTTCCCTTCTTGGGCCCCTCAAGACCTTTTGAAAAGGTCCGTGGGTTTGATGTGGTTTGTCCAAGAGGCAGGCTTCTGTGTGTCCGTCATGGTTTCTCTCAACCGTAAAAAAACTTTCAAACCCTATCCTCTATGAAAGAGCCTGACTGGATCACTCGGCCAGGATACCCCAAGGCTCAACGGGTTCATTGACCCGACCCATCAAAATGTCTTCCACTATTTTAGGTAAAGCCTCTTTGGTTTCCTTCAAATAGCCTGGATCCACCACTGCAAGTTGGTCCAGCAGACGAACTGGGAAGGTCTTGAGCCTGTATACCAGGTAATCCCTTTCAAAGTAAGACTTGCTCAAGGCTGCACCCAGGCTTGTGCTCCAATCAAACCTCGCTATCCTAGTTAAAGTCACGATGTCGAAAACATCTTTGGGATCGTCCCTGCCCACCACAGCCGTCAATTTGTTAGCCAGGATGTTCTCTAAATTGTCTATTCGAAATCCTTCCAAGCTCTTTCTGATCCTACCCACATAAGGTAGGCGATCATTGACGAGATCTACTCTCAACTTTGATTCCACTTTAATGCGCACAAAATCTCTCGTGTCCACCTCCACTAGCAAACCCATTCCTTCTGATAAAAGAGCTTTTTTAAACTCTCTCACATAGTCCCTGTAGAGTTCGTTATCGTTGCAAAAAAGATCCAAGTCGTCTGAATGGCGTCTGAGCTTGTAGAATCTGTTGAGACAAGTGCCCCCGGTTAGGTAGAAGCCGCCTTGGCTGGATGAGACAGCAGCCAGGACACCGTCCTGGATCTTGTAGACCTCCGCAAAGTTTAGCCTCTGATCCATTGTTCTTCACCTTCCAGAGGTTCGCCCAGGAGCAGCGCCCTGACCAGGGCTTTTCTCTTGGCCGAACGTCCGGAGACACTTACCCGATCCAGGATGCTCCTCAATCGTTCCTTGGGAAATAGCGCTCGGAGCATGGCACTTGGAAAGCTGCTATGTTCCAGGATCCGAGATACCAGAAAGATCTCGAAATCTTGGTCCTCTTCCTGGAGTTTTCTCTGTACATCCTCGAGACTGAGGACATAATCCCCCCAGAAGCATTCCCTGAGCACGAGCTCTAAAGCCTTTTCTTTGTCAAACATGCGGTGCCTGGCACCAGTTCAGGTGGAACAATCTGATATCATTGGTATTGATTTTTGATTTTTCCCTTTCAGAACAGCCTCCACTAGCTCCAGGTAGAACTCCTCCTGTTTCCTCACCATATGGTCTATGTCAAACTCCTGGACTCTCTTTCGGCCTTCCTCTCCCATGCGACTTCGAAGCTGTGGATCCCTCAAGAGCTGGACAACCCTCGTAGCCATGCCCTCCACATCTCTGGGCTCCACCACAAAACCGTTCACACCATCCAGTATTGCTTCCGGAGACCCATCCACCCTGGTCACCACGGCCGGCACCCCGGAGGCCATGGCCTGCGGTAATACCCTGGGGAGACCCTCCCAAAGGGAAGTCAATACTAACACGTCCGTGTCATGAAGGATTTCGGGAATGTCCCTTCTCCAACCCAAGAGCTTAAACCGGCCCTCCAGGCCATGTCTAATAACGGCCCTTTCAACATCGGGTCTCAAAACTCCATCTCCAACCATTATGAAGAAAACATTTCTCTCCAAAGCAGCAACCTTAGCTGCTACATCCACGAAATCCACGGGAGCTTTTTGAGGCTTAAAGCAGGCAATCTGTGTAATCACCCTCATGTGTTCTGGGATGTCAAGCTCTTTTCTCAATCGTCCCACAAGCGGAGGTTGATAGGAGAATTCGGCAAGGGGAATCCCGCTTCTTATGAGGGCCACCTTCTTGCCTCTTGTGATCCCCAAACTGCCAGCCACTTGTTCGTTGGCTCTAGAAACCATAATGAATCCGTGGGTGACCCTTGAAGTGACTACTTCGGCAAGCTGATAGGCGCCCTTCATGAGCCTTGGTTGATAAGGATTGAATCCGAATCCATGAAATGTGTGGATAATCACTTCTACATGTTCCAGTCTCGCGGCCCATCTCCCCAATATCCCTGCTTTGGAGCTGTGGGTATGCACAATGGCTGGCACATCCGGATGGCTCTTTAGGGCTTGCCTTATGGCAGCCCTTATCTGCCTCAGGGCGAGGGCGTCCTGGCATGGGCTTATCTCTCTTTTTAGTCGAGAGACAAGAAAAACCTCTACTTCCTCTAAACATTCGGCCTCGTGGTCCAAAATGCCGCCCTTGCCGGCTATCAGGTATGGCTTAAACAATTTCCTGTCTAGGTTGGCCACTGTGTGAAGTGTGTTCTGCTGGGCCCCACCCAATTCAAGAAGGGTAATTATGTGGATCACAGGGATCCTCATCCCACTACCTTGGCGGCCGCATCTCTACCTTGCAGTATGGCCTCTTCCATAGTGCCGTATCCCCAAGATCCGTAACGCCCAATGCTGTAAATTCCATGCTCTTGCAATAACTCCAAAAGGTCTGGAAGATTTTCAAGCCTAGCTCTGTCATGAATCACGTAGGCCCAAGGAAGCAAAATAGGGTGCAGAACCTCTACCTCGCTTTCACATCTCAGGATACCGCAACGAACCAAACCTCTTAGGGTCTCTTGAATCCACCTTTCTTCACCCAGTTTGTTCGCGGTGTGGCCGGCAACCTCCACATAAAGTGAACTGCACCCCCGTGGTGCGAGGTGGGGGCCGAATGCCGTGTAACAACCCACCCGAAAGAAAGGAAATTCCTGTTCTGGAAAGTACATCCAGTGTTGATCAGATATATTCTCCCTTCCAACTCCCACATTCAAAACCCAGACTGGAACCCACCGAAGAGAAAATGCTTTTCTCTTAACCTCTGGCAAGGCAGGCTCCAAGCTGCCCAAAAGATGAGGAAGTGGAGCAGTGGAGATTATTTTGTCGTACGCAATAACCTCCCCTGTACTCAGGAAAGCCAGTCTCCTTCTCCAGTCAATGCCCTGCACAGAACATGAAGATCTGGCACGCGTGAGCCTAGCAGCCAAGGCTTGGGGGAGCCTCTCTATGCCTCCGTCGGTAGGATAATGAAACACGGGGTTGTATCCCATCCCTGGATTTTCTTTCCCCAAGGCACCGTCTATGACCTCCTGGAGGGAAGGCTTTGGAATGGACCATTCCAACCCATGATGAGCAAGTTCGGCAAGGGGGACTCCGAACAGTTTCTCGTTGTATGGTCTAAAAAAATATTTGCAAATCCCATCTCCAAATGCATTCGTTAGCCACACCTCCAGCGTCTCTGGGCCATACGAGCTTGTGTTAGCCTCTTTGACAGCCTTCAGTATGAACTCGCCCAGACATTCCTTCATTATTGGGTCTGGTAAGGCCCCAATGTGGGCCTGAAAGGGATAAGGAATCCAGGATTCATTTGTATAAATACAAGCCCTTCGTTCCAAAGAGGTGAGCCTTCCCTCCAAGAGTTCACTCACCCACTGGAGCACTTTTGTGTTGCGGAGGCAAAGCAAGTGGCCCGAATAATCGAAGGTGTAACCCCCAACTCGTACCGACCGGCACAGTCCTCCTAAATACTTTTCGGCCTCCAAGAGCTGGTAATCAACATTTTTCTCTTGCAGGTTGTAAGCAGCACTAAGGCCTGCCAGACCACCTCCTATTACAAGGATCATGTTAATCCCCCACCTGGGCTATTCAAGTATGGAAGAAGGCCAGTCATTTACATGGTCATATCAATTTTTTTTAGGAAAAAGCCTAATCCTGATGCGAAGATAACCAGTCCAACGAGTATGAGGATGCTCCCCGAGTCAGGGACGTACAACATGACGACACCGGTAAGTCCGAGAAGCCCCCCCAAGCCGTAGCTGCAAAGAACAGTCTGTCTGGTGCTCAATCTCCACTTTCTTAGACGAAGGGCAAAATGGTCCGGACTCCCCAGAAATATTGACATACCTCTCCTCCAGCGGATATAGGAAACAAACAGCATGTCAAAGATGGGGACGCCCAGTATCACTATTGGGATTAGAACGCCTAGACGATTGTGAGCTGTGTAGCTGCCGATCATACATAACGAGCCTACTATGCATCCTATGAAAAGACTTCCCATGTCCCCCAGATAAATCTTGGCAGGAGCAAAGTTAAACCTCAGAAAACCTAATAAAGCACCTGCCATGGAAATAGACATTATTGCTATCATAGGTCTATCATTTACGATAGCAACGTAGAAAAGGAATAAACAACATATGCATGCCACACCTGCAGCCAAACCGTCCATGATATCTATTATGTTAAAAGCATTGGTTATAGCCACTATCCAGAGTAAAGAAAGTGGGATGCTAAGCCAGTCTGGTAAAATTGCAATCTGTATCCTTATCCCGGCCTTGACTAGTACAAATGCAGCCAGAAACTGACCCAATAGTTTGACGTAGGGTGAAAGCACACCCAGATCATCTATCAGGCCAAGCAGCAAAACAAGTGTCCCGCCCAAGAGAAGCCCAAGAACATGAGGTTCAAACTTGAAAGTAAGAGCCAAGGTCACAAGAAAGGCTATGTACACAGCCAGCCCCCCCAAGTAAGGAGTAGGCTCTCTTTGCTTCTTGAGCTTCCCGTCAGGCTTGTCCACGATACCAAATCTAAGGGCTGCCTCGCGCATCAGGGGGGTAAGCTGCATGCAGAGAAAGCAAGACAATATAAAGGATAGCAGGTAAAGAATCATGGATTCCAACGTCTAAGCCAAGCTTGCAACATGAGGACGTCCCAAAGAAGGTATTGCCAATTCCTCAGTCCTGATAGATGCTCCACCCATTTCTGCCTTACCGGCTCGGGCCTCAGAAATCCTGCATCGGTTATGGATTTTTCGCTCAAAAGGTCTTCAGCCCAGCTCTTCAAGGGGCCCCTGAGCCACTCCCCTATGGGCACTCCGAAGCCCATCTTGGGGCGGTCCACCAGTTCTTTGGGCACATGACGATATAGGAGCTGCTTTAAAATCCATTTCCCCTGACCTTCTTTCACCTTCATAGATATTGGAAGGCACCAGGCGAACTCCACCACCCTATGGTCCAACAAAGGCATTCGAGTCTCCAAGCTTATGGCCATGGCGGCCCGATCCACCTTCACCAATATATCGTCCGGTAGATATGTGACCATGTCCCAAAACATCATCTGATGAAATAGGTCTGGGAAAGGGGGCCATCGCTTCCCGTCCACCAGACTCAACAAGCTTCCTTGGTCGGGGAAAAGACCGTGGCTAGCTCGCCAATGGGAAACCAAATCCTGGTAGAGTTCGCCGGTAGAGCCAAAATCCAGGATATCCGCCAGCTTGAAAAGCTTGTCGCCCCACCTAGGCGAGCGCCTCCTTCCTAGGAAAAGTGGAGCGCTCCATCCCAAAGCTTTGTCCCAGCTGGAGGCAGGCTGACTCTTGATAGCCTTGGCCAATACTACTCTGACATTGGCCGGCATCCATGCCGTTCTTTTCTTGAGCTCATTGGCCTGGAAATAGCGCGGGTAACCCCCGAATAGCTCATCTCCCCCGTCCCCTGAGAGGGACACGGTGACGTGCTTCCTGGCCAGGTGAGCTATGAGGTGCGTGGGTATCTGGGATGAATCCGAGAACGGTTCGTCGTATATTTCTGGGAGTCTCGGAACGACCTCCAGGGCATGCTCTGGGCTCACGTAGAGCTCAATATGCTCAGTTCCCAGATGTTCGGCAACCCGCTTGGCATCCTCGGCCTCGTTGTAGTCCCATTGGTGAAAACCCACAGTAAAAGTCCTTACTGGTCTGGAGCTCAGGGATTGCATGATTGCTACGACAGTAGAGGAATCGATCCCCCCGGAAAGAAAAGCTCCCAGGGGAACATCCGAGATCATTTGGCCTTCTATGACTCGCCCCAGGAGTTCCTCCAGACTGTCCAACGCCTCGCTCTCTGAGCCCTGGAAGATTTCCTCTTGCCCCTTGTTGGCCGCCTCCAGAGGGTCCCAGTAGGGCTCGGGCTCGGGGCACTGGAGGAGCGACGGCGAGCATGCCGAAAGCCGTATTGCCAGGAGTCGTCCAGGAAGGAGCTTCCGTACGTTTTCGTAAATGGACCAGGGCGCTGGTATATAGTTGTGCCTTAGCAGCAGCGCTACTGAGACCTTGTCTATCCTGCCCGTCCACCGAGGATGAGCGCGAAGGGCTTTCAACTCGGAAGCGAATAGCAGAGAACCATTTGCCCAGCCGTAATAGAGAGGCTTTTCCCCCATCCTGTCCCTGGCCAGATAAAGGGTTCTCTCTGTCCGATCGTAAAGGGCCAGGGCGAACATGCCCACTGATCTTTGGAGAGCATTTTTCAGCCCCCAGCAGGAAATCCCGGCAAGCAAGACTTCAGTGTCTGAGTGGCCCCGCCACTGGGGCGCCTTCCCCTCCCGCTCCAATTCCAGGCGCATCTTCCTGAAATTGTAAATCTCCCCGTTGAAGGCGATCACATACCGGCCATCATGGGAGTGCATGGGTTGCCTGCCATGGGGCGAGAGATCTATGACCGCCAGTCGCCTGTGGCCAAGGGCGATACCAGATGCCTCATCCAGCCATAGGCCTTCATCATCAGGACCCCGGTGGGAAAGGGTTCGAACCATACCGGCGAGCGCATGACGGGCCGATTCCGTGGAATTGAACCCTCGCGGATTCATAATGCCAGCTATCCCACACATTAGTTCTTCCGGCCCGGCGTATTGACCTTCAACTTGAAAGCTAGGGCTGCATGCCTGCCTATTGCAGTGAATTTCTTTGGGCTCTGTGGCCAACTCCAGAATTAGGAAACCTATCCCACTTCCACTCTGCTAGAAGCTGCAGGCCGTCTTTCCAATGGTCTGCCCAATACCTCCTCGAAAACCTTTACTGTGTTATCCACCATTCTCTCGACGCTGAAATTCTTGACAATACGCTCCCGTGCCCTTCTGCCCAGTTCTTCTAAGTCTAGGCTCAACATCTTCTCCCATGCTTGGGCCAGAGCCACAGGATTGTTCGGAGGCACAACGATCCCTGTGTCTCCCACCAGATAAGCACAATCTCCCACATCTGTGACAACACATGGAACACCGCAGGCCATTGCCTCGGCCACAGCATTGGGAAATCCTTCTCCAAATGAAGAACACAAGGTATTCACATCAAGGGCGTTGTAAACCGAGACCATGTCTTCACATTCTCCAGCCCATATTAGGTGTTCGGATACGCCCAGCCTTTGTGCCGTGAGTTGCAGTGCTCCGAGTTTGCCTCCCTTGTCTGGCCCAACGCAAACGAACATTGTATCTCTTCTTCTGCCAACAAAGTTTACAACTGCCTTCAAAAACACTTCATGACCCTTCATGGAATCTAGGCGAGCTACGAATCCGACAATCCTTGTACGGTCAGATTTCCACGCCCTCCTAAACTCGCGCCCTGCTCCCCTGGAGGGCTGGAAATGACTAATGTCTATCCCGTTTTGGATCACTACCAAAGAATTCGCCTTATAGCCTGAATTGACAAGGTATGACTTGGCAGCATGGGAATTACAAATTATCTTATCCGCCTTTTTCACCAAAAGTTTCAAAAGCTTTCTTTCAGCCTTCCAAGTCCAATTGTATTTTGATATATCTATATTAGAAGACCTTATGTTCCAGATAACCCTTAGTTCAGGAAACACCATTTTCAACAAAGCAGAAAATACTTGAGCTGCCCCAAGATAGGCAATCACAACCTCTGTCTTACTTTTTCTAACTACTTTTAAGAGCTTAATACTGAAGGTGACAACATCCCATTTTCCTTTCTTCCTGATCACCCAGGTTTGAATTGCCTGATGATCAATAATTCTCTTGAAAGCACCTCCATCGTAAAATAGAATCAGACCTATCTGATAGCCCCTTCTAGCCAATTCGAGACAAGTTATGGCCGCCTGACGCTCAGCTCCACCTCTGTCAAGAGACCTAATCAAAACTATCACCTGCTGCATCCCGTTTTTCGCCTCTTGTTTTAGAATCAATCTCCAGTCTCATGTCCTGTTTTCCGAAACACGAACTGATTGTTTCCGTGGCCGCCTCCTGCAGTCTTCAGCTTTTCCAAGGTAAAACCCCTTTTCCTGTAGAATTGGAAAACATCTTCTGGCTTGGCCACTTCGAAGGGATACCCGCCGACCCAATCAATGACGTCCCTCCATGGCGACATCCCTCTACTTTGCTTATATTGTCGCCAAGTCTGCAAGGGGTTTCCTCTCAAGGTGTCAAGGATAATCCGTGGACCCCACATGGCAAACCCTAGCACACCAACGAGGACAGCTTGGCCTAGCCTTGGCATCGTATTGTAGTTTTTTTTGATTTTTCTCCACACCCTACTCTTCCGACCTTGGTCGTTATAGATAGCCACAAACAACTTCCCGCCTGGCTTTACGACCTCTCCGATTAGCTCCATTCCGAGCCACATATTACCGGTGTGATGAAGAACGCCCCAGCAATACACGATGTCCCACACTCCCACTTTCTTTAAGAAATCGTAATCAAGCACGGACCCTGTTTCTACTATCCAGAATGGGTCGTTTGCAAAGAAGTTTTTCCTTAGGGTTTCTGCACATCTGACCGATTCCGAATCGACATCAAATGAGAGGACTTTAGCGCCCATTCTCCTTGCGGCTAAAGAAAAAAGCCCGCTTCCACACCCAGCATCTAGGAATGACATTCCTGTCAGTCTTTCAACTTGTAACATTTCCTTTAGAGACCTTTCAGCCTCAAGAATCCGCGTTTCGTCTAACTCGTTCAAAAACAAGCGCCAATTTTTCCCAAACTCAAAGACTTTTATTGAATCTTCTATATCACTTCTCTTTTCTATCATTGCACGGTCCCTCCTAAATCATTTAGATGCTATCAATTCTTCATAAAGACAAATGTACCGATCAGCTACCCTTTCAATGTCATAACAGAGCTTAGCTCTTTCCCTTCCCAGCGCACCCAAATAAGCTGCCAAGCCCTCTTCTTGGGCCAGTCGTTCCATCGCTTTTTTCAGCTCTTTTAAACCCAGATTTCGCTTTACGTGGATTTGAGGTTTTCGCGTGTGATTTGGTGCCGTTTTTGGTGCCAGAGACTGGGCCATTGGGGAGTAGCGGCGGGCCTTTGCTGCCAGCCGATGGCCTCCGAATACATTGCCGATGATTCAGGTCCTGGTTATCATGAGTCTGCTTGGGGCATCTGAAGAATCCTCAGCGTCTGCTCTCAACAGGCAGCTGCAATTAGGCGTGCGGCGCACCTCCCGGGCCGACTTATGGGATTCCCAGGGCGTCCATCCGCTGCCAAAGTGCAAGGAAGCGGGCAGCCTCTGGGCTTCTTCGAGCCATATCCAAGTAGATTACCCGACCATGACGCACGATCTGGCCACCCCAATAGAGGAACCGCTCCCAGAGCGTCCGCACCATGGGGATTGTTTTAGTGACGGCCTTGACCACCAATGCCCGGTATGCCGAAAGAAGGGTCTGGGCGATCAGCATCAGCCAGAAGTTGGCCGCGTTGGCCAGAAACCTCCCTGTGGGAATGGCATCCAAGCCCACCCCCTCCACCAGGTCCTTGATCACGTTTTCCGAGTCCGCCCGACCGTTGTAGAAGCGCCACACAGCCTGGCAGGAACTCCTCTTGTTGGTCACAATCAGCTGATAGCGGTACCCGGGCAGATCCCCAAAGAGCTTCCCCTGTGCCTTGTCTGCCAACTGCTTGACCGACTGCCTCACTACCACGATCCTGCGACTGCGGCTCCAGTGCGTCCCCTTGCCCCCGTACCAGAACTCCGACACGCAGATACCAGCAGCAACCTCCTTGTATCGAAGCCCCCACAGCTTCCTTTGAAAGGCCTTGTTTATGGCCACGGAAAAGGCATAGCGAACATTGCCAGCCGATTCACACTCGGCCAAAAGTTCATCGCATGCTGTCCCCGCATCCCCCCGAAACTGGATCACCCGAGGGTTCAGCCCCGCCGCCTTGATAGCCCCCTTGACCATCTGGAAGAACTCCACAATCTCTCTGCCGACGGCAGATTGGTGTCCCCAGGCCGAAACAACCCCGCAAGGGGCATCCGGATCTCCGAGATCGTCGCTACCATCGGATGATAGCTCAACCGCCCCCGCTTCTTAGGGTTACACCCCAAAGCCGCCCCTTCCTGCTGCCCATAGACCGTCTGAACGTGAGAGTCCACATCCACGGTGAGCACCCTCTGTGCTCGCCGCTTCCATTGAGGGCTCTTCTCAAAGAACTTCTTCACAAATCCCTCGTGAATGTCCACAAGAGAGGCCAGCCTCCTAATGCCCTCCT
>FWPU01007795.1_pt1 | contig 19212 bp, 21 predicted proteins | sample 2228361 | NCBI WGS metagenome assembly FWPU01 (sample SAMEA103939777, study PRJEB20133) | metagenome
AGGGCTTCAATCCCGCCCTCCGCGGCTATCCGTACGACCCGGAGGGCTTCAATCCCGCCCTCCGCGGCTATCCGTACGACCCGGCACGGGCTTCGGAGCTGCTCGCCGCCGCCGGCTATCCGGGCGGCCGGGGGCTGCCGACGCTCGAGATCTGGTCCAGCGTGCGGCACGAGGGCGCGTTGCGGGAGCACGCGGAGATCAAGAAGCATCTGGCGTCCGTCGGCATCCGCGCTGAGTTCCGGTACCAGACGGACTGGCCGTCCTACTCCAGGGCGCTGGAGCAGGGAGCGCTCCCGGTCTTCCTGTACGGCTGGTACGCCGACGTGCCGGATCCGGACAATTTCCTTTTCAAGCTGTTCCACTCCCGCAGCCCCCGGAACTTCTTCGGCTACGCCAGCCCGGTCGTGGACCGCTTGCTGGAGCGCGCCCGGCGCGAGCAGGACCCCGCGGAACGGGTCGCGCTCTACCGGCGGGCTGAGCAGATGATCCTCGACGACGCGCCGCTGATCCCCATGATGCACCACACCTACGAGCGCCTGTTCCAGCCCTACGTGCGGAGCATCGAGGTGAACGGGCTGGGGGATCCGTACATCCCGCTGCGGAAGATCTGGCTGCAGCCGGCGGGGAGCGAGCGCTGAGGCCGCTGATCCGGCTGCGCACGCTCCAGGCCAAGTTCCTGTGGGGGGCCGTGCTCGTGCTCTGCGCCCTCATGACGGCCGTGGTGGCGGTCGTCGAGCACCGGCAGCGCGACGTGATCGTGGGCGAGTTCGAGCGGCGGGGCGAGCTGCTGGCGCGCAATCTGGCCGCCATCTCCTACGGGCCGATGATCCTCTACAACTTCACCGCGCTGGAGCAGAACGTGGCGCGGGTGGCCGGCGAGGACGACGTCGTCTACGCCATCGTCCTGGACGCCGAGGGCAAGGTGGCCGCCCACAGCGCCCAGCCGGAGCGGGCCGGCCAGGCGCTCACCGGGGACCTCGACGGGCGGGCGGCCCGGACCGAGCGCCTGCTGCGGCAGGAGGCGACGCTGCCCGGCGGCGAGCGCATCTACGACGTCGCGCTGCCGGTGGAGGTGGCCGGCCAGCGGTGGGGGACGGTCCGGGTGGGCCTCACCACCGACCGGATGGAGGCGGCCATCCGCAAGACCCGCCTGGAGCTGGGCGCCCTCACCGTGGTGGCCCTGGTGCTGGGCGGCCTGGCGGCCGCGCTGGTGGCCCGGCGCATCGCCGGCCCCGTCCGCGAGCTGGAGGCCCGGGCGGCGGCGGTGGCCCGGGGCGAGCTGAGCCAGCGCATCGAGCCCACGACGCTGGACGAGATCGGCCGGCTGGCCGTCGCCTTCAACCACATGACGGCCCAGCTCGGACAGCAGCGCGCGGCGCTGGAGGAGGTCCACTCGGAGCTGCGCCGGCGCTTCGAGGAGCTGGCCGACCTCAAGTCCTACACCGACAGCATCGTGAACTCCCTCACCAGCGGCATCGTCACCGTCGACCTCGAGGGACGGGTCGTCACCCTGAACCCGGCAGCCGAGCTCCTGACGGGGTTCTTCGCCGGCGAGGCGGCCGGACGCTACTGCACGGAGGTCTTCGCCGGCATGCCGGAGATCGGGGAGATCCTGATGCAGACGCTGACGAGCCGGGCGCCCCTGGCCGGAGTGCCGCTCACGCTGCGCCGGCGGAACGGGACGGGCTTTCCGGCCGAGCTGAGCACGGCCCCGCTGCAGGGCCGCGACGGCAAGGAGCTCGGCGCCGTCGCCATCATCCGGGACCTGACCGTGGTGCGCCACCTGGAGAGCCAGCTGCGCCGCTCCGACCGGCTGGCCGCCGTGGGCACGCTGGCCGCCGGCCTGGCCCACGAGATCAAGAACCCGCTCACCTCGGTGCTCACCTTCACGCGCCACCTGGGCCGCAAGTTCGAGGACGAGCACTTCCGCCGGCGGTTCCAGGACGTGGTGCCGCACGAGCTGGAGCGCATCAACCGGATCGTGGAGCGGCTGCTGGAGCTGGCCCGGCCGGCGCGGCTGACCTTCTCGCTCGTCCGCCTGCCCGGGCTCCTGGACCGCGTGGTCGGGCTCTACGCCGACCAGCTGGACGAGGCCGGGATCGCCGTCGAGCGGGAGTACGCCCGCGACGTCCCGCCCATCCAGGCCGACGAGGAGGCGCTCTACCGCGCGGCCGTCAACCTGGTGGCCAACGCCGTCGAGGCCATGCCCGAGGGCGGGCGCCTGGTCCTGCGCCTGGGGTGGAGCGGCGTCCCCTTGCCGGCGGGCCGCGCGCGGCCCGGCCTGCGCCCGGCGGTGACCATCGAGGTGGAGGACAGCGGACCGGGCATCCCGGCCGAGGTCGCCGAGCACATCTTCACGCCCTTCTTCACCACCCGGCGGGCCGGCACGGGGCTCGGCCTCGCCATCACCCACAAGATCGTCGAGGACCACGGGGGCACCATCGATTTCCGCGCGGCGCGGCGGGGCGGGACCGTCTTCCGCATGACCCTGCCGCTCGTCCCCGACGTGGATCCGGGTCCGCTGACGGCGGCCGACGAGAGATGATCGCCCACCGGCGATCGTCGGAGTCGGTGGCGAGGCCCGCCATGTCCCAGCGCCTGGAAGGAACCGAGACCATCCTGGTCGTCGAGAACGAGACGGCCGTGCGAGACCTGATCCTCGACGTGCTGAGCCTGTACGGCTACACCGTGCTGGCCGCCGCCGACGGGGCCGAGGCGCTCTGCGTGGCCGCCGCGCACCCGGGCCCCATCCACCTGGCCGTCGTGGACATCGTGATGCCCGGCATGACGGGGGATCAGCTGGTCCGGCGCCTGCGCCAGGCGCGGCCCGCGATCCGGGTCCTGTACGTCTCCGGTTACACCGACGAGCTGATCCGCCAGCCCGGCGCGCTGCGGGTCGGGCCCAACTTCCTGCAGAAGCCCTTCACGGTGGAGGGGCTGGCCGGCAAGGTCCGCGAGATCCTGGACGCCGACGGCGAGTCCGCGGTCAGCGGTTGAGGGCGCGCCGGGCGAAGCCCAGCAGCCCCTGGGGCGCGAAGATCACCATCAGGGTGAAGATGACGCCCACCGGGATCAGGTAGTACTCCGTCCAGAAGCGCGAGAAGGCTTCCCGGAGCAGGAAGAAGAAGGCCGCCCCCGCCACCGGGCCCACCAGCGTCCCCATGCCCCCCATGACGTTGAAGATCACGACCTCGCCCGAGATGAGGAAGAACACGAAGTCCGGCGCCACGAACTTGTTCTGGATCGCGTAGAGGACGCCGGCCAGCCCGGCGAACAGCCCCGAGAGCATGACGGCCACGATCTTGTAGCGCTCGACGTGGTAGCCGATGGCCCGGGTGCGGGGCTCGTTCTCCCGGATGGACTGCAGCACCATGCCGAACGGCGAGCGCGTGATCCGGCGGAGCAGCAGGTAGGAGGCCGCCACCACGGCCAGCACGAACCAGTGCAGCGTCTCGGGGGTGAAGCCGGCGTGCCAGAGCCCGGGGATCCCCAGGCGGGGCTGCCGGAAGGTGAGGCCGTTCTCGCCGCCGGTGACGTCGGTCCAGGTGAAGATGATGACGTAGAAGATCTGCGAGAAGACGAGCGTGGTGATGGAGAAGTAGATGTCGCGCAGCCGGGTGGCGAAGTAGGCCACGAAGACGGCCACCAGGCCGGCGCCGACCAGGCCGTAGACGAGGGCCAGCCACAGGTCCGGCGGGCTCACGGTCAGCAGCGCGGCGGCCGCGCCGTACATGCCGAGCCCGAAGAACGCCGAGTGGCCGAAGGAGACCATGCCGGTGTACCCGATGAGGATGTCGGACGACATGGCCAGCAGGCCCCAGATCAGGATCTCGGTCACGAACCGCCGCCAGAACGGCGGCAGCACCAGGGGGGCGGCCGCCAGCAGGGCCAGCACGATCACGAAGCCGACCCAGTGGGCGGCGGCGGCGCGGCGGGGCCCGGGCGTCATTTCGGGGTGGGCACGAACAGGCCGGCCGGGCGCCAGAGCAGGGTGAGGATGAGGACCACGAACGACACGATGACCGCCTGGGCCGGGCTCACCCAGAGGGAGGCGAAGGCCTCCAGCAGGCTGATGAAGATGGCGGCCAGCACCGAGCCGGCCAGGTTGCCCATCCCGCCCACCACGACGACGATGAAGGCCCGCAGGATCACGTCGAGCCCCATGGCGTGGTTCACCCCCACCAGGGGGCCGAACAGCACCCCGCTGGCGGCCGCCATGGCCGAGCCGATGGCGAAGACGGCGGTGTGCACGAGCGGGACGGGGATGCCCATGGCCGCCGCCATGACCCGGTCCTGGGTGGTGGCGCGGATCCAGATGCCGTAGGTGCCGACCTTCATGAACAGCCAGAGCCCGCCGATGATCAGGCCCGACAGCGCCGCGATGACGATGCGGTACCAGGGGTACTCCAGGTAGAAGAGCTGGAAGTGGCCGGTGAACGGCTCGTTGATCTTGCGGGCCACGGGGCCGAACTGCCAGAGGGCGTAGTTCTGCAGCACCAGCGAGATGCCGAAGGTGGCCAGGATCGTGGTCAGGGGGTCGCGGCCGAGCAGCGGGCGCAGGGCGGCCACCTGCAGGGCGGCGCCCAGCAGCGCGATGGTCAGGCAGGACAGGAGCAGGGCCGCCCAGAAGTTGCCGGTGGTGGCCAGCGTGATGACGCCCATGTAGGCGCCGAGCATGAAGAGGTCGCCGTGGGCGAAGTTGACGACGTCCATGATGCCGAAGATCAGGGTGAGCCCGGAGGCCACCAGCGCCAGGATCATGCCGCTGACGATGCCGTTGAGCGCCTGGATGAGGAGCTGCTCGAGGACCACCTCAGACTCCCAGGTACTGGTGAATGGGCGCCGGATCGGCCCGCAGGTCGGCGGCGGCCGCCTGGTGGCGGACCTGGCCCTTCTCCATGAGGTAGACGCGGTTCGAGACGTCGAGGGTGAGGGCCACGTTCTGCTCGACCAGCAGGATGGCCACGCCGTCGCGGTGCAGGACCTGGATGATGTCGCGGATCTGGCTCACCATGCGGGGCATCAGGCCCTCGGTCGGCTCGTCGAGCAGGATGATCTTGGGCTCCAGCATCATGGCCCGGGCGATGGCCAGCATCTGCTGCTCGCCGCCCGACAGGGTGCCTCCCGCCTGGTGGCGGCGCTCCCGCAGCACGGGGAAGCTGGCGTAGACCTTCTCCAGCAGGGCCCGGCGCCGGTCCTCGCCGACGCCGTGGCGGTCCAGCCCGGTGCGCAGGTTCTCCATCACCGTGAGCAGCCGGAAGATGCGACGGTCCTCGGGCACGTAGGCGATGCCCAGCCGGGCCAGCGTGTAGGGCGCCAGGCCGGCGATGTCGCGGCCCTCGAAGGTGATGCGGCCCTGGGCCGGCCGGACCAGGCCCATGATCGTCTTGAGGGTCGTGGACTTGCCCACCCCGTTCCGGCCCAGCAGGCCGACCACCTCGCCGCGCTCGACGCGGAGGGAGACCCCGTGCAGGATGTGCGACTTGGCGTAGTAGGTGTGGACGTCGTCCAGGGCCAGCATCAGGTCTTGAGGTAGACCTCCTGCACCCGGGCGTTGGCCTGGATCTGGGCCGGCGTCCCCTCGGCCAGCACCTCGCCGTAGTGCAGCACGGTGACGATGCGGGCCAGCCCCATGACCACCTCCATGTCGTGCTCGACGATCAGGATGGTCAGGTCGGCCGCGATCCGCCGGATCAGCTCGACCGTGGCCCGGGTCTCGGTCACGCTCATCCCGGCCGTCGGCTCGTCCAGGCACAGCAGCTTGGGCTCGGTGGCCAGGGCGATGCCGATCTCGAGGTTGCGCTGCTCGCCGTGCGAGAGGTTGGCGGCCAGCTCCTCCGCCTTGTCGAGCAGCCCGACGGCGGCCAGCACGGCGCGCGCCCGGTCCAGCACGTCGGTGTAGGCCCGGTGGTGGCGGAGCATGCTCCAGTTGTGGCGGCGGGACTGGGCGGCGATGCGGACGTTCTCCAGCACGGTGGCGCCGGGCAGGATGTTGGTGATCTGGTACGAGCGGGCGATCGCCTTGCGGGAGATCTGGTGCGGCGGCAGCCCGGTGATGTCCTCGCCGTCGAAGAGGATCCGGCCGCCGGTCGGCCGGAGCACGCCGGTCAGGCAGTTGAAGAAGGTGGACTTGCCGGCGCCGTTGGGGCCGATGATGGCCCGGATCTCTCCGCGGCGCACCGCGATGGAGACGTTGTTGAGGGCGGTGAGGCCGCCGAACCGGACGGTGAGGCCGGCCGTCTGCAGGAGCGGGCCGTCCGCCCGGGCCGCCGCGTCAGGGGGAGGCGCGGGGCCTCCCCCTGCGCGACCGTCGGCCGGGGCGCGGCCCCCGAGCGGGGTCGTCACCTAGGCGAACTTGCAGGCGGCCGGGAAGATGGTCTTCTCCCTGGGCACGACCTCGACCACGCGGTGCTTGCCGCCCTTGATCTCGAAGATGAACTCGCGGAGGAACGCCTGGTGGTCCTCCTTGCGGAGGGTCTTGTCGCCCTGCGGGAAGTCGTCGCCCTCCTTCATCTCCAGGCCCTCGAGGGCCTCGATCAGCTTCATGGTGTCCTCGCGGCCCCGGAAGCCGGACTTCTGCATGCCGAGCTTGAGCGCGTTCATGGCCTCGAAGTTCGACTGGACGTAGCGGTCGGGCAGGGGCCCGGAGGGGTCGATCTCCTTGAGCAGCGCCCGGCTCTCCTCGAAGAACTTCTTGTGGTGCGGCGTGTCGAGCGGGGGATCGAGGACCGGGATGTAGCGGTTGATGCCGATGAAGCCCTCGATCTTGCCGCCGAGCGCCGGCAGGTTCGTGGACTCGGCGATGGCGCCGTCGCCCGCCCACCTGTACTTGCGGGTCAGCCCCAGGTCGTAGGCCTGGTTGCCGATCGTCACCCCGTCGCGGCCGAAGAAGATGCCGAACAGCCCGTCGAAGTTGCCGCTGATCTTGGACAGGAACGGGGTCATGTCGGCCGTGCCCAGGGGGATGCCGGTCGTGCCCACCACCTCGCCGCCCGCCTTCTTGATCTGCTCGGCATAGGCGTCGCGCGTGGACTGGCCCCAGGCGTAGTCCGCGTACGCGATGTGCCACTTCTTGCCCAGCTTGCCGACCAGGAACGGCGCGAAGGCGACGGCCTGGGCCGGGGCATAGTCGAAGGGCCGGAAGGTGTAGCGGCTGCACTTGCTGGTCGTGATCGTCGTGTCCAGGCACACGCCGATCATGTTGACGACCTTGTGCTCCTCGAACACCGGCATGCAGGCCAGGCAGACGTTGGAGAGGAAGCCCCCCTGGTGGGCGTCCACCCGGTCCTCGACCAGCAGCTTCTCGGCCCGCCGCCGGCCGACGTCGGGCTTGGACTCGTAGTCGGCGACGATCAGCTCCACCGGGCGGCCGTTGATGCCCCCGCTCTTGTTGATCCGGTTCACCGCCAGCTGGGTGCCGACCAGCGCGGTCTTGCCGCCGGCCGCGGCGGCCCCGCTCAGCGGCTGCATGGCGCCGATCTTGTACGGCTTGGCCTGGCCGAACGCCGCCCGCCAGGGGGGCGGGACCAGCATGGTGGCGCCCAGGGCGCCGGCGGCGGCCGCCGACAGCCCGAGGAAGCGCCGGCGTGTCGTCTTGCCGCTCCACCACAGGTCCTTCGCCCACGGTTCGTGCTGCCAGTGGTCGCGATCCGCCATGACGCTCCTCCTTCGGGATCCCGCGGTGCCGACAGGTGACGCGAAAGGTAAGCCTATGTACACCAGGGGCCCTGCCGGCCGCAAGGCCCCGGCCGGCGGAGCGGGGCCTACCGGGTCAGGCCCGCGGCGGCCAGGGCCCGGCGGATGGCCTCCCGCTCCGTCTCGCTCACCGGCGTGAGCGGCGGGCGGACGTGGGCGGCCGGGATGCGGCCCAGGAGGACCAGGGCCTCCTTCATGCGGTTGTGCATGTCCACGAACGGCGGCGCGTAGAAGACGCGGACCAGCGGCTCCAGCCGGTCGTTGAGGCGGCGCGCCTCCTCGAGGTCGCCCTTCTGGCAGGCGGCGAACAGCTCGGCCTGCAGGTCGGCGGCGACGCTGCCCATCCCGGAGATGGCGCCGTCGGCGCCGAGCAGGAAGGTGGCCATGAGCGACATCGTGAAGGACGACAGCATGGCCACCGGGCGGCCCGAGGCCCGGAGCGCCCGCAGGTCGCGCTCGAAGGCCACGATGTCGTTGGACCAGTCCTTGACGGCCACCACCTGGGGGATCTCGGCCAGCCGGGCCAGCGTCTCGGGCGCGTAGCCGATCCCGGAGGCCGGCGGGTACTGGAAGACGATCAGCGGCAGGTCCACCTTCTCGGCGATCTCGGAGACGTGCCGCAGCACCATCGCCGGCTTCACCTGCGCCCCCCACATGAACAGGGTGGGCGGGAAGACCAGCAGGCCCCGGGCGCCGAGGGCCCGGGCGTCCCGGCCCAGCGCGACGGCCTCCAGGGTGCCGTCCGCGTACACGCCGGCCACGACGGGGCAGGCGCCGCCCACCTCGTCCAGCGCGATGGCCAGGGCGCGCTTGCGCTCCTCGCGGTCCAGCGAGGAGACCTCGGCCGCGTGGCCGTTGGCGACGATCCCGGTCACGCCCGGCGCGTCCACCAGCCAGCGCAGGTGGCGGCGGTAGGCCGGCTCGTCGATGGACAGGTCGGCCCGGAAGGGCAGGATGTTGGCCGGCATGATCCCGGAGAACGTCAGCATGGCCTCACCTCAGCCGGGGCAGCACGTCCCGGGCGATGATCTCCACCTGCTCGGGCTCGTACCGGTAGGGTATCAGGATGATGCGGTCCACACCCGTCTCCACGTGGGCCCGGAGCTGCTCGACGCACTCGTCCGCGCTGCCCCGGATGGCGTGCTCGATGGTGGACTCGCTCCAGGCCGCCACGTCCCACTCGGTCTGGAGCCAGTGGCGCATGGGGGCCTCGGTCTCGGCCCGCGAGCGCCCGACGTAGATGGCCAGCTGGTTCGTGCCCGAGAGCGTGCCCGGGTCGCGGCCGGCCTCCCTGGCGAAGCCCAGGATCTTCTCCCAGCCGCGCCGGTAGCTCTCCGGGGTGTAGAAGTAGGTGAGCCAGCCGTCGCCCTTCGTGGCCACCCGGCGCAGCACCGCGTCCACGTAGCCGCCGATCAGGATCGGCGGCCGCGGGCGCTGCACGGGCCGGGGGCGGAGGACGGCCTCGCGCAGGTTGAACTCGTCCACCTTGAGGGTCACCCGGTCCTCGGTCCAGAGGCGGGTGAGGATGTCCAGGTTGCGCTCGAACAGCCGGCCGCGCTGGCGGAAGGGCACGCCCACCGCGTCGAACTCCCGGGCGTACCAGCCGGCGGCCGCGCCCAGGATGAGGCGACCGTCCGAGATCACGTCCAGCGTGGACAGGGCCTTGGCCGCCACGGTCGGGTTCCGCAGCGGCAGCACGAGCACGCCGGTGCCCAGGCGGATGCGGCGGGTGCGGGCGGCGATGGCCGTCAGGATGCCGACCGCGTCGAGGATCGGGAAGGCCGGCTCGACGCCCAGGATCACGTGATCCCAGGCCCACAGCGACTCGAAGCCGAGCGCCTCGGCCCGCTCCGCATAGGCGTACAGCGCGGGGACGTCGGGCGTCTCCGCCGGTCCCACGAAGTTCTTGATCGCGAGCCCCCATCGGGTCATCCGAGGAACCTCCGCTCCGGGTCCAGCGCGCGGAGGATCTCCAGCTCCTCGGCGGTGGGCGGCTCGGTGGCGGCCGGCTGCCCGCTGGCCAGGACCTCGAACCCCGTGCTCTCGCGGACCGCGTCCAGGCTCACGCCCGGGTGCAGCGCCTCCACGCGCATCCGGCGCGTCTCCGGGTCGAAGCCGAAGATCCCGAGCGTCGTCACGACCCGGCTGACGCCGCCGAACACGAGCCCCGCCCGGCGCCGGGACCCGTCGCCGTCCAGCCAGCCGGGGCTGGTGATGAAGTCCACCCGGGGCACGAACCGGCGCCGCTCGTGCGGCGTCACGATGATGACCTCGCGGCAGAGCGAGATGATGTCGTTGGCGCCCCCGGTGCCGGGCAGCCGGACCTTCGGCCGCCAGTAATCCGTGCCGAGCACGCTGGTGTTGACGTTGCCGTGCTGATCGATCTGCGCCCCTCCCATGAAGCCGCAGTCCAGGAAGCCGCGCTGGGCGAGCAGGAAGGTGTCGGTGATCCCGGGCAGCATCTGGGCCCGGTGCCCGGCCCGCATCTCGTTGGTCGAGATCGGCAGCCGCCCCGGCTTGATCTGCGGCCCGACGATGCCCCCCTCGATCACCATGGTCAGGCGCGGAGCCTGGCGCTGCTGGGCCAGGGCGGCCGCCAGCAGCGGGATGCCCACCCCGGCGAAGACGGTCGTGTCGTCGCGGAGCTGGCGCGCGCCCATCACCGCCAGCAGCTCGCTGGGCGTGTACGGGGCCGTCATCCGGTCAGGTCCCGGGCGAAGCGCTGCTGCCGGGCCAGGCGCTCGCTGCCGAAGAGGTCCAGGTAGGCGACGAAGGTGGCCGGGCCGTACACGTAGCGGTCGAGGTAGTCGGCCACGGCGCGGACCCCGCCGGCCTGGATGGCGTCCGTGTACTCCTGGAAGTGCTCGAAGTCGGCCTCGTAGAGGCCGTAGCACTCGTGGGGGTACGCGCCGAACGGCTGGAGCACGAGGGCGTCCACCAGGAAGCCGGGGATGACCGTGCGGTCGGGCTGGCGGCGGATCTCCTCCTCGGGCACCACCTCCTCGGTGGTGACCAGCACCGTGGCGGCGGCCCGGGCGATGTCGGCGTCCATGTGCGGGTAGCCGTCGATCTGGCAGTTGCCGAAGCGGTCGGCCCGGTGGACGTGCAGGAGCGCGACGTCGGGGAACAGGGCGGGGACCGCGCCCAGCGTCTGGCCCGTGTAGGGGTCGGTCACCGTCTTCATGCCCGTCACGCCCACCAGGTCCGAGCCCAGCATCGTGAGGGTCGGCAGGAACGGCACCCCCATGGCGGCGGCCCGGAAGCGCAGGCCCAGGGCCAGGTGGCTCCACTCCTCGAAGGCCACCTTGCCGCCCTCGACGTGCTCCCGCATGACCCGCGACACGCCCCAGGGCAGTCCGATGGACATCCAGGCCGTGACGACCCGCTCCACGGCCCCGGCCGCCATCATGAACTCGCCCTCGGTGCACATGAGGTTGCGCACGAGGGTCAGCCCCTGGCGGCGCTGGCGGAGCACCTCGCGCACCAGGGCCATCGGCGTGCGCGAGAACAGGCAGCCGCCGGCGGCCACCACGTCGCCGTCGCGCACGCGGGCGGCCGCGTCCTCGACCGTGGTCAGCTTCTCGCCGGCCGACTTGGCCTTGGCCTCCAGCCGGCGGCGGGCCGCCAGGTGGTCGTACTCGGCCGCCCTCACCGCAGCACCTCCCAGCGCGCCTGGTAGCGGTCCAGCTGCTGCCGCGTGCGCTCGTCCATGGGGTGCTCCCGCTCCGGCACCTCGACGTGCTTGGCCTCGCCGCACAGGGGGGTCGTGAAGTAGCGCTGGCCGGTGTCGTTGGCCATCGTGACGATCGGGTTCAGGTCGGGGTGCCGGCGGGCCAGCTTCAGGGCCGCGGCGACGTTGCAGCCGGTCGAGATGCCGCAGAAGATGCCTTCCTCGGCGGCCAGGCGGCGGGCCATGGCCAGGCTGTCGGCGGTGCTCACGGTGATGACCCCGGTCAGCAGGGAGACGTCCAGGTTGTCCGGGATGAAGCCGTCGCCGATGCCCTCGATGCCGTGCGGGCCCCAGGCCCGCCGCGAGAGCAGCGCGCACTCCTCCGGCTCCACGGCGTAGAGCCGGACGCGGTCGTCCCGCTCGCGCAGGCAGCGGCCCACCCCGGTCAGCGTGCCGCCGCTGCCCTGGGCCGCCACGAAGGCTCCGATGATGCCGCCGCACTGCTCCCAGATCTCGGGCCCCGTGGTCCGGTAGTGCGCCTCCACGTTGTCGGCGTTGGAGAACTGGCCCGGCACCCAGTAGCCGGTGGGGTCCTTGGCCCGGATCTCCTCCAGCCGCCGGAGCGAGAGGTCCACGTCGCTCTCGCCGCCGGGCGTGAAGACGAGGTCGGCGCCGTAGGCCCGCATGAGCTTCTTGCGCTCGTCGCTCATGCCCTCCGGCATCACGATCGTGCACGGGTAGCCCTTGACGGCGGCCACGAACGCGCAGGCGATGCCGGCGTTGCCGGTGGAGCACTCGAGCACCCGCATGCCGGGCTTCAGGTCGCCCCGCGCCTCGGCCCGCTCGAACATGTGCAGGTAGATGCGGTCCTTGAGGCTGCCCGTGGGGCCGTACCACTCGAGCTTGAGGTACACCGCGGGCCCCACGCCGGCCGTGACCCGGTTCAGACGGACCAGCGGCGTCCGCCCGACGGCCTGGGCGATCGAGGGCAGCGCGTGGCGGTAGGCGTCCCAGTGCAGGGGCACGGGAGCGGATTGTACCTCACGACAGCCGCAGGCGCCCGTCGAGGAGCGGCGCCACGGCGCCGCCGACCCGCAGCGCGATGGCCTGCCCGGCTCGCGGGCCACCCCCCGGCAGCATGCTCAATCGAGGTCCGTGGCGTCGAAGGCGGCGGGCAGGTGGCGGGTCTCGGTCGTGCCGTCCTCGCGCACGGTCACGCTGACCACGTCGAAGCGGCACGGCGCATCCGGCCGGGCGCGCCACCTGAGGTAGTGCCGGGCCAGCCGCACCAGGCGCCGGCGCTTGGCCCAGGACACGGCCGCAGCCGGCGCGTCGCCCCAGCCGGCCCGCCGGCACTTCACCTCCACGAAGACCCAGCGCGGCCCGTCGCGGCACACGAGGTCGATCTCGCCCTGCGGGAGCCGCACGTTGCGGGCCACGACCTCGAGGCCGGCGCGCGCCAGGGCCTCGGCCGCCGCCGCTTCCGCCGCCTGGCCGATGACCTGCCGCCGGTGCACGCGTCCCGTTTACACGAGCGCCGGCCCGGGCGAAAGTGTCGAGCTTTCCAGACAGGGAGGCCGCGGCCGCCGGCCGATGCCGGCCGTCAATCGCCGCCGAACAGCTCCCACTGCTTCCAGACCCCGTGGAAGGAGCGGCGGTGGAGCGGGCAGGGGCCGTGGCGGTCCAGCGCGACCAGGTGCTCCAGGGTCGGATATCCCTTGTGGCGGGCGAAGCCGTACACGGGGTACTGCCGGTCGGCCTCCTCCATGAGGCGATCGCGGGTGACCTTGGCGACGATGGAGGCGGCGGCCACCGTGGCGCAGCGGGCATCGGCGTCCACCAGGTTGCGCTGCTCGCAGCCCAGGTCGGGCAGGCGCACGAAGTCGGTGATGACCAGGTCGGGCGCCACCGGCAGGCGGGCGACGGCCTCGCGCATGGCCAGCCGCGTCGCCTCCAGGATGTTGACGCGGTCGATGGTGACGTTGTCGACGATGCCGACGCCGACGGCCACCGCCTGCTCGTGGATGATCTCGAACAGCTCGGCGCGGCGCTCCGGAGTGAGGAGCTTGGAATCGGCCAGCCGCTTGATGCGGCGATCCGGCGCGATGATGACGGCTGCCGCCACCACGGGCCCGGCCAGGGGAGCCCGCCCCGCCTCGTCCACGCCGGCCACCCGGAGGGCGCCGGCCCGCCAGGCCAGGGCCTCGTAGCGGTACGGCGCCGTCGGGGGCGGCGTCACGGCGGGCGGGGGGTACTACTGCTCGGCGACCGTCGTGGGCACCTGGGTCACGCGCCGCTCGCGGAGCCGGGCGGCCTTGCCCGCCAGACCACGCAGGTAGTAGAGCTTGGAGCGCCGGACGCGGCCCCGGCGCACGACCTCCACCCGCTCGATGCGCGGCGAGTGCAGCGGGAACGTCCGCTCGACTCCCACGCCGTACGAGATGCGGCGCACGGTGAAGGAGGCCCGGGCTCCCTCGCCCCGCCGCCGGATGACCACGCCCTCGAACACCTGCGTGCGCTCCTTCTCTCCCTCCACGACCCGCACGTGCACGCGGACCGTGTCACCCGGGCCGAAGCCGTCGCGGTCCTTCCTGAGCTGCCCTGCCTCCACGAGCCGAATGGCATCCATGACGTCGTCCCTCTCTCCTCGTCAACGTTCCTCGGGGGCCTCGCCCCGCTCGAACTGCTCCAGCAGCCGCCGGTCCTCCGGGCTCAGGCGCGCCCGGGCCAGCAGGTCGGGCCGCGAGCGCCAGGTGCGCCACAGGGCCTGCTGCCGCCGCCAGCGCGCGATGCGAGCGTGGTCGCCCGACAGCAGCACGGCCGGCACCCGCACGCCCCGGAAGACCTCCGGCCGCGTGTACTGCGGCGGTTCCAGCAGCCCGTCCACGAACGACTCGCGCTCGGCGGCGCCCGGCGCCCCCAGCACCCCGGGCAGCAGCCGCACGACGGCGTCGGTCACGACCAGCGCCGGCAGCTCCCCGCCGGTGAGCACATAGTCGCCGATGGACAGCGCCTCGCTGCCCACCAGCTCGCTCACGCGCTCGTCCACCCCCTCGTAGCGGCCGGCCAGCAGGATGAGGTGCCGGCCCCCGGCCAGCTCCCAGGCCACGGCCTGGGTGAACAGCCTCCCGCGCGGATCCATCAGGACCACGCGGGCCTCGGGGGTTCGGAGCGCCTCGACCGCGGCGACGAGCGGCTCCGGCTTCAGGATCATCCCGCCGCCGCCGCCGAAGGGGTAATCGTCGGTGACCCGGTGCGGACCCTCTCCGTAGTCTCGGAGATTGACGACCCGGATGTCAACGAGGCCGCGCTGCCGGGCCCGCCCCAGCATGGACTCGCGGAGGGGGCCCTCCACCATGGCCGGGAACAGGGTGACGATGTCGATCCGCAACGGCCTCTCCCGCCCCCCGCGGGCTACAGGTCGAGCAGGCCGGCCGGCGGCCGGATGACCACGCGCCCGCCCGCCACGTCCACGTCCACGACGATCTCCGGCACGGCCGGGATGAGGTGCTCGCGCTCCGGCCCCTGGACCACCCAGAGATCCTGCCCGGCGCCGGGCTCGATCCGGGCCAGCCGCCCCACCTCCTCGCCGGCCTCCGTGGTGACTCGCGCCCCTGCCAGCTGCCAGGGGTAGAACCGCCCGGGGCCGGGGGGAATCGCCTCCGCGGCCGGCACCGCCACCAGCCGCCCCACCAGCCGGCCGGCCGCATCGGCCGTCTCGCACCCCTCGAGCGCCAGGAGCACCGCGTCGCCCCGGCGGCGCACCCCGCTCACGCGCCGGGGGAGCCGCTCGTCCCGGGCCGGGTCCCAGATCACGCAGCGGTCGAGCCGGTCGAAGCGCTGCGGGTGGTCGGTCAGCGGGGCCACGCGGACCTCGCCGCGCAGGCCGTGGGGGCGGACGATCTCACCGATGGCGACCAGCGGCTCGCTACTCAATGATCTCCAGGACGGCGCGCTTCTTCAGCTTGGTGGCGTACGCGTTGAGGATGGTGCGGATGGCGCCGGCCGTGCGCCCCTGCTTGCCGATCACCTTGCCCAGGTCCCCCGGTGCGACCCGCAGCTCGATCACCGTGACGCTGCCCCCCTCGACCTCCGTCACCCTGACGCCGTCCACGTCGTCCACCAGAGCCTTCGCAATGTGCTCCACCAGCTCCCGCATGGCCCTGCCACTCCACCTGCGTCTGCTGCGCTAGCCTTCCGTCACGTTCTCCATCAACCGCTTCACCGTGTTCGAGGGCTGGGCGCCCCTGGCGATCCAGGCCTGCGCCCGGGCCCGGTCGATCTTCACGGTCGGTGGCTGGGTCAGCGGGTCGTAGTGGCCGATGATCTCGAGGAACCGCCCGTCGCGCGGCGAGCGGGAGTCGGCCACCACCACCCGGTAGCTCGGCCGCCGCGACGACCCCATCCGTCGGAGTCGAATGGACACTGCCACGGTCTCACCCCCTCTGGGAAAGCCCGGGGATCCGGAGCCGGGCCACCCGGCCCTCCATCCCCTTGAGCTGCTTCATCATCTTCCGGAGCTGCGCGTACTGCTTGAGCAGCCGGTTGACGTCCTGCACGCTGGTGCCGCTGCCGCGCGCGATGCGCTGGCGGCGGCTGCCGTTGATGATCTCCGGCCGGCGGCGCTCGTCCGGCGTCATGGACAGGATGATGGCGTCGAAGCGCCCGAGGTCGGCCTGCTCGGCGTCCAGCTCGGAGGCGACGCCCCTGAGCTGCTTGCCGAAGGGCAGCAGGCCGAGGATCTGATCGAGCGGCCCCATCTGGCGCAGCTGCCGGAGCTGGTCGCGGAAGTCCTCCAGGGTGAAGGCGTCCTCGCGCAGCTTGCGGGCCAGCTCCTCGGCCTTCTTCTCGTCCACCGCCTCCCGGGCCTTCTCGACCAGGGAGAGCACGTCGCCCATGCCCAGGATGCGCGAGGCCACCCGGTCGGGGTGGAACGGCTCCAGCGCGTCCAGCTTCTCGCCGGTGCCCACGAAGGCGATGGGGCGGCCGGTCACCTGCCGGACGCTGAGGGCGGCGCCGCCGCGGGCGTCGCCGTCCATCTTGGTGAGGATCACCGCGTCGAGGCCGACCGCCTCGTTGAACTTCTCGGCCACGCCCACGGCGTCCTGGCCGGTCATGGCGTCCACCACCAGCAGCACGTGGTGGGGCTTGACCTCGGCCCGGATCCTCCGCAGCTCCTCCAGCATGGGCTCGTCGATGTGCAGGCGGCCGGCGGTGTCCAGGATCAGGGGCGTCAGGCCCCGCTCGGCCGCCTCGCGCCGGGCCTGGGCGCAGATCTCGAGCGGCGTCTGGCCCGCGGCCCCGACGACCGGCATGCCGAGCTGCGCGCCCAGCGCGCGCAGCTGGTCCTGCGCGGCCGGCCGGTAGGTGTCGGCGGCGGCCAGGATCGGATGCTGGCCCTGCCGGCTGAACCAGCGCGCCAGCTTGCCGGCCGTGGTCGTCTTGCCGGAGCCCTGCAGGCCCATCAGCATGATGATCGTCGGCGGATGGGGCGCCGGCGCCAGCCGGTGGCCGCTTCCCCCCAGGAGCTCGACCAGCTCGTCGTGCACGATCTTCACGACCTGGTGGGCGGGGGTGAGGGACTGGAGCACTTCCTGCCCGACCGCCCTGGCGCGCACGCGCTCGATGAAGCCCCGGACGACCTTGAAGTTGACGTCCGCCTCCAGGAGCGCCACCCGCACCTCGCGGAGCGCTTCCTGGATGTTGTCCTCGGTCAGCCGGCCACGGCCGGCCAGGCGGTCGAAGACGCTCTGCAGTCGCGTGCTGAGCGAGTCAAACATGGGAACACTCCACTCTAGGCAAGGCCGGGGGGAATTTCAACCGCGGCGGCCGGGGGTGTCGCCGGGCGGGACCGCGACCTACGGGGGCCCCATCCGGGCGGCCTCGCGCATCCTGGCGATGACGGCGGCGGGGTCCGGCGCGCCGAAGATCGCCGAGCCGGCGACGAGCACGGAGGCGCCCTGCTCGGCCAGCGTCCGGGCGTGCTCGACCTTGACGCCTCCGTCCACCGAGACCTCGACCGGCCGATCGCCGAGCAGGCGGCGGACCTCGCGGACCTTGGGCAGCACGGCCGGGAGGAAGGCCTGGCCGCCGAAGCCGGGGTTCACCGACATGACGAGCACGAGATCCAGGTCGTCCAGGACCCAGCGGAGGCCATCGGCCGGCGTGGCCGGATTCAGGGCGGCGCCGGCCCGGGCGTCCAGCTCGCGGATCCGGGCCAGCGCCCGCTGCAGGTGCGGGGTGGCCTCCACGTGGACGGTGACCAGGTCGGCGCCGGCGCGGACGAAGTCGCCCAGGTAGCGCTCGGGCTCGACGATCATCAGGTGCACGTCGAGCGGCAGGCGCGTGCGCTTGCGGACGGCCTCGACCACGAGCGGGCCGATGGTGAGGTTGGGCACGAAGCGGCCGTCCATCACGTCCACGTGCAGCCAGTCCGCGCCGCCGGCCTCGACGCGCGCCACCTCGTCGGCCAGCGCCGCGAAGTCGGCGGAGAGGATCGACGGCGCGATCTTCACGCCCCGCATCTTATCAGGCGCACCGCGGTGAAGCCGTCCGTGCCGTGGCGATGGGGCAGGCAGCGCACGATGCCGCGGGCGTCGGGCGGGACCGGGAAGTCGCCCGGCGGGTCGAGCGCGAAGCCGGGCGCGGCGGCCAGGAAGGCCGCGGCCACCTCGTCGTTCTCCTCGGGCTCGAGCGAGCAGGTGGCGTAGACGAGCCGGCCGCCGGGCTTCACCAGGCCGGCGGCGGCGGCCAGGATGGCCCGCTGCCGGGCGGCGTTGCCGGCCAGCTCCTCGGGACGCCGCCGCCACTTGATCTCGGGATGGCGGCGGAGCACGCCCAGGCTCGAGCACGGCGCGTCCACCAGCACGGCCGCGCAGGCGGCCGGGAAGCGCGGCGCCAGCGCCTCGACCGGGCCCTCGAAGGTCTCGGCGATCGTCACGCCGAGCCGCGCGCACGCCTCGCGGACCAGACCCAGGCGCCCGGGCTGGGGGTCGAAGGCCAGGATGCGCCCGCGATTGTCCATGAGCTGGCCGAGGTGGGTGGTCTTGGTGCCCGGGGCGGCGCAGGCGTCGGCGACCACGGTGCCGGGCGCCGGGTCCAGGAGCCGCGCGACCAGCATCGAGGCCTCGTCCTGCACCACGAAGGCCCCCTCGGCGAAGGCCCGCCAGGCCGCCGGCCGCCCGGCGTGCTCGGCCACCAGACCCTCGGGCGCCAGGGCGGTGGGCCGCGTGCTCACGCCCTCCTCGGCCCGCAAGCGCGCAGCGAGCGCCTCGCGGGTGACGCGGAGGGTGTTGGCGCGGAGCGTGAGGGGCGGGCGCTCGTTCATGGCCCGCATGAGGGCCTCGGCCTCCGCGGGCCCGTAGCGCTCGATCCACCGGGCCGCCAGCCAGGTCGGAAAGGAGCAGCGGGTGGCGAGCGCCTCCACGGGGTCGTCCGGCGGGCGCGGCTCGCGCTCGCGCGGCCCGCGGCGGGCGAAGGCGCGCAGCACGGCATTGACGAACTGGGCCACGCCCGGCTTGCTGCCCCGGGCGGCCAGCGTGACGGCGTCGTTGACGGCGGCGAAGGCCGGCACGCGCTCGAGGAACACGAGCTGGTACGCCGCCAGGCGGAGCAGGACGAGCGCGCGCGGGTCCAGGCTCTCGAGCGGCCGGCGGGCGTGCGGCTGCACGATCCAGTCGAGGTAGCGCTGCCAGCGGAGCGTGCCGTACACGAGCTCGGTGGCCAGGGCCGCGTCCCGCGGGGCCAGGCGCCGGCGCCCGAGCTCCGCCTCCAGCGCCAGGTCGGCGAAGGCGCCCTGGCGCTGCACCCGCTCCAGGACCCGCGCGGCGGCGGCCCGCGCCGGCGAC
>FWPU01007796.1_pt1 | contig 19211 bp, 14 predicted proteins | sample 2228361 | NCBI WGS metagenome assembly FWPU01 (sample SAMEA103939777, study PRJEB20133) | metagenome
ATTTTCCGGGACCTGGCGCGCTATGGGCCGTGCCCGGGAGACGAGGCCGAGCGTGACCCGGCGGTGGGCGGCTGCCCGGCGGGAGCGACGCGGAAATGGGAGTACCGGGAGTTCACGGTGGAGGACGACCGCGGGGCAGCCGTTCCGTACTCGCGGGAGTCGTACCCGGGGGGTATTCGGCTGAGGGTCGGGGACCCGGACGTCACCGTGAGCGGGCGACAGGTGTACGTGATTCGGTATCGCATCGGTGGGGCGCTCGACGCGTACCGTGAGCACGACGAGCTGTACTGGAACGTGACCGGCGAGTGGCCGGTGCCGATCCAGCGTGTGACGGTGCGGGTGAGCCTGCCGGAGGGAGCGGCAGCGCGCGGGATCTGCTTCGTTGGCCTGACAGGCTCGACCGACCAGTGCCCGGCCTCGGTGAGCGGGAACGAGGTGTTCGTCTCGACGCGGGCGCTGGCGGCGTTTGAGCAGGTGACGGTGGCGGCGGGCTGGCAGAAGGGGATCGTGCAGGTGCCGCCGCCGATGTTCGTGGTGCCGGCCCGGCTTTCGGATTATGTATCGTTCGATTGGTTCGACCGGGGTGCGGTGCTGGTCGGCGCGGGCGCGAGCCTTGCGGGAGCGGTTGCGCTGTGGTGGCGCAACGGGCGGGATCGACAGTACCGCGCCATCTACTACCTGGCGGAGGACCCGGAGCAGACGACCCGACCGCTCTTCGGGGGGCCCCCGCTGGTGGTGGAATACCTGCCGCCGGGGGAGCTGCGGCCGGCGCAGATGGGGGTCTTGCTCGATGAACGGGCGGACACGGTGGACGTGACGGCCACGATTGTCGACCTGGCAGTGCGCGGGTATTTGCGTATCACCGAACTGCCGAAACAGGGGTTGCGGGGGCAGGCGGACTGGGAGCTTGAGCGGCTGCGGGACGGCGCGGACCTGCTGCCGTACGAGGCGCTGCTGCTGACATCGCTCTTTGCCACGGGCGACCGCGTGAAGGTTTCGGACCTGAAGTACCAGTTCGCCGACGACCTGGCCAAGGTGCAGGAGGCCCTGAACGACGACGCGCTGGCGCGCGGCTGGTTTGCGCAGCGCCCGGGAACGGCGAAGACGCTCTGGGCCATTGGGGCTGTCGCCCTGCTGTTCGCCGTGGTCGGGCTGTGCCTGCTGGCGGCGACGTTCCTCGGGCGCGGGGCGCTGCCGGCGGGACTGGCCGTGGGGGCGATTGCGCTGCTGGTGCTCTCGCCGTCGATGGCGCGGCGTACGGCGATGGGGAGCGAAATGTTGCGGCGGGTGCTGGGATTCCGGCTGTACATCGCGACGGCAGAGAAGCACCGGCAGGAGTTCAACGAGCAGGCGAATATCTTTGCCCGGTACCTGCCGTTCGCCATGGTGTTCGGGTGCGTGGAGAAGTGGGCGAAGGCGTTCGAAGGCCTGGAAGCGCAGGCACAGGAATCGACTGCCGGGTGGTACCGCGGGAGCGGCCCGTTCCGGGTGGCGGCGTTTTCGGCGGGGCTGCACACGTTCAGCAGCTCGGTGGGGTCGACGCTGGCAGCGACGCGCTCGAGCGGGGGATCGGGGTTCAGTGGCGGCTCGGCTGGTGGGGGTGGTGGCGGCGGTGGTGGCGGCTCGTGGTAGGGGCTTGACCAGGTTAGAACTTGTGTTCTATGCTGCCGGCGGCACGATGGCGCAGAAGGAGGGCTAAATGGCCACGGGACTCGCGCACCTGATGGTGCACATCGATCCGCGCAATGTGGAGTTCTACCGGGACCTGTTCCGCTTCTTGGGCTGGGACACCATCTACGAAGAGGAGGGCATGCTGGGGGTGGCGGCCGGCGGTGACCCGAGCCTCTGGTTCGTGCCGGCGATGACCGAAGGGCAGAACGACTACGACGCTCCGGGGGTGAACCACATTGCCATCGGCGCGGCGAGCATCGGCGAGGTGGACCGGACCGCGGCGTATCTGGGCGAGCGGGGCATCCCGGCGCTGTTCGAGACGCCGCGGCACCGGCCCGAGTTCACGGAGTCGCCGGAGGAGACCTATTACCAGGTCATGTTCGAGAGTCCTGACCGGCTCCTGCTCGAGGTGGTGTACACCGGGCCGAAGGAGGCCTAATCGGCGCTGAGCCAAGCCCGGAGCTGGTGGGGAACGTTGGTGATGATGCCGGCGACGCCGGCCTCGACGACGCGTTCCCAGTCGGCCGGGGCATCGGCGGTCCAGCACCAGACGGTCACCTGGCGGCGGCGGGCACGCTCGATGAGGTCGCGGGTTACCGCGTGGTGCTCGACGGAGATGGCCTGGCCGTTGCGCTTGAGGAGGCCGCCCAGGAGGCGCTCGATGCCGTCGCCGGCGACGGGTGGGGAGATGATGGCGGCGGAGATCCGGGGCTCGCGCTTGCGGGCACGGGCAACGATGTCGGGCGAGAAGGAGTGGATGGCGGCGGAGATCCGGGGCTCGCGCTTGCGGGCACGGGCAACGATGTCGGGCGAGAAGGAGTGGATGGCGGCCCAGGTTTCGGCGCCGCGGGTGCGGATGACCTCGATGACGGCATCGACACAGCGCTGATCCTGGGCGGGGTCGCCGGGGGTGGACTTGAGCTCGCACATGACCGTGAGGCGGCCATCGACGAGGTCGAGCACCTGCTCGAGGGTCGGGACTGGCTCCCCCCGGCCGGCATCGGCGGACTGGAGGGCTGCGAGCGGGAGGTCGCGCACCCGACCGGTGAGGTTGGTGGTGCGGTCAACGGTTTCGTCGTGCATGAGGACGGGGACGCCGTCGGCGCAGAGCTGGACATCGATTTCCATGGCTTCGGCACGGGCATCGAGGCAGGAACGGACCCCGGCGAGGGTATTGGCCGGGGCTTCGCCGGCTGCGCCGGCGTGGCCGATGACGAGAACGTACGGTTTTTTCATCGGCGCGAACTTTACCTTCGCCCCGGGCATGGCGGAAGCAGGGGTTCCCCGGACGCTGCAGACCGATTCTTTACCTTGAGGATTGCGGGCGGCGGCGCGTTGCGAACCCGGCGGTGAACCGGGCGAGGCGGATGGCGCGCTCGACGGCAGTGCGTGGGGTGAGGGGGCGACGGGGGAGCGCCGCGAGCTGGCGCAGGGCAACATCGAAGTCGGAGAGCATGGGAGGTCCGTGGGCCGGGAAGCCGGCGGGCGGGCCGACGGCGCTGAAGCTGGCGATGGACTGGAGGTACTGGCGGTCGTCGTGGTTGGCCCAGCGGAGGGAGCGGGTCAGCTCGCCGCCGTGGCTGATGACGAGGTCGCCGACGAAGGCGGCGCGCTGGTGGAGGGCGACGAAGCAAAGGGAGCCGGGGGTGTGGCCGGGGGTGGGAACGGCCAGGATGCCGGGGGCGACCTCTTGCTGCTCGGCGATGGCGATGGCGATGGCGACTGGCACGGGTGCGGGACGTCGGCGCAGGAACGCAACCGCGAGGCGAACGGGGTGGCTGCGGCCGACGCCGGAGCGCAGGACGAGCTGGCCGTGGCGAACGCGGCAGTCGCCCGCGCCGGCGATGACGGGTGCACCGGTCGCTGCGGCCACCACCGCGGCGGCTCCAGTGTGGTCGCGGTGACGGTGGGTGAGCAGGATGGCTCGAAGGGGAAGGCCGAGGGCGTCGAGGGCGTCGAAGATGGCGGGTGCACTATCGGCGAAGCCGGTATCGACGAGCGCGACATCGCCCGCAGCGGTGCGGACGAGGTAGACGTTGGAGCCGCGAGTGCCGTGGAGCCACCAGACGCCGGGGATGACCTGCTCGGGCGGGGGCGGCATGGACCCATGATACGGGGAACGCGGGCGGTGGGGGCGAGGCGGCCCGCGGACGGAGAGCGTGACTTGCACGGCGCTGGGGGCTGGTGCTAGTGTTCGCGCGACGTCCGTTTGCGAACCCGGTGCGAATCCGGGGCTGTCCCGCAACTGTGATCCGCTCGGAAGGGCGGTAAGCCAGGTCGCCAGCGGCGTCAGTGTCTAGCCCGCGAGGAAACGGGTAGTGGACACGTGGAACGTCTTCGGCGCGTCCATGTGATCTGCTGCCCCTCCACCGTGAGGGGCGTTTTGTTGCCTGTCCCCGGGTGCTTCGCCCGGGGTGGACCGGTGCGCGCAGACGCGCCCGGTGATCGGCAGCGCGACCTCCAGGCGGCGGACCTCCCAGGGCGGACGACTGGAGGAAGCGAGTGTGCTGACGCGTGACGTTGCGGCGCCAATCGCCGGCCCGGGACCGGCCGGGGCAGACCGGGTGCGGCCGGGTACGAGCCTGCGCCGGTTCACCGTGGTGATGGTGGTGCTGGCTGCCGCCTGGGCCGGAGCCGCGACCTACGGGATCGGGACCGGGCCGGTGAGGATTCCGCCGGCACAGGTGGTCTCGGTGGTGGCGGCGAAGGCCGGGATATCGATCGGGAACCACGCGGAACGCGACCGGCTGGTAATCGAGCGGCTGCGGATGCCGCGCGTGGTGCTCGCCACCCTGGCCGGGGCAGCGCTGGCTGCTGCCGGGGCCACGATGCAGGCGCTGTTCAGGAATCCGCTCGCCGACCCCGGGCTGCTGGGCGTGTCATCCGGTGCGGCGACCGGCGCGGTGCTGGCGATTGCGACTGGCGCGGGGGCGGTCTCGATGTGGTGGGTGAGCGGGATGGCGTTTGGCGGGGCGCTTGGCGCGGTGGCGCTCGTCTACGTGCTGGGGTCGCCCGGTGGCCGACCGGTGCCGGGGAGCTTGCTGCTGGCCGGAGTGGCAGTGAGCGCGTTCCTCGGGGCCGTGACGTCGATCATCATCGCGCTGGTCCCGCCGGACGAGGCGCTGCGGGGGATCCTGTTCTGGCTCGCGGGCGGTTTCGCGGGGGCGTCGTGGGCGTACGTGCAGGTGGCGTGGGTGCCGATCGTGGCGGGGCTGGGCGTGCTCGCCGTGAGCGGGCGGAGCCTGAACCTGCTGGCCCTCTCCGAGGAGGTAGCCACGACGAGCGGCGTGCGGGTCGGGCGTTCGCGGGCGATGTACCTGGGAGCAGCGACGCTGGTGACAGCGACGGCGGTGAGCGTGAGCGGAACGATCGGCTTCGTCGGGCTGGTGGTGCCGCATCTGCTGCGGCTGGTGCTGGGCCCGGACTACCGGTACCTGCTGCCGGCTTCGATGGTGGGGGGTGCCGCGGTGCTGGTGTGCGCTGACACGGTTGCCAAGACCGTGGTGCGGCCTGCCGAGCTGCAGGTCGGGATGGTGACGGCGCTGCTGGGGGCGCCGGTGTTTGCGGTGATCCTGCTGCGGCAACGTTCGCGGCTGGCAATCCAGGTGTAAGTGCGAGGTGACGGAACGATGAAGGGCAGACTGCTGAACAGGTTGACGCTCGTGCTGCTAGTGGCGCTGGCGATGGCGCTGCCGGCCTGCAGCGGGGACGACGATGATGACGACGCCGGGCCGCCAACGGCGACCGAGACCGTAACGGCAACCGCGACGGCCACGCGGACTGCGACATCGCCCAGTGCGGCGACTGCGACGGCGACGGTGGCGGCGGAAGGGGCCACGCCGTCGGTGACGGCGACATCGGCCACCACACCGATGGCGACGCAGCGGGCGAACCCGCCAGCGACGGCCCGGCCGACGGAACCGCCCGCCCCGACGGCGACGCCAACGGCTTCCGCGGCGGATCGGATCCGGGCGCGGCTGACGGGGGTGCCGGGGATTGTCGACCCGTCGAATCTTTCGTGGCCGCGGCAGGTGGAGGGTCTGAACGGGCGCCGGACGATTGCGGAGAAGCCGACGCGGATCCACACGATGTCGGCTGGCATCGACGAGATCACGATTTCCCTCGTGCCGCTCGCGCGGATTGTGGGCGTGGGGTCGGCGACGAAGAACCCGGACATTTCGAGCTTTGCATCGCTGGTCGCGGGGCTGCCGACGGTGGCGCGGGAGCCGGAGCCAGTGGTGGCGAGCGGCGCGAGACTGGTGATTGCAACGCCGACACAGAAAGCGGACGTGGTGGCGGCGATCGAATCGGCGGGGGTGACGGTGGTCCAGCTCAACCTCGACCCGACGCCGGCGGGCCGGCTGAACGCGATCCTGCTGCTGGGCTACATCTACGGCGAGGAGGAGCGGGCGATTGCCCTCGCGGACGAGGTGGCGGCGCGCTACAACGCGGTCATCGGGAAGACGGGGTCGAAGCCCGACAGCCAGAAGCCGGTGGTGGCCCACCTGACCAAGTACACGTCGCTGTACATGGCGGGATCGGGCACGACGGGCGAGGGGATCATCGTGGCGGCCGGCGGGAAGAACGGCGGGACGGTTGCTGGGCTCAGGGGTAACCAGCAAATCAGCCTGGAGGCGGTGGTGGCGGCGAACCCAGACGTGATCATCATCCCGATGCCTGCGAGTGCTGGGGAGGCATTCAAGGCCGAACTGCTGGCGGAGCCGGCGCTCGCGAGCGTGCCGGCGATTCGCAACCGGAAGGTGTACGTGGTGCCGCCCTCGCTCTACACCACGAATTCTTTTGCGAACGTGCGGGCAGTCGAGCATCTCGCGCACCTGCTGTGGCCGGCGGAGTTCCCGGTGGCGGACCCGCCGCAGTTCAGCCTGGCGGGGCAGGGGGGATGACGGGCGCATTTCGGCTGGAGGCACGAGCCGCCGGCTACCGGACCGGTGGGCAGTGGCTCGTGCGAGAGGCGTCGCTGCGCGTGGGGCCGGGGGAGATCCTGGGGCTTGTCGGGCCGAACGGCGCGGGAAAGTCGACGCTGGCGCGGATGCTGGCGGGGATCCTGAGGCCGAGCACGGGGGAGGTTCGCTTCGAGGTGGATGGGGAGGTGCCGGGGCACGGTGTGCGTGCGCGTCACCTGGCGTACGTGCCGCAGGCGATCCCGGATGCTGCCGGGTTTCGCGCGGGGGGGATTGTGTTGATGGGGCGGTATCCGCACCTGGGCGGGCTGGAGCGGGAATCGCAGCGGGACCGGGAGATCGTGGCCCGGGCGATGGCGTGGATGGGCGTGCTGGAGCTGGCGGGCCGCCGGTTCGGGACGCTTTCGGGAGGTGAACGGCAGCGCGTGATGATCGCGCGGGCGCTCGCGCAGGCTGGGAGCGTGGTGGTGCTCGACGAGCCGACGGCTTCGCTGGACGTGCGGCACCAGCTCGAGCTGCTGGCGCGGCTCCGCCAGCTCGCGGGCGAGGGGATGGGGTTCGTGGTGGTACTGCACGACCTCGAGCTTGCGGGGCGCTGGTGCGACCGGCTGGTGTTGCTCCACGCGGGGGAGGTGGCCCGCACAGGGGTGCCGGCCGAGGTGATTGAGCCCGGCGTCCTGCGGCAGGTGTACGGGCTCGACGCGACCGTCGAATGGGTCGGCGGTAGCTGCAGGGTAGCCTTCGAGCTACCGGCGCGGGCGGCCGCCGGCGAGAGGTGGCGGGCATGAACGAGGCGACGCACCAGCCGATTCGGGGTCCGCGGAAGAAAAAAGGGCTGCTCATCGTGCACACCGGCAACGGGAAGGGAAAGACGACAGCAGCGCTGGGGATGGTGCTGCGTGCGTGGGGACGGGGGATGCCGGTGGAGGTGTACCAGTTCATCAAGCCGCCGACGGCGAATTTCGGCGAGCACCGGGCGGCGAAGCGGCTCGGGATCCCGGTTCACCCGCTGGGGGACGGGTTCACGTGGAAGTCGAAGGACCCGGAGCGGACCCGGGCGCTGGCGCTGGAGCAGTGGGAGCGGGTGCAGCCGCGGCTGCACGACCCGGAGCTGGCGATGCTCGTGCTCGATGAGTTCACGTACCCGCTGCACTATGGCTGGCTGGAGGTGGAGCCGGTGGTGGCGGCGCTGCAGCGGCGGCATCCGATGCTCCACGTGGTCGTCACCGGGCGGTACGCGCCGGCGGCCCTGGTGGAAGCGGCGGACCTGGTGACGGAGATGACGCTCGTGAAGCACCCGTATCGGGAGCATGGAATCAAGGCACAGCCAGGAGTGGAGTTCTGATGGAGATTGCGATTCCCCCGTTCGATTCGGAGGCGGCAGCGGCGACGGCCAGGCGACTCGACCGGCTCACCAAGCCACAGGGGAGCCTCGGGCGGCTCGAAGGGCTGGCCATCCAGCTCGCCGGGATGACCGGGAACCCGGCGTGCCGGTTCAGCCGGCGGGCCGTGGTGGTGATGGCCGCGGATCATGGAGTGACGGAGGAGGCGGTTTCGGCGTACCCGGCAGAGGTGACTGCGCAGATGGTGGCGAACTTCGCGGCCGGTGGAGCCGGCATCAACGTGCTGGCACGGCAGGCGCACGCCCAGGTGGTGGTGGTGGATATGGGGGTACGGCAGTGGGCCCAGGTGCCCGGCGTGCTCGACCGGCGCCTGGGGCCGGGGACGAAGAACATGGCGGTGGAGCCGGCGATGACCCGCGCGCAGGCGGAGGCGGCCATCGCGGCCGGTCGTGAGCTCGCCGCGGAGCTGATTGCCGGCGGCGCCGAGCTGCTGGTGACGGGGGAGATGGGGATTGGCAATACGACGGCGGCAAGTGCCGTGACGGCAGCGATGACGGGACGGCCAGCGGCTGAGGTGACCGGCAGGGGCACGGGCCTCGACGACGGAGCGCACGCGCATAAGGTACGGGTCGTGGAGCGGGCGCTGGCGCTGCACGCGCCAGACCGGGACGATCCGCTGGGGGTGCTCGCGGCAGTCGGGGGGTTCGAACTTGGCGGGCTCGCCGGGCTGATCATCGGGGCGGCGGAGCGGCGCGTTCCCGTGGTGCTGGATGGGTTCATCACCGGTTCGGCGGCGCTGCTGGCGACCGCCCTCGCGCCTGACGCGCGGGAGTACCTGGTCGCGGCGCACCGTTCGGTGGAGCCCGGGCACGCGGTCATCCTGGAGGCGCTGGGGCTGGAGCCGCTGCTCGACCTGCAGCTTCGGCTGGGGGAGGGGACGGGCGGTGCGCTGGCCCTGCACCTGGTCGATGCGGCTGTGGCGGTGCGCGACGAGATGGCGACCTTCGACGAGGCCGGGGTCTCGGAGCGTGCGGACGGGTGAACGGGGTACGTGCCGCGCTGGCTCTGCTGACGCGCCTGCCGGTTGGGGGTGCGCCGGCGGATATCCGTGCTGCAGCCGGATGGATTCCGCTGGCTGCGCTGGTGTTCGGTGGGCTGGCAGGCAGCTCGACGTGGCTGGCGTGGGCGCTCCTGCCACCACCGGCTGCCGGTGCGGTCGCGGTCTGTGCGTGGGTCGTTCTGAGCGGGGCCCTTCACCTGGACGGGCTCGCGGATACGGCCGACGCGAGCCTGGCGGCCGTCCCGCGCGAGCGACGGCTGGAGATCCTGGCGGATGTGCACCACGGGAGCTACGCGCTCGCGGCGGTGGCGCTGGTGCTGGTGGCGAAGGCGGCATTCGTGGCCAGCGCAGGGACCGCGGCGGGGGCAGCGGCGGCCGTGTTTGCGGCGACGGTCGCGGCGCGGTCGATGCTCCCGGCCGTTGCGCGCGCGATGCCACCGCTGCGGCCTGGCGGCATGGGCGCGCGCTTCCGCGCGGGGTGCGGACGTGGTGCCAGCGCGGTGGGCCTGGGCGTTGCGAGCCTGAGCTGCGTGGCAGCGATGGGATGGCCGGGGCTGGCGGCGGTCGGCGGCTGCGCGGCGGCGATGCTGATGAGCGGCGTCGCCATCGCGCGGGCGCTGGGCGGGGTGAACGGGGACGGGTACGGGGCGGCGATCGAGCTGGGCGAGTGCGCGGCCCTGCTGGCTGCAGTGGCGCTGGTGGAGCAGGGGACGCCGTGGGCAGGCGTGGCGTGGCTGCGATGATCGGGCGACGGGTCGGCGTGTTGGTCGCGGCGCTGGCCATCGATGCGGCGCTCGGGGAGCTGCCGAACCGCTGGCACCCGGTGGCGTGGTTCGGGCGCGCGGCGGCGGCCGTCGAACGCGGCCTGGTGGCAGGCGGCGGGAGCCGCGAGGACGCGGCCCGAGGCATCGCGTTCACGGCGGTGCTGGTCGGCGGTGCCGGTGCGGTGGGACTGGCCGTTGCGCGATGGTGCGGAGGCCGGGGGGTGGTGGGCGCACTCGTAGAGGCGGTTGCGCTGAAGCAGCTGCTGGCGGCCAGGGCGTTGCTGGAGCACGGCCGCGCGGTTCGCGTGGCGCTGGAGGAGGGGGACCTGGACGCGGCGCGGGAGGCTGCGGGGCGAATGGTGAGCCGGGATGTGCGGGGGCTCCCCGTGGAGCTGGTGGCATCGGCGGCGATTGAGTCGCTCGCGGAGAACACGTCGGACAGCGTCGTCGCGCCCGCGTGGTGGTACATGCTCGGCGGGCTGCCCGGAGCGGCGGCGTACCGTGCGGCGAACACGCTGGATGCGATGGTGGGCTACCGGTTGCGAGGGCGGTTTGGGATGGTGCCGGCGCGGCTGGATGACGTCCTCAATGTCGTTCCGGCGCGACTGACGGCGCTGCTGTTTGCAGCAGTGCGGCCCCGTGCGGCGCTGGCGTGGCCGGAAGTTGTGCGCGACGCCGGCGGTGCGGCGAGCCCGAACGCGGGGTGGCCGATGGCGGCGCTCGCGCACGGGCTGGGGGTGCGGCTCGAAAAGCGCGGACACCACGTCTTCAATGCGCGCGGCCGGGCGCCCGGGGCCGGCGACATCGACGCCGCCACGGGGGCGGTGATGCGTGCTCTTGCGCTGGGGCTCGGGGTGCTGCTAGCCACGTGCCCGGTGTGGAGGGCGAGGTGAGCCGCGGCGTGGTGCACGGGGGTGCCAGCGCCGAAGAGCTGGCCGCCGCCCGGGCGGCGGGCGTCGAGCTGCTCGACCTGAGCGCGAACCTGAACCCGTACGGACCGCACCCGGCGGTGGTCGCAGCCGCTGCGGGGGCTGAGATTCGGCGCTACCCGGAGCCGGATGCGGGGGCGCTGCGCCGCGCCTGGGCGCCGGCGTTCGGGGTGGACCCCGGCCAAGTGCTGGCGGGCAACGGCTCGAGCGAGCTGATTTACCTGGTGTGCCGGGCGCTGGGCGCCGGGGGACGCTGCCTGGTCTTCGGGCCGACGTTCGGGGAGTACACCGCTGCCGCCCGAGCGACGGGCATGGCGGTGGTGGAGGCGCCGTACCCGGGCGGGCCGGCGAACCGGCACGTGGACCCCGTGCGGTTCATTGAGGAGGTACGGCCGGCGCTGGTCTTCCTTTGCAGTCCGAACAACCCGACGGGTGAGCTGTGCGCGACCGCGCAGATCGAGGCTATCGCAGCGGCCGTGCGGCGGGCGGGCGGGCGACTGGTGGTCGATGAGGCGTACCAGCCCTTCGCGTGGCCGGAGGATGAGGGCTGCGCCCCGGGAGCTGGGGTGCTGGTGGTACGGTCGCTGACCAAGCTGCACGCGGTGCCCGGGTTGCGGTTGGGCTTTCTGCTTGGCGAAGAGGGCGAGATTGCAGCGGTCGAGGCACAGCAGCCGCCGTGGTCGGTGGGGGCGCCGGCAGCAGCGGCGGGGATGGCGGCGCTCGACCTCGGTGAGTTTTGCCGGGATTCGGTGCGGCGAGTAGCAGCGACGCGGGCCATACTGTTCGACGCGCTGGAGGAGCTGGGGCTCGCGGTTCGGCCCTCGCTGGCGAACTTCCTGCTGGTGGGGGTTGGCAACGGGGCGAGGTTCCGGCAGGTGCTGCTGGAGCGGCGGGCGATCGTGGTGCGCGACTGTGCGTCGTTCGGGCTGCCGGATTGCATCCGGGTGGCGGTGCCGCACGAGCGGGACATCGGGCGGGTCATCGAGGCGATGAAGGAGGTGCAGGAATGGCTCGCGGCGGAGTCCTGATGGTGCAGGGGACGGCGTCGTCGGCGGGGAAGAGCCTGCTGGTGACCGGGCTGTGTCGCCTGTTCGCACGGCGCGGTCTGCGGGTTGCCCCGTTCAAGGCGCAGAACATGTCGAACAATGCCGCGGTCGTGCCGGGCGGCGGAGAGATTGGGCGCGCGCAATTCGTGCAGGCCCTGGCGGCACGAGCGCTGCCGCGGGTGGAGATGAACCCGGTGTTGCTGAAACCAGAGGGGAACCTGAGGTCGCAGGTGGTGGTGCTGGGGAGGCCGATCGGGACGCTGCACGCGGCGGCTTACCAGGAGGCGAAGGCACGCGTGTGGGAGGACGTGACGAGGGCACTGGACACGCTGCGGGACGACTTTGAGCTCGTGATCATCGAGGGGGCTGGAAGCCCGGCGGAGATCAACCTGAAGGCTCGGGACATTTCGAACATGCGGGTCGCGCGGTATGCCAGTGCGCCGGTGCTGATCGTGGGGGATATTGACCGGGGCGGGGTGTTTGCCCACCTGCACGGGACGTACCACCTGCTGGAGCCGGAGGAGCAGGCGCTCGTGCGGGGATTCGTCATCAATAAGTTGCGAGGCGACCCGGCGCTCCTGGAGCCGGGGCTGGCGCAGATTGCGGAGCTCACGGGCGTGCCGGTGGTTGGTGTGGTGCCATGGATCCGGGAGCCGGGGATCGCGGAGGAGGACTCGGTGGCGCTGGACCGGCGTCGCGATGAGCATGGGCCGTTCCGCGGGGTGGATGTCGCGGTGATTCGGCTGCCGCGGATCGCGAACTTCGACGACTTCGACCCGCTGGAGCGGGAGCCGGACGTGCGGGTTCGCTACGTGGACCGCCCGCAGCAGCTGGGGGAGCCGGACCTGGTGGTGTTGCCGGGGACGAAGGCGACGCGGGATGACCTGGCGTGGCTGCGGGCGAGTGGGCTCGCGGCGGCAGTAGCAGCTGCCCGGGAGCGCGGGGTACCGGTCATCGGGATCTGCGGCGGGTTCCAGATGCTGGGCGAGCGCATTGCGGACCCGGACGGCGTCGAAGGCGAGCCGGGCAGCACGGATGGGCTCGGCTGGCTGGCCTGTCGCACGCGGTTCGGGCGAGGCAAGGTGACGCGCCAAAGCAGGGTCGTGGTGGTGGGCGGGGGGCCGATGCTCGACGGATGCGGTGGGCTGGAGGTCGAGGGGTACGAGATCCACGCCGGGGTGACAGAGATACGGTCGGGCACGGTTGCGCGCACGGCGGAGGGCGAGCCCATCGGGGCGGTCTCGGACGATGGACTGGTGTTCGGATGGTACGTGCATGGCGGTTTCCGAGACGGGGAGTTCCGGGCGCGGCTGCTCGCGAATGTTGCCCGGCTGCGGGGGAAGCCGTTCGCGCCGGGCAGTGATGGCGACGAGGACGCGGCCTTCGAGCGGCTGGCGGATGTGCTGGAGTCGTCGCTCAACATCGAGCGGATCGCGGCGTGGGCGCTGGGGGGCGAGTGATGGCAGCGGGGCGGCTGGTGGTGGTGACGGGGGCCGCCCGGAGCGGGAAGAGCCGCTTCGCCGAGCGGCTGGCGATTGCCGAGGGGGCGCCGGTGGTGTACGTCGCGACACTGGAGGCGAGCGACGAGGAGAGCCGCGCGCGGGTGGCGCGGCACCGGGCCGAGCGGCCAGGGGCCTGGGTGACCATTGAGGAGCCGGTGGCGATTGCGGAGGCGATCGCCGGGGCGCCGGCAGGGGCTACGGTGCTGGTGGAGTGCATGGCCACGTGGTGCAGCAACGTGTTCTGGCGTGCGGGGCTCGACGACGCCGCGCCGGCTGCGGCGTGGGAGCGGCTGGTGGCGGAAGCCGTCGCCGGGGCCGAGCAGGTGGCGAACGTCGCCATACGACGCGAGGGGCTGACGATCCTGGTGACGAACGAGGTCGGCTGGGGGATCGTGCCGATGGGGCGGCTGGCACGGTACTACCGGGATGCGCTCGGCCTGGTAAACCAGGTGCTCGGGGAGCACGCGGGCCAGCTTGTGCTCGTGGTGGCGGGGCGGGCGCTGCGGCTGGCCTGAGGTGCGGAGATTGAGCGGCGCGGTGGGGGCGTGGTAGAGTCCGGGAGGTCAGCGCGGTTCCGCGAACCCGGTGTGAATCCGGGGCTGTCCCGCAACTGTGATCCGCCCGTGCGGCGGTAAGCCAGGTCGCCGGGGCCGTGCTGGTGTCTAGCCCGCGGGGAAACGGGTAGTGGACACGTGGCTCCAAGTGGCTGCCATGTGCGTTCTGCGCCCCTCCCACGCGAGGGGCGTTTTCGTTGCGCTGGTGCGCGACGGGCGCGGCCGCGGGCGAGGTGCGGGAACGCTCCTCGCCCGGGGGAAGGGAGCAGCCGAACCGGGCGACGTTGCCTCCGAAATCTGCGCGGGCCGAAGGAGGGTCTGGAGCAGATGGGCGCCGAACGGGATGGCAGCCGCCCGGGGATTCTCGTGATCAGCCAGTACGATGCCGACATCGCGGCGATTGCGGCCGCTGTGCATGCGTTGCCGCCGGCGTTTCCGCCGGTGCGATGGCTGCAGGCGGGCGGAGCGTGGAGCGCGGAGCTGGCCGAGGAGCTCCCGCGTGCGCTCGCACGAGCGGGCGTGGTGGTGGTCCGGCTGCTGACGGGGCCCGAAGCGCTCGGGGGCGGGTTCGAGCTGCTGGTCGCGCACTGCCGGGAGCGGCGGGTGCCGCTGGTGGTGAGGCGGGCGTACCCGATGGAACAGGCGACGCTGGCGGAGCACTCTACCGTCCCGCCGGGCGAGGCGGAGGCGGTGCTCGCGTACCTGCTGCACGGAGGCCCGGCGAACGCGGCGCACCTGCTGCGCTATCTTGCCAACCGCTACCTCGGGGAGCCGTGGGCGTGGCAGCCGCCGAGGGAGCTGCCGTGGGAGGGCTACTGGACCCCGGGTCGGGCGGGTGCCGGCTGCTCGCTGGAGGATGTGCTCGAGGCGTGGGAGCCCGGGCGGCCGGCGGTTGGCGTTGTGTGTTATCGGAACCTGGTGCAGATGGGCGCAGACGGGCTCATCGAGCGGTTCGTGCGGGCGATCGAGGAGCGCGGTGGGAATGCCCTCCCGGTGTTCGCGTATGGGCTTCGCCCGGGGCCCGGGGGCCGGGACCACGGGGCGGCGGTGGCCGAGCTCTTCAGGGGCGCTGACGGAACGCCGCTCGTTGGGGCGATCATTTCGCTGATGCCGTTCTCGGCGGCGACCGCGGGCGTGGAGGGCCGGGTGGAGGAGCCGCCGGGCGGGCTGAGCGCCCTGGGCGTGCCCGTGGTCCAAGGGGCGATGTGCCAGGGGAGCCTGGAGGGCTGGCGCGAGAGCGACGCGGGGTTGAGCCCGCTCGACGTCGCGATGTCGGCCGCGCTGCCCGAGCTCGATGGGCGGCTGATTGCGGTCCCGGCGGCGTTTCATGCGGCATCGGCGGTGGAGGGTGTGCCGCGATTGGAGTGGCTGGATGACCGGATCGAGCGATTGGCCGGGCTGGCGGTGCGGCTGGCCCGGCTGCGGGTGGTGCCGAACAGGGAGAAGCGTGTCGCCGTCCTGCTCAACAACCCGAACGGCCGCGAGTCGCGGGTTGCCGCGGCGTTCGGCCTGGATGCGCCGGCATCGACGGTCCGGCTGCTCGGGGCGCTGCGGGCGTCCGGTTATGTCGTCGAAAATATCCCGCCGGATGGCGATGCGCTGGCGCACCTGCTGCTGGACACCTGCCCCAACGACCCGTCGACGGCAACCGGCCGGCAGCTTGCGACGGCCCCGTGCCGCCTGCCTGTGGAGCGGTACCTGGGCTGGTACGCGAGGCTGCCGGCAGAGCTGCGAGAGCGGGTCGAGGAGCACTGGGGGCCGCCGCCCGGGGAGATATTCGTGGAGGGGGGAGCGGTCGTGGTGCCCGGGGTGGTGCTGGGGAATGTGTTCGTCGGGCTGCAGTCGCAGCGAGGGTTTGCGCTGAACCGGGACGCGATGCTTCACGCGCCGGACCTGCCCCCATCGCACCAGTACCTGGCGGCGTACCTGTGGCTGCGCGAGGAGTTCGGCGCCGATGCGGTCGTCCAGGTGGGGAAGCACGGCAACCTGGAGTGGCTCCCGGGGAAGGGCGTGGGGCTTTCCCGGCTGTGCTACCCGGACGTGGCGCTGGGTGATGTGCCGCTGGTGTACCCGTTCATCGTGAACAACCCGGGCGAAGGGACCCAGGCAAAGCGCCGCGCCCACGCGGCGATCGTGGACCACCTGGTGCCGCCCATGGCCGAGGCCGGCGCCTACGGGGAGCTCGCGCCGGCGAGGGAGGCCGCCGAGGCGCTCCGAGAGGCGATCGATAGCGGCGCGACGGCAGAACGGCAGCGCATGCTGTTCGACGCGGCGCTGAAGGCTGCGCGGGCAGCAGGGCTCGAGCGCGACCTGGGATGGAGGGACGGGGAGCCCTCGGACGCCGGCGAATTCGCCGCGCGGCTGCTCCACTACCTGGACGAACTCGCGGGTGGCCTCATCCCGACGGGGCTGCACGTGCTGGGGTCGGCGCCGGAAGGCGAGCCGCTGGCCGAGCTCGTGCTGGCGATCGACCGGGGGCTGGGCGAGCGGTCGCTGCAGGCGGCACTGGCGCGAGCCGGGCTGGACGGAATGGACAGCGCGCGGGCGCTGTTGCGGGTGGCGGTGACCGACGGCCCGGGGGCAGCGCTGGCACGGCTCGCGGAGCTCGGGGCGGAGGCCGCAGCGCTGGGGCGCGCGCCGCTCAGGGTGCTGGTTGAGGAAATCGTGCCGGCGATTCGGCAGGCAACCGACGAGGTGGAGCACACGGTCGCCGCGCTCTCGGGGGTGGCGATCCCGGCCGGGCCGGCGGGTGCTCCAACGCGCGGGCAGCCGGACGCGCTGCCGACGGGGCGAAACTTCTACTCGCTCGACCCGCGGATTATCCCGACGGCAGCGGCATGGGAGACCGGGAGGGCGATGGCTGAGGCGGTGCTCGAACGGTACCTGGCCGAGGAGGGACGGTATCCGGAATCGGTGGCGGTGGTTGCCTGGGGCACGGCCAACATCCGCACGCGCGGCGAGGACATCGCCCAGGTGCTGCACTTGCTGGGCGTGGAGCCACGGCGCGACGCCCGTTCGGGGCGCGTGACCGGGGTTGAGGTGGTGCCGCTGGAGCGGCTGGGGAGGCCACGGATCGACGTGGTGCTGCGCGCGAGCGGGTTCTTCCGGGACAGCTTTGCCTGCGCGATGGCGCTGGTCGATGGGGCGGTGAACACGGTTGCGGGACTCGACGAGCCGGAGGAGATGAACTTCGTGCGCAAACACCTGCTGGCCGATGTGGCGCGAGGGATGGATTCGACGACGGCGCTGTACCGGGTGTTCGCGCCGCGCCCGGGGGCGTACGTGGACGGCGTGGTGCAGGCAGTGGAGAGCGGGCACTGGCAGACGCGGCGGGACCTGGCGGAGGTGTACGCGGCATGGGTCGACCACGCCTATGCCGCCGGGCGGGATGGCGTGCCGGCGCGGGAGGCGCTGCTCAGGCGGGCGAGCGAGGTGAGCGTGGTCGTGAAGACGCGAGATAACGAGGAGCACGACGTGTTGGACACGGATGACTATTTCCAGGATTTCGGCGGCATGGTGGCGCTGGCGCAGGAGCTGGGCGGGGCGCCGGCGAAAGCGTGGATTGGCGACAGCACGCGGCCGGGCTCGGTGACGGTGCGCACGGCAGCGGAGGAGGCGCTACGAACCTTTCGGCGGCGGGCGGTGAATCCGAAGTGGTTGAGTGGCATGGCGGCGCATGGCTACCAGGGAGGGTCGGAGCTGCTGAAGACGCTGGAGCATGCGTTTGGGTTCGACGCGACGGCCGGCGTCCTGGAGGACTGGATGTACGAGCGGTTTGCGCTGGAGTACGTGCTGGACGCGGGGCGGCAGGCGTTGCTGCGGGAGCACAACCCCTGGGCGCTGCGGGATATGGCCCAGCGGCTGCTGGAGGCGGTGGAGCGCGGGATGTGGATGGCACCGGCCAAGGAGATTGTCGACGGGTTGCGGGAGGTGCTCCTCGCAACGGAGGGGGTGCTGGAGGACCGCCAGGCGGCACGGCCAGGAGGGAGTAAATGAACGGGACAGCATTTCCGTTTACGGCGATTGTGGGCCAGGAGCGGCTGAAGCTTGCGCTGGTGCTCAATGTGGTGGACCCGGGCATCGGCGGTGTCCTCATCCGTGGAGGGAAAGGGACAGCGAAGTCGACGGCGGTCCGGGCACTGGCAGAGGTGATGCCGCCGGTGGAGGTCACCGCGGGCTGCCCATTCAACTGTGGGCCGGAGGAGGCCGCGAGCTGCCCGGGGCGCGACGACCACCGCGATGGGGTACCGGAGCGGCGAGCGGCGAGGGTGGTGACGCTGCCGGTCGGCGCTTCGGAGGAGCGGCTCGTCGGGTCGCTGAACATCGAGGCGGCGTTGAGCAGGGGCCGTCGGGTGGTCGAGCCGGGACTGCTCGCGGCGGCGCACCGCGGGGTGCTGTACATCGACGAGGTGAATCTGCTGGCGGACCATCTGGTGGACGCGCTCCTCGATGCTGCGGCGATGGGGTGGAATTACATCGAGCGGGATGGCATCTCGGCGAGCCACCCGGCGCGGTTCGTGCTTGTTGGGACGATGAACCCGGAGGAGGGTGAGCTGCGGCCGCAGCTCTTGGACCGCTTCGGGCTGATGGCGGAGGTCGAGGCCATGCTAGAGCCAGGGCTCCGCGCGGAGGTCGTACGGCGCCGCATCGCGTTCGATGAGGACCCGGAGGGGTTCCGCGCGGCCTGGGCACGGGAACAGGAGGCGATGGCGGCTCGGCTGGCGGCGGCTCGCAGTGCCGTGCGGGAGGTCGAGGTCCCGGGGTCACTGCTGGAGGCGATAGTGGCGGTATGTGCGGCGTGCGGTGCGGAGGGCATGCGGGCGGACCTGGTGCTGTACCGGGCCGCGCGGGCGAGAGCCGCCTTGGAAGGCCGGGACCGGGCGAGCCTGGAGGACGTACGGGCAGTGGCGCCGCTCGTGCTGGCGCACCGGCAGCGACGGCTGCCGTTCGAGGCGCCGGAGCTTGACGAGGCGCGTCTCGACGAGGCGCTGCGACCGTTCGAGGAGGACGACTGGCAGGGCCAGGATGGCGATGGCGGCCCGGGCGACGGGCCCCGTGGCCCGGGAGAGCCCGACGGGGATTGGAGTTTGGCCGGCGAGCACGCATCCCGGCCGGAGGGTGAGACGCCCGGGCAGCCGCCGCCGTCACCGGCTCCAGCACCGGTGGGCCGTGAGGTGCCGCTCCGGGCTCCACCGCCGCCACGGGGCTGGCGGCGGCGCGGGGAGCGAACGGGGCGCCAGGTTTTGGCTCCCGGGCGGCGCGGGCGACACATCGGGGAGGCGGCGCCACGTGGCCGCTGCACGGACCCCGATGTGGCAGCAACGCTGCGGAAGGCGGCGGTGCGCACGGCAATCGAAGGTGGCGCGTTTGCGGTGACGCTGCGAGATTTGCGGTCGAAACGCCGCCTGGCGACGTTCGCC
>FWPU01007797.1_pt1 | contig 19202 bp, 17 predicted proteins | sample 2228361 | NCBI WGS metagenome assembly FWPU01 (sample SAMEA103939777, study PRJEB20133) | metagenome
AAATCTTTGGAAGTTTAGGATCATAATGTTCTAAAAATTGGATCCCTTTATCCGCGATTTCTTTAATCAAAAAGGGAACGATTTCATTGACGATATCTTTGAGGTGGCATGGGGCCAGGTTCAACTGCTGGGGCTTTGCGAATGAGAAAAAGGTTTTAAGAAGTTCATTAAGCCTGTCGATCTCCTTCGTAATCCGGTTTAGGTATTCCCTCTTGGGATCATCCTCCGGCATCTCCTCGCCGAGGGCCTGGGCGGTCGTTTTAATCCCCGCCAGAGGGTTCCGCAACTCGTGGGCAATCCCTGAGGCCAGTTTTCCCAGAGAGACCAACCTATCCATCCTCAAAATCTCTTCCTGCATCCGATAAACATTGGTCAGATCCCGAAAGATCACAATCTTTCCAAGGGGCTCACCCTGAACGCTTAAATGGTTATTGATCGTGAAGCCAATAGGAAATTCGCTCTGATCTTTTCTCTTCATCCACCCCTCTTTTCGATTGTCCAGGTCATCCGAATGGTCTAAAAGGGAATGAAGCACACTCTGTTTTTCCCTCAAACTAAAGAGGGCTAAAGGTTTTCCGATCACCTCCTCCTTGGAGTAACCCAGGATCTTCTCCCCTGCCCTATTGATATAGGTAATCCGATCATTTTTCCCAGTGATGATGATCCCACTTCCAATGCTCTGGATGACGCTTTCCATGAAATTCTTTACATTTTCGAGTTCCCTGGAGAGACGCTGGACCACCTCTTCCTTTCTCAAGGTCTCGTCGCCCAACCCCCTGTTGTTTAAAATTCCGTTTTCCATTTAACCCCAACCCATTAAAGTTTCGTTAGGTTCAGGATGGGAATTTCCACCACCTGGTCTTGATAGGTCCACTCAATCATCCCGGAGAAATACTGGCCTTCGGTCTTCTGAATTTTTAGTTGAGCGGATGCCCTTTTGATAATCTCATCAATCCTCAATCCCTTCAGTTCTCCATCATCTTTTACCGTGAGGATTCGAACCTCTTCTGCAGGGGGAATCTCCCCTTCAATAGAAAAGACTTCCTTGAGATTAATCATCTTAACCTCTAAATGTTTTAATTGGAGTCTTTTGCAATTGGCATATTTTTCATAGAGTGGATAAGGGAGCTTGAAAAGTTTGACCACCTGTTGATTCTCTATCCCAAAAAGTCTTCCGTTCACTTTAAAAATAAGAACTTGTGCCATTTGGCCCTTTTCCTTGGGGAGGCTTTCCAAATGATTTTTTATTCTTCGATCGATCTCTTCGAGGCTTCCTTGAATCCTTTTGAGAGATTCCTCTACCCTTTTTGAGAAGGAGTCAATTTGATCAGAGATCTTCCAAATCCTATTTTCCAGTAACTCAATAAACTCTACCCCTTGCTTTCCTGCCTCAGGTTGAACGGATGGAGGTTCTTTAATGACCTGCTGAAATGGTTCAAGGCAAGCAAACCTTGCCTCCATTCCTTTAAAGGCAAGTTGTTTGTAGATGCGGATTTCTTTGTCCCTTTCCTCCTCTAACAGGAGCCTAAGGGTCTCTTTGGAATCAAGCAAAAACTGGATGAAGGAAGGATGGATGTTCCCTTCAGACTGAATCATAGATTCCAATGCCTTTTCCATTAATTTCAGGATCGAGAGGGCGCTTGGATTTTCTTTAAATGTCCTTTTTAAATCAATGACCTCCTCCTTTGTTGCCAAGAGGTTCTCCTTTGTAATCTCCCATTCCAGTGAAAGGAGTCTGCTCTCCAACTTATCAAGCCATTTGGGAGGAGAAGGCATAGAGGGGGGAGGAGCCAGGATCTGTTCTAATCCAGAGGACGGTTCCACCTGATATGAAGTTTCGATGAAGGGAGGTTGAGGGGAAGGTTTTGGGGGAGAGGGTTGGGCTTGGGGAGGAGGTTCCGATGAAGGTTCAAAAGAGATGCTCTCTGGGGAGAAAGCATCGGTAGGTGTTTTTTTCTTCTCAACAAATAATCGATCCACTGCTTGGTCGATTTCTTCTTCCAAAATTTTCAACTCATCTTCATCGAGTATCTTTTCCATCTCCCCTCCCCTTTTATCTTAACTGTTTATCCAGAAGCATGATCTTTCGGCTGACATCCTTGACCACCAATTTGCTAATCTCCCTTAGGGTTTCAAAAACCCCCTCCCCTCTCAGGGCACTCGCTGGAAAGGAGGGGACTTTCAGCATGGAGTTAAGGTCTTTCTCAAGAACTTCAATGGGTAAGATTTCAGAATCGGTTCCATCTAAATCTCGTTTGTTATACTGAATGACCAGAGGAATGCTCCGGATGCTGATCCCCTTTTCAGCAAGATTTTTGGCTAAATTGATAAGGCTTTCGATGTTTTTTTTCCTCTGAACTTTTAATGAATCTGCAACAAAAACAACACCGTCTACCCCTTTTAATACCAGTTTTCTCGTGGCATCGTAGTGGACCTGACCTGGAACCGTATAAAGCTGAACCCTGATATCAAACCCCCGGATCTTTCCCAAATTTAAGGAAAGGAAGTCGAAAAAGAGCGTCCGGTCGCCCTTAGTATCGATTGAAACCATCTTCCCTTTGATGTCATCCCTTGTACGGTTAAATATATATTGAAGGTTTGTGGTCTTTCCACAGAACCCTGCCCCATAATAAACAATCTTGCACTGGATCTCGTCTTTGCTGAAGTTGATGAAAGGCATTAAACCTTTTCTCCCTCTTCGGAAATTCCCATGGCCCCCGTGGGTCTCTTCCCATCAAAGATCTGAGTAAAAATCTTTAAAAGGTCGTCACTGATCTTATTGATCTGTAATCGGATTAACCCCAGAGAGGTCTTATCATCAAAAAGGGTGACCATGATCACATGTTCTCCAATGGAGGTAAAATAGACATTCTCACTCTTCCCTTTATGGAAGAGCAGGGTGAATTCTTCTTCTCCCAATATCTTGGCGATCTCTGCGGTCGCTCCAAAATTAGCCGCAGTTAAGGCAGAAAGCGCCAGGATATCCACATTGAGGTCATCCCCATGATGGGCAATCAGTTGACCCGATCGATCGATCAATAATACGGATTGGGCAAAGGAGGAGGAAATCATCTTTCTCAAATAATGATGGATCTTCTCAAGGTCTTTTTTGGTAATGATAATATTCATTTCCCTGTGGTTTTAGATTCTTACACTTTAAATCTGAGAATTTTCTTCTAACATTTTAGGCACCCTCACCCCCACCCTCTCCCAGTGGGAGAGGGGAAGGGTGAGGGGAAATTTCAAATATTTTTGGCTAGAGGTTAAGAGGCCTTTTCCCCACGACATTTCTCATTCTTTGTCATCATTCTTTCGCATCGCCTCTACGAGTAGGTGTTCCCAGCTCTGATAAATGGTCTGAACCCTCGGGGTAACCCCAATATTGGAGACAAACTCTCCCTCCTGCCAACTTAAGATTTTATAAAACGCATCCGTGCCCTTTTTCTCTCCACATTCTGCATGGATGATCTCCCCCTCATTGAGGTAGATCACCCCCTTTTCTCCGTCCCGTGTGATGACCAGGGCAGTCGTCAAACGACTAAGGCAGTTCATTTGAATGATATCCGTTAACTGAAGCCCATAAACCTTTCCCTGAAATCCCTTTTTTTTGCCGATCAGATCGATGATGATCTTTCGGATATCGGAAATCTCAAAAGGCTTCTCAACATAATAGATAGAGCCTCTTCGATTTGCCTCCTTCTGGACATCTGAAGATCCGTAGGCGGTCATGATGATCACTTTTATTTCAGGATATTCTTTTCTAATTTTTACAAGTAAGTCGAGACCATTGATGTCGGGCATTCGAATATCGGTGATCACCAGGTCAATTTTGTTCTTCTTTAGAAGATTGATTGCCTCCTTACCATTATTGGCAATGATCACTTCGTATTTATCTTTATCCTTGGAGAGACTTTTGGCCATACTCCAGGTCAAAGTCTCTTCATCATCAACGATAAGAACTCTTTTGATTTCTTTCATTAGATTCTCACAATGAATATTTGAGAATTTTCTTCTAACATTTTATGACCCTCACCCTTCCCCTCTCCCCCTGCCTACCTTCAGGCAGGCACTGGGGAGAGGGATGGGTGAGGGGAAATTTCAAAAATGGAATTATTTGATGTAAAATAAGCAAAATAGATACCAATTATTTCAACTGTCTTAAACTTCGATTTTATTAAATAATTCAATAAGTTTTAGGAATAAAGGAATTCATCCTATTATAAAAAATGGGACAAAAATGGTCAATATTATACCAATGGATAAAAATTGTCTATTCGATACTACCATATCTCCATATTTATGTAAACCCTATAACCTTCCAAATCCCTTTTTAAAAGAGAGTTAATGGGAGATTTGAGACCAAACCCAGGTTATCAAAATCCCTGGACCCCATTTTAATGATGGTTGGTAAGAGGTAACTCAGGGCTTTAGCCCTGATTTTGAAAGAAGTAACTCTGGGCTTTAGCCCTGATTTTGAGAGAGGTAACTCAGAGCTTTAGCTCTGATTTTGAAAGAAGTAACTCTGGGCTTTAGCCCTGATGGTTCAGACCTGAAAGCCTTCCTGCCCCAGGCAGGGGCTGAGTTATATAACAGAGAAACCAAAGGAAACATAATTGCCGGGTTATAAATCTCCCCTGCCCTCTTTTTAAAGACTTGACTTTTGGGGGTTCATTGGGTAAGTTTTATTTAAATCCCTTATGCAAGAGGCTTTTTTTGGCCATCGATAAAGAGAAAATCTTTGGAATTGCCCAAAAATATATCCTGAAGGGTCAATCGAAGAAGGCGATCAAAGAGTTTTTAAAATTGATCGAGGTTTCTCCGAAGGATAAACGTCTCTATATTAAGTTAGGAGACCTCTATTTAAAAGAAGGAGAGAATGATAAGGCAGTCAAAGAATATCTCAAAGTCGCTGAACTCTATGAAGAGGAGGACCTAAATTTTAGAGCGATTTCCATGTATAAGAGAATTCTATCCATCAATCCCAAACATATCGAGGCTATTCGAAAGACAGCCAAACTCTATATTAAAGAGGGGCTTGTTGGAAGCGCCAAAAGTTACTATCAAAATCTTCTTGAAATAAAACCCGATGACAAGGAGGCCAAAAAAGCCCTTGAGGAAATTGAAAATCCTTTGACAATCAAGGGAGACCCCCTTTCAGCCCAATCTATTAAATCCCCTATGCCCATCTTTGAGCCTCCCTTCGTAAAGACTCCCCCAATAAAGAGTCCAATGGATGAGAAGGTCGAGATTCTTCCAACTCCTTCAACGAACAGTGCCATCCAGATTTACGAACCAGAGAGAGTTCCCCCTGACAAAGATGCTGAAATGCATTATCACTTGGGGATTGCCTACAAGGAGATGGAACTTTTCGATTATGCCATCTCTGAATTTGAAACAGCCGCCCAGAACCCTCCCATGCAATTTGATTGTTATATCATGTTAGGAAGTTGCTATATGGAGAAGGGGGATTTTGAAAAATCGATTGAATATTATAAAAAGGCTTCTCAAATTCAAGGATTGTCCAAAGATAAACTGGCCCGCCTCAATTACCATTTAGGGTTAGCCTACGAAGCCAATGGCATGCTTACCGAGGCGATTGACACCTTCAGCCTTGTATTGAAACTGGACCAATCCTTCTCCGAAGCCGAAGAGAAGATCAAAAAACTCCAACCCTATATTAAGTAAATCCTTAGCCAAAAATATTTGAAATCTCCCCTTACCTCCCTCATTTTTCCCAGCGAGACCGTGATGGAATGTCATTGCGAGGGAGTGAAACGACCGAAGCAATCTCTTTTTTTCCACCAAAGGCGGATCAGCCTCAGGGTGATAGAGATTGCCATGCTCCCTTTCGTCGCTCGCAACGATATCCTTCCTTCTCATTGCGAGGAGCGGAGCAACGAAGCAATCTCTTTGGTAAGTTTAATGGGAGGAGAAATTTTTCCTCTTTTTAGAAGACTTCTCTCCATGATTTCATCCTTGCAACCGCCCATGGAGGAATGGGAATTTGAATCACCTTATTCGCATTCAGACTGGTTGACACATAGACCATTCCGTTGGTCACCACTGGAGCCGATGGAATTCCAGCGCCCAGAGACATATAGGACTGGGGAGAAGTCCATTTTCCTGTATTGGGGTCCAAAGTGACCAGACCGAATTCTCCACCAGGGGCTCCCATCTTTGTAACGGTTCGTCCATAGAGTCTTCCTTCTCCAGCCCCACAGAATTCACCTCCTGGCATGTAGACCCAAGTTGTAAAGTAGACCACTGCATTGGCAACGACTGGGGAAGCAAGGATTTTTTCTCCTTCGATCAGGTCAACCCTCCAGTTTTCCTTTCCCTCTGTACCTTGGTCCCATATCTCAAAGAAGTAGTTAAAGGTATTAGCCGTTGCAAGGTTCATTTCATCTCCTGTCCCGAAGAAGAGCAGGATCTTTCCTTCGTCGTTTTTGGTCACCGCAGGGGTATGGTAGATGGGCTTTGGTTCTCCTTTAATATTCAATTTATCAATGGACACTTGAAAGAGTTGGTAGATGTCCCAATCCATATAGTTTGAACTACTCACATTGACTTTCCAGAGACCACCTTTGATGTCACCAAAATAGACATAGTCAATGAAGCCATCCTGATTAGCATCAAAGGCAATCGGACCCGAAGGGACTTTTCGTCCATCAGCAGGATTCCCTACGGTAAAGCTCCTATAGACTGTTAAATCCTCGATATCGACCACATGAAAAGAGTTCCCTTTATTATCGGAGGGATTGCCGGTGTAACCTCCTGTGATGAAAGCAACGAATCTCGTCTCTCCACCAATTTTGACCCTTCCGATATCAGGTTTTGCCCAGGTCTGACCAAGGGATTCATGGGTCCACTCCCAGAGGGCTTTTGGATTATTCGGGTCTGTGACATCAAGCGCAAAGTAATAATTCCCTCCTCCTCTCAGCCCACTGATGAGGACGGTCTTCCACTTCCCCTCGCCTTTGAAATAGACATCATAGGCTTTGGGGCTCGAATCTACATAGAAATCATGAACCGATCTTAAGTTCTTCAATTTTCCAAGGAGGCTTCTCGGAATGATGGCGAACTTCTCGCTTCCATCTGTATTGTTAAAGGCATGAAGCATCCCATCATTGGCTCCCACATAGATCACCACATCCCTATTCTTATTGGCAGAATAAAAGGCTGGATAATTATTTTCAGTAAAGAAGAATGCAGGCTCTGCAATCACCACAGGAGTTGAGTGGTAAATATCCCCTAATTTCCAATCGATCGCCCTGTTTCCTTTATAATAGCCTGCTCCATTGATTCCATCATTGTAATTGGGGTCAAGGGTAAAGTTGATGATGGTCTGCTCATCAACAAAATCCTCGGTGATGCCATTGCCATCAATGTCATCGTTCCCGGGATTGACGAGATTTTCTGGGGTATAGAGTGATGACTCAGAGGCCTTAAATTCTTTGAGCGTTGGATTGAGTCCTGTATCGGTCCAGGTATAGACCTTTCCCCTTCCAAAGGTTTTCATCACCTCGCCAGCATCCCATGCAAAATCAGGGGCGAGAACCCCTGTTTGCTTGTTTGCATCCCATGCCATAAGGTGCCCCAAATAATCTCCATCTTTGATTTCAAAATTTCCTCGATAGAGACGGTCCCTTGCCTTTGTAATGACAGGATTTGACCTTCCATAATACTGACCCGTAATGGTCTGGAAAATGCTCTGAAGGGCTTTGTAAAGCGTATCAAAATCCTTTGTGAAATAAGCATCATGTTTATTTCCTGAGCCAGCCCTGGCAATCTTATTAAGCGTCTCATAGCCTTTGTCTTGAAGCACCTCCTGTCCAAAACCAATGACAAATGTCGTGACATTTATACTAAAAAGTTTTGCTGCCTCTGCTGGTGCAGCATCATAGTCGGGTTTTCCCCCTGAATACCTGCAACTTTCAAGACCATCCGTAAGGAGAATGATATAATTGCCCCGACAGAGCGTCTCTCCAAACTTCTCCTTACTGGATGGATCTCCTTTTTCTGAACACCCAGGGCACTGATATTCATTGATGTAATCATAGAAGTATTTAAATGCCCATTTGAGAGAGTCAGCAAGAGGTGTCTGCTTTTGAGAATCGACTGCTGTCGTTGCACTGGTAAGACCTGTCCTTCCTGCTATGGCCTGAATGGGTAGCTTGGTCCACCATTTTCCTGTCTGTGGATTTTGAACAGGGGTTAAGTCAAGGTAAGAAAGAATCTTGTTCAAAATGGTGGTTCGATCTGATTGTTTAAAACTTGGGTCCTTATCGTCTGGGAAATTAATAAAGAAATGGTGATTATCGCTCTCCCCTGGATTTCCTTCGGGAGCAGGATAAAAAGGTGTTTTCTGGTCTCCAAACTTCCACCAACCAGACCCATCGATATGATAATAGGACCAGGTGTGAGGATATTTGGTAGTATCACTGGGGTTTCCAGGATATTTATAATCAGAATAATCAAAGCAGGTCCCAGAGACCAAATTCCATGTCCAAGTGCCAAAACTATCTGTTGTCACTCTTGTATCTGGGCAGGTTGAACCCGAGGTGGCAACCCATTCAGATTTCCATTCCCATTTTTCCCCTGATCCTGGAACTTCATTATCCCAGCATTGCCAGTGATTTGCTGGTCTGCCATTTCCCCCTGTATAATATTCATTGTTATCGCCTACATTATCAGAGAAATAGGTACTCCATTTTGGTGTATCATTCTGTTGTTTAGGCCATGGACTACCTTCTTTATCCGATCCACAAGTGCCTAAACTTGCAACCTCTACATAATATTTCTTTTCCTCATAAAAATTGTAGGGGTCACTGATGGTTTTATAAGTGAACTTCCATTTATTTTGTTCTGGATAATGAGTAATAGCTGTAACTTGCCATTTTACTGTGTAAATTGTCTCCTTTTTAAAATTGTTTTCTGAAATGTAGGGTGGGTGATATTTTTCTGACTTCTTGTCATGGATATTGACTAATTCATTAAATATAAAACCTACTGTGACTGGACTATCAATCGACCCCCATGAATTATTCTTGTGGTCTATGAAACTATAATTATAGATGCTCCATGCCTCATATGTTACTACTGAGCTCGAACTCCCATAATAGGCCGTCCTCCATCGGTAATATCTTTTGTAACGGTAGTATTTGGTTGTTGTCGCATTAGCTGTCTTTTTATATACTTTATACTGTCCTCTAACCTTTGGGATCCTGACCTGAGCATAGGTTGAAAAGCCGAGGTTAACCTTGTCCTTCACTATATCTTCTAAAATTTTTTTCAGAGCATCCTTTGCCTGATAGAGTTTACTATCCGGATGGTTTCCCCCATGAGGGGAAGAAGTTTCATAATTGAGTCCATACCATTTCCAGATACTCTCGCCCTTCGAATTCAAATTGATGCTCATTTCCATTGAGGAAGAGGTATCGAAGATAATCATCACATTGGGAGTTTTGACCTGAAAGACGTCACCCTGGGCATAGGCCAAATAAGGAATTACCAAAAACCAAAATAAGGTAAAGACAAGCCATCTCTTCATTTTCTCCTCCTTAGTTATATCCTTCAGGTGTCATCATGGCTGTTTCAATGATGGCTTCGATAACCACCTTCCCGGCGGTCGGAAAATTGGGAGCCACCCCTTCTGATCGAACCCTGAAGACAGCATAATCGATTCCCATTTCTGACCGATTCCATCTCCAATAAGTCACATTGCTTGTAGCCTCGCCAATCCCAACCGAATAAGAACCGCTGGTTGCAACTCCATAGATAAATTCTCCTGTGGATGCTCTGCCACGGAAGTTTTCAATTCCACCATCTGCCGCATAAAAGGCATTATTGTAAACCCTTTCATTTCCAGCAATTTTTGTCTCATGGATGGTGGTGCTGACTGCACTTAGACCAAGAAGGGTTAAAACCAGCAACATGATTAAGGCAATGATTAAGGCCACCCCTTTTTCATTTTTTAAATCCACCTTCGATTCCATTCGATATGTCCTCCTGATTAAATTCCTAAATTTCTCAATTTCACGGTTGAACTGAGTGTTCGTCTTCGATAACCATCTGTTGCCTTCAACTGGGGATCGGTTTGGTCTGTCCTTGCGACCACTGTGGCTTGAACCATACGAATATCATCCCTTCGATTCCCTGGGACATCGACCAGGGTCTCCCCTGTATTCATCACATACTGGAATTGAAGGCTTTCGATATTTTCAGCAACAGGCTGTGGCCCATCTCCAAGATTCTCGTCCCTTAAAAGGCATTGTTTCCCATCCACAACTCCCAAGGAATAAGTCACTGCCAGAATCATAAATACAGGGTCACCTGCTTTGTGATCTTGAGTGAGAGTAACCCCTGGGAACAAATAAATTTTATTCCCATCGATTTTATGAATTCGGTGACTTTCTATTCCATTAATAGAAAAATATTTCTTTCCTGCTATATTGAAACGTGAGGCATCTGTAAACACAATTGGGCGACCTTCTGACTCTTGCCCATCACCGGAATTAGCATTTGAAGCCAGAGTGGTGGCCTCGACAAGTCCTGCAACCACGGTGACCTTCTGACCGGAATCTTCTGGGTGAAGAGCGCTTTTATATTTTCCATGGAGAGCATCTGCTCCCGTGTATTCATACCAGAATTTCGAGTCGATCCCATACCCTGCCATCCTCAATTCTCTCATCATCTGGTTAATAGCAATCCTTACATTCTGCTGGACATCTGCAACCTGCTCCTGGGCTGAGTAAGTATATTGTTGGGAAATAAAGGTCTTGTAAATTCCTGCAACAAGAATCGCACTGATGGCCAAGGCCACAAGGAGTTCAATAAGGGTAATACCTTTCTCTTTCATCTCTTTTTCCTCACTGGGCACGAAGGGTTGAGAATGAGACACTATGGTCAGAATTCTCTCTCCACCTTACGGTCACAACAATAGAGAGCATGGTGGTTCCCGGAACCAATTCAACTGTATATTTTCTTGAGAAGATTCCCTGAACAACTCCCTCATCATGGGTCCCAAGGGATAAATCGGCGTGGCTCACATCGAGATTCCTTAACTCCTCCAGTCGATTCTGAGCAAGAATTGATGCCTGGGTGATGTTGTTTGAAAAGAAATTTCCCCTGACCGATGTGATCTGCATCCCTGCAATGGCTAACAGTCCAATGGCCAGGATGACGAGACCCATCAAAACTTCTATGAGCGTAAATCCTTTCTTATTCAATTTTAACCCTCCCTGTGGTCCCCCAGAGTCGGACCGTCTTTTTTGAACCTTTTGGATTCGTTAACTCTATGAGTGCTTGAGCCGTTAAATTAGACACCGTAGAATTCGGATTAAACTCTGAGTAAGGTTTTCCAAGAGTTGCGTTTACGGGTATGGTGATATTGGTAAATTGAATTCCTGAAGGCAGGGTATAGATGGCTCCTTCTGGCTGGAGATTTCCTGATGAGAGATAGTAGATCTGGAACTCTCCTTTTGCTTGGTCAAAGGCCACCCCATATTTGACATTGTTAGCAACTGCCTTCATCTGTGCAATACGCAAAACAGAAACCACATCTCTTGTCGCACTTCTAAGCCTATAATTGGGAAGCCATGCCCCGATGTTTGGAGCAATGAGCAAGGCGCAAATGGCAATGATGACCATGACAATGACAAGTTCTGCTAGCGTAATTCCTTTTTGATTCATATCCCCTTCCCTACTTTTCAAAAGCCACGATTATTAGATTCTAACCATCAATATTTGAGAATTTCCTTCTAACATTTATGCCCCCTCACCCTTCCCCTCTCCCCCTACCTACCGTCAGGCAGGCGCTGGGGAGAGGGAGGGGGTGAGGGGAAAATTTCAAATATTTTTGGCTAATGGTTCGATTTCAACGGTCTCTATTCTGTTTGATTATTCAAAAAGCAAATAATATGCCATCAGAAAACAAATTTATAAATTATTGGAATTATGAGGAAATTTTTTGTGGGCTTTTGGAAGGGACAATTTTTGTTACATAAATTGTTTCTTCAACTATGAAATTTTTTTTGACTCACCTTTCCTTCCTTTTTGGCAAAGAGGGTCAGGGGAGATTCATAACCGTTCAGTTATGGTTTCTTTGATTACTCTGCCATTATAACTTCGGCCCCTACCTGTGGCAGGCAGGTTTCAGGGTTAACCAATCAGGGCTGAAGCCCTGAGTTACCTATTCATTGCGAGCGAAGCATGGGAATCCATAAAAATGAGATTGCTTCGCTCGTTTCCATCCCTCGCAATAACCTTTAAGACACAGCCTCTTATTTACTCCTTAAAGACTTCCCTCCAGTATTTGAGCCTTCCCCTTGTCCAAGGAGGTATATGCCCTCCTCCAACACCACTCCAGAGACTTGTAGTAATATAAAACCTTCCTGAAATAAGAACCGGGGCAGAAGGGATTCCTCTTGCTTTGGGAAAGTAATCGGTAAGGTTAAAATACTTCTTTGGCGTAGGTAATTCTTCTCCTGTTAATGGGTGTAAAAGAAGACCTGCTAAGCCACCTTCCACTCCTGCCCTGGTCATTGTCAACCCATAGAGCCTTCCTTTCCCTGCTCCGCAGTCTTCTGAGATTCCAGTATATTCCCACGTGGTGAAGTAGACCACATTATTCCCGATGGCTGGGGCAGCCAAAACCTTTTCTCCAGGGTTTTCAAATTTAATTTCCCAGACCTTTTCGCCAGAATTCCCTTTATCCCATATTTCGAAGAAGTAGTAAAATTTGCTCTTTTCAAAGATATTGGTCTCATCTCCCTGCCCGAAGTAAACCATAACCTTTCCCTGGTTATTTCTGGTTACCGCAGGGGGATAGAAAATGGGATTCTTTACCTCTGGTTCATACAATTTTATCAACTGCCAATTATTGATGTTTTCTTCTTTATCAATCTTAATCTTCCATAAAATCCCTTCAATATCACCAAAATAGACACCATCCACCCTTCCATCCAGGTCCTGGTCAAAGGCTGTGGCACCAGCAGGAATCTTATTTTTTCCATTTCCAACCACAAATTTTCTCAAGATACTTCCATCCTCAATATCAATCACATAGAAGGTGTTCCCAATATTATCGTACTTAGAATCTGATGGATCAGAATAGCCTCCACCCACGAAGACCACAAACTTTTCTTCTCCGTTAAGCCTTACCCTCCCAATTTCAGGTCTCGACCAGGTATTTCCCATGGCGGAGTCTGTCGTCTCCCAGAGCATCTGAGGGTCTGTTGGGTCGGTCGCATCAAAGGCAAAATAGTAATTTCCTCCTCCCCTCAGTCCACTCACAACGATGGTTGCCCATGTATCCTTCTTCTTTCCCTTTCTGAAATAGACATCGTAGGCTCTTGGACTTGAATCGACGAAGAATTCGTGACTTGCACGTAACTTTCTAAGTTTCCCAAGGAGGTTTCTTGGGGTAATGGCAAAAACCTCTTTCCCATCCGCATTATCAAAGGCGTGAAGCATTCCATCGTTTGCCCCTACATAGACCAGGGTTTTACGGTCTTTCCATGCCTTTTTAAATTCAGAATACTTTTTGGGAAAGAGGGAATCCGAAAAATTGAAAGGTGGAGCACTTACAACCAGGGGGGTGGAATGGTAAATATCCCCTAACTTCCAGTTGGGTGACCTCGTTCCTGCATAGGGATAGACATCTTTCGTACCATCAAAATATTTCTTATAGGAGGCATCAAGGGTGAAGTTGATCACTGCCTCTGCATCCTCTTTATCGATTTTCCCATCTCCAATCGTCTTTCCAATATCGTCCCAGTTCATATCCTCTTCTTTCGGAGGATTGAGTAAATAATCACCTTTGTCCTTAAATTTTTCTGCGTGTCCGGGTTTTAACTCTTCTCTCTTCGGCTCAAATCCTTCATCCGCCCAGGAGTAAACCGATCCCCTTCCACTGCTGTTCATGACCGCTCCTGCATCCCATTTCTGGAGCCCCACTTTTCCATTGGAATCCAACTGATAGGCAACCAGATGACCTTCCCATCCAGGAAGGGTAAAATAGGCTCGATAAATAGCGTCCTTTCCTACTGCGACTATAGGATTCGACCTTGAATAAGTTCCGCCAATGATTTGAAAGATTGTTTTAAAGGCTTCCCTTAACTCCTTTAAATTTCCAGCAAAATAGGCCTTTTCTGTTCCACCAGAATTGGCAATCTTATCTAAGACTTCGGGTTTGTTCCCTTTTAGATCAGCCCCAAAACCAACCACAAAGGTCTTAACCCCTGCCGGGTTATCATTTTTATCCTTTACTAATTCAAATAACTCTTTCGCCTCTTTGGCCGCTGCATCATAATCCGGTTCATTTGGTCCTTTGAATCTGGCACTCTCAAGACCATCGGTCATTAGAATCACATAATTTCCCCGACAGATGGATTTAGTGGCTTCATCGCCGCCTTTATATTTAAAGATATAATCGTTGAAATATTTCTTTGCCTGAGCAAGACTATCAGCAAGCGGTGTATAAAGGGATTCAAAGGTGTTAGAGGTGATGCTATCAGGTTTTAAGGGCAGTTTGGTATGCCACCTTCCAGGAGGCTCAGGACTCTGAACGGGCATTAAATCGAGCCATTTTAGAATCTTCTTCTTATTGGCGTAGTTATTGAGGGAGTCGTCTATCTCAGGAAAATTAAGGAAGAAGAAGTTGTTATCCGATTCACCAGGCTCATCCAGTTTAGCAGGATAGTAAGGGTCTGGTTGGATGCTATCAGGCCAAAAATCTCCAGACTTTCTGAAATAACTCCATGTGTGAGGACGATCATCGTGGGGTGGTAAAGCAGGTTCTTTAGGTCCAATGGGATAATAATATTCAGAGACATCATAGCAAGGCCCTAAATATTCCCAGCCTCCGCTCTGATTTTTACAGACATCATCCTGTGTCCCTATGTAAGTTCTCCATTCTTTATAGTATCCCCAAATGGGGGCTTTATAATCCTGGGTTTTTGTAACGCAATTCCAATGTTTCGGTTTAGTATTCCCGAATGGCTTATCGTATTCGTCTTCATAAGCAGCCCCTCGACTATCATTTTTAAAATATGTCTCCCAGGGTGGATTTTTCCCATCTGTTTTCTTTTCGGGAAATGGGTCACCCATTTTATCCTGACTACATGAGGTGCACCCATCGATCGGAAAAACCTTCTCTTCATACCAATCATAGTCAAAAGGCTTTGAATAATACCTAAATTCCCAATATCCATACTCAGCGTTGAACTTCCTCTCTACCAAATAAGTAATTTCAATATCTTTTTTCTTGAGATTACTATGTGGAGGAATAAAACTATTTGCTTTGTCATAATAATAATTAGAGACCGTCCTTTTAAATTCGTATCCCGTATCAGTTGTAATACCTGTTCGTAGATAGCCCCAATAATCGGTGAAACTATCAGGAGAAAAACTTGTGGAAAGATATGGATTGGAAGGAGTTCGATCCACTGCCCCAGTAATCGTTCTCCATCTCCAATACCTTTTTTCACACCAATTTTTTTCTGATTGTCCTGGTGTAACAATCTGCCACCTTTGAAAATACCCTCTCCATTTTTCCTGTTTTCTCTGACCATAAGTGGCAAACCCCATATTGACATTTTCAATGTCTTTCAGGACGTCACCCAGGGACTGTTTGGCGATAAAGAGTTTACTCTTTGGATGGTTTCCGCCTCCTTCATAATTCCGGGTAACGTTGTCCACCCCGATGGCATTTCCAGATGAGACAGGAGTCCCGTTGACATCCATATTCATCGAACTGGAGGTATCGAAGATAATCATCACATTGGGTGTGCGAATCTCAAACAGGTCTGATTGACCATGGGAGATGAGAGGAGTGAAGAGGAGAAGTACTATAAAAAAAATAAACTTATTGCCAAAGAAATTTCTCATGTTGAACCTCCTGGATATTCTGGAGGGAGCTCCTGTTCAGCCCCTTCGATGACCGCCTCAATTTGTACTCTTCCTGGCATTGGAAAGTTAGGGGCAATCCCCTCTGAAACAATCAAAAACTCCCTCTTTTTTGGCGGTCCAAGATCCTCACTGACCACTCTCCAGTTGATCACAAACCTTCCTCCTCCTAAGTCAATGCCTTCAGAATTGCTATTGATTTCTCCCTGTGTGGCAGGAATGGATATGTAGAAACTGCTTCTGGCATAAAAATAGTCAATCCCAGCATCTGCACAGTAAAAGGCATAATTGTAAAGCCTTTCATTTCCTGCGATGTTTGTCTCAAAGGTAGTGGTGCTGATGGCGCTGATTCCGATAATGGTAAGAACCAGCAGGATCAAGAGAGCAAGGATTAAGGAAACCCCTTTTTCTCCAAGATTGGATAAAATTTTCATCCGGGAAAAGAACCTTCTTGTCCTCAGCATTTAAATCTTCCTTCTGTAGGTTATAATGGGTTTCATGAAATTAGTAACCCATTGATTTTATTGGTTTATTTGAGAGAGTGGAAGGCAATTTTCTCTCTTGCTTCCTCTCCCCTATGGGGAGAGGATTGAGGTGAGGGGGAATTAACTTTTCTTTTTTCCTTTATAGTTCTTTCTATTACTTCGCAAACCCCCTCAATATTCGTCAATATTTCCTTATCATTGAACCTTAATATCTGAACACCTAATTCGGATAACTCACTTGCTCTAAATTCATCTCTCTGTCTTTCCTTATTTTCATAATGTTGCCCACCATCAGCTTCTATACCCAGTTTATAATAAGGACAATAAAAGTCTAACACATACCTGCCAATAGGAAATTGTCTTCTGAACTTTACACCACATAGTTGCCGATTCCTCAATACTAACCAAAGCTTCTTTTCTGCATCTGTTTGATTTTTCCGAAGATTTCTGGCTATTTGGATATTGTTTCGTTTCATCCCCCTCACCATAACCCTCTCCCCAAAGGGGAGAGGGTATTTTATAAAGCTCTATATGTAATATCAAACTGTCCTTGAAACAGGCTTATAAATTCTTGATGTTTGCCTTCTCAGACATAATAAATTCCTAACTTAATTTATTTAACAGACCCATCTCTCAGGGTGTTTCATCCCTCAGGTTCCTTAAATCCACATAGGTATTCAAGGTCCTCCTCCGAAACCCACCTCCTACTTTGACCTGGGGATCACTCATCTGGGTTCTTGCAGTGATGGTGACCCTTATCCCCCTGATCTGTTTGGGATCTGCAGGCATATCTACCTCAGAGGAATCAACAAGGACGTATCGAAATTGGAGGGCCTCGATGTTCTCAGCCACAGTGACTCGTTGACTCCCCCCTGTTTGAGGATATGAATCTCTGAACAAAACGGGTTTTCCTTTGTCCATCCTTAAGCCATATCGAATCGCCATCACCAAAAATACAGGTTCTCCAGCGGAATGATCTTCATTAATAGTTCCATTCTCCAGTTCTAGAGTCTCTCCATTAGTGGGTTTGATCGCATAGTTATTACGGCCGTTGATACATACATACTTTCTCCATTCTTGATCAAAGCGGGTATTCCCAGTAAAATTGACTTTAAAAGAATTGCTACCTGCCGTAACATCCTCTTCTAATGTGGCCATCTGTTCATATGCGGCTACCACGGTGATCTGGTCGTGGATAATTCCATCAACCGTAACCTCATTGGCCGGGTTCACGATATGGGTAAAACCATTGACGTTTCCAAAAATATTTATGATATCATTATTTCCCCCTGTGTTTTCATTCTTTCCACCAAAGCCTGCCATTCGGATTTCCCTGATCATGCGGTTGATGGCCACTCTTACGTTCTGCTGCATATCCGCTATCTGTTCCTGGGAGGCGTAGGTGCGTTGCTGAGCGATATAGACCCTGTAAATCCCTCCAATTAGAATGGCACTGATCACAAGGGCGATAAGAAGTTCGATGAGCGTCACGCCTGCTTTTGATTTATAAATAGCGGCATAAGTCCTGTTCAGTTTGTTATTCCATGCTTGACTAAGCCTGCCCCGTGCTTGTGGGGAAAACCAGTCTTTTTCTGGATTCCTGCTTTCGCAGGAATGACTACTTTTGGTGTGATTATTGCCGCTGTATATCAAGGGCTTCCTGTTCATATTTCTATCGTGATTTTATGGTAGAAAAAGAAACGCTATGGGTGGCTCCCTTTTCCACCCATTGGACTGTACATCTTATGGTCAGATAGTCTGGAAGATGGTCTTCGATCTGGTAACTCCTCTGAAATATATCTAAGGGAGGTGGTAAGGGAGGATCAGTATAATCCCCTGGGCTCAAAGCAGGATTAAGCCCTCCCCCCACAACCCACATCGGTAAATTTTTTAACTCCTCAAGCCTCTCCTGGGCGATCACTGAGGCCTGAGATAGGTTATTACTGAAAGAGGTTCCACGAATGGAGGTAATCTGCATCCCGGCAATCGCCAGGATACCAATGGCAAGGATGATCAGACCGATAAGAACTTCAGTTAGAGTAAAACCCTGTTTCCCAAATCTATTCAATATGGACTCTCCCTGTTGAAGAATTTACAGTAATCTTCTTCTGAGCCCCCTTTTTATTTTTCAATACCACCGATCCTGCCGAGGCTGTAGAATTGGGATTAAAATTAACATGGGAGACTCCTCCTGAAAAAGACGCACTCACAAACTCTATCCCTTTTGGAAGACTCTGCCTTGCTCCGTCCTCTTTGAATCCTGCAGTGGTTTGAACTTGGAGGATGTAACTTCCCCCTGCGACATCGAATTCAACTCGGTAAATAGAATTCGTAGAAACCGCTTTGATCTGGGCTGTTCTCATTGTAGAACAAATATCTCTTGCGGCACTCCTTAAACGATAATTGGGGATCCATGCTCCAATATTTGGAATTAACAGCACTGCCCCAATGGCGATAATAACCATGACCACGACTAATTCTATAAGGGTAATCCCTTTTCGATTCATCTCACAATATATATTTTTATTTATCCTATTTCCGTATGACCGTGTGGCCACCCAAAAACCATGATAATCCCCCTCACTCCCACCCTCTCCCCCTGGGAGAGGATAAAGGTGAGGGGAAAGAATTATTTTATAACTAAATCCTCCCTCGCCTTGAAGGCGAGGGGTTCCTAAACTTGTCGACTTCAAGTCGACTTGGGTCCTAAGTCCCTCTTCTTGGTCATTCCTGCGGAAGCAGGAATCCAGAAAACGATCTAATGAAAGAATCTTCTGGATACCCGCTTTCGCGGGTATGACGAAATGATTG
>FWPU01003767.1_pt1 | contig 19201 bp, 15 predicted proteins | sample 2228361 | NCBI WGS metagenome assembly FWPU01 (sample SAMEA103939777, study PRJEB20133) | metagenome
TAGACGAATGACCGGCAATACATCTTTTGTCACAGTCGACAATGCGACCTCCACCTGTCTTTCTCTATCTTAATACACACTTATGTTTGATGCTGATGAATACCTATGGTGCCCGACCACCGTCTATACAAACAATAGGTCTAATTCTAACAGAAAACTCTCAACAGTGCCTGTGTGAGTGACTCAAGCTGGTGGTAGTAGAACCAGATCTCATATTGTGGGAATTGAAAATAACTGTTGTTTGGATTATTGCGAATACTCAGAACACAGGCTCGTGGATAATTTTATTTCTGTTAGACTATTTAATTGATGTACAACTGGCTGAGTCATTGATATGCAAACACAAGAGTGAAATGAATTGAACGAAGAGACTAGCGCATCTAAGGGAGTCTTACATGAGATGTCCATACGACAACTTGCTGAGTCTTTTTCATTGGGTTATGCTCTTGTTGAACAACACAGAGTTCAGTATGTGAATGATGTGCTATGCAAGATCATAGGTCTTAGCTCAGAGGAGATTGGACGACTGTCACCTGCACAGATGATCGCCATGCTGGCTCCACTTGATTCATCTGCTCAGGCAAGTATCACACAATGTCCTGATGCACCGGGTCTTGCACCCGGTTGGTTTCATTATATCCTTAAACGCCCAGACGGTTCCACTCGTAATATTGGTGTCCTGCTGAACTATCTGAATGGACCTGCGACTAATAGACTTGAGGTCATTGTGGAGGACCTCACAGAGAGAATGGATGCAGACAGGTCGGCATCACAGTACATTCAGGCATTCCTAAGTGTGACTGAACCCATTGCCATCCTGACCCGTGATCTACGATACGTAATATTCAATTCAGCCGAGTGTGAACTCACTGGTTACTCTCTAAATGAACTGGCTGAACAATCTATCAGTCTCGTAATCGAACAGGCAGCACTTGCGACCATCATGAACTCTCTCTCGCGAGATAAAGAATACCGCGGAACGGTCATTATACGTCGCCGAGATGGCGCGACTCGGACTGTAGAGATGGTTATCTCTCCAGTGTATGATGTACAGCATCAAGTCATCAACTACCTATGTATGAAACATGATATTACAATACATATTAGAAAAGCAGCCGCAACGCTGGCGCGTGAAAAACAGATACGTATGCTTCTCGATTCGTTGTATGAACATGTCAACTATTATACCAGCCCTGAACTATTCATAGTATCAACAAACAGGGCTGCGGCCGAGTCGCTGGGTATGAGCCAGGAACAACTGATAGGCCGGCACTGCTACGAACTCTGGCATCAGCGCACAGAGATATGTGACGACTGTCCAATACACAAGACCTTTGAGACTGGCGTTTCACAGTCTAATGTGATTCATACACCCGATGGTCGAACATGGTTTATTCATGGGGTCCCTGTGCATGACGAAGATGGGCAACTAAAGGGTGTGGTCGAGATCACTAGAAACATATCTGCTGAGACTACGGCAAGGAGAACTCTTGAAGAGGCCAAGACGCGGGCAGAACTATTCAATGATCTGATGGCTCATGATCTCAATAACATATTCCAAGGAATCCTTATTGGACTGGAGCTAATTGCAATGGACATGGCAGCCACCCCCCAACTACGAGATAAGATTGAGCAATGCATAGAACAAGTGGCAAGAGGAGTCACACTCATTGCCAATGTAAAGCGTCTTGCCCATATAGAAAATGAACCTATAATGCTACGCCAAACAAGTATCAGTTCACTCATACGAGCAGCAAAGCAGATGGTTGTCACTTCGTTTCCAAAGCGTGAACTGGTCGTCAGAATAAATATACCACCAGAACATGACCGTGTCATGGCAGACGAGTTCCTTCTAGATGCGGTGGAGAATGTACTACATAATGCTGTGAAACACTCGAAGAAGAGTCCGGTCGAAGTAGACGTTGTTTCAAAGGTTCACGATGCGCATTTTGTTGAGATCCGTTTTGAGGACAATGGCCCTGGCATTGATGAGAACCGTCGGAGGGTGCTACTCTTGCGTAAAGGAATGCGCTCGACAGTGAGTGGTGGCATGGGCCTTGCATTGATTCAGAGAATATGTAATCGTTATGGTGGTCAGATGACTATTGAAGATCGTGTCCCAGGACAGCCTCATGAGGGCACTGCTGTCGTTCTCATACTACGCGCTGCTACGCTTCTACAAGTCCCGTAGACCAGACAGACTAGTTCATACGTGATGCTCATACTAGATGTCAATAATAAATGGGATCGTGGACATCTGGGACTATGCTGGGATCAGACCAGTTCTTTGAGGGACTTGTTATGACCTCTGCATAGATCAACCCAGCAACTCCGCAGGTGCTCTCGTAGAAGCAGATGGTAAGCTCATAGGAATACTCACCGCGATGACTCCGTGGACTCAAAATTGTTCAATCATAATCTACAATCAAGAGAACCACACTATGACTGTCGGATGGCATAATCATGGAATTTCAGCAAGACTGACACGAATATGAACGGAATGAGTCTCATAGTTGTCTCTTTACATCTTTAAGTATCGACTCATACAGTCCCGGCCCAAAGTGTCTGTCAAGGGTCGCCTTGATCTGTTTCAATAGTATGTCCTCTTCCTCTGGGGTGAGGTCGTCTGACAGCCACACATAAGATTTCCCTATGCGCACTAGCCTTGGATGCATGCTCTCGATCTGCTTGATGGGGATGTAATCTCGAATTGCATAGAGGAGTCCCTGAAGAAGTGAACTTGGTACAGGTCTGATCTTCTTCTTCAGGGATTCCCAGTCAGAATTGAGCAGTGTTCTGACATGCTCATCGAAGGAACTGAAGTCCTCAACACTGCATGTTGGTTCCCTCAGTTTCCTACTGAAGTCCCCTCCATTGAAACCCATGAAACTCACAATGAGATACTCAAGCATACCTTCGACATCTGTAGTGGACTTGTTGTCCGATTCAGTGACGAGCACAAAGTGGTACTTGAGGATCTCACCTGAGGTACATTTCAGTGAGAGTGTTCGGAACGTGAATACTGTCTTGGCCATAAGTACTGAGTGGATCTCATTGTCCGCTTGCATGAACATGCTCTTTGCAAACATATGTAGGGCTGCAAAGAAACCGGCTATGAGAACCTGTTGATCGTCACTCACTTGATCCTGTGTATAGAAGTACACAGGGGTGCCTTCTTCTCTGATCACTAACAGTCCTTTGGCCATAAATGGTCTTCTCCCTAGGATTCATAGGTACGAATAAACAGCAACGCAGAGTACAGGAAGGCAGCGTATCCAAGGAGTAGGAACAGATCCATCACATTGTAAGCGACAGTGTACAAATCTTGTATCTCGGCGTATATATAGAGGATGTCACCAACGGCGGTTAGCAGGAAACCCACAAGCAGAATTATCCATGCACGAGCAACCTCACCTGATCTAAACCTGATAAGAATCGACAGCGCAACAACAATAGTAAGAACATCTCCTATGGGGTAGATCAAATTGACCAACACATCTACCGTGAAGTCTTCAAGTAGCGGCAACACTATGAGCACAGCCACTGCTACAGATAACAGGAGCGAGAGTATCAGCCACACAAGTGTCTGGGCCTGTGTGAGTTTAACACGGATCAACCGGGCATTCAGTGCAAGTGCTGTCACAATCAACACGTATCCTATAGTCCACACTCCGTCGAGCAGTGGGTAGGGGCTCGTATCCAGGATGACATAAGCCACGAACCATATGATCTCGGCAGCTACCCAGCTCGTAAACCCCGCTGTCAAAAGAACATTGACTAACCCCTGCCTTGTGGATGCATAGCCGAACATTCGAGTTATAATTGCAAAGAGTAAAGTGATTAATACTACTAGCCATAATGCCAATTGGGACTCTACAACTTCTGCAATGCTTTCTTCTACGGGTTTAAACGTGAACCATATTATCAGAAATGCTACAAGAATTATAATTACCAACGTCCACAAGTCGGGTATACTTCTTGTTTGTCTATCAGACATATCATTTCACCTAAGAGTTAATCAATATGTAAATCAAAGATAAGCGTATTTCGATTGCACCGCATGACTGCATCATGATGTTATGACCGTTTGGTGTGCAGTACGTGACTGAATAATGCATGACTATTCTCTAAGTATGCCCTGAGTTGCGGACCAACGGAGGTACAACACGATGAGAATCGCAATGGCACGGACCAATCTCATTGTTGGGGGCTTCAGCAGAGACTCGCAGTTCATTCTCTGATGCATTGAACATGTCGGGACTAAGGTGTATACAGTTGTATTTTCCGAAAATGTGGTCACCAGCTATTCTCCACAGGACCTGCTGTATGATTCTGTTGAAACATGTTTTGAGGTTCGTGTCCCATGACCGCCTCATGAGGGCACTGCCGTCGTTCTCATACTACGTTCTACTATGCTTCTACAAGTCCTTTAGACCAGACTGGCAGTTCGTACGTGATGCTCATATACTAGCTGTTAATAGAATAAGTGAACGTTGACATCTGCGAGGCGACAACATGTTTACACCACTTGAAAAGAAAGTCATTGAAGTAGTGGATAAGGTAGTTCCCAGTGTAGTCAGTGTGACTACAATGAATCTTGCCCGCGATCAGTTCTATCGCGTGGTACCCGTGGCCGGTCAGGGCTCTGGAGTCATTCTGAACACAGATGGCTTTATTGTCACCAATGCGCATGTTGTCGAGAATGCTCGTGACGTGCAGGTGAGCCTTCACAAGGGCCGCAGCCACAAGGCAGTTGTAGTGGGTGTGACCCGAGTGAGAGACCTTGCAATACTGAAGATTGATACCATTGGTCTCTCTCCAATAGAACTTGGTGATTCTGACACATTGAAGGTGGGTCAGTTCGCAATTGCAGTTGGCAATCCGCTTGGACTTGGCATCACTGTGACCTTTGGAATGGTCAGCGCATTGGAGCGGACTATTCAGGGACAAGACCAGTTCTTTGAGGGGCTTATTCAGACCTCTGCACAGATCAACCCGGGCAACTCTGGAGGCGCCCTTGTAGACACAGATGGCAAGCTCATAGGCGTGCCCACCGCGATGATCCCGTGGACTCAAGGTATTGGTTTTGCATTGGCAGTCAACCGTATCAAGGATGTATTACAAGAACTCGTGGAGACTGGTACTGTTCAGACAGCATGGATTGGTGTTGTAGGTGTCACACTCACCTCTGCAATGGCTGCTCACTATGGTCTTGGTGTAGAAAAGGGTGCATTGATAGTAGAACTTGTCCGTGGACCCGCATGGGCTGCTGGTCTTAGACCTGGCGATGTCATAGTCATGGCTGATGGACAACCTGTCGATGGCATGGAGACCCTGAGAATGATCATCATGAAAAAGAGAGTTGGTGACAAGATTCGAATGACGTTCGTCAGAGCTGATGACACCTTCGAGGTGTATGTCAAACTGCAGGCTGCTCCATGATCTGTTGATATGTCAGATATGACTCGCTCAATAAATTGTCAATATCCGCTACATACGTTTATGTGTTTGTGCACATACTTACTGACTTGCTATCTGGAGTTTGCCCTTAATGGAACTCAAAGAGTTACTCAAAAAGGCTGGAAAAGGCATGCTGGTCACGGCTGCAAGTATTGCAGCCGGGGCTACACTTGGACCCCTTGCAGCTGGTGCAATTGGTGGATTTCTCTCCAAGGCCATGGGACAGGTGGGTGTGACTGTCGGAGAAGAGACATTTAAAGACCTCTTTGAAAACAATGTGGGTTCTGCAGTAGAGTCTTTGTTCGAACTAGGCTCACCTAAGAAGACTGAGGAGCTAGCAAGAGATCTATCTGCAAAGACTGGCATACCCGAAGACCAAGTGACGGCGGCACTTCAGTTTGGTCTGAGAGAGTTACAGACTAGTCTGAGTGGGATAGTGACTGAACTCAGAGGAAACTCAATGTTATTGGCACAGGCTCTCCAGATGGCAAGTGAGACCGGCGTGAAGGTCGATACATTACTGAGTCAGTCTGAACGGGCACAACAGTCACTTGATGAGATCCTGCAACGTCTAGATGTGATGGAGCGGGGTCTTGATATGTCTTTCAGACGGGTCATTGGTGACTTTTCGGACCCTCAGCGGCTCGATTTCAAACGATTGATGACTATCAGCCAACTCCAGCGGCAGAGGACGGTTCTCGCCTCCGGATTTGGTGTACGTTATGATCCTGAACTCTATGTTCCCAGGACACAGGAGGAGTCCATATTCAACAAGTTCATGGGTGACGCCGGCATGACTGACAGAAATATCTTCCTTGTCCTAGGAAATGTGGGTCTGGGAAAGACATGGTTCATGGCCAGAATGTCTTCTTTGAGCCTCGAGACTGGTTATCCGCCGTTCTTTGTGCCGCGCTCACATGGCGTCAAATCTTTGACAAGCCTCTTTAGAGTGGAGACAATTCCTGCACTGGTTGATCTGATTGACCCCATACTCACATCTGCAGGACAACATGCATTCATCTTTCTCGATGGTCTTGATGAGATGGACCCATCTAATATCCGTGCAGTGCTGGGGTCGCTTGCATCTGCAAGAAGCAACGTGGTCTCCTTCATACTGTCCTGTCGTGTTGCAGACTGGACATCAAACAAGGTAATCGTCAGAGGTGCAGACGAGATCAAGTTCTTCATCTATGATGTTCCACGTTCAACTACCGCAGGAAAAGGACTTCGTGTGAATACACCGGTTTCAGTTCTCATGTCTGAGTTCACAGACAATGAGATGAAGGCAGCACTGAAGAAGTATGGGCTACCAGAACAGGTACCCTTCGATCTCCTACCTCTATTAAGCCGTCCGTACATAATGAGACTCTCCGCAGACTGGTATCGACAAGTGGGTTCTCTCCCCTCACCATCTTCACCTGAGTTTCTAGACCTGTTTGCAGGAGGTCCTGAGTATACAGACTCTGTGTTCAGACGACTCGGTATTATGACAGAGCGAGACTCCCTCTACGCAACAGTCGAGAAGATTATCGAGGCTCAACGTGAGTCCCTACAACTGTTTGAACTACCTATCGAGGCGGAGTCTACAACCTTTACAACGCTTGTATCTTCAGGTCTGCTAAGAGTGACAATCGATAGAAGTGGAACGCGTGTATCAATCAATCCTGAGTTCTTTGTTCCTATATGCTCTCTGGCAATTCTTAGATATCAGGGTGACTCCTCGAAGATCAATAGTCTTCTGAGCAGGGTTGCCAGTATTGCACCAGACCGAGCACAGGTGATCTCAAGAATTGTGAAGGAACTTGCATTCCCGGACTCAACAACTACTCCTCTCATTGTGACCACACGTACACCCGAACCGGTTGTGAGCAAGCAACCCACAGTCGTATCAACACCCTCCTCAGAAACACCCTCTCCTGAAGCAGTGAGACCTCAGGCGCAAACGTCAGAGTTAGATCATGCACCTACATCATCGCAACCAACTCCTCCAAGGAAGGGCTTGGCTCAGCCTTTTGGTACTCAAACTGTTCAACAGAGTGGAACAGCAACCCCCTCCACATCAACTTCTTCCATAACACCTACTACTGAATCGGCCCGACCAAAAAAGGCTCTCTCACAGTCCTTCAGACCAGCAGCAGCATCATCTGCTACATCTAGTACTACAACTGCAACACCATCAGCCACACCCTCTACCACAACACTTGCAGCAAAATATCCAGAACCAATAGGACTGCTGACCCAGATGACCAGCGATGAAGATGTAAATGTGAGACGAGCAGCTATTATGGGTCTGGGGTTGGCGCTATCGCGACTTGACGATCCCAACGTAAGAGTGGCACTATTGAGTCCCTATCTTGATGATAGTGACACTGAGATCCGCACCGGTGCGGTTTGGGGGATGTTAGTCGCCTCTGCAACATTTAAGGATGTCAAAAAGAGAGTTGAGTTGCTTCAACCACTTATCGAAGACGATGAGTGGGCAATAAGACGCATTGCAGCCTTTGGTATCTGTCTTGCAACTGCAAGAATGAGTGACCCCAAAGCACAGCAGGACCTCGTAAGACCATTGATCAGTCATGAGGGCGGTCAGATCCGAAGTGGAGCATTAGAGGGAATGGGTTTTGCCGCAATGGCCTATACAGATCCTCAGTTTGCAATCTCTATTCTTGAAAAGCATCTGGTTGATATGTTTGATGATGCACGCGGTGCGGCTGCATTTTGGGGCTAGGTCTTGTGGAGTCCACGCGTGCAGAATGCTCAAAGACAGTAGACACCTTGAGTCAACTTCCTCTGAAGGGACATGGCAAGGTCCGAATGGGTGCCACAATGGCTCTGTCACTCATAGGCAGTATGCAGGCAGACTGCTCTGGAATGTTAAGAGCTGTCACTGCCCTCCTGAAGAATAATGATTATGACCTTAGAAGTTGTGCTGCACTGGGCCTGGGACTGGCAGCAGGCGGAATGCCCGACCCAACCGACATATCTGACCTGTTAGAGCCTCTGCTGAAGGACCCAGAGCCAGATGTTCGTTTTTCCGCAGCCTTAGGTACTGCCCTCGTTGCAACAAGAGTGACTGATCCATTGGTCATGTTGAGACGTCTTGTCACTCATAAGGACGAGAATGTGCGTGCAGGCATTGCAGTTGGACATGGTGTTGTAGCAAGTCGATTCTCTGAACCCACTGATTTTATCAGTGTTATGACTGAACTTGCAAAGGACAAGGAGAAGGCTGTGCGCAAGTCGGCTGTGTTGGGACTTGGAATGGCTGCCACACGGTTGCGTGAAACAGATTCGAAACTGCAGTTATTACGTCAATTCGTGTCTGATCGCGAACCAATCGTACGAAGGGGTGCAGCACTGGCGCTTGGCGTCTCTGCCATGGAGATTGAGATCCCTGTCGGTACTATACTCGGTGAGGTCTTCTGGGGAAAGGTACCACTCACACACGACGAGTGTATTGTAGCAGGCCTTGCATCAAGTCTTGCACTCAGATATGGCCATTAGGTCAGACAGACCCCTTGTATTTTCTGCCTTAATGTTCATGGGACTGATCTCATCCAATTCTATATATGAGTTCATGTTTCACGTTCATATGACAGGGGTCATTAGAACACGTGTTCTAATATAGTTCTTACAAGTTGAGTGATATGGTCATCTTTAGTGAGTCTGTCTTCTATCTACAGGGGTTCAACATGAACATAGACCTTGTCCAGTCTTGATATTCTCTTTGCAAGAGTCTGTTCAATTATACATGCAATCTCATGACTCTCTTCCAGTGATGTACTTCCATCCACACGACAACTGAGTGATATGATCAGTCCATGTTGAGTCTCCATCACAGTGATGCTGTGGCAGTCTCTTGCAGGAGTATTCTCTTCTACTAATCGTTTGACATCATGGACTATTTGTGAGGTGTCCTTTGTGACATCATTGGCTCTCTCTCTCATAGCATTAGACTCAAGATGCAGTGCCACACCTCTAAGGCCGGGGATGCGTTGTCTCAGTGCGTTCTCAATTCTCTCCGATATCTCATGTGCCTGTGTCAGAGTTATGTCTGAGTCCATCTCTATGTCTGCATGGATGTCTGTTCCCTCTGTTGTGTCATAGATTCTCACGTTGTGCAGACTTGATACTGTTCTGTTCTCAGCAACTGTTCTCTCAAGTATTGAATACACATCATGAATGGTATGAGTTGTTGTCGTATCTACTGGTTCTACATGCACAATGACATCAACGCTCTTTCCCAATGTGACCAGATCTCTCTCCAATAAGTCTGTTACCTCGTGTGCTCTCTCTATTGACATGTCACTGTCCATCTCAATGACAACCTCGACAAATAGACGTGGTCCCGCACTTCTGATCCTGACTCTCTTACAGTCTATCACTCCTAGGATGGTACGACACCTTCTATACACCTCTTCCTGTATTCCCTCCGGTGCCCGATCAACAAGGGTATCATATGCACGTCGTGCAAGCCTGAATGAGGCGACTAGTATAACAATGGACACACCAACTGCAGCCAGTGGGTCGGCTATGGACAGTCCCAGCGAGACCAGTAGCAGACCTATGAGTACTACTGCAGATGAGAGCATGTCCATTCTAAAGTGCAGTCCGTCTGCCTCAAGTGCCTGACTGCCATGTTCTCTTGCTGTCTTATATAGCATCTGACTTCGTTCGTAGTCCACCACAAGGCTGATTGTCATGACTACTATTCCTATTAGGGTCGGTTCAGGAAACTCACTGAACTGTACTCGTCTGATTGCCTCGGTCACTATCCAATAACATGTGACCCAGAGAATGACAGTCTCAGCAAGCGCTGCAAAGTTCTCAATCTTCTCATGACCATATTGATGGTCCCAATCTGGAAGTCGTGCTGCTCGTTCCACTGCAACGAATGTTATACCCGCAGCCACAAGATCTAGTCCACTATGAAGTCCCTCTGACAAGACTCCAAGTGATCCAGATGCTATGCCCACCACAATCTTCATCAGAGTGAGTAATAAAGCTGCTAGTACAGAGAGTGATGCAGCTCTTCGTACGGCTGTTCTGGAGTTGTCATGGCTCAATCTTATGACCGATCCACATTCATACTTGACTTCTTTTAGGTATTATTATTGATTTGTACTGCATGTGACACAGTGGACATTCTGTTGTCGAGCTAAAAAGTGATACAGCTCAGTAATGATAAGACTAAAATCAAGGTTGTAATGTCACAATGCTGGAACCTGTAACACGCTCAATGAATGCCCTAGTGTTCCGACAATCAATCGAGGCGGTCTAATATGCTGAAGGAGCTAAAATATACTGTCCCACAGATACAGCGAGGATATGCTGGTCAGACACTCTATGTGAATCTCTCTGACAACACCATAAAGATTCGACCTGTAGAGGAGCGAGTAAAGAATACCTTCACAGGTGGGAAGGGATTTGATCTCTGGCTCATGTGGAACGCATTACCCATGGACCGAGTTGTCAAATGGGACGATCCAGAGAACGAGATCTGTATTGCCACGGGTCCTCTCGGTGGTGTGACTCAGTACCCTGGTGCAGGTAAGTCAATAGTGACAACAATCTCACCACTGACTGGCATTCCGATAGACAGTAACGTGGGTGGCTACTTTGGCCCGAATCTGAAGTTCTCCGGTTTTGATGCGCTTGAGATTCAGGGCAAGGCATCACATGATGTGTACATCTTCATTGATGGTGACACTGGTACTGTGCAGATACATGACGCCTCAGACCTTCCGGACACCGCGTATGAGATAGTCCGTGTCTTGAGTGAACGCCATACTGCGAGTGGTGGTTCTGATATGGCAGTCGTGGCGGCGGGTAGGGCTGCAGACCACTCATGGTTAGGATGCCTCAACTTCTCATGGTGGGACATGCGTCGCAACATGCCTCGTTACAAGCAGGCGGGCCGTGGTGGAATCGGTACTGTGTTCCGTAACAAGAGGTTGAAGGCACTAGTGGCAAAGAGGGGGACAATCACACTAGAGATGAACGGTCCTGCTGACATCGAGACTGTCAAGGAGGTCGGGCGAGAACACTCTCGGGAGATTCTTGAACTAGACCCCAAGCAGAACCGTATGCGAGTGATAGGCACAGGTCATCTGCCATCCATCATGGATGAGTTTGACCTGCTTCCAACCCGTAACTTCAGAACTGGTAGTGATCCCGATGCAAAGAGTCTGTTTGGTGATGTGTGGGAGAAGATCTTCACAAATACCGGTAAGGGTTGGGATGGATGCTGGCGCCCGTGTGCCATCAACTGTTCACACTGCATAGAGGGATTTGTTCCAACAACTGGCCCCTTCAAGGGTAAGACTGTTGTGGTAGATGGTCCCGAGTATGAGACCATTGCAGGATGCGGTTCCAATCTCGCAATATGGGACCCCATGAAGGTGGCTGAGATCAACTTCTATTGTGATGCCTATGGGATTGATACAATCAGTTTTGGAACCACAATGGGATTCGTGATGGAACTCTTCTCTGAGAAGATGATTGATGAGCGAGCAACTGGCGGTCATAAGTTAAACTGGGGGGCGGCAGATGAGGTCCTAGCCGTGTTACATGAGATGGCCGAGGGCAGAGGATTTGGTGGAGAGCACTTTGGTAAGGGCACTGCATACCTCAAACAGTACTTTGCAAAGTTTGGTGTAGATCCACAACATATGCAGGACATTGCAATGGAACACAAGGGACTCGAGTACAGTGAATATGTGACGAAGGAGAGTCTTGCACAGCAGGGTGGCTATGGGCTGACTCTCAAGGGGCCTCAACATGATGAGGCATGGCTCATATTCATGGACATGGTACATGGATATCTGCCTACATTTGAGAAGAAGGCTGAGGCACTGCACTACTTCCCACTATGGCGGACATGGTTCGGTCTAAATGGTCTGTGTAAACTTCCATGGAACGATGTTGTACCTGCAGACAATAAGCAGACTGCTGAACCAGCAAAGGTACCAAAGCATGTCGAGTTCTATGCGCGATTCTTCTCAGCAGTGACTGGAACCAAGGTCACTGGTGATGAACTGATACGAATGAGTGAACGTGTATACAATTTTCAACGTATCTTCAACATCAGACAGGGAAAGGGCCTACGCGTGAATGATTCGAATCCACCATACAGGAGCATGGGACCGGTCACAGACTGGGAGTATGAGTCTCGCAGAGAGAGATATGATAAACAACTTGTTGACGCAGGTGTGGATATAGCTAAGATGGAGACCACGCAGAAACGAGAAAGACTGCGAGAGATCAGAGAAGAGCGGTACAAGATATTGACCGATGCTGTATACAAGCGAAGAGGTTGGACTCGAAACGGTGTACCAACCCCAGCGACCGTGAAGGCACTGGGGATTGACTGGGTACCAGGTCTACTTGATATAGTACAGAGATACGAGAACACCAGTCCACCAGAGGCGACTCTTCCACTCAGTCAAGAGGCGTGGTCTACATCTAAGACATAGTCCCAGTCAAGAGGCGTACCCGTGTCACTAAATGGTCTGCCTCTAAATTGAACCAGTCCACAGTCTATACCGCTAGTAAAGCAGTAGGAACTTGTATCTCGAACTAGTCTATCCATGGAACCAGCAAAATCCGTGCAACCTTAGTGTACAACCTATCACAGAATTGTAGGACGTTCATCCACAAAAGCCTTCTATAGGTGTTGATGTTATTCGAATCGGATGCTAGTCATGCCCCGAGCATTGAGGAACGAGTACATCAAAGTATTAGTCATCATACCAGTTGCAGTCTTAGCAATAGTGTTAGCACTATCTGGTATGGGACTTGTCTCCTATTCTCCTATCGCAAGACTGAGTATAGAGTCATTGATTACCTGTTGGGCATCAATCTCTGTAGGACTGTCACTTGTTCTACTCAGGACACGGTTCACACACGCTCAGATCTTTCTCACTACCGCCTTCTCATCCATCGTGTTAAGACGAATGTTCATTCTCCTATACCTGCTTCAAATTCGTAATGAGTCTATTGTGTCATTGTCCTCCCTCAGCATCATATCCAATCTCCATGAAATGACGCTCATCTTGCTCTTTCTACTACTATCAGGCATCAATGAAAAACGGGATATCATACTAGATTGTACTCCACACTCTATATTATTGGTCATTGTTGTCACGGTACTGATACCTGCATCTCTATACGTAGCTGGATATTATCTTGCGCTATTTCTGGCATCAGTTGATGCTCTCAACTTGTTTGTCGTACTGAATCTTGTGTCTATCTTTGTCATATGTGGTATTCTTCTGTTCTCATTGTTTCGAGGCAGTATAAATCGCCTCTTTGAGCATGGGTATTTTCTATCTGCTGTCATACTCCTTGTGATTGCAGCCCTATTCACAGTCGCTTCAATCATATCCTCCTCTGACATGTGGGTATATGCTGAGAATCTTGAGGTATCTGCAATCTTTCTGTTTGGCATATCGCTTGCACGTGCCTATCTTGTGAGAGTTGGTATCACTGGAAAGGCATCATACTCGCTGTACTCCTTTCTTGCTATCACAGCCTATCTACCAGCTCTCTTAAGTACTACCGTGGATGTTGTGTCTGATCCGATCAACCTTCAGATGCCAGACTATTTTGCACATATTGTGATTGACTTTGGTGTTGGGTTCTTGTTTACTGTCATTGCATGGCTCTTGTACTCATACTATGTTATCAGACCCACACAAGGTCAGAGTGAACTCATTCTTGTCTTTGGACTATGGAGTAGCGTCTTTATAGTTCCAATAACTACCAGTATCTTTCATGAGGCAATTCTACGATGGCCTGACCGCGCACTCACACCATATATTGTAATGAATCTATTGACAATGATATTATTCACCCGTGTTGTCTTTCACACAGTTTCTAGCACTAATACATCATCCGTTCACGCAATGAAGAATGGTGGGTCTCTGTTCTTTAAGACGCTGTTCTTGATCCTCTTAGTTGTTGTTGGCAGTACAGTCCAGTTCCTCATTATAGATGTCGCTGGAGTACGAATATCTTTTCATCTTGATGTCGTTCTCTTGCTGACTTCATCTCTTCTAATTATCCTTCTGCTGTCGTATCTGATATTCACTAGTTGTGAAACATTTGCACCGCGTGTGGCACCCGAGACCTATGTACTCAGTTTTCTTGCGTTCTGTACCATTCCCAATATCTTGAGGAGCTTTCATCCATTGTGGTCTATAGGTTGGTGGATTGCCGAGTTGTTTCTATTCTCCGCTCTTCTTGTAGGGCCTGTAGTACTTGTGATGCTCTACAAGGGTGCGATGGCTGAGGCGCAACAGTCACAACGACGTGCAAGACTCTATGCTGATCTGTTGATGCATGACATCACAAACTACAATCAGATGATACTGACATCGCTTGAGTTACTCACCATCAAGTCCGATGATGAGGTGACAAAGGCGACACTGTCCGATGCGCGGCGTGCGCTAGTTCGTTCTACTCAACTCATTCGAAATGTGCGACTGCTTAGTTTCACCGAGGAGGAACCTACTCATCATAGAAGACGTCCCATGGATCTGGTGAAAACGCTTGTACAGGCACTAGACTCCGTCACCAATCAATATGACACACGAAAGTTGGTCCTAAGACTGAGCACATCATCAATTAGTGCACCAGTTCTAGCCACTGAAGAACTTCCAATAGTATTCAGTAATATCCTCATAAGTGCATTACACAAGACCGAGAGTGCAGGTATAGAATCGGCTGAACTCCTCTTTGACATCTCTGAGAGCAAACGGGCTGTTGACAAATGGTGGACTGCAAGACTATACGTGCCGGGTGTCAAATTACGTATTGAAGAGACTGAGAGTACGCCCTCCTCACACTCAGATGGTATAAAAGATCTTGGCCTTTTTGTTGCAAAAGCACTTGTAGAGTCTATTGGTGGTTTCATGTATGTGCTCGATAACCCCTCTGGCTCTGTAGTCTGTATTGAACTGCCCATGATGGACCTGCCAATTGAGTGAGTCTATTGTTAGGACAGTTATTCCTGGCACGTCATCAGTGCGTGCAATACACTCGTGTGCTGATGAACAAAGAGATGGAGTATGACGTCTCTCCTGAATAGCGTGTGGCCCAAATACTCATAGACGTTGGTAGATTTGATTTGGATGCCAAAAAATTGGTCTTTAGTAAAGATATGAGTGTAATTTGCGAGACCCATGATGTGAGATTATATGGAAAGGTACATACACATCCGCAAGGATCTTGATAACAAAGCTTCATTTCGTATCTTTTGTTACTGTTGACATTTACCAACTCTGACCGAAGGGTATAAAACAGGTGTGTCTGCTGCAACAGACGTTCAACGTCCCTTGTAGGGTGTTATGGACATGGTTGTGAAGCGTCTTAGTAGGTATCTCATTGTATCAGTGTTTATCTGTATGGTTCTCTCGCCATTCATGATGTTGGTGACCTATCCACTACCAGTCTTCAACAGTCCTGCCAATTCTCACTTCATAATATCTGCTCCCACAATCAATAGTCCTCCAGACTTGACCTACGAGAATGGGACACTTAACAAGAAGATTGTATGGACTCCCTCGGATCCAAGTCCAAAGAATTACACAGTGACAAGAAACGGTACTGTCTATTTGTCGGCTGTATGGACTGGTGGACAGATCCAGGTGCTTCTAAATCATCTCTACACACTGAAACTCGTGAAGACACTTCCGGTCACCTTTGTGTTTGTATTTAAGGTCGTCAATACAAATGGCGAGTTTGTATCCGATGAGGTACTGGTACACCTCATACCCGACGAGCGTCCACCCATAATTGTGGGTCCTGGTAATTTCTCCTACGAGGTCGGCAGTTTTGGGCACAAGATCATCTGGAACATAACTGAGGCAAATCCCCACTCCTACAATGTCAGCAGGATATCAAACGAACCTACTAATAATAAGACTACTCTTCTCTCAGGCCGGTGGGACGGACAAAACATCACAATTCAAGGTTCTCTGATTGATGGTCTCAACGCCTCGAGATGGTATCTATACAGACTCTTTGTGAATGATACATTCGGCCGTAATGCAACACACTATGTGAATGTGACAGTCACACCGGATACAACTCCTCCGACAGTGACGTCTCCTGATGACATCGCTATAGAGTATGGCAAGCTCGGCGTAAAGATCAAGTGGTTCATATATGACAGCAATCCGAAGAACTACTCGATACGTGTCTATATCCGTTTCTTTAATTCAACTTATGGTAACCTCTCGGATAACCGGTTCCACACACCGCAAAATCTGACACAGACAACGTGGACATTCACAGATCCAATGGGCATGGACCTCTACGTGTCTCTTGACTATCTGTACGTCGGAAACTACACGTTTGACCTACTTCTGTTTGATGATTTTGGTCACAACAACACAGACGTGTTAAATGTGACTGTATACAAGGATGTGCGCGCTCCAGTTGTGAATGCCACTCCCGACTACTCATACGAAGAGGGTTATCGAGGTCACTGGGTCAACTGGTCTATCGAAGAGAATAATCCTCGTCTGTACAATCTCACTAGAAATGGAACGCTCATTCGTGGGGGCGTGTGGCGTGGAGAGAACTTTACACTTAGTGCGGATAGACTGACTGTTGGACGTCATATATACAATCTGACTGTGGTCGATTTCTTCTACCAGAAGACAGTCAGTATTGTCGTTGTGACTGTGACACCTGATGTACATCTACCAAATGTGACGCATGTTGCCGTACTTCAGTCATATCGTGATGCAATGTGGACTAATCTGAGCATCCAGGCGCGAGTCTGGGACATAAACAACCTGAGTTCCATAGTTGTATATTGGGGGACAGATCCCAACAATGCCGCGTCCAAGAACATGACTATACTCGCTGACAATCTATATTTCGTGGAACTGAATGCCTATCCCGTGGGAACTGTTGTATGGTATCGGCTTGTAGCAATAGACAACTCATCAGTCAAGAATCAATATGCGACAGAATGGACTGCTTTGACCGTGATATCTCTTCATAGTGAGGGTGTACCACCTCTCCTGTGGGGTACTCTGTTGATACTCGGTTCCCTGTCTATGATTGTGATAATATCGATATACTGTAGGACTCGACCACGTTAACCAGACCGGATGAGACCAAGTACGGTCTCTGGAACAGTATCTCTGTTCGCAGTGGTCAATACGATCAGAGTCAGGTCATCTCTTCTTCGGATGCCTTCTAAGAAGGGATCTGCTCTCATCTGAATCGTACCAATCACACGTCCTGTGTCAAGACAGGCAAGAGTCTCTGTCCTGAAGGCATCGGAGAACATCTCCATCTTTGCTATCTCATCTATTATGATGAGTCGTCCACTCTCTCTAGCATAGCGCATTGCTGAAACTGCCACCCTGTCAATTGCATGCACGTTGACTCTATACTTACCGACTGAGGGCCCCACTCTCTGATTGATGTGCGCAAGTATCGCCTCTTCACCATCTAGTGTGGTGATTCGAAATCCCACGCGTTGTCCTCTCTCTCGTATCTCTCCTGTGTAGAATCCTCCGGCTCTTGTCCTACCTAATGCCTCTGCGATCCTGATGATGGCTGTGCTCTTACCTATGCCTGGTGGTCCTGTGAGTAGTATGTTTACCAACTGAACTGAGATGCCTCCTTCTCTGCAGTGATATCACTACTCAGTCCTTATGTTCTAGACTATATATCCGCATCATCTTCAGACGTGCAAGGTTCTCTACCTGTCTGATCTCCTTATCTGTCAACTGTTCTGCCCTGATGACACCTACTCCTACTGCCTCCTCTATAATACGTTCGGCATGTTCTGTTCTCACAAGGAGTGTTGTCCAACCTTCATCTGAACCCACACTACCACAGGAGAGGTCTGAGTCACGGCAGGTGAAGTCACGACAGTATTGACATGACTTTGCCGCAGTACTACTGAGTTCTGCAATCGGCCATTCTCTGTCACCAGATACAGTACTGGCACGAAAGACGCCCTTGGCGATAGTGAATCGCTCAACATCCTCCATCCGGATACCATTCTGTTCAAGAAATGTGGATAGTCGCGAGTAGTCAAATGACTCTGTACAGAAGAGCCCAACTCTAAATACGGAGAAGGTCTTGCCGATATTAAGAACTCCTGCTGGATGTATCTGCATCTTGGTCACAGCATCTATGTCACACGAGGGACACGACTGCCAACCTGTTTTTGCCCTGCGCAAGAGCCTGCATCATCATGTTCACAACAGGTGCATGGGTGTATATACTACCTGCTGACTCCAATACCTCCTCCACAGATGTCGCTAGTCGCGCTGAAGATGACCAACGTGAAGTTCCATGGGTGGTGACCACTGCAGCATCGATATAGTGACGTTCTAACATGAATGCAAGCAATGCCGTCACAGTCCCACCATCCTGCTGTCCCCGTCTTCTCACAGTTGCCTGAGTCTTCAATATCCCTCTCAGATCTCCAATTAGTTCAGAAGGCTGTACAAATGTCCTAGGACAGAATGTATAGCACATTCCACACGAGATGCATTCTCCTGTGAGAGTGGGAACATATCTACCTGCCACCTGACTGAGGGTCAGTGCATTGACCGGACAACTGCCCACGCAGGCTCCACACTCAGTACATACTTGTGTCTCTATGATCTCGTTCTGTAGTCGTTTGAAGGCGTTTCTCTTGGTCCTCTCTCTCAGCCACTGCTGCGACTGCTCCATCACTTGCCTCAGTTCTTCATTCATTTTTCTT
>FWPU01007798.1_pt1 | contig 19201 bp, 18 predicted proteins | sample 2228361 | NCBI WGS metagenome assembly FWPU01 (sample SAMEA103939777, study PRJEB20133) | metagenome
GCTCTTTATGATATTGCAACATGAAACATTTTCAGAGATGAAAGTAAGGGAGGAACTCACAGAAAAGGGAGACGGAAAAGAGGACCTTTGACTTTTCATTGGATTAGTTAAATAGAAAAGGGAAAAGTTGGACTTTTGAAAAAATTCTTAGCCCCTTTTTTAGAACTAAAACTTCTCTTATTTTTTTCTTCCAAACCTTAACCTTTCTTTTAGCTAATTTTACACCTCATCCTTGTCCTTTTCCTTCTGAAAGAGGAGAAAACTGTAGTGGCAAATCTGAGTGGGATTGGGGAAATACAGGAGAAGGATCTAATTTTGAATAAATAATTTAATTTTTTAACTTTTTTTATAAAAAATTTAAAAAAATAGATAGTTTAATTCTTGATTACTGACAAGGTGCAAGCCTTGTATCCTAAATGCTAAATGCCAAAGGTATAGCACCTTTACCTTTTGGTTTAGGAAAATATAATCCAAAAATTTAAATAATTTACTCACCTATTTCCACAGGATAAAGCCAAAGTTGAGTGAAGGGGTGAACCCTGTAATTTTTAACCTTTTTATTTATAACTGCTGTTTGGGGACCATAAAATAGGGGAATTAGGGGAACTTCTTCGTCTATAATTCTCAAGGCTTTCTTAATCTTTAATTCCAATTCCTTTCCCGATAATACCTTACATTCATCAATTAATTTATCAAATCTTTCATTTTTCCAAAAACTTGCATTATTTATGCCAACTGCCCTTGAATGTAAATTTGCTTCCATATATTCAACAGGATCTCCAGAATCTGCAATCCAACCATTTAAAATTAAATCAAATTCTCCCTTTTCCATTCTACTAAAATAATTTTCAGGATCCCTTTCTATTTTAACTTTTATTCCCACTGTTTCTAAGGATTTTTTTATATCTAAGGCAATATTATGGGGATCTGGCATATAAGGTCTTGGTGCCCAGCTTTCTAAAAAAACAAATTCTCTTGAATTTTTAAAATTTGCTTCTTCTAAAAGTTTCTTTGAAAGTTCAGGATTGTTTAAAGTAGTCTTTGATATATAAGAAAAAAGAGATGGGGGAATCATAGAAGAAGCTGGAGCTCCTGCAGTTCCCTTAAAATATTTTCTTGCAAGTTCAAAGGGGTTTATAGCTGCAGCAACTGCCTTCCTAACCCTTAGATCATTAAAAGGTGGTTTTGTAACATTTATACTTAAAAATCCTGTAGAGTTTCCCATTATTGATTCTACAATTAGATTTGGATTTTTCTTCAAAGTTGATATGTGTTCTCCAGAAACCCATTCTGCTAAGTCCACTTCACCCTTATCCAAAGCATCTATTATCCTTCTATGGTTTCCCAATACAATAAAATGGGCTTCTTCCAACTTGGTTGGTTTCTGCCAATATTTTGTATTTTTCTTTAAAATTATCTTTTTCCCTTTTTCCCAGGAAAAAAAAACAAAGGGACCTGTTCCAGAGACCAATTTTTTATCCTCTAACATCTTAGGTGAAATTATCAAATAATAGGGTTCTGCAAGAATTTGGTTAAAATTTGCATTGGGATTATTCAAAATAAAAGTTATCTTATCTTTCCCTAAAACCTCTAATTTAAAAGGTAAATTTTTTATATTTGAAAAGGATTTTAAAACTGCTTCTGCAGTTAAAGGAGTCCCATCATGGAAAAACACATTATCCCTTAAGGTATAAGTCCATCTTTTGTATTCTTTATCTGCCTGCCAAGATAAAGCAAGACATGGAACAATTTTTATCCCTTTTCCATCAAAATTTACAAGGGGCTCAAAGACATTTCCCATCACGGATAAAGTAAAGGAATCTATGGCTCCTTGAGGGTTTGTGCTCCTAATGTCTGCTTGAATCCCAACTTTTAAAACTTGAGGAAAAGCAATTATTGAAAAAGATAAAAAAATTAAAAGAAAGTAAATAAATTTTTTCATAACATATATTTTACGATAAGAATAAAATAAAGTTCAAGGCAATTTATTTTCAAAATGAAAAATTTTAAAAAAAATAGTATAATTTTTCTATGAGTGAAAGAGAAAAATGGGCAACCCGAATTGGTTTGGTCTTAGCAATGGCAGGAAATGCTGTAGGACTTGGAAATTTTTTAAGATTTCCAAGACAAGCCGCCTTAAATGGGGGTGGTGCCTTTATGATACCTTATTTTATTGCATTTCTCTTGATGGGGATTCCTATTATGTGGATAGAGTGGGCAATGGGAAGGTATGGTGGTCAATATGGAGAGTCCACGACTGCTGGTCAATTTAATGTAATGTGGAAAAAGCCCTCTTCCAAATATCTTGGTTCCATTGGCATCTCAATTCCCCTTTTATTTGTAATTTATTACACCTATATTGAATCCTGGTGCCTTGCCTATGCCTTCTTTTCCATAACAAAAAAATATTTTGGAATTTCAGATATGACACATATGAATTCATTTTTGCAACAATTTCAAGGAGTGGAAAAGGGGGAATTTTTTTCCACAATTTTTGTTGCTTTAATCTTTTGGTTAATTACAATAACCCTAAATATATGGATAATTGGAAGGGGAATTTCAGGAGGAATTGAAAGACTAGCAAAAATTGCAATGCCCCTTCTTTTAATCTTTGCTGTAATTTTAGTCATAAGGGTTTTCACAATTGGAACCCCTGACCCAAACCATCCAGAAAAAAGTGTTTGGCAGGGTTTTGCCTATATTTGGAATCCAAATTTTTCCCAACTTACAAATTTTGCTGTATGGCTTGCTGCAGCAGGACAGATATTTTTTACATTATCCATTGGGACTGGTTCAATCCAGACATATGCCTCTTATTTAAAAAAAGATGATGATTGTGTTTTGACGGGCTTGTCAACTTCTGCCACAAATGAATTTGTTGAAGTTGTGCTGGGGGGTTCCATTGCCATACCAATTTCTGTTGCTTTCTTTGGACTTGCAACGACACAAGCAATTGCTCAGCAGGGCTCCTTTGACCTTGGTTTTGTTGCAATGCCCATAATTTTCCAAAAATTACCCCTTGGTTTTTTATTTGGAATGCTTTGGTTTCTTTTATTATTTTTTGCAGGAATTACTTCATCCGTTGCTTTATCTTCCCCCTTTATGGCACTCTTAAAAGAAAAGTATAATCTAAAAAGGGAAAAGGCAGCTTTAATTGTGGGGCTTGTCCTTTTTTCCTTTGGATTACCTGTTGTATTTTTCTTAAAATATGGATATCTGGATCAATATGACTTTTGGATTGGAATGCTCCTTTTATCCCTTTTAGCACTCTTGGAAACCCTTGTCTTCTCATACGGATTTTCAAAACCTCTTGTAGATGCAAGTAATATTAGACCAAAATTTCTTGCTTATTTAAAATATGGAATGGTTTCTGGCTGGGAAGAGTTAAACAGGGGGGCTGAAATCAAAATTCCAAAATTCTTTTTCTATGTGATGAAATATATTGTGCCTATTTATTTATTAATCTTATTTGGTGGATGGCTTTACCAAGATTTATCTTCACCTTCTTCAATGATTTTGCTTAAAGGTGTCTCCGATGAACATTTTCTTTATTGCTGGATTGCAAGGGGAACAATGATTGGGATTATTCTTGGAATTATTTTAATGGTAAAGTTTGCTTGGAGGAAAAAATGAGATGGGATGGGTGGATATTTTTAATCTTTGGCTGGGGTTTTGTCATAACTTTATTCATTTTTTGTTATTCTAAAATTTTGAGGAAAAAGAAATAAAAAAAATTATTTTAATTTTAAAAAAGAACCAAGACATTTCATATTTAAAGATTCATTCAAACATCCGAAAAATTCCAAAGGGAAATTTGGTTATGATTAATAAATAGGGCAAAGCGGAATCCAAAGGGTAAAACTTTTATAATAAAATAATTACTTATATAACAAAACTCATCAAGATATTTGGGACTATATGAATTTGAAAGGGACCAATTAGCAAAGGATTTGAAATATCAGAAAAACCCCATATTTCCAAATCTTTTGTATTTATAAAATACACAATTTTTGAAGAAACAACAAAATCTTCAAAGGAGGAATTTTGGGATTTAAAAATTAAGATTGGATTAAATGCATCTTTAATATCCCATATTTCAAAGTTTTGTATTTCCAATCTATAAAGAAGATTATCTTCAACGAATGTTTTTGTAGGATAATTGAGATCAAGCCCTGGCAAATTTGGAATGGGAAGGGGCGAATGGGGATCGTCAAATTTTAAGATCTCTATCCCTTTATACCCAGAAAGATAAATGAAACCATTTTTAATTATCATATCATAATTTTGGGTTATTGGTGCAGAATATCCAATTATTTTTTGAAAAACGGTTGGGGCATATCTAAAAATACTAAATTCTCATTTTCTAAGATTATCCCATAGAGATTTTTTATAAGAATATTTCTTCCGTAAAAATCATTAGAACAAATATAACCTTGATCTATGGGATTTGCAGGGTCAGATAAATATGCCATATAGATACAGTTGTCTTCAATGCCATAAAGAATGCCATTATCTATACTTACGTCACTTAAAAATACAGGAAGAGCAGTGGTTAAATATTTAGGATATGAAGGGTCTGAGATATCATATACAGCTATTCCTCCCTCATGAGCAACATATGCATAATTTTCATAAATTAAAATTTTCTTCCCATTGACTAAATATTTTTTGCTTAAAAGAACAGGAGTGCAAATATCCAAAAAGGAATATATACAAAAATTCCCTTTATAATCTGTTGAATACAGAATACCTGATCTTAATTGAAAATTCTTAACAAAAATTCAGGAAGGATGCAAATCAAATTTGGATATAAAGGAGAATTTATATCATCAATTCCAATCCCTTCTTTATAAAAAGCTACAAAAAGATAGCCCCCTTCTTTTATAGCAGTTACATAAGAAGGTATTGAAAGGTTTTTAATTAGTTTTGGACTTTCAGGAATTGAAATATCGTAAATGGAAAAAACAGTTCCATTTATAAGATATAATAAATTTTCCTTTATTAACATACTCCAGGCCAACCAAATCCATAGGAAGTTTTGTCTATTTGAAGACAATTTGAAAGCAAAATTAAAAAAATCATTCCCTTTAATTATGAGATTTTAATTAAACCTCCGTTCAATTACTAATCATAGTTAAAAGAAATTTTGCTTTATATATAAAAGTCAAAGAGTGAATACTTGTTAACTGAGAATCTGTAATGGCACTGCCATCAACCATTCAGTAAATTGCTTTTTGGGAATATCTTAAATCCTAAATGCTAATTCTTTTGCTCTGCTGTTCTTGTGCTCTTCTTCAATATATTACAAGGAACTCCTGCAATTATATCCCTTAAAAGCTTTTTATTTTAAAAATTATTCCTTTAAAAGACAAATCTCTTGGGCTTTCTCACCTTCCAGCTTCCCTTGTGATAAGCATAAGATGCCAATAGGGGAAAAGCAATTGTTGCCTCACAAAAGACCATTTGTTCAAAGGTCTGATCAACTTTTCCCCAAGAAGATGCCTCTTTTAATGTGGAACCTGAAAGCCCCCCATCCCTTTCATCTGCAACTGTTATTTGTATAGCATATTTATGCATTGGTAATTCAAAACCCAAAACCTCTGCAGCAACTACAATATCTTGAGCAAAATTTTTTGGGACGCCACCACCCAACATTAATAAACCCGTCTCCTTTGAATTTATTTTTACCATTGTAAGTTCCCTAAAGTCCTTTACAGAATCAATTGAAAGAAAATCCTTTTTCTTTTTAAATTGATGTAATACAAGACCAAAACCTGCACTACAATCAGAAAAAGCTGGTACAAAAAGGGGAACATTTTCCTTATAAGCATTGTAAACAATAGAATCTTCAATGTTTTTACCCTTTTTCTCTAAGTATTTTCCCATTTCATATAAAAATTCCCTTGAAGAATAGGGTTTTGGTTCTAAGGTATCTGCAATCTTTTCTACTGTCTCATCACAAATTCTTAATTCATCTTCATCAATGTAGGTATCATAAATTCTATCTATGTGCAAATCCCTTAATTCATTATCATCTACCAGAGGAGTCCCTTGATAATGTTTGAAACCAAGGGCTTCAAAAAAATCTTGATCTACCAAATTTGCACCTGTGGCAACTATTACATCTATCATATTGTTTTTAATTAAATCAATTATTACTTTTTTAAGTCCTGCAGAAACCAGAGACCCTGCAAGGCAAAATATTATTGTGCACTCCTTATCTTGAAGCATCTTTTCAAAAATCCAGGATGCCCTGTATAAGTTTTTTGCCTGAAATGCCATCTTCCCCATTGCTTCAATTATGGGGATAGCATTAAACTCTTTAATATCTATATGTTCTACTTCCTTTGAAAGGTAAGTACTTTTTAAATCTTTTCCATTTTTTAATTTTCTTTTTGTTGCCATATCAACCTCCTATTTAATCATTTATTTGAAATATCTTAATTTTCCCCTTTTCACCCTTTTTTAAAATTATCTTACTTTTTGGTAGTTTCAAAAATCTTGAAAGCACTTCAAGGACCCTTTTATTTGCCTTTCCCTTAATTGGTCTTTCTTTTACATAAACTTTATAAAAACTTTCCCCAATCTTTTCAACAAACTCCTCTTTTGAATTAGGATGGGCTTCTACTTTTAAAATCAAATTATTCTATTTCTACACCATCTCCTAAATGGATTTCCTTTGAAGATTCCAAAACCTTTGCCGTAGAAGCATTTTCATGAACAGTTAAAACACCTACCCGACCTAAGATAACTCTATCTATTCCATTTTCCATTTTTCTATAAACTTTTAATAAATCTCCTGGTTCTAAACCTTCCTTTGTGCCTAAATTTATAACTACATTATGCCCAGCAAAAATACTTACTACCTCATCTTCAGAGTAAATGATTTTCCCATGTAAATTTTTTACTTCTGGCAAACAATTGTATTGAAGGGGTTTTAAAACCTTTGCAGGAATTGGGGTTGCTTCATAGGGGATTAAATTTTCTCCCCTATAAATGGTTTGACAAGCATAGTCAACTCTTGCTGTAGAGTTATGTTCATTGGCACAAATAACAGTAATTTTCCCCGTAAGAACCCACAACCTTCCATAAACATCTTTACCATCTTTTAATAAACCTTCATCCCTTGCAATTAAAAAGGAGTCCCCTGCTTTTATTCCCTCTGCAGAACCTCCATTTATGTAAACTATTTGTCCTTGGCTTAAGGTGTATCTTAAATCCGGGTCATCTGTTTCCAAAATTTTAAAGGGAAAACTTTCCTCTTTCCCTGTAATTTTTGCAAAACAGTATATATCTGAATCATCCCCTAAGGGAATTGGCTTTGCAATAATTTCTGGCTCCTTTGTCTCTTCCCTTTCTTCATACATCACCTCTCTTTCTTCTCCTGGGAAAATTTCTTCTTTTTCTTCTTCTTCTTCTTCTTCTTCTTCACTTAATTCTTCAGGGGGTTTTTCTACACCTTTTACAATAACTAAGGGATCACCTGGATATATCCAATGGGCATCTAATATGTACTTATTGTTTTCCCAAATTTGAGGCCATAGGTAGGGGCTACCAAGCTTTTCTGAAGCTAAATCCCAGAGGGTATCTCCCTTTTGAATTATATATACCTCAGTTCCTTCAGGGAATTCTGAGGGAGGATTATATGGGGTCCAGTGATCTTTAACAAAATTTAAGGGCTTTGGTGGGGATGTTTGAGAAAAACCATTTAAAACCAAAAAAATTAAAATAACCATTAAGTTAAAAACCAATCGCATAAATACCTCCATTTTTTAAAACTATTTCCATATTATTAGCTTATAGCTTTTTTCCCATTCTGTCAAGTGTTTCTTCATATTTTTTATAATAATAATCTTTTTTTTCTAAATCTCCTAAAACTTCATGTATCTTAGAGTAATAAAAATACACCCTAAACATTTCCTTAAAATTAGGGTATGTTTTAACAATAAAATCAAGGCGTTGAAGGGCTCCTTTATATGCTTTTCTTTTAAAGTAAAACTTTGCAACCTCAAGTTCCTTTAATGCTAAATTATTATTGCACTCTTCAATCCCCTTATAAACTTCTTCTATATATTTACCTTGAGGATATATTTGGATATATCTATTAAAATAGGATAGAGCAGCCATGGTATTTATTTGATCCCTTGAGGGCTTTTCTTTAAGTTTTAAGGAAATTATCCCTTGCATATAAAGGGCGTATTCAGCATTTTCATTTTGGGGGTATCTGCTATAAAAATCACCAAACTTTTGCTTTGCATCTAAAAGCTCTTCCCATCCCCCATCTAAATAGCTTGAGGTAGCTGTTTTAATTAAGGCATCTACAGCATAGGGACTTGAAGGAAAGTTTTCATAAATAAATTTAAAGTAAAGTTTGGCAATTTTATATTTTTTAGCTTCCATTGCCTCATTCCCTTTTTTGAAAAGTTCTTCTGCTGAAAAATTTGGGAGAGTTTTTTCAATTCTTTGAGCTTCTGTTGTCAGATATTTACAGTTTAAAGTTAAAATTAATATCAAAAAACAGAAAATCTTTTTCATCATGTCTCCGCCTCTATATTTTTAAATTTTAAGATTCTTTCTAAGATATTTTTCTTTGAAAATATTTCTGAGCCCACCATTAAGATATCACATCCATCTTTTAATAATTCCTTTGCATTTTTAAGATTTACACCACCATCAAAGGCAATTTTAAATGGAAGGCATCTTTTTTCCCTAATTTCATAGACCTTTTTAACTTTTTTTATGGTGTTCTCAATTATTTCTTGTCCAGAGAAACCAGGATTTACTCCCATTATAAGAAGTAAATCAATAAAATAAAGGGCTTCTTCTAAAAACTCCACAGGGGTTAAAGGATTTATAGCAACCCCTCTCTTTTTCCCCCCCTTTTTGATTTTTTCAAGCAAATTGTGAAGATGTTTTGTGGATTCATAATGAACAATTATCCAATCAGCCCCTCCTTCTATAAACTTTTCTAAAAGCTTTTCTGGATTTGAAACCATTAAATGGGCATCTATGGGAATCTTTGTTAATTTTTTTAAGGTTTTTAGAATAAAGGGACCTATTGTAATATTTGGCACAAAGTTTCCATCCATTATATCCAAATGGATTAAATCAACTTTTCCCCTTTCAAGAATTTTTACAACCTTTTCCAAGTTTTTCAAATCATAAGCCATTATAGAAGGTGCAAGCCAATAATTTTTCATAATTCTCCGTTGATCGTAAAAATTATTGTGGTTTTTTTATTTATCTTTGTCCCTGGCAGGGGACTTTGGGATAAAATAATTCCACTTTCATAATGGGGTAACTTTATTTCCCTGGGTTTTTCTATTTTAAAACCTAAAGAAGCCATTTCAGATAATACAAACTCATAGTTTTTTGAAATAAAATTTGGCATAATGTAACTTTTTGTAAGCTTTGGCTTAGAAATTAAAAGATCAATAGGAGTTTCTGGAGAAGCCATACTATTTGGTAGAGGATATTGAGATATAACTGTATTTTCTTTTGTATTTGGGTAATCTATGTAGGAAATTGCACCCAATTTTAATTTTTGACTCTTTGCAAAGAGTTCTACTTCATAAAAATATTTATTTAAAAAGTTTGGTATGGAAATTTTTGCACTCCCTAAGGAAAACCCTATTCTCAATTTATTTCTTCCCTTCATAATAGAATCTGGTTTGGGTTCTTGATTTAATATATAGCCCTGTTTTATTTTTTCAGAATAGTTGGATAAACTTATATCAATTATATATTCAATATTTTGATTTTTTAAAATCATATCTGCTTCTTCCAAGGTTTTACCAATAACATTTGGAACCTTTACAACCCCCATTTTCAATGTATTTACAAAGCCAACCCAATAACCTATAAAAAAGAAAATTAGTATTAAAAATAAAAAGATAAGCTTTTTTATCATAGTAAAAAATATTAACATAAAAATTAAAATTTTTAAAATAAATTTGAATTATTTTAAAATTTATGATAACTTTTTAGGATGGAAAATTTGCCAATAATTTTAATGCAAGTTTTTATTTTATTTTTTTCCCTTTCCTTTCATGAAAGTGCCCATGCATGGATGGCATACAAGTTAGGGGATCCTACGGGAAAATTGCTTAAAAGGATTTCTTTAAACCCCATAAGACATTTAGACCTCTTTGGAACATTAATTATTCCTGCCTTTTTAATACTTATTAAATCACCTGTTCTCTTTGGTTGGGCAAAACCAGTACCTGTAAACCCCTTCAATTTCAAAGATTCTTATAAGGGGATTGCCTTAACTTCCCTTGCCGGTCCAGGTTCCAACTTAATTTTATCAATATTTGGCTTTGTTCTTTATAAAATATTTTTAAACTTTCTCTTAGGTTCCCTTAAAGAACCAATTTTATATTTTTTATATTTTTTATTGATGATTAACCTTTTATTGGCTTTTTTTAACATCATTCCCCTACCTCCCCTCGATGGCTCAAAAATTTTAATTGGCTTTTTCCCTGATACTTTTGGAAAAATAATGGATAAGATTGCACCCTTTTCTTTAATAATTTTAATATTAGTTTTGAGTACGGGAATTTTTAGCAAATTTTTTGGAGTATTAATAAATATAGTAACAAAGTGGCTTTAAGAGAAGATTCCTATCAATTTATTGTAGAAAATTTTCAAGGCCCCTTAGATCTCCTTTTGCATCTTATAAGAAAGGAAGAGATGGATATTTTTAATATACCAATTTTAAGATTGATAGAACAGTATGAAGAATTTTTAAAAAAGATGGAAGAATTAAATTTAACAATTGCATCAGAATACCTATATATGCTTTCAACTTTATTAAATATAAAAGCAAGAATGCTTTTGAGGGGTAAAAATGAAGAAAAGGAAGAAGATATAGTAAAACCTTTAATTTCTAAAATTATAGAATATGAAAAAATAAAAAAGGCAGCAGATGAATTAAAGGAAAAATACACTATATGGGGAGGAGTCTTTGGAAGAGAAGAAAATGGTAAGGAACAAATTTTTTTAGAAGAAATTAACATATATCAAGTTTTAGAGGCATTCCAAAGGGTCTTAGAAAGGTTGAAATTAAAAAAAGAGCCCCCTTTTATTTCTTCAAAAAGACCAAATATCAAAGAAATGATGGTTTCTCTTTTAGAATATTTACCTAAAAATAAAAAACCCTTTCCCTTAATTGATTTTCTCCTCCAACTAAAAAGTTATATTGAAGTAATAACTTCCTTTATTGCTACCTTAGAACTTATTAGAATTGCCTGTATAAAACCCATAATAAAAGATGGAAATAAGGAAATTTATTTGGTATACTTAAAAGATATACCAGAAAATACATTTTTTGAAGGTTACATATAATAGAGGATGGATTTAAAAGAAAAAATTGGTTTGTTGGAAGCCCTCTTGCTTATAAGTTCAAAACCCTTAAAGTTATCTGAAGTGGTGGAAATATCTGAAGATAAAGATGAAAAGGGATGGGAAGAGGCATTGAATTTTCTTGAAAAACATTATAATGAAGAACATAAGGGAATAATGGTCCAAAGGGTTGCCTCTGCTTTAAGATTGGTTACAAAACCCCAATTAGAACCCTACATAGTTTCTTTTCAAAAGCAAAGATCAAGACATACCTTTTCAAGGGCATCTTTGGAAGTTCTTGCAATAATTGCATATCACCAACCCATAACAATTCCAGAAATAAATGCCATAAGGGGTACCTCAAGTGGTGGGGTTATAAAAACTCTCCTCGAAAAAAAGTTAATTAAAATTGTAGGGAGAAAAAAGGTAGTGGGAAAACCCTTCTTATTTGGAACCACAGACCAATTTTTAATCCATTTTGGTTTAAATAGTTTAAAAGATCTGCCAAAGGTTGAAGAATTAAATGAAATTGAGATTAAATAAATTTTTATCAAGGGCTGGATTTGGAGCAAGAAGGAAAGTTGAGGAACTAATCTTAGGAGGAATTGTTCAGGTAAATGGCACTATTTGCAAAAATTTAGGCAAAGTAATTGATACAGAAGTAGATATAGTAAAGGTTGAGGGGAAGAGAGCAAGATTAAAACCCCTCTTATACTATGCCTTTTATAAGCCAAAAGGAGTTGTATCAACCCTCTCTGACCCTTTAAATAGAAAATGTATTGGAGATTTTATGATAAATTTACCTGAAGGGCTAAAACCAGTGGGAAGGTTGGACTATTCTGCTGAAGGTTTAATATTTTTAACAAATGATGGGGATTGGGCACAAATAATCCAGCATCCAAAAAATAAGGTAAAGAAGGTATATGAAGTAAAGGTTCAAGGTTTCCCCGCAGAAAAAGTAATTCAAAAATGGCTTAGGGGATTTAAAATTGATGGTAAATTTCATAAGATGGAAAATATTAAAATAATAAAAAAGACAAAGGGAAACCATACGTGGCTTGAAATAACCCTATATCAAGGGCTTACAAATCAAATTAAAAAAATGTGTGGATATATGGGCTATCCTGTAGAAAAAATAAAAAGAGTTGAAATTGGAGGAATAAAATTGGGTAAACACCTTTCTGGAAAATTTAGAAAATTAAAATTAGATGAAATTAAAAAATTTTTAAAAGGAGGTAAAGGTGAAAGTTCCAGAAAACATTAAAAATTTAAGCTCCTACATCCCAGGAAAACCAACAGAAGAATTAGAAAGGGAATTGGGAATTAAGGAAAGTATAAAACTGGCATCCAATGAAAACCCCTTAGGTCCTTCTCCAAAGGCAATCTCTGCAATTATCTCAGAAATTCCAAAACTAAATCTTTATCCCGATGGGAGTGGATTTTATTTAAGAAAAAAATTATCAGAAAAATTCCATTGGCCCATGGAGGGAATTATCTTAGGAAATGGAAGTGTTGACTTAATAGAACTTGCTGTTAGAACTTTTTGTGAAAAAGGAGATGAAGTAATAATCCCGGCCTCTTCCTTTATAATGTGTAAACTTGTAGCTTCAAGCATTGGTGCAAAGATAATTGAAGTACCTTTAAAGGGTTACTATTATGATGTAGAAAAAATTTTAAAGGAAATAAAACCAACCACAAAATTAATTTATATAGATAATCCTTCAAATCCCTTGGGTACCTATATCCCAAAAGATAAATGGGAAGAAATTTTAAATTTCCTTTCAGAAGACACTCTTTTAATTGCAGACCAAGCATATTTTGAATATATTTCAAAGGATGACTATCCCAATGGCTTTGAGGACCTAAAAAAAGGGAAAAATATTTTGGTTTTAAGAACTTTTTCAAAAATATATGGACTTGCGGGCTTAAGAATTGGATATGGGCTTTCTTCAGAGGAAATTATTGGATATATGAATAGAGTCCGTTCACCTTTTAATACAAATACCTTAGCCCAAATTGCAGCAATTGCTGCCTTAGATGATAAAGAGTTTTTAGAAAAATCAAAAAAATTAAATGATGAGGAACTAAATTTTGTAACAGAAGAATTAAAAAAAAGGGGAATCTTTGTAGTGCCTTCCGTTACAAATTTTTTACTTGTGGATTTCAAAAGAGATGCCTTAGAAATTTATAATAAGCTTTTAAGGGAAGGGGTAATTGCAAGACCCTTAAGAAACTATAATTTGCCCAATTGTTTAAGAATAAGCTTAGGTAAAAGAGAAGAAAATATTAAATTAATTAAAGCCCTTGAAAAAATTTTATGAAAATCATTGCTATAGATGGGCCTTCTGGAGTTGGAAAGTCCACAATTGCAAAAAATTTATCTAAAAAATTTAACTTAGTTTATTTGGATACAGGAAAAATGTATAGAGCTTTTGCTTACCATTGTTTATGCAAGGGAATAAACCTTAAAAATGAAAAGGAAGTGGAAAAAAATTTAAAAAATTATAAAGATATCTTTCCCCAAATTCCTGAAAAAATTCTCTTATCAGAAGAAATAGGAAGATCTGCATCTATTGTTGCCCAATATAATAAGGTAAGAAACCATATGGTTAATTTACAAAGGGAATTTGGTTTAAATAAGGGATGTATAGTTGAAGGGAGGGATACAACAACTGTTTTATTCCCTAAAACCCCTTTTAAATTTTTCCTTAATGCTAAATTAGAAATTAGGATTTGGAGGAGATACAAACAAATTAAAAAAAATTGGGCTCATATTGCAAAAGAAATTGGGGAAAGGGATAAAAGGGATAGGGAAAGAAAGATTGCTCCCCTTAAAATTTCAAAGGATGCAATTCCCATAGATACCTCTTATTTAAATATAAAAGAAGTAACAAATCTTATTACAAAAATCCTTAAGGAAATAGGTTTTTATTAAAATAATTTTTAAACTTGAAAATTTTCCATTATGATTATTCCCTTACCACTCCTTTTTGCTCTAAATAAAAAATTATCTGTAAAAGCTGAAACATCATCAAAGGTAAATGAAGAATCTGGTTTTGGATAAACTCCCACCACACCTGCTGAAAAGGAAAGAAAAATGCTTATGCCATCTATTTCAAAGGGTTGGTATTGTAATTCTTCCAATAGGGAATCCAACCTATTTTTTACCCCTTCTGGGTCTGCCTTAGGCAAAAGCAAGACAAATTCATCTCCTCCATATCTTGCAGGCACATCTGTTTCCCTAAAATTACTTTTTAAGATTTTTGAAAATTCAATTAAGACCTTATCTCCTATGAGATGCCCATACCTTTCATTTATTTCTTTAAAATTATCTAAGTCAATTAAAACAAAACAAAAGTGTTCTCCATGTCTCTTTCCTAATTGTAAAGTATTTTCAAATTGTTTTATAAAAAATCTTCTATTGTAAATTTCAGTTAAAGGATCCATATTTGATAAGGCCTCAATTAACTGAATCTTTCTTTGAAGTTCCTCTGTCCTCTCCTTTACCATTTCTTCTAATTTAATTTTTGCTTTGTTTATTGCATTTAATCTATAATAAAAAATGGAAATTATAAATAAAAGTCCCAGCAAAAATGCACCAAACTTAAACATAAACTTTTCATAAAAATAGAAATTTATTTCAAAGGAGACCATCTTTTTAGGTTCAGTCCAAAGGCCACTATTGTTCCTTGCCTTAATCCAAAATTCATAGTTTCCGGGCTTTAAATTTGTATAATTTACATAACTTTCTTTAGTAGGAACATTCCATTCCTCATCATAGCCCTTTAAAAATAATTGGTACATCACTTCTGTTTCATCTTGTAAAGATATTCCCACAAAATCAAAATATATTCTCCTTTCATTTGCTTTAAAAAATATTTTTTCTTCAATCTTTGAAATTGTTCTTTTAGGAGTTTGAATTTTTCTTATTTTAATTATGGGCATTTCTTTATTTTGAAAACTTTCATTGGAAGTTAAAAAAACAAGACCCTTTGGAAGCCCAAACCATAAGTTCCCATCTATGTCTTTAAAAGCAGTATGAATAAAAATTTCATCTCCTGGGAGGCCATTTCTGGAGTTTAAAGTTATCCAGTTTCCATCTTGATATTTATGGATTCCTTTATTTGTGGCACACCATAGGCTTCCTTTCAAATCCTCTGTTATTCCCCATAAAAAATCATTGGGAAAACCATTTTCTTCATTAAATATTTCTAAGCTATCAAAAGTAAAATGATACAATCCAAGCCCATGGCTTCCTACCCAAATATCCCCATCTTTTGAAAAATATACAACATTTACTTCACATTTTAAATCCTTCATATTTTCTGGAATAAAAAATCTTTTCCCATCATAAGCATAAACTCCTTTTTGTGTGCCCAGGTATAAAATTCCTTCAGGAGAGGAGGAAATATGGTATATAACTTCCACATCAAGCCCCTCCTTTTTCCCAAAGTATTTTAATTCCTTTGTATCCCAAAAAAAGAGTCCTTCTTTTGAAGCAATATAGGTACCCTTATAAGGAATATAAAGCATATAATAAACCCTTTCAATTTTTTTGTCTTTACATAAAATAGGATAAAATTTTTTATTTCTTTCAATATAAAGCCCATTATCGTGGGTCCCTAAAAGCAAATTCCCATCCAAGTCCTCTGAAATTGATCTTATTATTAATTTACTTAATTCTTCTCCTTTATACCTTTCAAAATTTAATTTATCAGGCAAAAATTTTGAAATTCCCCCCCTATATCCAATCCAAATTTCTCCATTTTTCCTTTGATAAATAGCATTTACATATAAATTTTCTAACCCCTCTGCTTTACTAAAAATAAATATTTGCCTAAAAGATACCTTTGCCAATCCAGATATAGAACCAAGCCAAACATTTTTTTCCCTATCTTCAAAGATACAATAAATTATATCAAAAGGCAATCCTTCAAAACTATAATAATGATACCATAAACCATTGTTATATAAAAATATCCCTTCTTGAGAAGTGGCAAGCCAAATATTTCCATAGGAATCCTTTAAAATATCTACTATTGAATATCCCTTAAGCATTTCTTTTAAACCATCTTTTTCATCTAAAAGATAAAAACCCCTTTCTGTACCAAGATAAATTATTCCCTCTGATTTTTTCATAACTTGAATTTTTGCCTTTATGGGAATTTCTTTTGAAGATAAATTATCCTTTGTGTAAGTAAAAATTTTATTATCCTTTGAAAAAATTAGTTCCCCTTTACTTAAACAAAAAGAATCAGCATAATCAATGAATTTTAAGTTATATTTATCCCATAAATATAGCCCTTCCCTTGTTAAAAAATAAATTTCTTCCCCCCTTGTTTGAATTTTTAAAAAATCAACATTAATATTTTCTTTAAAATGTACTTTCTTTGCTTCATATCCATCAAAGGAAGCAAGACCTAAAGGGGTACCAATCCACAAAATCCCCTTTTCATCTATATCAAGGCATTGTATTTCATCTGTGGGTAAGCCATCCTTTAAACCTAATCTTTTAAAGGACTTTCCATCATAAATTCCAACTCCTCCAAGAGTTCCCAATACAATTTCTCCATCTTTATTTTGAACAATTGCTCTCACCTGTTCCTGTGGAAGCCCATCAGAATTTTTATAAAGTTTTACAGGTAATTCATAGGAAAAAAGAAAACTTGAAAAGAAAAAAATTATTGTTAAAATTTTCATATAGTAAATTTATAACATTTAAAGAAAAAAGTAAAGGAAAACTTTTGTATAATTATAAATTATGTTAAAAGATGATTTTTTTAAAATTTTAAGATTTGTAAAACAACCACAAAGGTACTTAGGGATTGAAAAAGGTTTTATCTTAAAGGAAAACCCTTTGGTAAGGGTTCTTTTAATCTTTCCCGATCTTTATGAAATTGGAATGTCCCATTATGGTTTTCAACTTTTATACTTCTTAGGAAATTCCATAAAGGATGTTTTTGTAGAAAGGGGATTTCTGCCTTGGTTTGATTTAAAGGAAAAGATGGAAGAAAGAAGCATACCCCTTTTAAGCTTAGAGACCTCCTCAGAGCCAAAGGAGTTTTCTTTAATTGCTTTTACACTCCCTACCCCTTTGCATTTTACTAATCTTATCTATGCTTTAAAGTTGGCAAAGATACCTTTAAAATGGTCAAGAAGAAACGAAAAGGATCCCCTAATTTTAGCAGGGGGAATGGCATGTTCAAACCCTGCACCCTTATTGGATATCTTAGATGTTATTGCAATAGGAGATGGAGAAGTATTATTTCCTAAGATCTTAGAAGTTTTTAAAGAAAAAGATCAAAGAAAAATTAAGAAATTGGAAAATTTATCTCAAATAGAAGGACTCCTTGTCCCTCCTTTGAATAAATTAAAGACTAAAAGGGTAATTTTGAAAGATTTGGAAAAACCCTTTTTATTTAAACCCCTTTTAACTGCTTTCCCCCCAGTACATAGTAGATTTACCCAAGAAATTATGCGGGGATGCCCTTGGGGATGCAGGTTTTGTCAAGGAGGTTTTTGGTATAGACCCTATAGGGAAGCAAATTTGGAAGAAGTCTTCAAAAATATAATTGAAAAGGCACCCCAATCGGGGTTTAGGGAAGTGGGGCTTTTATCCCTTTCCTCAAGTGATATTTCTTCTATTTTTCCCTTTTGTAAAAATCTTATGAACTATTTAGAACCCTATAAAATTTCTCTTTCTATGCCTTCTTTAAGAATTGATTCTACAACTCTCCCTCTTTTGCAAATAATTCAAAGGGTAAGAAAAAGTTCCTTAACCTTTGCACCAGAAACGGGGGAAAATTTAAGAAAAAAAATTGGGAAAGATATAAAGGATGAAAATATCTTAGAAGTTTTAATAAGGGCAAAGGATTTGGGTTGGAGGACTGTAAAATTTTATTTTATGGTTGGACTTCCCTTTGAAGAAGAAAGGGACTTAAAGGAAATAATAAATTTAATAAAAGAAGTTAAAAAAATTGGTTTTCCTTTTATAAATTTAAATATTTCAAATTTTATTCCAAAACCCTGGACCCCCTTCCAATGGCATAAAATGGAGGAAATAAAAATTTTATTGGAAAAACAAAAATTTTTAAGGGAAAATCTTTCCCACAAAAACATAAAAATATCCACATCAAACCCCTTTCTTTCCCATATAGAAGAAAGGTATTCAAGGGGAGATAAAAAACTTGGAGATATTTTAATAAATTCATACTTTAAAGGTTACTTTTTTGATAATTGGGAAGAAGGTTTTAATCCAAAGGAATATCTTTCAATTTTTCCTGAAAATGAAATAGACCTAAAAGGAAACCTCCCCTGGGAAGAAAATATTGAATTTGATATAAAAAAAGAATTCTTTTTAAAGGAGTTTGAAAATTCAAAAAAGGATAATCCCCCAATTCCATGCCATAGGGGTTGTAACTTTTGTATGGAAGATTGCAAAATTTTAAAAAAGGAATACAAATTTGAAAGAAAAGAAAAAATAACAATTGAAGGAAAAGAAAAAAAATGGTATAGATTTTATTTAACAAAAGAAAAGAAAGCAAGGTATCTCTCCTATATAAATTATTTAAATTTTATCTTAAATTATCTTTTAGCAGAAAAATATCCCCTATCTTTTTCCTTGGGCTTTAACCCCCATCCCCTTTGTAAAAGTTATGATTCCATACCTGTAGGAATGGAAAGTTTAGAAGAAATATTAGATATTGCTTTTAAAAAGGAAATTGAAATAAAGGAAAAAGAAATTGCAGAAGGGATAAGGATTTTAAAAGGGGAAAGAGTTGCTGAAAAAAAAGAAAGCTTTAAAGCCATCCTATTTGAATATAAAAATAAAAAAATAATCTTAAAATCTCATAAAGAT